>LUMD01000306.1_pt1 | contig 21762 bp, 20 predicted proteins | sample 729651 | NCBI WGS metagenome assembly LUMD01 (sample SAMN03860272, study PRJNA289734) | marine metagenome | biome: seawater column; feature: ocean; material: water; isolation source: Red Sea water column Station 34 - depth 258m | place: Saudi Arabia: Red Sea | collected 2011-10-15 | depth 258 m | reverse complement strand
GAGCCGGACCGGTTGCCCCGACGCCGCACGTACTCCACGCCGACGGCCCGGTTCCCCTCCATCACCAGCCGGGTGGCGTGGGCATGGGTGACGACCTCCAGGTTGGGGCGGCGCAGCACCGGATGCAGGTACGCCCGGGCCGCCGACAGGCGCCGACCCCGGTACACGTTGCGGTCGAAGGCGTTGAAGCCCTCCTGGCGATAGCCGTTGACGTCGGTCGTCATCGGGTGTCCGGCCTGCTGGACCGCCTCGAAGAACGCCCGGAACAGTGGGCTGGTGGCCGGTCCCCGTTCGAGCTTGAGCGGCCCGTCGCCGCCCCGCCACTCGTCCTCGCCGGCGAGGCAGGTCTCCATGCGCCGGAAGTACGGCACGCAATGTGCCCAGTCCCACGCCTCGCAGCCGGGGGTGGCGGCCCAGCGGTCGTAGTCCATCGGGTTGCCCCGCTGGAAAATCATCCCGTTGATGCTGGACGAGCCGCCCAGCACCTTGCCGCGGGCGTGGTACACGCGGCGGCCCCCCATCTCCGGCTCGGGCTCCGACTCATACTGCCAGTCGTAGAACCGGTTGCCGATCCCCATGGAGAGCGCCGCCGGCATGTGGATGACCACATCCCACCGCCAGTCCATCCGGCCCGCCTCGAGCACCAGCACCCGGTTGCCCGGGTCGGCGCTGAGCCGGTTGGCGAGCGCACAGCCCGCCGACCCGCCGCCGACGATCACGAAGTCCCAGGCGCGTTCAGCCACGGCGCATCTTGCCGCAAATGCCGGAGGGCTCAGTGGGCCTCGCCAGGGCTCCCATCCCGCCCGCTACTCGTCGAGCTGCTGGGCCAGGTAGTTCTCGATGCCGATGTCGGAAATGACCTGCTGCTGGGCCTCCAGCCAGTCGGCGTGCTCCTCCTCGCCGACCAGCAGGTCCTCGAGGAGTTCGCGGGTGCCGCCGTCGCCCGCCTCGACACACAGGGTGATGCCGCGGTTGTAGCGCTCGATGGCCGCGTACTCGAGTTGCAGGTCGACCTCGAACTGCTCGGGCACGGTCTCACCGACGAGCACGTTGCCGTAGCGCTGCATGTTGGGGACGCCCTCGAGGAACAGAATTCGCTCGATGATCTTCTGGGCGTCCTCCATCTCCTCGACGGACTCCTCGCGCTGCTTCTTGGCGAGGCGCTCGTAGCCCCAGTTGTCACACATCATGCCGTGGATGAAGTACTGGTTGATCGCCGTGAGCTCAGCGGTCAACGCCTCGTTCAGGAACTCGATGACGTCGGCATTGCCCTGCATGGGGTGGCTCTCCTTGTCGCCCGTACATGCAAAGTTAGCCCCCGCCCTCCGTCGGGCCCAACCGCCCCGTTCAGGCCGGGATGGGCAGGGCCACGACGTTCTCCGGGAGCTCCCGGAGTTCCAGGTGGCCCACGCGGTCGCCGGGGCCGAGGGTGGCGCCGTGTTCGATCAGGTCGCGGATGACGGAGACGCAGGAGCCGCAGTCGGAGCCGGCGCCGGACATCCGGGCGATGCCGTTGAGGGTGCAGACACCGTCCACGACGAGGCCCCGGACCTGGCTGCTCGTGACCGCGTAGCAGTGGCAGACCAGCATCAGCCGGCCCCCCGCCCGCCGTCGACATCACATACCTTGACCATTGGGGTAAAGATTACCTAACAGCCACTCGGCGGACCACCCCCGGCGGGGACGAACCTCCCCCTGTTCAGCCCCGGGCAGCGTCGTCGAGGGCCACGACCGCATCGGCCAGTGCGTCGGCCACCGTGGCCAGCGACTGCGGCGACGTCGAGACGGCCGGTGTGTCCTCCCGCGTGTGGAACCACGGCCCGGCACCCGTGAGCGACAGCAGCGGTACGTCGAAGCCCGACCACACCTCGCCCTCCCCCAGCCAGGCGGCCGGATCCTCCCGAAACGCCCAGCCGCCCGGTTCGAGCGCCCGACTGACCCCGGCGGCCGCCGTCGAGCGCCCGCAGAACGCCACCCGGGACGTCGCCAACGTACGCACGCCCCCCTCGCCGTAGGCCTCAGTGGCCAGGTCGGCACCCACATGCACGATCGCCGACACCTCGAGCGACCGCTCCGCCACCCAGCGCCGCACCCCCTCGTAGAGCAGTTCGTGCCCGGTGGTCGCCAGCACCAGGAGCGGCCGGTCGGCGAACCGCTCCACGAGTTCCAGCAGGACCGCGAGGCCGGTCCCCCGCTCACCCGCGCACCCGAACCAGCCCGTCATCGGCGTCGTGAGCAGCAACGGCATCCCCTCGACACCGTTGGCGGCAACCACGTTCGCCGTGGTGCCCGGAACCACCTCCGCCGCCAGGTCGACCTCGATCCGCGACCCCTCCGTGCCCTCCAGCCGGGCCGCCTCCCGCCCCGGCACCAGGACGACCGGAAACCCGGTCTCGTCGCCGGGCGCCCTGTTGACCGCCACCAGGCAGCCATGCGGATGCTCGGTCGCCAGCAGCGCCGACATGCACCCCGACGCCCGGGCAGCGCCCGCCACGGCACCAAACGACTGCTCCCCGCCGTGGCCGACCGAGTAGCCCATCGCCAGCACCGGTCCGTACGGCACGGGGCCGGTCCACTCGCCTGTCACGGCCAGATGCTCGAGTGGTTCGCCGTCAACGACGACCCCACCGCGCACCCGCCAGTGGTCGAACCCGTACGGCGCCACCTCGACCGTGAGCCCCCGATCAGCCAGCTGCCGCGCCACCCACTCAGCGGTCGCGTGGTCGACGTCGGTGCCGGTGCGATGGTCGCCGAACGCGGCGTACTCCTCCACGAGGCCGTAGAGGCGGTCCCCCTCCATGCCCAAGGACCGTACCGGCCACAGGCGACCCCGACTCTCCGGTGCGCCGTAGGGTGCACACCGTGCCCGAGACCTCCACCGACCCCGTCGCTGCCAAGCCGCTGTTCCGGGGTGTCACGCATCGGGCAGCGTTCGTCGCCTCGCTCACGCTCGCCCCGATCATGGTCGTACAGGCGCCCGGCATTTTCCCGAGGTTCGTCACGGCCCTCTACTGCGGCGGCATCGTCGCCCTGTTCGGCGTCTCGGCGCTCTACCACCGGATCGACTGGGGGCCGCGTGGCCATCGGGTCATGCGGCGCCTCGACCACTCCACGATCTTCCTCGCCATCGCCGCCACCTACACGCCCGTCGCCGCCTTCGCGATGTCGCCGTGGGCCGCCTGGCTGGTCCTGGCGTTGGCCTGGGGAGGCGCCCTTGCGGGTGGATGGGTCCGCCTGCGCTTCACCGGCGCCCCCACACACCTCGTCGCCCTCCCGTATCTCCTCGTCGGCTGGTGCCTGCTCCCCGCGGTCACCGACGCCTGGCACCACCTCGGCGTCGCCGGCTTCGTGCTCTACCTCGCCGGCGGCCTGCTCTACACCGCCGGCGCCGTGGTGTTCGCCTTGCAGCGCCCCGATCCCTGGCCGAACACCTTCGGCTTCCACGAGGTCTTCCACGCCCTCACCATCGCCGCCGCCGCACTCCACTACGTGGCCTTCGCCTTCGTGGTGCTACCAAAGGCGACGTGAAGCCCGCCGCCAGCTACCAACTCCGCTCCGGCGAATCCTGGCGGGACCCGTTCCCGATGTACCGGAACCTGCGCGACCACGACCCGGTCCACCGCGTCGCCATCCGCGGCGACGACACCGAGCCGTTCTGGTTCCTCTCCCGCTTCGACGACGTGTTCGCCGCCGCACGCGACACGGCCACCTTCTCGTCGGCCCACGGCCTCACCGTCGACCCCGACTCCCCCGGCACCGGCATGGGCGACGCCACGCCGATCGTCTTCATGGACCCGCCCGAACACACCGCCATGCGGCGTCTCGTCGGTCGCGGCTTCACCCCGCGCCAGGTCACCGAACTCGAGGACCGCATCCGCGCCTTCGTCGTCGAACGGATCGAGGAGCTCCGGGAGGCGGGCAGCGGCGACATCGTCACCGAGCTGTTCAAGCCCCTCCCCTCGTTGGTCGTCGCCTGGTACCTGGGGGTACCCCCGGAAGACCGGCCCCGCTTCGACGTCTGGACCGACCAGATCGTGGCCGCCGCCGCCGAGGGCAACGCGGCCGCCGCCGACGGCATCAACGACCTGCTGGCCTACTTCGCCGAACTGGTCGAACGACGGCGCACCGAGCCCGCCGACGACATGGTGTCCCACCTCGTGTCCCTCGGCGAGGAGGAGGCGTCCGTCCTGTGGGTACTCGGGTTCGCGTTCACGATGGTCGCCGGCGGCAACGACACCACCACCGGCATGCTGGGCGGATCGGCGGTGCTCCTCACCGAACACCGCGACCAGCGCCGACGCCTGCTCGACGACCCCGGCCTGCTGCCCGGCGCCGTCGACGAACTGCTGCGCCTCACCTCCCCCGTCCAGGGGCTCGCCCGTGTCGCCACCCGGGACGTCGAGGTCGATGGCCGCAGCATCGCCGCCGGCGACCGGGTACTCCTCGGCTACGGCGCTGCCAACCGGGACGAGCGGGAATTCGGTCCCACGGCCGAATCACTCGACGTCGGGCGACACATCGCCCGACACCTCACCTTCGGCTCCGGAGCCCACCACTGCCTCGGCGCCGCCGCGGCCCGCCTCCAGTCCCGCATCGCCCTCGAGGAACTCCTCCACCGCTGTCCCGACTTCACCGTCGACGGCGATGCCGCCGCCTACGCCACCGGCAACTACGTGCGCCGCCACACCTCGCTGCCCTTCAGGGCCACCTGCTGATCCCGTCCGGCTCCCCGGGGTTGCAACCTCCAGCTCACCGCCCTTCTCGGCCGCCGACCGACCCCGGTAGCGTTCCCGCCATGGGTACGCGTCCGATCCGCGACTTCCGCAGCGACACGGTCACCGTGGCCGGTCCGGCCATGCGCGAGGCCATGGCCGCGGCACCGGTCGGTGACGACGTCTACGACGAGGACCCCACCGTCAACCGGCTCCAGGACCGAGTCGCCGAACTGGCCGGCAAGGAGGCCGCCCTCTTCCTGACCTCCGGCACCCAGAGCAACCTCTCGGCGGTGCTGTCCCACTGCGGCCGCGGCGACGAGTTCATCATCGGCCGCGACTACCACATCCTCCTCAACGAGGCAGCCGGCGCCGCCGCCCTCGGTGGCGCCTCCCCATGGCCCATCGACTGCGACGCCGACGGCGCCATCTCCCCCGACGACGTCCGAGCCGCAATCCGCGAACCCGACATCCACCACCCCGTCTCCCGGCTGCTTTGCCTCGAGAACACCGTCAACGGCTTCGTCCAGCCCGTCGACCGGATCGCCAAACTGGCCGCCACCGGCCACGACTGCGGCCTCGCCGTCCACCTCGACGGCGCCCGCCTCTTCAACGCCGCTGTCGCCTGCGGCGTCGGCATCGACGCCTTCCTCGACGACGTCGACACCGTGTCGCTGTGCCTCTCCAAGGGCCTCGGCGCCCCCGTCGGCACCGTGCTGGCCGGCGACCGTGCCACGATCGCCCGGGCCCACCGGGCCCGCAAGATTCTCGGGGGCGGCCTACGCCAGGCCGGACCTGGTCGCCCACCTCGAGGCGAACGGCCTGCTGGCGATCTTCTGGAAGCCGACCATGCGCTTCGTGACCCACCACGACATCGACGACGCCGACGTCGACGAACTGGTCGACGCGTTCGTCCGCTTCTTCGACGCTCGCTGACCGGGGCGCCCGAACCTCAGGCCCGGAAGGGCTGCAACCGCCCGTAGGTGGCGCTGCGCCAGGCCCACTCCGCCGGGCCGAAGCGGAAGCGGCGCAGCCACGGCGCCGACCACCACACCTGCACCGCCCAGATGCCGAACATGGCGAGCATCATCCAGAAGGCCGTCACCCGCTCGCCGCGGACCTCGTTCAACGCCTCGATGACCGCCATCCCCAACACCGTCTGCATCAGGTAGTTGGTGAGCGCCAGCTGCCCGGCGGCCGCCAGCCGGGCCCGCACCCTCGGTAGGTGGCCCTCGGCACACACCCACATCACCAGGCACACGTAGCCGAACGCCACGAACGGGACGCCCAGGTTGTTGACGTCGGCGGCCAACTCGTCGCCGCCGGGACCGTCCGATCCGTCGGCGAACAACCAGGCCGCCGAGCAGCGCCCGCGCCGGCAGCCGCCGCAACGGGTACAGCACCATGGCGCAGGTGCCGTAGACGAGCAGGATGTCGCCGAACCAGAGGGCGCTGTGCGCCAGGCCGATGAGGAGCAGCAGGAGGTTGCGGACGTAGTGCACGCGCAACGCCGACCCGCCCCTGGCTTCGATGCGCTCGGTCACCAGCAGCACCCCGGCCCCGAACAGCATCGAGAACACCGCCATCATCTTGTTCAGCACGAACACCAGCAGGAACGCCATAAACGGTGCCCCCGCCGCTCCGACCACCAGGTCGTCAAACGACTGCTCGACCGCCCCGATGCCGTCCACATCGAACAGGGTGATGTTGGCGCCGAGGATGCCGAGCAGGGCGAACCCCCGCAGCACGTCGATGGCGGCGATGCGGGAACCCTGCGCAACCGGTGTGGAACCACTCATGAGTCGGACCCTCGACCCCACTCCGCCACGTGGGCCGGCGCCCCCGTCCCCGCCGGGACCCGCTCATCGGGAACCGGCTCTCCGACCGCCAGTCCCAGCGGGATGAGTCCCGCCCAGGCCGGCTCGTCGAGGTCCTCGGGCTCGTCGACGGGCGGGCCACCCCGGACCTTCACCGACCACTCTTCGAGCGGCAGTGACAGCACGGTCGTCCCCCGGACCTCCTTGTCGGCGTTCGGCCGCAGGGCTGCCACCCGCCCCGGAATGACGAAGTCGGTGAGCAGGTCGAGGGCGGCCGCCTTCTCGGCATGGTCGGTGACCTCGGTCGCCGTCCCGAACACCACCACCGACCTGTAGTTCATCGAGTGGTTGAGGGCCGACCGGGCCAGTACCAGGGCATCGACCAGCGTCACCGTCACGCACACCTCGATGCCGCCCTTGGCGGTGCGCAGCAGGCGACTGGCCGGCGACCCGTGCAACAGGAGCCGCTCGCCCTGCCGCGCGTAGAGCATGGGGATCACCACCGGGTGGGGCGCCCCACCCACCTCGGAGACCAGCCCCACGTGGGCCAGCAGCCCCTCGTCGAGGATCGCGTCGCGTTCGACGGGGTCGGTGACCGCCCGGTCACCCTTCCGGTGCAGCGTGGTCCGCTCGGACATGGCCCGTTCCCTCTCTGCTCCCGCGCCGTCGCGGATCTCGTCGGGGAACTCCTCGGCCCGCCGCCGGTGACCAGGTCGACCTCGGGGTCGCGCTTGGTTCCCGACAACTCGACCACCTGCCGCTCGGACAGGTGGCGCAACAACTCGGTGAAGCCGCGAAAGCCGTGGTCTGACTCGACGAAGGTGGGATCGATCCGTTGGATGGCCCGCTTGAGCGTCGACGCCCGCACGTCCTCGCCGGAACCCTGCATCCCGACCAGCGTCGAGATCACCAGCTCGTCGAGGCTGGTCGGCGGCGCGTCGGCCTCATCGTCGCCCGCCCTCTCCGGCGCCTCGCGCACTGCCTCGACGCCCTCCAGGCTGTCGTAGAAGAGGAACTCGTCGCAGGCCGGCGGCAGCAGCTTGGAGGTGGAGTCGCGCACCCCGATGCCGATCACCCGTCGATCCAACTCCCGGAGCTTCTGCACCAGCGGCGTGAAGTCGCTGTCGCCGGTGCACAGCACGATCGTCGTCACGAAGTCGCGTTCGAAGGCCAGTTCCAGGGCGTCGACCACCATCTTGATGTCAGCGGCGTTCTTGCGACTCGCACCCATCCGCTGCGGGATCTCGATCAGTTCGACCTGGTGGCGTGTGAGGTGCCGGCGGTCGTCGTCGAACCCCGACCAGTCGGCGTAGGCCCGCCGGTAGACGACGCGGCCCCGCTCGGCCATGGCTCGGGCGATCGGCCCGAAGTCGAAGCGCTTCAGGCCCAGGTTGTCCCGAGCCCCGATGGCCAGATTCTCGTAGTCGACGAAGACGCCGATGCGCTCCTCGGCGCTGTCCGCTCGCATGGGCCCAGCATCGCACGGATGCGGGTAACCCGCGAGCCGGCGTTCCCGTCCGAGGGTCGAGCCGGACTCAGTGGTCTCCGGGGAGGACCTCGCACCCCTCGGGAGACCTGCTGTAGTCGCCGAGCTCGGCGCCGAAGAGCACCAGTTCGACCTGCAGCCCCGAGGCGTCGTCGAGGGTGCCGGCGGTGATCGAGAGACGATCAGCCTTGTCGGTGGCCGCCCAGAACAGCAGCGAACCACACGACGTGCAGAAGCCGTACCGGGTCTCCGGCGTGCGCTCGAACCACGACAGCCCCGCGTCGGCCTCGAAGGACACGTCGCCGACCGCCGCCGAGGTGGCCGCCATGAAGTTGCCCGTGATGCGGCGACACGGCTCGCAGTGGCAGTGGATGATCTGGCGGACCGGCCCGTCGATGCGGTAGCGAACGCCACCGCAGTCGCAGCCGCCGGTCCTGTTCTCGGGGCTGCTCGTCTCGTCCATCCGCGCACTCTCGCGCGCTGCGAGCCTTCCGCTACAACCGGGTTGCCAACACCTCGGCCCGCCCGGTGGACTACGCCGATGCCATACCAGCTCGCCGCCCTCCTCGCCGCCACGGCCTGGGCGTGCTCGAGCCTCATCGCCGCCGAGCCGGTCCGTCGACTGGGCGGCCCCCGCTGGTGCCGGATCCGGATGCTGTGGGTCTGCGCCATGCTCACGGCCTGGGCGACCCTGAAGGGCGGCTGGGCCAGCATCGACACCGGCGACCTCGGCCTGCTGGCCCTCTCGGGGATGGTGGGCATCTTCGTCGGCGACGCCGGCCTGTTCATCGCCATGTCCCGCATCGGACCCCGCCGGACCTCCGTGCTGTTCACCACCAACACGCCGATGGCCGCACTCGGCGGCGTCTTCCTCTTCCACGAGTCGTTCACCGCCTGGTCGCTGATCGGTGCCACCCTGACCGTCCTCGGGGTCATGCTGGCCATCAACTTCGGTTCCGGCCGGGGCATCCCGTCCGACGTCTACGAGCGCATCGATGGCCGCCTCCGGGTCGGGGTCACCTGGGCCACCGTGGGCGCCGTCGGACAGGCCGCCGGCGTGCTCGCCGCCAAGCCGATCCTTGACGCCGGTGCCGACACGATCGCCGTGGCCGCCACCCGCGCCCTGCTGGCCACCGCCGCCATGTGGGCGGTGTACCGCCCCACCGACAGGCTCGTCCGCTCCGACACCAGCGCACCGATCCGTCGCACGGACCACTGGCGCTTCGCCGCCAGCGGCCTCGTCGCCATGGTCGTCGGCATGACCCTGCTCCTGTACGCCCTCGCCAACGGCGACACCGGCGTGGCGACCATCCTCTCGGGGACCACCCCGGTCCTGCTGCTCCCGATCCTGTGGGCCAGGACCCGGCAGCCACCGTCTCCCGGCGCCTGGTTCGGCGCCGGCCTCACGGTCGTCGGCACGGCACTCCTCGTCTGAGCCCGCGACCTCCCCCTGACACCTCTCCGCAGCGAGGCTCGGCGCTAGCCTGCGCGTGCCGCTCCGGCGGACGGCGCACGAGACCCGAAAGGAACGCGACATGACGTCATCGCTCGAGGCACGCGTGGTCATCGTGACCGGTGCCGGGAAGGGAATCGGACGGGCCATCGCCGAACGCTTCGCCGGCGAGGGCGCCAGGGTCGTGGTCAACGACGTCGACGAGGCCACCGCCAGCGAAGTGGCCGACGGGATCACCGCCGCAGGCGGCACGGCCACGGCGGCCGTCGCCGACGTCTCGGACGCCGCCCAGGTCGACGCCATGTTCGACGCCACGCTCGCCGCCCACGGCACCGTCGACGTGCTCGTCAACAACGCCGGCCTGGTCAGCCCGATGTTGCACTTCCTCGAGGCCGACGAGGCCTGGTGGCGCCACATCATCGACGTCAACCTCACCGGGCACTTCCTCACCTCGCGCCGGGCCGCCCGCATCATGGCCGAACAGGGCGGCGGCGTGATCCTCCACATGTCGTCAGGCGGTGCCACCCGCGCCCACCGGGCGTTCGCCGCCTACGACGCCTCCAAGGGCGGCATCGAGGCCCTCACCCGGGCCATGGCCCTCGACCTCGGGCCCTACGGGATCCGGGTCTGCGCCCTCGTGCCGGGCTCCATCGACACCGAGGGCATGGACGAAGAGGCCCGCCGCCTCCGCGGCGAGAACATCCCCCTCGGCCGACCCGGCGACCCCGACGACATGGCCGGACCCGCCATCTTCCTCGCCTCCGACGACGCCCGCTACGTCACCGGCATCACGCTGCGGGTGGACGGCGGCATGCTGGCCCAGCAGCGCTCGGCGACCGTCGACATCATGCCGCCCAGCGGCTTCCCCTCCCTCGACTCGCTCGACTAGCCCCGGTTTCGGCCAGCTCGACGGTCAACAGACGGCGAACAGGGCAGCACGAGCCATGCGCATCGGCGCCGACATCGGCGGCACCTTCACCGACGTCGTCCTCGAGGACGGCGACCGGCAGTTCTCCACCAAGGTGCTCACCACCTACGACGCCCCCGAACGCGGCGTGCTCGACGGGATGCTACGAGTGCTGGCCGAAGCGGGCGTCGACGCCACCGTGCTCACCAGCGTCATCCACGGCACCACGCTGGCCACCAACGCCCTCATCAACCGCACCGGCGCCCGGACGGCGTTCATCACGACCGCCGGCTTCCGCGACGTCGTGGAGATGCGCACCGAGAGCCGCTTCGAGCAGTACGACCTGAACCTGGTGCTCCCCACCCCGCTGGTCGACCGGCGCCACCGCCACGTCGTGCCGGAGCGCCTGGCGGCCGACGGGTCGGTGCTCCTCCCGCTGGACGAGGCCGAGGCATCGACCCTCATCGACCAGTTGGCTGCCGGAACCGACGACGGACCCTACGAGGCCGTCGCCATCGGCCTCCTGCACGGCTACCGCAACGGCGCACACGAGCGGCGGTTGCGCGACCTGCTCGCCGACCGGTTGCCCGACGTGCCCGTGTCGATCCGGCACCAACGGTTATCTCCGTTACGCCGGAAACGAGCTTTCCCCCATGCCCGTCCCGGGTAACCCCGGCGCCTATGTTGCAAACGGCAGCGAACACGACGACATGGGAGACACCACCCACCTGGCCGAGCGCCACGGCCTCGACGCCGTGCTCTCGTACGACATGGGCGGCACGACCGCCAAGATCTGCCTGATCGAGGACCAGACGCCCCGGACGGCCAAGACCTTCGAGGTGGCCCGCACCCAGCGCTTCACCAAGGGCAGCGGCATGCCGGTCGCCATCCCCGTCATCGAGATGATCGAAATCGGCGCCGGCGGTGGCTCCATCGCCGCCGTCGACGGCCTCGGCCAGATCCGCGTCGGGCCGATGAGTGCCGGCTCCGAGCCGGGACCGGCCGCCTACGGCCTGGGCGGCACCGACCCGACCGTCTCCGACGCCAACCTGGTACTCGGCCGTCTCTCCCCCGACACCTTCGGCGCGCCCGGCATCGACCTGTCGCCCGACGCCGCCGCGACCGCCCTCCTCGACGGCATCGGCAACCGCCTCGGCCTGGACGCCACGACGTCGGCGATCGGCGTGGCCGAGGTGGTCGACGAGAACATGGCCAACGCGGCACGCGTCCACGCTGTCGAGAACGGCAAGGACGTCGCCAGGTTCACGATGATCGCCTTCGGCGGCGGCGCCCCCCTCCACGCCGGTCGGCTCTGCGACAAGCTCGACATCGACGCCGTGCTGATTCCACCCGGGGCCGGGGTGGGCTCGGCCATCGGCTTCCTGCGTGCCCCCTTCGCCTACGAGGCGGTCCGCAGCCACTATGCCGCCCTCGACGACCTGGACGTGTCGGCCGTCGACGGAGTCCTGGCCGACCTCGAGGCGGAGGCCCGCGGCTTCGTGCAGGGTGCCATCACGCACTCCGGAGCGGTGACCCGGGAACTCGACGTGGAACGCTTCGCCTACATGCGTTACGCCGGTCAGGGCTGGGAGATCCCCGTCCGGCTGGACGACGGGGTCCTCGCAGCCGAGCTGGCAGACCGCTTCGAGGCCGCGTACACCACCTTCTTCGGCCGCCCCATCGACGGGCTGCGCATCGAGGCCGTCAGCTGGTCGGTCCGCGTCGCGACGCCACGTCCGCCGGTCGACCCCGTCGAACCCGTCACGGTCCGTCGGGACGTCACCTCGGACCGGATCCGGCCGATCCACGACGCCGCCACCGGGACTGTCGAGGAGGCCATCGTGGTCGACCGCGACGACCTCGAACCGGGTGACCGGGTCACCGGTCCGGCCGTCGTGGCCGAGGAGCAGACCACCACCTGGCTCTCGGCCGGCCAGGCAGCCGTCCTCCAGGCCGACGGCTGCCTGCTGGTCACCCGCGGCACGACAAGTGGGGCCTCGGCATGAGCGACCTCCGCAACCAGGTCGTCTGGAACCGCCTGATCTCGATCGTCGAGGAACAGGCCCTCACGCTGGTCCGGATCGCCTTCAGCACCAGTGTGCGCGAGGCCGGCGACCTGTCGGCCGGCGTGTTCGACGCCGACGGCCGCATGGTCGCCCAGGCCGTCACCGGTACGCCGGGACACGTCAACACCATGGCGGCGGCGGTCGGAAACTTCATCGAGGACATCGGCCGCGACCGCATCTTCGAGGGCGACGCCTACGTCACGAACGACCCGTGGAAGGGCACCGGCCACCTCCACGACTTCACCGTCGTCACCCCGACGTTCCGTGCCGGGCGGCTCATCGGCTTCTTCGCCTGCACCGCCCACGTCCTCGACGTCGGCGGCAACGGCTACGGACCCGACTCCCGCGATGTCCACGAGGAGGGACTCCTCGTGCCGATCATGAAGTTCGCCGAACGCGGCGACGTCAACCGCGACCTCGTGAACATCGTCCGACACAATGTCCGGGAGGCCGACCAGGTCGTCGGCGACCTCCACTCCCTCGCCGCCTGCAACGACACCGGCCGGCGACGACTCGATGCCATGCTCGACGAGTTCGGCCTCGATGACCTCGACGGCATTGCCGCCTTCGTGTTCGAACGCACCCGGGCCGCCACCCTCGAGGCGGTCGCCCGCCTGCCCCACGGCACCTACTCCAACGAGATGCGCGTCGACGGCTACAACGACACCGTCGTCCTGGCGGTGACCCTCACCGTCGATGCCGACGGCGCCCACGCCGACTTCACCGGCTCGTCTCCCACCTGCCCCTACGGCATCAACGTGCCGATCGAGTACGCCCGCGCCTACCTCACCTACGCCATGCTCGTGGCACTCGCCCCCCGGATGCCCAGCAACCATGCCTCCCTCGAGCCGTTCACCGTCAGCGCTCCCGAGGGCTGCATCCTCAACGCCCGCCACCCCGACCCGGTGTCGGTCCGCCACGTCATCGGCCACTTCGTCACCGACCTCTGCCTGGGCGCCATCGCCGAGGCCCTCCCCGACGTCGTCCCGGCCGAGGGATCCGGGGCCCTCTGGAACTTCCACATCAGCGCCCGGCCGACCGAGCCCGGCAGCGGCCTGCCGCCGCGTGAGATCCTCATGTTCAACAGTGGCGGCACCGGCGCCCGACCCGCCCTCGACGGCCTCAGCGCCACCGCCTTCCCGAGTGGCGTGCGGACCATGTCGGTGGAGGCCACCGAGCAGGTCGGACCGATCGTCATCTGGCGCAAGGAGCTGCGGCCCGGCTCCGGCGGAAACGGCCGCCAACGGGGCGGCCTGGGGCAGGTCATCGAGTTGGGCCCCACCGAGGGCTACCACTTCGACTTCTCCGCCATGTTCGACCGTGTCGCCAACCCGGCCCGGGGCCGGAACGGCGGCGGCGACGGAGCGCCCGGCGCCGTCCACCTCGACGACGGCACGCCGTTCGACGCCAAGGGCGTGCAACGCGTCCCGGCCGGACGACGTCTGGTCCTGGAACTCCCCGGGGGCGGCGGCTTCGGCAACCCGGCCGAACGCGATCCGGCCGCTGCCCAGCGGGACGACGAGCAGGGCTACCTGGCGTGAGCGCACCGACAGCCGGCCACTATGACACTGTCATCGTCGGCGGCGCCGTCCACGGCAGTTCCGTGGCGTACTGGCTGTCCGAGAACCCCGACTACGACGGCACCGTGCTCGTCGTCGAGCCCGACCCCACCTATGAACGCTCCTCGACGACCCTCTCGGAGGCCAGTGTCCGCCACCAGTTCTCCAACCCGGTCAACATCGCCCTCTCGCAGTTCGCCACCGGCTTCTTCGCCGACTTCCACGCCAACGTCGAAGTGGGCGGCGAGGCGCCCGACCTGGCCTTCCGCGAGACCGGCTACCTGTTCCTCGCCACCGAGGAGGGCATGCCGACCATCCTCGAGAACCACGAGGTCCAGCGCTCCTGCGGCGTTGACGCCGCGGTCCTCAGCGTCGATGACCTGCGCCGGCGCTTCCCGTACCTCCACGTCGACGACCTGGCCGGAGCCAGCCTGGGCCTCCGCCACGAGGGCAACATCGACGCCCACGCGCTGCTACAGGGCTTCAGCCGCCGGGCCCGCCGCAACGGCGTCGAGTACCTCGCCGACCGCGTCGTCGGACTCCGCGTCGAGGGCGCCGAGGTCACCCATGTGGACCTGGCCGGCGGCGCCACGATCGGCTGCAACCGGGTCGTGAACTGCGCCGGTCCCCGGGGCGCCGTCGCCGCCGCCATGGCCGGCCTGGCCCTGCCGGTCGAGGCCAGGATCCGGTCCGTGTTCGTGTTCGACTGCCGTGAGCCGCTCGAGGGCCAGTTGCTCCCACTCACCATCGACCCGTCCGGACTGCACTTCCGCACCGACCCGCCCCACTATCTGGCCGGCATGACCCCGGACCCGGACACCGAGGTCGACTTCGCGGACTTTCGGGTTCGCCGGGAGGACTGGGAGGAACGCATCTGGCCGGCCCTCGCCCACCGGGTGCCCGCCTTCGAACGGATCGGCCTCACCCACACCTGGGCCGGCCACTACGCCTACAACACCCTCGACCAGAACGCCGTGGTGGGACCGGCCGACGACGTCCCGAACTTCTACTTCGCCAACGGCTTCAGCGGCCACGGCCTCCAGCAGAGCCCCGGTGTGGGTCGGGGACTCAGCGAGCTCATCACCTACGGCGAGTACCGCACCCTCGACCTGTCCGAGTTGGGCCACGACCGCATCGTGCGCGGCGAGCCGTTCCTCGAGAAGAACATCATCTGAACAGGCGCCGCCTCACCCACAGAGGCGTGCCGGAGCGGACGCCGGCCGAGGGCGGCAGACCTCAGCTCTCGCCGAGGTAGGCAGAGCGCATCTCCGGGTTCGCCATGAGTGCCTCGGCGGTGTCATCGAGGACCACCCGGCCGGTCTGGAGGACCCAGCCCCGATCGGCGATCGACAGCGCCATGTTGGCGTTCTGCTCGACCATGAAGATGGCCATGCCCTCCTCGTTGATCTGCTGGATCAACTCGAAGTTCTGCTGCACCAACGCGGGCGCCAGGCCCATCGACGGCTCGTCCATCAGCATCACCTTGGGGCGCGACATCAGTGCCCGCCCGATGGCGACCATCTGCTGCTCGCCGCCCGACAGGGTGCCGGACTTCTGGGCGAGGCGCTCCTTGACTCGGGGGAACAGGCCGTAGACGTATTCGAGGTCCTCCTCGATGCCTGCCTTGTCGTTGCGCAGGTAGGCGCCGAGCAGCAGGTTCTCCTTCACCGAGAGCCGCTTGAAGAGCCGCCGGTTCTCGGGCACCATCGTCACCCCGTTCGCCACCCGGTAGCTGGTGGGTTGGCCGTTGACGACCTCGCCGTCGAGGACGACCTCGCCGGACGTGGGGGCCACCATGCCCAGGAGCGTCTTGAGCGTCGTCGTCTTGCCGCTGGCGTTGCCGCCCAGCAGGCAGACCAACTCGCCCGGGTAGATGGACAGGTTGACGTCCTTGAGGATGTGGACGGCGCCGTAGTGCGTATTGACCTCGCGGAACTCGAGGAGCGCCGTGTCCCCGTCCTGGCCGGTGGTGTCTCCGGTCGCGCCGGGGCTCATGCTCTCGCTGTTCATGCCCCCGCCTCCACCGGACGGCCCAGGTAGGCCTCGATCACGTCCGGGTTGGTGGACACCTCGTCGTAGGAGCCCTGGGCGATCGGCACGCCGTGGTCGAGGACCACGACGCGGTCGGAAACGTCGCGCACGACCTTCATGTCGTGCTCGATCATCACGATGGTGAAGCCCCACTCGGTGCGCAGCTGGCCGATCAGGCCCGTCAGCTCGGCGGTCTCCATCGGGTTCATGCCGGCCACCGGCTCGTCCAGCAGCAGCAGCCGCGGCTTAGTGGCCATGGCCCGGGCGATCTCGAGGCGGCGCCGGTTGGCGTACGACAGCGCGAACGCCGGCTGCTCCATCCGGTAGCCGATCAGGCGGGAGCCGAAGAAGCCCAGCACCTCCTCGGCCCGCTTACGGATCTCGCGCTCCTCTTGCTTGAACGCCCTGGTCTGGAAGAGCGCACCGAACACCAGTTGGCTGGTACGGCAGTGCTGGCTGACCATCACGTTCTCGAGGATCGTCATGTTGGGGAAGAGCCGGACGTTCTGGAAGGTGCGGGCGATGCCGAGGCCGGTGACCTGGTGGGGGTCGAGGCCCAGCACGGACTCGCCCTCGAAGAGGATGTCGCCCTCGGCCGGCTCGACCAGGCCGGAGATGGTGTTGAAGAAGGTCGTCTTGCCGGCGCCGTTGGGGCCGATGACGCTGACGATCTCGCCCTCGTCGACGTGGAAGTTGAGCCCCGACAGGGCGTCGAGGCCGCCGAAGGTGACCTTCAGGTCCTGGATCTCGAGGAGGTGGCTCACGACGGGTCCCCCTCTCCCTCGACGCCGGCTGGGGCATGTGCGACTGCCTCTGCCTGCGCTTCTGCCTCCTCCTGCTCGTGGTCCTCGCCCTTGAGCCAGGCGTCCTGGAGGTACTCCTCCTGGTGCAGCTCCTGGCTGCGGCGGGCACTCGGCACGAGGCCCTCCGGCCGCTTGAGCATCATGAAGACCAGCAGGGCGCCGTAGATCAGCAACTTGAACGACTGGAACTCCTGGAGCAGTCCCGGCTGGCGGGGTCCGCCCAGCACGCCGATCAGGACGACGGAGCCGACGAGGACGCCGACGATGTTGCCCATGCCGCCAACGATCACCACCACGAGGATGATGATCGAGACGAGGATCATGAAGCTGTTCGGGAAGATCGAGCCCACCTTGGCGGCGAGGATGGCCCCGCTGAACGAGGCCAGGATGGCACCGACCACGAACGCCATGAGCTTCGTGTTGACGGTGTTGATGCCCATCGCCTCGGCAACCTGCTCGTCCTCGCGGATCGCCATCCAGGCCCGACCGAGGCGCGATGCCTGGAGCCGCCACGACACATAGATGGCGAGGGCACAGAACGCCAGCACCAGGTAGAAGACCGACCGGGGGTCGGTGCCCTTGACCAAGGCGAATCCGAAGTCCACCGGCGGCACGTTGGTGATGCCCTGGGCGCCGCCGAAGTACGGCTTGAGCCAGTCCGACAGGAACAGCAGGCGGATGATCTCACCGAAGCCGAGCGTCACGATGGCGAGGTAGTCGCCGCGCATCCGGATGACCGGGGCGCCGATGACGAGGCCGGCGATGGCGGCCATCACCACGACGACGAGCAGCACGATGCCGAAGTGCCACTCCGGGTGGAACCAGGGCGACAGCGGCGACGTCAGCACAGCCGTCGTGTAGCCGCCGACGGCGAAGAACGCCACGTAGCCAAGGTCGAGGATGCCCGCCAGGCCGACCACGATGTTGAGGCCGAGGGCCAGCAGGAGGAACAGGCCCACGTTGGCGAGCAGCTCGTTCATGATCGTGCCGAGGAACATGGGGAGCACGACGCACACGGCGGCCACCACGACGAACAGCACGATCGACGTCCGTTGGCGCTCGGCTCCCTCCATCTGGCGGTAGCGGTTGGTGGCCGACTTGACCCGACCCTTGGTCAGCAGCGAGAGCCCGCCGATCACGACGCCGAGGATGATCGTCGACGTCACCGTCAGGCCGCCCCGCTTGGCGTACATGGCGTCGGTCAGCGACTCGAGCCCGAACCCCTCCGACAGGTCGACGATCGCGCTCTCGAGCACCGAGAGGAGCAGAGTCCCCATCACCGCGTACGACACGAAGCGCCGCACGCTCGCCGGCACGACGTGCAGCATCGAGCCGAGGGCGGCGAGGACCGCGCAGGTGATGATCCAGGCCGCGACCCCGTAGCCGATGCCCCGGTCGTAGGTGAGCAACTCGAGCAGCTTCGGGCTCCAGTTGACGAGCGGCTTGCGCAGGTTCCAGTTGTCGAGGCCGAGGATGAGCAGCGCCGGTCCGAGGCCGGCGACAATCCCGCAGCAGAGGCCGGCGACGACGTCCCGGATGCCCGGATCGGGCGTCTCGACGCCCTCGAGCACCACCCGCTTGGAGACGACGTAGCCGAAGACGACCGGCAGCCAGACGAGCGCCAGATAGCCGAGGCTGAGGCGTCCCTCGATGAGCGTTCGGGAGTCGAGGCCGACCGGCATGCCGATCAGGGACACCAGCACGATGGCGAGGCCGCAGAGGCCACCCCACTTCCCGACGCTCCGCCAGTCCTGGTCGAGCAGGGCCGGGGTGGCCGCACGCGGTGCGGTCACGGCGGTCACGCCCGGTCCTCCTGGGAGAGGCGCTCACCGAAGAGGCCGGTGGGCTTGAACAGGAGGACCGCCACCAGCACGGTGAACGCCACCGCATCCTTGAGCTGCGACACGCCGGGGATGCCGAGCGGCTCGAGGAGGACCAGCGGGGCGACCGACTCGGCCGACCCGAGCGCCACGCCACCGGCCATGGCGCCCCCGAGGTTGCCGATGCCACCCACGACGGCCGCGGTGAAGGCCTTGATGCCCGGCAGGAAGCCGGTCATGTGCGTGACGCTGCGGAAGAGCAGGCCCCAGAGGATCCCGCCGATGCCGGCCATGGCACCGCCGACGGCGAACGTCGTCACGATCGTGCGGTTGACGTTGATGCCCATCAGGGCGGCGATCTCCTTGTCCTCGGCGACCGCACGCATGGCCTTGCCGGTCTTGGTGCGCTCGACGAGGTACCAGAGGCCGAGCATCGAGAGCATCGCCACCACCAGGACGAGGATCTTGGTGCCGGCGATCTCGAAGGTCAGGATCGAACGCTGCTTCGAGAGCCACTCCGGCAGGCGGGGGTAGCTCTTCGAGGCCGGGCCGAAGAGGCCCATGACGGCGTTCTGGATGAAGAACGACACGCCGATCGAGGTGATCAGCGGGATGAGCCGCGGCGAGTTGCGCAGCGGCCGGTAGGCGACTCGTTCCATCAGCACCGCCGTGACGGTGGAGACGAAGATCGCCATGAAGATGACCAGGACAAGGCAGAGCAGGAAGTTGCTCTCCCACATGCCATTGGCGTTGAACTTCTCGGAGGCGACGAAGCCGGTCATCGACCCGAGCATGAACACCTCGCCGTGGGCGAAGTTGATGAAGCCCAGGACGCCGTACACCATCGAGTACCCAAGGGCGATGAGGCCGTACATGGCCCCCTGGGAGAGGCCCGACATGATCAGGCCCTTGAACTGGTCCGCCGTGAGGCCCATCGCGTCGGGGTTGCGCCAGCGGGCGAAGGGATTGTCCGGCGCCACCTGCTGGGCGATGAAGGCCGTCAGCCCGACGACGACAAGACCCACCAGGAAGATCCTGATGAAGGTGAGGAACCGGTCGACCTTCGAGACGCGCCTCGCTGCCTGCCGGTCGGTGGTGGTGGTCAACGTCGCTGTCTCCCTCGGGGCCGGGAGGGCGGCCCCGTTCTTCGGTCAGTCGTGGAGAGGGGGCGGGGCCTTGCGGCCCCGCCCCCGTCTCACGTGGTGGTCGTTGTCGACCTGGCTGGTGGTCAGCCCTTGGCGGCCCCGGCTACCCAGCCGGCGACCAGGTCGGCGTTGGCGTCCATCCAACTGGCAGCCAACTGCTGGACATGCGCCTCGGAACCGTCACCAGCGGACTGCTCGACCTGGAGGATCGAGATATCCAGGATCGACGGACGGATCTGCTCCAACAGGTTGTGCAGGTACGGATCCGACCCCAGCAGGTCGCTACGAGCCGACACCTGAATGTCAGCAGCTTCCCAACCCAACTGACACGGCTGCGTGCACGTGTCCGCCGGAGCATCACGGAAACCATCGCCCTGCGAATGACTCTCACCACCGGACTTACCCAACGGATTCGAATCATCCAGCACCGAGTCCTCCTCGACGGAGAGCCAGTACACGTCCACACCCGGAACCATGTCGACCACATACGACGACGGCGTCCACGTGTAGATCACCGCCGCCTCACCAGCCTGGACACGGTTCACGAACTCCGCGAACAGCGCGTCATACCCGGCCTTGGTCTCAGTCAGGTTGTCCCAACCAGCAAACACAATGTGGTTCTCAATGATGTCGTCACAGGTCCAGTCCTCGGGGCAACCCAGGATCTCACCCACACCATCACCATCGGTGTCGAGCGCCCCATAGAGCGCCGGCGTGTCGTTGATCTGATCCAACGTGGTGATGCCCTCGGCATCCGCCCACGACTTCGTGATCAGATAACCCTGAACACCCGAGTCCTGGAACAGGCCATCAACCGCCTCCACATGGTCAGCCACCAGCGAACCATCCGGCAACTCGTTCTCGAACCACGAGAAGTGCCCCGGATACCACGAGTTCGCCCACAGGTGACACGTGCCCTCAGCCATCGTCGTATACGCATTCGACGGACCCAACTCGATCGTCGACGGATCCGACACCGTGTACCCGGCACGCTGGAGCACCTGGCGCACGATCTCGGCCTGGACATACCCAGACGCCCAGTTCGCACGACACATCGTCAGATCAGTCTCCGTCGGCGCCAACGCCGCCGGCGGCTCCGGGGCGTCGTCCGGTCGGGACGCGGCGTCGACGATCCACGAGTCGACCAGGTCGGCGTTGGCGTCCATCCAACTGGCAGCCAACTGCTCGACATGGGCCTCGGAACCGTCACCGTTGTTCTGCTCGACCTGCAGGATCGAGATGTCCAGGATCGACGGACGGATGTTGGCGTACAGGTTCCGCAGACCCGGATGGGCCTCGAGGATGTCCTTGCGCGACGTCACCTGGATGTCGGCAGCCTCCCAGCCCAACTGACACGGCTGCGTGCACGATTCCGGACCCAGGCCCGTGAAGCCGGCACCCTGCGTGTGGTTCTCACCACCCGACAGGCCCAACGGGTTCGAGTCGTCGAGGACCGAACCCTCCTCCACCGACAACCAGTACACGTCCACACCCGGCACCATCTCGACCACATACTGCGCCGGCGTCCACGTGTACATGATCGCCGCGTCACCCTGACGCACACGGTTCACGAACTCGCCGAACAGGGCGTCGTACCCGGCCTTGGTCTGCACCAGGTTGTCCCACCCGGCGAAGGCGACCATGTTCTCAATGATGTCGTCACAGGTCCAGTCCTCGGGGCAACCCAGGATCTCACCCACACCATCACCATCGGTGTCGAGCGCCCCATAGAGCGCCGGATCCGAGTTGACCTGGTCGATCGTCGAGATGTTGTTCTCGTCGACCCACGTCTTGGTCGCCAGGAAGCCCTGCACACCAGAATCCTGGAACCGGCCCGGCATCGCCTCAAGATGATCAGCGACCAGGCTGCCGTCGGGCAACTCGTTCTCGAACCACGAGAAGTGCATCGGGTACCACGAGTTCGCCCACAGGTGACACGTGCCCTCAGCCATCGTCGTGTACG
>LUMD01000624.1_pt2 | contig 21899 bp, 22 predicted proteins | sample 729651 | NCBI WGS metagenome assembly LUMD01 (sample SAMN03860272, study PRJNA289734) | marine metagenome | biome: seawater column; feature: ocean; material: water; isolation source: Red Sea water column Station 34 - depth 258m | place: Saudi Arabia: Red Sea | collected 2011-10-15 | depth 258 m | reverse complement strand
TGAAGCATCATGAGTTCATCTCCCATGCCAATTGCTAGAGCCCCACCTGATCCACCTTCCCCAATCACTAGGTTGATAATAGGCACTCTTAGAGATGCCAAAGTAAATAAATTTCTAGCTATTGCCTCACTCTGTCCTCGCTCTTCAGCACCGATTCCTGGGAAAGCTCCAGGAGTATCTATGATCGTGATAATTGGAACGGAAAATTTTTCGGCCAATCGCATGATTCTCATTGCTTTTCTGTATCCTTCAGGTTTAGGCATGCCAAAATTCCTTTGCATTTTTTCTTTTGTTTTCAATCCCTTCTCTTGAGCAATAATCATGACTGAAGTTTGATCAATTTTTCCTAAGCCAGAGATGATTGAAGCATCGTCTGCAAACATTCTATCTCCATGCAATTCCTGAAAATCTTGTGTTATTGATTCTATAACTTCTAATGATTTAGGTCGCAGAGGATGTCTCGCCAATTGGGCTATTTGCCATTCATTTAGGTCACCAAATATTTTTTTAGTAAGCTTGATTGACTTTTCCTCTAAGCGTTTTATTTCATCATTAATATTGAGTAAGTCATCTTCACCCGACGCACTGTGTCTCAGATCATCAATCTGCTTTTCTAATTCAACAATTGGTTTCTCAAAATCAAGAAAATCCATAATTACACCTATCTAGTACCTCTAATGATTAAATTATTCTATAAGTAAAGCTAAAAAGCTAATTACGCTTATTAGATATTAACTGCTGATAAATTGGAAATTCTTAGAGCCAAGTTCCTCTGTAAGATCGGCTCTTAGTTCTTTTGTTGGGCTAACGGTCCAATCATCACCTAGTTTTAGTTTAGTGAAATTAATATCGGTTTCGTAATTTAGCTGGATTTCACAACTTCCAGGAGTGTGGGTCTTTAAGATTTCTTTTAATCGGGAAGGATTAAATTTTGAGTCGCATTTAATTAGAAGGGTTTTAGCTTTTTTATTGATCATTGAGTCCACTGAAACAGCCTCTTCAACAACAAATTGCCATAAATCTGCAAACGAATCCAATCTCAATCGACCTTTTAGGAATAATAAAGAATTATTTTTCAAAAGATCTCTAAAATCATCCCTTCTTTCACCAAAAATTATGCCTTCCAAAATTGCTGAACCGTCATCTATTTTAAAGGTGTAATTGTTCCCTCTTCTTTTTAAATTAGTGATCAAACCAGCGACTTCAATCATTGATTGTTGGCCATTATATCCATTACTATTTTTTTGGGAATCCATCATTTTCTTAAGAGTTGCTAGATTAGATTTTGTAAGATGCTTACAATCCTCCCGATAAGCATCAAATGGATGTCCACTAAAATAAAACCCAAGGCTAGTAAATTCTCTTTGCAGTAATTGATTTAAGGCCCATTCTTTAGATCTATTAAGATTAGGTAATGATTCCTTGGTATTCTTTTCTGAATAAAATAAATTGTTTTGCCCTGTTTCCTGTTCAAGAGAGAGTCGATTTGAGTAGCTTAAACTCATATTTATTGATTTAAATAAAGTGGCTCTGGTTTCTTCAAAGCAGTCAAATGCCCCACTTGTTATCAATGCTTCAATTGTTCTTTTTGAAATTTTCTCTGATGATAATCTTGAACAGAAATCAAAAATATTTTGATAATCCCCGTTTCGTTCTCTTTCCTTACTGATGGCTTTTGAAATGGATTGCCCCAAACCTTTAATTGCACCCAATGCATATCTAATTTGGTTATCGCTCTCTACAAAGAATTCATATCTTGAATGATTGACACAGGGTCCTTTTATATCTATTTCAAAGGATTCACAATCCTCCTTAAAAACGATCAACTTGTCTGTATTATCGATATCTGCTGTCATCGAAGCTGCAAAAAATTCAGTTCTATAGTGGGTTTTTAACCACGCAGTTTGATATGCAATCAACGCGTATGAAACTGAATGCGATTTATTAAAGCCATAACCAGCAAACTTCTCAATCAAATCAAAAATTCTTTTTGCTGTGGATTCCTTTACATTATTCTCAACCGCCCCTTTGATGAATATATCTTTTTGCTTTATCATCTCTTTAGGTATTTTTTTACCCATAGCCTTTCTCAAAATATCTGCACTGCCTTGAGTGTAGTTAGCTAATTTTTGGGCAATCTGCATCACTTGTTCTTGGTAAACAATAACCCCATATGTTGGTTTTAATATGGTTTCTAGAGTCGGGTGCAAGTAGTCAATGATCTTGGTTTTCCCTCCTTTTTTTCGTTCAATGTAGTCATCAACCATACCCGATTGCAAGGGACCAGGACGAAATAAGGCGACCAATGCAACGACATCATCAAATCTACTGGGCTGCATTCTCTTAATCAAATCTCGCATACCGGTTGATTCCAGTTGGAACACACCTACGGTTCTGGCTGACGAAAGTAAATTAAATGTCTCCTTGTCTTCTAGAGAAATATCCTTAATATTTAACTTCTTGAACTTACCTTTATGATGTTTGCTGTTGTAGGCGTTGACAATATCGATGCTTTTTTGAATCACAGTTAAAGTTTTCAGGCCCAGAAAATCAAATTTAATCAGCCCTATTGATTCAGCATCGTCTTTATCAAATTGTGTGACTGTTTCTACTTCGTCGTCTAATTTATATAGAGGCATAAAATTTGATAACTCTGAAGGCGCTATTACCACGCCTCCAGCATGAGTCTTGATACCGTTCAGCTAATTCAGAAGATTTCTTTAATGCATCGTTGATTGTGATTCCAATTTCAAATGGCACCAATTTAGCTATTTGATCTACCGCTGGGTATGGGTAGCCAAGTATTCTTCCTACATCTCGAATTACTGCTTTAGCAGACAGTGTTCCGTAGGTAATGATTTGTGAAACCATTTTTCTTCCGTACTTACTTGAAACATAGTCAATCACTGCGTCTCTGCCATTAACACAGAAATCAATATCAAAATCAGGCATGGATATTCTTTCTGGATTTAAAAATCTTTCAAAGATTAAATCGTGTTCGATAGGATCAATATCTGTTATACCCAAGCAATAAGCAACCAATGAGCCAGGACCTGATCCGCGGCCCGGTCCAACTGGGATATTTTGTTCTCTTGACCACTTAACAAAATCTGCAACAATAAGAAAATAACCAGCAAACCCTGTTTTCTTAATAATCTCCAATTCTTCATTCAGTCTAATTTCATAAATTGAGCGACTAACATCATCTTTGGCAACTAAATTAGTTAGACCTTCGTTTGCCTGTTCAGTTAAATATTGATCTATAGAGTAATTATCAGGCGTTGAAAACTCAGGAAGAACATGGTTAATATTTTCAAAACCAAAATTACATTTCTTAGCAATTTCAATAGAATTATTAACGGCCTCAGGAAGATCGCTGAAAAGATTTTTCATTGCCTCTTGGGTCTTAAAATATTGTTGATCAGTATAATCACGATGTCTATTCTGATCCTCTAGTACAGTCCCCTGATCAATGCAAGCTCTCGCTTCTAATGAAATGTAATCATTTTCAGCTAAAAACTTTGGATTATTTAACGCCACCAAAGGGATGCTATGCTTTGAAGATATAGAGACAATATAGTTTATTTCCTCTTCTTCCCTGGGTGTTCCTATTCTCTGAATACCAAGAAACAGATCGTTTTTAAACAAATCTGATAATTGATTTAAAATATCATTAACCTCAAAGTTCTTGTGTTCTTGCTTAGAACCGGTTTGATGGACTATTCCGTCCTGGTATGCTGAAATTGCGATTAACCCCTGAGAAAAACCTTTCAACCAGTCAATACTTATAGAAGGTTGATTATTTTTAAAGCCTTCAATATATGATTTAGTGATTAAATAACAAAGATTTTTATATCCTTGCTCATTCTTACACAACAAAATCAATTTTTTAGGATCAGAACGATGCTTTGTTTCTATAGAAACTATTGAACCAATAATTAGCTTAATACCTTTTTTTTGAGTTTCTTTGTAAGCCTTATAAGCAGAAAACAGATTATTATGATCAGTAATACCGACCGCTGGCATATTGTAGTCGTCGCAAAGGTCAATAAGTTTATCTATCCTGACTACGCTTTGACCTAAGGAATACTGGGTATTCACATCTAGATGAATAAAATCAGAATTATTCATTGGCTTACTATTCATATAATTCTGGTTTAAAAGTTAACCGGTGAAACGGTGTGGGACCAAATTTTTGAATCGCACAAATATGCTGTTTTGTTGGATAGCCTTTATTTTTCATAAATCCATATTCTGGGTATTGATCATGTATTTCATTCATATATTTATCTCGACTTACTTTAGCAATTATAGATGCTGCTGAGATACAGGGAAATAAATTATCCCCTCCTATTATAGGTTTATATTTAATTTTTTGTTGAAGTAGATTCTTTGGAATATGAGGTCCATCTATATAGCCTTTAGAAAATCCTGAATTGAGTAATTTGATGGAATTTTCCATGGCTTCTAATGAAGCGTTGAGTATATTTAATTCATCAATTCTTTTGTTATCTAGAGAAGCGATTGAGTATTCAAAAGAACTTTTGATAATTGATTTAAATAGTTCTCTTCGTTTTTTTTTTGAGAGTAATTTTGAATCTTTTAGACCGGCTATGGTTTGTGTTTCCTCCATAACAACTGCCGCTGCATAAACTGGCCCCGCTAAGCAACCTCTTCCCACTTCATCGATCCCAACAATAAGCGCCATACAATCTATTTCTCTTTAAGAATCAAGAAATTATGTCCTCTATTGCCTCGGCTGACTTAAGAGCTGAATTTTTCCTTAGAGAGGAATGGAGCACCTTTAGTTCTTGATTAATATTTTCCAATCGTTCTTGATGATTTAATATCTCTAATGCTTTAATCTTTATATTCTCTGAGGTAACTTCATTTTGTATTAACTCGGGAAAGATTTCTTTTCTTAACAGTATATTAGGTAGTGCAGCGAATTCTGTTTTAACTAAATTTAAAAATTTTATAAGAAAAAAAGAAAGTGTTGGCATTTTGTAAATAACTATTGTTGGCTTTTTATACATTGCCGATTCGAGTGTTGAAGTACCTGATTTAGTAATCACCAAATCGGAAGCAGGAATCGCTTTAGAAGCGTCAGAGATAAATTCGAATTTTTGCATTTCATCTCTATCTTTTGTTAATAAAAAATCTTTCAGTTCAGGAAATTGAGTTGGAACGATGAATTTGACTGTTTTAGAACCCAAATTATCTAATTCTCTTGCTATTTTCTTTGCTGCATCAAATACAATCGTGGCGTGATATTTTATTTCACTTTTTCTACTTCCTGGCATGAGAGTAATCACTAGATCCTCCTGAATACTTAAAAAATCTTTTGCAGATTGTTTATCGATCTCGAGAGGAATTTTATCGGCTAGAGGGTGCCCAATAAATTCTGAATTTACCCCGTGTTTTTTTAATCGTTCTTGTTCAAAGGGAAATAAGCAAAGCATTAGGTCAACTTTACTTGCAAACGTCTTGATTCTATTTTCTCTCCAAGCCCAAAAACTAGGAGAAACTACATGGACAGTTTTAATACCTCTTCGTTTTAATTTTGACTCAATACTTAAATTAAAATCTGGGTAATCTACACCAATAAAAGCATCCGGTGGCCGTTCTAAAATTTTTTCCATTACCTGTTTCCGGATTGATATCAGCCTGGGAAGATGTTTGATTACATTAACTATACCCATGACAGAAAGATCTTTAATTTCGAACCATGGTTCGCAACCAGATTTGATCATCTTGGGACCGGCGATCCCTTTAAACTCATGATTTGGATTCTTTTTCTTTAATGCATCGATAATGGATGAACCTATGTTATCTCCAGAAGATTCTCCTGCTAGAACGACAAAATAAGCCATGATAAGGTTCAGTTCTTTCTGACAATTCCACGGGTGGCGTGGCTGAGAAATTCAACAAAAAGGTTCATTTCCCCTGAGATATCATCTATTTTTTTAATCTCGTTTATAGCTTCGTCCAGCCTAAGATTCGACATATATAGATTCTTATATGCCGTCTTAATGTTTCTTATCTGATCAGAATTAAAGTCCCTTCTTTTCAATCCTTCAAGATTAATCCCTCTAGGCTCAGCAGGTTGTCCCATCACCATCACATACGGTGGTAAATCTCTGGCAACACCAGAGTACATTCCTAAAAAACTATGAGCACCAATTTTACAAAACTGATGAGCACCAGAAAATCCACTTGAACAGTGCCTTTATTTATGGTTGTATACTCTCTGATTGAATTACGACTTCCTATTTCAACAGCGGTGTGCTCACCGTCATATTTTTTATCCTGAGGATCATCGCCTATTGAGACAAATGAATAGATATGATTGTCTGAGCCAATGGTTGTATTGCCCTTAATGACCACATGAGAGTCAATTACGGTTCCACTTTCTATTGAGACGTTTGCATCAATAATGCTGTAAGGTCCAACAGTCACGTCTTTGGCTAATTTAGCTTTATTGGAAATTATTGCTGTTTCATGAATCAAGCTCATCTTCATCCTCTGCTTTAATTTTAGAGATAAGGGATTTTAATTTTGGTAAATTTCTAAAAATAGCAACATTTTTCTGCCATTTAGAAGTTTCTTGATGAGGAAACAAACTGCTCGAATACACTCCTGATTTTTTTATAGATTTCATGACGGATGTTCTTGCTGTAATTGTTGTATGATCAGCTATTTCAACATGGCCAGTTATACCAACTTGTCCACTGATTCTACAATGTTTTCCAATAATTGAGCTTCCGGCTATGGCAGTATTTGCAACGATGGCAGTGTGTTCTCCAATAACGACGTTATGGGCTATTTGAATAAGATTATCTAATTTAACACCGTTCTCAATGATAGTATCTGATATTGTGCCCCTATCAATCGTTGTATTGGCTCCTATTTCAACATCCTTACCAATAACTACGGATCCTGTTTGAGGTACTTTTACCCAATTTGATTCTTCATCTTCTGAAAAACCAAACCCGTCAGCTCCTATAACTGTACCTGAATGGATGATAGCTCTATCGCCTACAGATGATTCATTTAGAATCATTACTCCTGGGTCCAACCAGGAATCTGAGCCTATTGTACAATTGGCAGCAACTACAGAATTAGAACCGATAAATACAGAGTCGCCAAGTGTTACGCCTTTACCAATATAAGCTCCTGCTTGAATTGAACAAGTAGAAGGAACTTCAGCCGTATCTTCAACGACGGCGGATGGGTGGCACCCTTCTTGAAAATCTCTTGATTTCTCAAAGTAAGATGAGATTCTTGCAAAGATTAAATAAGGGTCTTCAGTGATTAAAGCTGATGATTGACAATCCTTAAGGTCATCTGGTCTTAATATCACTGCCCCGGCATTGGTGTTCTTAAGCAAAGGCTTATATTTATCATTTGCCAAGAAGCTAATTGAATTTTTATTGGCATTGTCGAGTCCAGCAACTTCAGTAATTACAACTTCCGGATCACCGCTTAGCTTACAACCATACCTAGAGGCCAATTCTTCAAGATTGATTGAACTCTCAGGCAAAACTTACTCCTGTTCCAAATGGGAAGCTAGTTCAGCCTCCTGATTTACTATCTTGGAAATTCTTCTCCAAGACGATAGCAATATCATTAGTGATATCTACAGAAGCCCCTTTATACAAAGTTCCGCCATTCAAAATTGTGTTCTGGCTGATTCTGCCTTCGTTTATTATCAAGTCGTAACCGTTGTCTCTACCAAACTTATTGATTGCATTGATCATCTCAACAAGAATTTTATTGGTTTCAATCTGAATCCTGTTATTTCTATCTTCCTGAAAAGAGCTAGCCAAATACTCGAGTTCCCTTTGATCGGAAGCAAGTTTTAGAGAAGCGTTCTGTCTCTCATCATTACTGAGCGCAAGATTATCTTGTGTTAGCTTATCTCTCGCTTCGGTAAATGCAGACTCTTTTGCTTCAATATCTCTAACCCTTGGGGCAAATTCCTCTTCAATTGCAGATTGCATATCTTGGAACTGAGGAGACTCTTGAAGGAGTTTATTTACATCAACCACCCCGATCTTTGCACTTCCAAGGTCTTGTGAAAGAACAGGTTGAGCAATTAAAAATAACGCCAATATTGAATATATATAATTCTTTTTCATTTTCTCATCCTTATTATTTTAAATAACTAAAGCCATTGTCTAAAATGCACCACCAATTGTAAATTGGAATCTCTCTGACCCACGGACCTTTTTAAATTACCCGCATCAAAACCATAATCTATTAGGTTCCCCTCATAATCAAAAAAATCAATCTCGCTGGTTGAAAATACATTGCCAATATCAAAAAATAGACTGAATCTTGCCCTTGATGCCCAATCACCTGGGATGGGAATAATAACTTCCATTTGACTTGAAAGCAGTAAATTACCACCGTAAGGGTTGCCAAAATTGTCCTTTGGTCCCAATCGGTGTTCTTTAAACCCTCTGATAGTGTCTGGACCGCCTGCAAAAAAGTTTTTGTAAGGAGGGACACCAAAGGTATCGCCGTATGCATTATTAAAGGCGACATCTGCCTTAGCCATAAGTGTTAACCGATTAACTATGGGAAAAGGAACATTGAAATATTGTTTATAACTATAGTTAATACCGTAGTATTCAACATCACTCCCAGGTATAGCAATGTTAGCAATAATCCTTTGGGACATTCCTGCATCTGCAAATAGGTATCTATTTCTCGAATCATAAATCCAACCTAAGATTATTTCAGCTGAGTCAAATTTTGTTTTACAGAAGTCATAAAATTCCTGATCAAAACACTCACTTTTTCCGTTATTAGTAACCCACTGAAGAGCTTGATCAGCGCTATAGTCACCTGCTAGCAATTCAGAGCTTTGTAATGATCCGCCGTATATAAACCTTTGGAATTCACTCAGGGGATAAGAGTATTCTAAACCTGCAGAATAAGTCTTTGTTGAGAAGTCTGAAGAAGCAGAAGTGAATTGATTAAAGGAAGATAACGAAAATCTCAGTGTTCGAGAAATTTCATCGATTCCTGTATAAGCACTGGTGTGTGAAACACTGTATAGATCTCTGTATCTACTTGAATTTAAATCAATTGATACGCGATCGCCTGTTCCAAAGAAGTTGGTATGAACAAAATTACCGTTTATCATTAATTTTTGGTATCCAGAATACCCAACACCACCTCCAAATTGTCCGGGTAAACCTTCTTTAATCTGAAACTCAGCATCAATGAGATCACTGGTTCCAGCCACAGGGATTGTTTCAAATTCAACTTCTTCTATAAAAGGTAATCTTTGGAGCCTTATTTTTGAACGCTCCAATCTACTTTTTGAGTAATAACCACCCTCTAACTGCCTCAGTTCTCTTCGAAGAGTATTATCATTAATTGAGGTAGTGTCTCGATCTAGCTCAGGTATTGCTTCAACTTCAGCAAAAGAATAACCTTCCTCCCCAAGTTCATATTCAATCAACTCTGAGATGGATGTTAATAAACCCTGAGAAAAAATTTGCCCAGGTTGAGCAAAGACTAGATTCTCTATTCTTTCTCTAGGAATAACAAATTCCCCAGTCAACTTAACATCCGAAAGTGTATAGACCTCCCCTTCTGAAATATTAATAGTGACAAAAATCCCAGTTTTGTCTTGAGAGATGGCCACCTGAGCAGAGTCAATCCTAAAATTTGCAAACCCTTGGTCTTGATAAAAACTCTCAATGTTTTCAAGATCACCTTGAAGGTCTTCTCTCGAGTATCTGTCATCTTGATTAATAAATGATAACCAATTAGGCATCTGTAATTTGAGTTTCTCTAATAGATCTTCATCTGAGAAAATTGAATTACCCACAATGTTAATCTGGCGGATCTGAGCTCTATCCCCTTCATTCACATCAACTCTTACAGTGACTGTATTTCCTGGTAGATCTTCTACTGTGGTTTTAATTTTTGCGCTGTATTTTCCAAAACTAAAATACTGATCAATCAAAGATCTCTCTATTTCATCCAAAATTGATGGATCGTAATTTCGACCGATCTTAAAACCGATATTATTAAGAGATTCTTCTAAGTCTTCAGTTTTAATATCCTTATTACCCTCAAAAGTAATAGAAGCTATGGACGGCCTCTCAAGCACGGAAATAATAAGCGCACCTGAGTCATCTTTTCTGAATTCAATATTCTTAAAAAAACCACTTGAATAAACAGAGCGGATTGACTCCTTGATTTTTATATCATCTAGCTCGTCTCCAATATTTACAGGCAGATAGTTAAGTAATGCGCCTTCAGATATTTTTTGCAATCCCTCAATTCTGATGTCTTTAACAATAAAAGCATCTTCAGCTTCCACCAATGTAAAAGATAAAAGTGCCATCAAAATGATAAGGGTCTTTGTTTTCATTGTAATTTAGTGTTTATTAATTAAATATTCTTACAAGGTCATTGTACAGTGCAAAAACCATCAGGAATAATAATGCCCCCACTCCTATTTGCTGGAAGGCCATTTGGATTTTTTCGGGTAAAGGTCTTCTTATTAACTTTTCAATTAGGACAAAAACGATTTGACCTCCATCCAAGATAGGAACTGGCAACAAATTCAGAATACCTAAACTAATACTGATTATAGCCATGAACGACAAGGTCGCTATCAGACCTCTCTTAGCAACGGTTCCAGCATCTTTGGCAATACCGACAGGACCGCTTAAGTTTTTACCTGAAATTTGTCCTGTAATCATCTTGCCAAACATATTAAGAGTTAAAACAATCATTTGATTGGTCTGTTCAAATGCCATCGTGATGTTTTCTGGGAATGAGTATTTCTGAACTGCTAAATATTGTTTAATTTTTTCTTGATCTATGGTCGTTTGAAGGCCGATAAAACCTTTGGTTGGATCATCTTCTTTTACACCTAAATCGACTTGAGTGATATAGATTTCATTGTCTCGCTCTAGCTCAAGATCAATTGTCTCTCCTGGTTTAGATATTATAAGTTGTCCAAACTGGTCTAAATCTTTTATTTCAATGCTATCTATCTTTAAGAGTATGTCGTTGGGTTGAAGCCCCGAGATACTTGCTGGGCTATCCTCAACAACAGATGCTACCACTGGATTGATGTTTGGTTGGAAAGGATTAAATCCTAAACCAGGAAACAAGGCATTAGGGGCAGTTAACTCTTTGGTTCTACCTTTAACATCAAGAGTGATGTCTTTTCTCTGGTTAAACTCATCGATCACAGATAATTCGATACGTTCATCATTAAGAACCTCACCGATCATGGAAATAAGCGACCCTTGCCAAGTGTTTACTTCTCGGTTGCCAACACTAATTATTCGATCTCCAGGACGTATGTTATTTTCCCAAGCAATTGAAGTATTTTCTACATTTCCAATAATGGGTACCTGGCCAGGTATACCTGAGGTAAACATGACTATGTAGGCAACAATAGCAAATAAGAAGTTTGCAAACGGTCCGGCAAAAAGAATAAAAATTCTCTTGGTTGCTGATTGAGTATTAAAAGCTCTATGCTTTTCTTCGTCGGCAACATCTTCGCTTCTTTCATCTAAAAGTTGGACATATCCACCCAGAGGAATAGCTGATAAGCAATACTCTGTCTGATCTTCACCTCCTTTTCTGCTCATCAGAATTTTTCCAAAACCAATGGAGTACCTCAAAACTTTGACATTACAAAGTTTTGCAGCTAAGAAATGTCCATATTCATGGATAGCAACAAGAATTCCAACCAAGACTATGAACGCTGTAACTGAGAATAAAAAATCCATTTTCTAATTGTCTTTAATGATTATGAAGGAATTATAAAGATTGAGAACTGTATTAAAAGAAATAAACAAAGAAATTAGCTTACAATCCATCCAAAATTGTACCCTAAATTAAAAACCAAGAGCGCTGATAAAGAAAAGAATGGTAGTACAGCTATCACTCCATCCAAGAGATCGATAAAGCCACCGTGGCCTGGTATTAGGTTACTAGACTGCTTGACTCCTCTATTTCTCTTCAGAAGACTAAAACTAAGATCTCCAACGAAGGAAATTAAAGTTATTAAGATTCCAAACAATATAAATTCTTGGATATTCAAACCGGAAATATAAGCAACGATTGATAGAATTAAGGGCGTTACCAGCAATGCTGAAAGTAAACCTTCGACGGTTTTTCCAGGACTTATTTTAGGTAAAATTTTTGTTTTACCAAAAGCCTTACCTCCAAAATAGGCTGCACTATCTGCTATAGCAACAGTGGTAATGATTACCAGTGGGTACATGGGATTGGATAAAACGATAAACAATGAGTTTAGAGCTGGAATCAAAATTAGGGAACCTAAAATAGAAACCTTTAAGTCGCTCAGCTTTGTAGAATCATGTCTAAAGATCCAAATACCGATTAAGCACCAAGAAATACAATATAAAGAAAATGCGTATATGGAAGAATTATAATTTTGGTGAAGAAACTTTATCAATGCCAATAGAGCAAGGGGAATAACTGCGTTCAGTATAATAAAAACAAAAATAAAAATTATTCTGTTTTTGTTCTCTTCAATTAGATTTAAGAATTCCCAAAAAATAATAGCAAAAACAAAACAAGCTGCAATCACACCTATGTATGAGGCGTCATAAATAAGAAAACCAAATAAAGCTAATAGCCCTGATGCAGATATTAGTCTTTTTTGTAATTCAGACACTTAAGCTTTTTTTAGATCAAGCTCTTCTTCGACTAATCCAAAACGCCTTTCAGATTTTGAGAAATTTTGAAGTATCTCTATAAACTCTTGTTCCTCAAAATTAGGCCATAAAGTTTCAGTAAAGTGAATCTCTGAGTAGGCCGACTCCCAGAGCATAAAGTTACTCAGCCTTGTCTCACCAGACGTTCTAATAATTAAATCTAGTTTTGGTAAATGATTGAATGAGAGGTAGCTTGAAAATTTTCCTTCATCAATATCACTTTTTTTAATCTCTCCCTTGTCAATATCATCAATCATAGCTTTAACGGCTCGTACAATATCCTGTTGACCGCCATAGCTAATAGCCAAGGTTAATTTTAATCCTTCATTTTCAGAAGTGATTGCCTCCATTTGTTCTAATTTTCTATTGAGAACATCCGGTAGCAGTGAACTATCTCCAACTTGTTTGAACCTGACCTGATTTTCAATCAATAAACCCGTGTATTTTTCTATGGTTCGCTCAAAAAGCTTCATTAACCCGTTTACTTCCTTTGCAGGTCTAGATAAATTTTCAGCACTGAATGCATAAAGAGTCAGTGCTTCTAATTCTAACCTTACAGATGTCTCTACCAACTCTCTGGCTTTAAGAACTCCAGCTTCATGGCCAAAAATTCTTCTTTTGCCTCTCAACTTAGCCCATCGACCATTGCCGTCCATTATAATTCCGACGTGTTTGGGTAGATTGGTCATTAAAGGGAAGCTCTTTTCTTCCTTGGATGTATTCATAGCTTAAATAGTCATTAACTCTTTTTGCTTCTCATGACTTAGGGACTCTATATTGCCTATCATTTGATCTGTGATTTTTTGGATATCGTGCTGACCTTTATGAAAATCATCCTCTGAAATCATTTTTTCATTTAAAAATTCTTTTAAGTCTTGAATTGAATCTCGCCTTATATTTCTAATAGAGACTTTGGCTTGTTCCTCTTCACTTTTCACTTGTTTTGTTAACTCTATTCTTCTCTCTTCGGTTAAAGTAGGTAAGGGTATTCGAATTATGTTTCCCGAAGTGACTGGGTTTAGCCCAATATTAGCTTTAGCAATTGCTTGCTCAATTTCAGGAATAAATTTTTCCTCCCATGGAGAAATAGCTAACGTTTGAGAATCTTCCACCGAAATGTTTGATAATTGTTTTAACGGCGTGTCGTTTCCATAATAATCCAGAGAGATACTATCCAGAATCTCGGGAGTCGCTCTACCAGTTCTAATTTTTGAAAGGTTTGTTCTGAATGCAGTGATAGATTTTTGCATTCTCTCACTAGCTTCTTGATTAATATCTTCTAGCATTTAATGATTATTCTATCAGTGTTCCTACGTTCTTGCCTTCTACAATTTGCAATAAAGCATCCTTCTCGGAAATATCATAAACCCGAACGGGTAGATTATTTTCTTTGCACATAACAATTGAGGTTGTATCCATAACTTTTAAACCCATTAATATGAAATCATCATAAGATATCGTTTCATAGTGCTCAGCTTTTTGATTGATTATTGGATCTTCAGAAAAAACACCGTTAACTCTGGTTGCTTTTATTAACAAATCAGCCTCTATTTCTACTGCTCTCAATGATGCTGCAGAGTCTGTTGTAAAATATGGGTTACCGGTTCCAGCAGCAAAAACGGTGACTCTTCCTTTTTCAAGATGTCTTATAGCTCTTCGTCTAATATAGTCTTCACACACTTCATTTACTTTCAATGCCGACATCACTCTAGCAACAACCCCTTGTCGTTCTAAGGCATCTTGAATAGCAAGGGCATTAATTATTGTTCCCAGCATCCCCATGTGATCTCCAGTAACTCTATCTATACCTGATTCTGCTAAACCTTCACCTCTGAAAATATTACCGGCTCCTATTACGATGCCAACTTCTATCCCCTTATCTGTTATTGATGTTATTTCTTTAGCAAGATAAGTTAAAACTTTAGGGTCTACTCCGAACTGTTGATCCCCAAGTAAGGCTTCCCCACTGAGCTTAAGAAGAATTCGTTTTATGTTTTTATTATTCATAAGTTATTAACTTATTTCAGGGCATCAACCTGAGCTTTTACTTCATCAGCAAAATTTATTTGCTCTAGCTCTATTCCTTCCCCAACTTCATAGCGAACAAAAGATCTTACATGAGCATCTTGACTCTGGAGGTGTTGTTTAACAGTTATGTCAGGATCCTTAACATATTCTTGGCCCATTAATGTTAAATTGTTAAATTGCTTTTTTAATTTTCCTTCAACAATTTTGTCTATTATATTTTGTGGCTTACCCTCTTTTTCTGTCTGAATCTTAAGAATCCTTGACTCTTCTTTAACAATTTCATTTGGGATGTCAGTAATAGCTAGATACTCAGGTTTGGATGCTGCAACATGCATTGCTATATCCTTAGCTAATTCTGAAGAATTACTTTCATCAAGCAAAACCAATGCAGCTATTTTAGATCCATGAATATATTTTCCTAAGGCGCCGTTAATTTGAACTCTTTCAAATCTTCTAATAGTAATATTTTCTCCTAACTTAGATATTACAAATTTTCTAAAATCATCTATGTTCTCAAAATCATCTATTTTGCAATCATCAAGTTGCTCCATCTCATTGATAGAGTTATCTAGAATCAGAGAAGCTACTTTATTAACAAACTGAATAAAGAGATCATCTTTCGCTGCAAAATCAGTTTCACAATTAACCTCCAGTATTACAGCGTGATCTTCCTTTGATTCAATAAGGACAAGTCCCTCTGCTGTTGTTCTTCCTGATTTACTGTCAGCTTTGCTTTGACCTTTTTCTTTAAGCAGGGTTTTAGCTTGTTCAAAATCTCCGTCAGCTTCAACAAGAGCTTTCTTGCAATCCATCATTCCAGCATTCGTAATTTCCCTAAGTTTTTTTACTTCAGTTGCTTTGATGTTCATAAGTCAGTCTTATTTTGTTGATTTCTTGGTTTCTTCCTCAGCTTTTGCTTCAGGTTCCTCAGCTTTTGCTACTTTAGTGTTTTTGTTAATTACAATTTTTTTCTTTCGTTTTATCTTTGCAGGAGAGATTTTTCCCTCTTTATCAACTTCAACAAATTCATCATCAATGTCTTCTAATATAGGAATTGTCTTTTTTCCTTCAAGATAAGATTCAATGATTATTGAAGTTATAAATTTAGCTGTTGATCTTGAATCGTCATTAGAGGCGATTAGATAATCAATGCCATCGGGTGACGAATTTGTGTCAACTACAGCAACAATTGGAATACCTAAAACAAGAGCTTCTTGTACAGCATTTTTCTCATAATTTACATCGATAACAAATAGAGCATCTGGAAGTTTTTTCATATCCCTTATACCGCCTAATCCTTTTTCTAATTTCCCAAATGATCTTTTTAATGTGAGAACTTCTTTTTTTGTTAGGCTGTTGATATTCTCATCTTTAAGAGACTCTTCTAAAGCCTCCATCTTTTTAATCGATTTAGATATTGTCATGTTATTGGTTAAAGTTCCTCCAAGCCATCTATTCGAGACATAAGGCATAGCGCATTCAATACCCGCTTTTTTTATTTCTTCTTTAACTGACGGTTTTGTACCGACAAATAAAATAGTCCTTGATTCCGCAGCAAGGTTTTTGACAAAATCACATGCTTGTTTTAACTGGGGAATTGTTGACTCTAAATTGATAATGTGGATTCCATTTCTTTCACCATAAATATATGGTTCCATCTTTGGATTCCAATACTTGGTTTTGTGACCAAAGTGAGCGCCAGCTTCAAGCATTTGACGCATTGATAATTCTTTCATTTTCTATCCTTCCTTGGGTTAAACTCCCATAAACCCCATACAAAACTTAGTAAAATCATAAGCACCCATTGTATGTGTCGGTTTATGTTCGATTTTTTTATGCAAAATTGCGCAGGATTTATAACATAATAATCACTCTGCAACAATAAAAAGCTATAAATTTAAAAGTCCTAAAATGCCTATAAATATAAAAAATAAAGTTGAACAAGAAAAAATGAGGGTAGCAGGTCAATTAGCATCTGAGGTTCTTACCATGATAAGCAATTATGTAAAACCAGGAGTGTCAACCAAAGAATTGGATGAGCTTTGTCATAACTTTATTGTTAATGAACAAAAAACTATACCTGCTAACGTTGGATATAGAGGATTCCCAGCAACAATCTGTACATCAGTAAACCACGTTGTTTGCCACGGTATACCCAATGAAAAGAAGTTAAAAAATGGGGACATAATCAACATTGATGTGACCGTAATTAAAGATGGCTTCCATGGTGATACAAGCAGGATGTTTATTGTAGGTAAACCTACTAAACAAGGAGAAAAAATTACACAAATTGCCTATGAATCTCTTTTCTTTTCTATAGTCAAAGAATACTGCGGTCATGGTATAGGCAAAATTTATCATGATGAACCGCAAATACTTCATTACGGTACACCGGGTACAGGCATAGAATTAAAAGAAGGTATGACTTTCACTATAGAGCCTATGATTAATAGCGGTAAAGCCCAAGTTCGTGTTTTGTCAGATGAATGGACCGTTGTGACTAAGGATCACTCTTTATCAGCGCAGTGGGAACATACCATCCTTGTTACTGCTGATGGATATGAAGTTCTTACACTAGCCCCAAATGAAATTGTTTAATCCAGAACTACTTTTTCTATGTATATTATTCAGACGAATAATTTATCCAAATAGAATAGATTGTTAACAGCAAAGACCAAATAATAACCCAAGCAGGCATACTGAGAGATAAAAACGACCAATCAACAGTTGCGCATTCTCCTGAACCATTAAAAACCATTTCAAAAACTTCATTCAATGAAAAAGTTGAAAGCATGAAGTCTAGGTCGGGTCCACAGCCTGGTACCTGGTCGCTTGGAAGACCCTGAAGCCAAACGTGCCTGGATGCAATAGCCGCTCCAAAAGAACCAGAAATAATGAATAACAATGATGAAATAAGTTTAGCCAGTTTTGTGTTGGGTGGAATTAGAGAACAAATAAGAAAGATTATGCCCATTGTCATAACTGCCAAACGTTGAAAAATACACAGCGGGCAAGGATCAAGATTTAAAAAATGCTGTGCAAAGAGTGCGTAAGCCATCAACCCGGAACACAACAGAAAACCTATCAAAAATTTGTTCCTTTTAGATAATCGCTGTAATTGCTTAATCAATTTGTAACCTGCTCTATCAAATAATTAGGCTGTATATTAAACGGCTCTGTAAATTCTTGCATCTCAAATCTAGTCTTAGCAAAGTTGATCATTACTTTTGCATCAGGATATAAATGCTCTGCTCCATCAACAACTATTATATTATCATTCGATAAATGCTGACCATATCTTGCCCATGCATTACCGACTGCATAATAGTTTGTTTTATTAAAACTGAAATTTTTTACTTTAAGTAAAGTGTCTTCTGAGTCGGCTTTAATAATCTGTTTCTCATCCATTTGATAGGAACCAAAAAAGACCCTGTCGTTTCCTGCATCACGCGCCACTACAACTTTATCTATCGAAAACTGTTTAATCGCAACTAAGGCAATATTGGATAGACTAGAAACACTGATCACATTTTTCTTGTGTGTGTACGCCATAGCTTGAACTGCGCTCGCTCCTACTCTGAGCCCAGAAAAACGACCAGGACCTATTCCTAAGCTTATGAAGTCTAAATCCTTAATTCCAAGATTGGCCTTTACAAGTATGTCATTGATATTACTGAATAAATTCTTAGCATGATCAACACAGTCATCGGTTGAATGTTCAAAAAAAATACCGTTGTTTTCACAAGCTATAGTTAAGCGTGTTGTTGATGTATCAATAGCTAGAGATTTGTTCATTTTTATATTTGAAAATCCAAAATATCATAAAAAAATTAAATAATGACGCAAAACAAAACATAGATATAATATCTATCCTTCAAGCATAAAATATTTTTAAAAATATGAGTACAACTAATCACTATCTATTGGTGCGATGGGAGCCAAGAAGAATATGAACGTTTTATCAAAGAGATGGTTGAGAACGGCGATTTAAAAAAACTTAATAATGACAGCTTCCCTAATTGCTACCTTCATAGATCTGACCAGTCTGATGTTGCTAGAGTTGAACACTTAACTTTTATCTGTACCAGCAATCAAGATGACGCTGGACCAAACAACAATTGGATGGATCCTATAGAAGCTCATAACAAACTAGATAGTTTATTTGAAAATTGTATGAGTGGGCGAACCATGTTCATAATCCCTTATTGCATGGGGCCAGTTGATTCAGAGCTATCTAGATGCGGTGTAGAAATTACTGATAGCCCCTATGTAGTCGCCAACATGTTTTTAATGACAAGAATGGGAAAAGAAGCTCTTTCAAGAATAGAAAGAGAAGATAAATTTGTTAAAGGGATACATTCAATTGGTGACCTAGATCCCGATAGACGATTTATTATGCACTTCCCTGAAGAAGAAACGATCAGAAGTATTGGCTCTGGTTATGGAGGAAATGCTTTATTGGGTAAAAAATGCCATGCCTTGAGAATCGCAAGTTGGCAAGCCCTTAAAGAAAACTGGCTAGCAGAGCACATGCTTATAGTAGAAATTGAGAATCCGGAAGAAGAAAAATTTTATGTTGCCGCAGCATTTCCATCGGCCTGCGGAAAGACCAATTTAGCCATGCTAATACCACCTGAGGGTTATGAAGGATGGAAAGTAAGAACCATAGGTGATGATATAGCCTGGCTTCATATGGATGAATCTGGACAAATGTGGGCGATAAACCCAGAAGCTGGATATTTTGGTGTAGTCCCAGGAACCAATGAGGATGATAATGAAAACGCTTACCAAGCCATTCAATCTAATGCAATTTTTACCAACGTCGGTTTAACTGACAATAATGAGCCTTGGTGGGAAGGTAAAAAAAATGGAAACCCTATAATTGATTGGAAAGGCGACAGTATTAGCCCAGATAACGGAGGTGTGTTTGCACACCCTAATTCCCGATTTACAGTCTCTGCAAAAAATAACCCTAATTATTCTAACCTTGCTGATTCACCGAGCGGTGTTCCGATCTCTGCCATTGTTTTTGGTGGAAGAAGAAGTGAATTAGCACCACTCGTATATCAATCTAAAGATTGGAATCATGGGGTGTTGGTTGGTGCTAGCGTGGGTTCAGAAACAACGGCTGCTGCTGCAGGTGAGGTTGGGATTGTAAGAAGAGATCCAATGGCCATGAAACCGTTTTGTGGCTATAACTTCGCTGACTATTGGACTCATTGGCTTAGTTTTTCATCTCAATCAGAAAAGCTGCCTAAAATTTTTCATGTGAATTGGTTTAGAAAAAATGATCAAGGTTTTATTTGGCCAGGATTTGGCGACAACCTTAGGGTTCTAGAGTGGATTATCAAACGTTGTCAAGATAATACAGAAGCTATTGAGACCCCTATAGGGTTCTTACCTAAACCTGAAGATATTGATACCTCAGGCTTAGAGATTACCAAAGAATCTATGGATGAATTGCTCCATGTTGATAAGGATCAATGGCTTCATGAAATGGAAAGTATTAAAGAGTATTTCCAAGAATACGGTGACCGGATGCCACAAAGGCTACTGGATGAACACGGCAAAGTTGTAAAGGCATTGGAACAATCAGACTAATATTTCTGACCTATCTTCAAGAAAACTGAGAATCTCAATAACCAGACTCTTTACATTCCTTTTATGAGAAGCATTACCTCCAATAAGGTTTCTCCATTGTTTGGCCCCTCTTGTACCTTTAAATAATTGCGTCATGTGACGAGTAATAAGATGAACGCTTGCCCCGTCTCCTGCTTCTTTTTCAATGTATTGAATCATTTTTAACATAAAATCATATTTGCTAAGTTTAGCCTTATCTCCGAAAAAATAATTTTGAACTTCAGCAAGAAATAAAGGGTTCTTGTAAGCTTCTCTTCCAATCATAACCCCATCAAAAATTTTTAATTTTGATTCAATCTTTTCAAGTGAGTTAATCTCTCCATTGATCTCAACTCTTAGGTCGCTAAAATCATTTTTTATTTGTTTGGCTCTTTCGTAATCCAGTGGTGGTATGTTTCTATTCTGCTTTGGGTTCAGACCTTTCAGTATTGCCTTTCGAGCATGAATTATAAAGTGATCACAACCTGAGGAAGATGTTGTGCCTATGAAATTATACAAAAACTCATAATTGTCATCATTGTCTACGCCAATACGAGTTTTTATAGACACAGGAAGTCGAGTCACTCTTCTGAGATGCCTCACAATATCTGCGACCAATTCTGGTTGTTTCATTAAAGCTACACCAACCGAACAATTTTGAACTCGTTCGCTGGGGCAACCTATATTGAGATTGATCTCGTTATAATTGTGTTGCTCAATAACAGTTGCTGCTCTTGCAACAGTTTCCGGGTCATTCCCAGCTATCTGTATTCCAACTTTGTTTTGATCCCTGTTCTCATTCTTTATAAAATTCTTTTGAGAATTGACTATTGCCTCCGCATGGATCATAGGTGTATATAATTTGATATCGGGAGCTATCAAAGAAATCATATATCTAAAATGGCGGTCAGTCTGCCCCATCATTGGTGCAACAGATATTCTTCTTTCCATCATCTTTTATACCTAATTAGAGATGCAGCCACCATCAGATGGTGTATATACTGATAATGGTTTTTCGGACTTATCTAATTCGATAAAATCGGTATCCCAATGCTTAGTTGTTATTTGCCATCTTCGTTTCTCAGCTTTTACATAATCACTCATTTGATCGCCAAATAATTCAGTTATTAATTCTGCCCTATCCAATGGAGCCGGTTTCGAATTTTGCCTTTCAGGAAATAAAAAAGAGATGGCAAATGTCCATTCAGGTTCCATGCTGTGACCATCTGGAACAAAAAGCTTATGCTCAAGGAGGGTCCCTTGTTCTAAGGCGTATTCCATCAATGGATAATGCCACTTCATATATAAATCTAGCCACTCATCCTCAAGGCCCCCTTCCACTAAATAAAAAGAAACACCAAAAGGTTGCATGCATTTGCCCCTTCCATTATTACCTTGTGCAAAAATCAAAGATGCAAAGCAAGTCACTAAAAAAATTATTATTATTCTTCTCATTTATTATTTTTCCTTAAACCCTACATTCTAATAAATTATGGTAATTTTGAAATAGGTAAACTTTTAAAT
>LUMD01000184.1_pt1 | contig 21947 bp, 23 predicted proteins | sample 729651 | NCBI WGS metagenome assembly LUMD01 (sample SAMN03860272, study PRJNA289734) | marine metagenome | biome: seawater column; feature: ocean; material: water; isolation source: Red Sea water column Station 34 - depth 258m | place: Saudi Arabia: Red Sea | collected 2011-10-15 | depth 258 m | reverse complement strand
GTATTAATTAACCTTGATAACAATAGTTTTGAAATTATAGAAGTTAGCTCTTCGTCAATAGAGAAAACCTTAAAGGACAGAATTTTTAATGAAGTAAACAAAGATAAAATATCTAAAGTTGAAATTGAAAAATTAGATCTCGAACTTGGAAAAGCTTTTGGAAATGCAGCTAAAAAATTATTACAAAAAGCTGAAATAGATAGTTGTGAAGTAGTAGCAATTGGCAGTCATGGACAAACCATAAAACATGCTCCGAACGCCCCTTCTCCCTTCTCCTTACAAATAGGAAGCCCCAAAGAGATAGCTGGTATAACTAATATAAAAACTGTAGCTGATTTCAGAACTGCTGATATAGTTGCAGGAGGACAAGGTGCTCCTCTCACACCACTCTTTCATAGTTTTATTCTAAAAAAAAATAAGGTCTCTGAAGGAATAGTCATCAATATAGGAGGTATTTGTAACTTAACTTACTTTAATGACTCGGCTGAAAGCATTATTGCTTATGACTGTGGACCAGGAAATTGCCTTATAGATGCATGGTCAAGATCAAATAACAAAGGAGATTTTGATGCAGGAGGAGCTTGGGCCTCATCGGGAAAGGTTGTGACTAATCTCCTAAATGGAATGCTCAAAGATGACTTCTTTGACAAACATCCTCCAAAGAGCACTGGAACAGATTATTTCAATTTAAAATGGATTAATAAAAAAATTTCAGAGTTTGGTGAGATTTCTACAGAAGATATCCAAGCAACCTTAACTGAGTTATCTGCCCAAGTAATATTTAAAGACCTGAAAGATTTAAAGGCTGAAAGGAAACCTATATATCTCTGTGGTGGAGGGATCCATAATTTATTTCTAGTAAAAAGATTAGAAGAGCTGATTCAGAATCAAATTTTCACTACCACTCGGAGAAATTTGGGAAGTTACTTAAATAGAAAAAGATTCGCCACAGCCACAGGTGGTAGTTGCATTTGGATTTTTTACAATAAACTTAGATCCTGCTAAATCTTCTGTGTAATCTATAGTTGAACCTGCTAGATATTGAAGGCTTAGAGGGTCAATAATTAATTTTGCTCCATCTTTTGAAACACAGGTATCCTCTACATCAATTTCATGGTCAAACGAGAAGCCATATTGGAATCCAGAACAGCCACCCCCAGTTACGTAGACTCTTAAATTAATTTCTTGCTCTTTATCAGAGTCAGAAAGAGAGTGTATTTTTTTAACTGCTCCATCACTAAGCTTTAAGGTTGAGGGATCAAAAGTATCTACCATGATTGAATTCTAATTTAATCCTGTATTCTGTTCAAAGTTAAACATTAAGTTAAAGCATTCTAAAGCCTGACCGGCAGCCCCCTTGAGCAGATTATCTATGCATGCTGTTACCAAAATCTGATTATCCGTTGTTGTAGTTTGTAAAAATAATTTACAGGCATTAGTACCTACTACATCCAATAGATCGGGTGGTTTATCAACAACTGTAATATTTTTTAAAGGGTCGTAATAATCCTGATATATTTTAACCATGTCCGATCTAAGAACCCCCTCAAAATTAATATAGGTAGTTGAATAAATACCCTTCATGATTGGAAGTAATTGCACTGTAAAGGTTACATCAATCTTTTCTTCAGAAAGAGAATCAATAATCTGTTTAATTTCTGGATAGTGCCGATGGCCTTTCTCCCCGTAAAGCCTAAAATTATTGAGCATTTCTTTTTCTAAATGATTATCAACTGATGATCTTCCTGCTCCACTCATACCTGACTTGGCATCAATGATTATGCTCTTAATTTTTTGTTCTAGATTGAGACTTGGAAGTATAGAAATTAAACTAACCGTAGGATAACAACCAGGAACTGCAACTAAATTAGCTACTTTTATATCTTCCTTATACAACTCGGGTAATCCATAAACTGACTCGGAAAGAAGTTCTGGATTACTGTGTTGTGTGCCATACCATTTATTCCAAACTTCTGCCTGTTTAAGCCTGAAATCTGCTGATAGATCAATTACTTTAATTTTCTTCTTTAAAAAATTTTCACTTATATTCATGGAGTTTCCATGAGGAGTGCAAAGAAAAACTGCATGACATTCATTAAAAGCGTCATCTTCTGGGGAAATAAACTTTATATCGCTTTTTATACTTAAGCGTTTAAAAACATCCGTTACATTTCTTCCTTCGAGCTTTCTCGAGCTGAGCGCTATGGTTTCAACTTGAGGGTGATTAAAAAGTAGGTCGGTTAGAACCTCCCCTGTAAATCCTGAGGCTCCAATCACTCCAACTTCCAATTACCTGTAGTACTAACAATAGGAGGATATGACCCTTCAGGAGGGGCAGGCATAACAGCTGATATTCAAACCATTACTTCTTTGAGATGTCACCCAATCTCACTGATAACTTGTTTAACAAGTCAAAATACCGAGAAATTTGATCTATTAGAACCAGTAAATATTGATGTTTTTATCAGTCAGGCTGACTTATTGTTATCAGATTTTAAAATAGACATAATTAAAATAGGAGCTTTAGGTAGCGACAAAATAGTTGAAGAGACTAAAAGAATCCTTAACAAGCTTAAAGACACAAAAATAGTAATTGACCCAGTTATTGAAGCTACAACTGGAGGATCATTAGCAGATAAACCTACATTACAAGCACTAAAGGAATTAATCTTTCCAATGGCCTATCTCTTAACACCAAATCTAGCAGAAGCAAAAGTTCTATCCGGTAAAAATGACTTAAACCTGATTGTTCAAGAACTTAGCTTGCTCTCATCAAACTACCTCCTTATTAAGGATATAGATAGTTCCTATGAAGAAATTGTTAGCCATCTCTACTTGAATAAAGAACTCAAGAAAAGTTGGTCAACGACTAAAATACCTGGGAGCTTTCATGGTACAGGATGCTACTTAGCTAGCTCTATTTCATGTTTTTTAGCTCACTCAAAAAGTTTAGAGGAAGCTATTGAATTAGGACAAAAAAATACGGTAAAAGCTATTAATAGTTCAGTAAAACTTGGCAAGGGTCAAAATATTCTTAAGAGTAGATGAAAAAAAATCTTCTCACAGGTATTTATGCCATAACGCCAGATAACCTAAAGAAAGAAGAATTGTATAAAAAAGTACATAAACTTCTCAAAAATGGAGTCAGGATTATCCAATATCGAGATAAATTAAGATCAGTCAAAGATAAATTAATCATTTCAAAACAACTTAAAACTATTTGTCAAAGTTTCGATTCTCTATTAATAATTAATGATGATATCCATATAGCAAAAAAAATAAATGCACATGGAGTACATCTTGGTCAAAAAGATATTTCTTGTAATGAAGCTAGAAATATTCTTGGTTCGGATCCAATAATTGGTATCTCATGTCAGAACAACCTCGAATTAGCTCTAAGAGCTCAGCATGAAGGAGCTGATTATGTTGCTTTTGGTAGTATTTTCAAGACTTCTACTAAAAAAGATGTGGTTTATTGCTCACTTGAAGATTTAAAGGATTTTGTGAAAAAAATTGAGATTTCTAGTGTTGCAATTGGAGGTATTAACCTCAGTAGTTTCCATGAAGTAAAGAGGTATGGAGTTGATATGATTGCCATGTCTTCAGGATTATTTTTGCAGAAAGAAATACCAGAATTAGAACTTTTTATAGAAAGGGATAATTAATATTAATTTTTCTGCGCAGAATATATTTTTAGAAGAAGAAGTTCCCAAGAAGAAGCACCCTTGTTAAGCAACCCTCTTTCTGCAAAAGCAGAAGATTCTTTAGCTAGCCCTTGCTCTAACCTTAAATGAGCAAGCCTTAGGTAGAGAGCACTCTCATCTTTAGCAATTCTTAATCCTCTTTCTAAAGTTGAACTAGCTTGCTTTAAATCTTTTTTCATCCACAAGTTATCTGCTTCTATCAAAATCCTTTGAATGGAAGGCTTATTGGCATTAACTTTAAGAATCTCTTTCTTTAAAAATTCTAAATCTGTTAAAAGTGATTTTACCGAAGAAGAAAATTTTTCAACTTCTAAGTCATAAAAATCTGTTTCTTTTTTTGACGCTGATGCGCAACCCATAATCAGTGACATCAGGATCAATGCAATAAAGTAATTTTTTAATTTTATGTTCACTTTGCTTCTATAGCTTCTTTTATCTTATTAATAACCTTAGACGAATAAGATTCTTTATTAATTCTACATTTCTTTCGATTTTGAGGAATAATTTCAGGTTCAGTGCCTTCAATAAATGGAATGAAAATTGATCCTTTACACTTTTGGCCACTCAAAAGTCCATCTTTTGCATCTACCCATTCATATTTTATCCTTGAAGGCCTTCTTACCTCGTAAGATAAGGGATCTAGCTTACTCATAAAACTTTTCCAAACCTGCAAGGCTCCTGATCTACCTGTTAAGGGTGATTTTCTATTATCGTCAAAACCTAACCAGACTAACATCAAATAATTACCAGCATACCCCACAAACCAACTATCTCTTTGTTCATCTGAAGTACCTGTCTTTCCGCCAACTTTCCATTTTTCCAGAACTTTTAAAGGGTACCCTCTTGCTGTTCCGCTAATAAATGTTTGTTTAAGAACAAATTTTAAAAGGTAAATTGGTTCCGATCTGAATCTCAGTTCTACCTTATAAGGATAAGACAAAGATAAAACATCCTCGGAGCTTTCTACGCTTCTAATAGAATTTAAAGGCGAAAAGAAACCTTCTGAAGCAATCGTTTGGTAAGCTTGAATTGCCTGTAAAGGACTCATCTCAAAAGAACCCACAAATATTGAAGGATAGTTAGAGATTCTCTTTTTAATCCCAAGTTTGGTAAAAGTTTCCTGAACTGCAGAATAACCTAGCTCCATACCCAGCCTTGTAGTTGCTACGTTATAGGATTCAGACAAAGCTAAATGTAAGGGAACATCACCATGAAATTTTTTATCGAAGTTATTAGGCTCCCATACATTATCTCCTGATAAGGGTACGGAAAGCTTTGAGTCATCCAGTAGAGTTGATAGGTTATATTTGCCAAATTGCTGTAATGCTGACAGGTAAATAAATGGCTTGATTAAAGATCCAATTGGTCTAACTGCGTTAATGGCCCTATTAAAACCATAACTATTAGGTTTTGTGCTGCCTACGGCTGCAACTACTTCTCCGCTAAAGGAATCTATAACTATGCTTGCTCCTTCTAATTCATTAAGTTGACTGCCATATCTTTTTTTAAGTTTTAGCTTAGTGTCTTTGATGCTCTCCTCAAGATAGTCTTGTACAACAGGGTCTAAATTTGTAATGATCCTTAAGCCTTTAGATCTTAAATCGCTATCATCAAAATTCTTTCTTAGATCTAAAGTAACTATGTCATTAAAAGCAGGGTATTTTGATAAGCTTTTAAAAGTGGGTGGAATTATTTTAAGTGGCCTATCTTTAAGTTCAAAATACTCTTCTTCTGAAAGTTAAATTTTTTAAATCAGTCCCAAAGAAGAACTGAGAAGCCAAACCAAAACCATGAATAGCCCTTCGTCCTGCTTGAGCTACAAAAACGTCGTTGATATAAGCTAAAAGAATTTCTTCTTTGGTGTAATGAATCTCTATCAATAAGGCAGCAATTGCTTCTTTAATTTTTCTCCTGATCGTTTGTTCTGGTGAGAAAAATAAACTTTTAGCCAATTGCTGTGTAATCGTACTTCCCCCCTCCTCTATACCAAGTGCTCTTGTATTTCTTATGAAAGCCCTTGTAATAGACTTAAGGGATATGCCTCTGTGGTTATAGAAGTTCTTGTCTTCGACTATTAGTAGCATTTCCTGAAAGTCTGTTGGAACTTGAGAAAGATTTAACAATATTCTGTCTTGTAGGTGAGAAGGAAACATTCCACCTATAGAGAGTGGCTCTAGTTGAATCAAGTCTATTGAAATACCATCTTGCCTTTTTATGGATTCTATTCTGCCTTTTTCAAATTGTAATTTGTAGAAACCTGGTTCCTGACTTTTAAAGCCCCTAATGAATATACTTGCAGAATTCTGATTAAGTGAAAATTCTCCTGGGTTGTCAGGCAATTTTTTTGTTTGTTCATAAGACAGTATTTCTAACTCCTTTTTTAGTTGCCCTATATTTATATTTCCACCTTCGGCTAATTCTAAAGGCCTGGCATAGACTTTAGCTGGAACTGTCCACAAGACTCCTTCAAGTTTATTAATAACTCTGGAATCAAGTATTGATACATACGCAATACAAATTACTAGTAGAATAGTAAGGCTTGAAAAAAGGATTAGTCTTAAGGAAAGTTTCATTTATTTTCTTATTTACTGGTCATGGTTTCATTTAAATTTAATTATTTCTAAACAAGGGGTTTTTAAAATGAAATTAGACGTCTCTTCTCTAGGTAATGCCATAGTCGATGTTCAATTTAGCATAGAAGAAGATTTTGTTTCCACGTTAGAAAAAATGTCAATTCAAAAAGGCTCCATGACACTTATTGAAGCCGAAGAACAATCTAACCTAATTAATTTGTTGAATAAAGAGTACGGAAACTCCAAGCTAAGTTGTGGAGGGGCTGCAACTAACTCTATGGTAGCGGCTTCTAACTTTGGATCTAAGTGTCATTTTACCTGTAAGGTACGAGATGATGATTTGGGTAATTTTTATTTGGAAGACTTAGAAAAAAATAAAATCTTACATTCAAACAAAACCACCCAGTCAGAGCTCTCAACAGGCCAAAGTGTAATAATGGTTACACCGGATGCTGAAAGAACCATGTGTACTTACTTGGGAGTAAGTAATCTTTTAGGTAGTAATGATCTCAACGAATCAGCTATAAAGAATTCAACATATCTTTTTTTAGAGGGGTATCTAGTGACCTCAGAGTCTGCTTTTGAAGCATGTCTCCAAGCAGCTGAAATTGCTAAAAAATCAGATACTAAAATTGCAATCTCACTCTCTGCAGAAGGAATTGTTAACGCCTTTAGAAATCAAATGAATTCATTAATTGATGTGGGATGTGACATCTTGTTTTGTAACGAAAGTGAAGCTTGTGCGTTTTCTCAACATAAAAATGTAGACCAGGCTGAAGTATTTTTAAGGGAGGTGTCATCACAAAATTTAATAACTTTGGGGGAAAAAGGAAGTCTAATCTGGGATGGAAATAGAAAAGAAAGTATTAATGGATACGAAAAAAAAGAATTTACATAATCCCCTAGAAATAGATAAACAATTCTGATAAATTGCGCCGCCTTCTATGAGAAGTAAAAAGTAATCTACGACTTATGGCAATTAAAAAGACAAGAAAAACTCCAACAAAGACTGCGAAGAAAAGTACTTCTAAGAAAACACCAAAGAAGTTAGTTGCTAAAAAGACACCTGTTAAAAAACGCACCACTACCAAGAAAGTAGCAAAGCAGGCTTATCAAGGTGAAGAAGCTTTCTTAGCTTCCATTGAACCCTATAAATTAAATAAGAAAGAAAAGTACATGAGTGCTAAGCAGAAAAGGCATTTTGCTAAAATCTTAGAAAGATGGAAGGAAATGTTGCAATTGGAACAAGATAGAACAGCCGATAAAATCCAAAATAATAGCAATCATTTTGCAGATGAATCAGATCGAGCAACACACGAAGAAGGCTTCACTCTAGAGATAAGAACAAGAGAAAGAGAAAGGAAATTACTCTCCAAAATAGATGAATCTGTTGATGATCTTAACAATGGTAATTATGGATTTTGCATAAATCCAAACTGCGGAGTTGAAATTGGGATAAGAAGGCTTGAAGCAAGGCCTACAGCCAGTCTCTGTATTGATTGCAAAACTCTAGAAGAAATTACTGAAAAACAGCAATACGGATAAGATTCATATTTTGTTCCTAGAAAAATAAGGAATTAGTAAAAAAGACAGGTAAGATAATCAGCTCTTAGTAGAATAATTGCTGATATGGAATCCAAGATTATAGACCTGTCAAAATATAACAGAGTTCCTAAATTTGTAGCAGTTGAAGGCCCTGTTGGTGTAGGGAAGACTACTTTAACAAAGCTTCTCGCTGAATCATTTGGGTACGAAACATTCTTAGAGCAACCGTCGGACAATCCTTTTTTAGGGGATTTTTACAAAAACCCTTCACAATCAGCTTTAGCTACTCAGCTTTTCTTTTTGTTTCAAAGAGTGAAACAAATTCAGGATCTAAAGCAAGGGGATATATTTACACCAGTTCATGTTTCAGATTTTCTTTTAGATAAGGATAAACTGTTTGCACAAGTCACTCTCTCAGAGCATGAATTATCGCTTTACAATCAAATCTATGACTACCTCTCTTTAGACCTGCCCACACCAGATTTGGTTATTTATCTTCAAGCTGAGACTAAAACATTATTTGAAAGGGTTTTACAAAGGGGAAGAGAGATAGAAAAAGGAATTTCTTTTGAATACCTAGATCTTCTGAATGAATCCTATAAAGAATTTTTTCTAGCTTATGATAGATCGCCGGTGTTAATTGTTAATTCAGAGTTCTTAGATTTAGCTCATAACCAAAATGACTATATGCTTCTTTTAGAAAAATTATTAGAGTATTTTAATAACCCAGAAGGCAGGATGATGTATTTTAATCCTTCACCTTCTTTGGCTTAAATAAAGGTAAATATGACAAAAGACGTAGTGCATCAAGTCCCGGACACAATAAAAGAAAATGCTTTGATAAGTGAAAATGAATATGAAAAGCTCTATAAAGAATCTTTAAGCAACTCCGAAGAATTCTGGTCTAAGCAAGCCAAAGAATACTTAGAGTGGATTTCCCCTTGGCAACAGACTTGTGAGAGTGACTTGAACAAAGGAGAAGTATCTTGGTTTATCGATGGAAAAATTAATGCTTCTCAAAACTGCATAGACAGACACTTAAATAAAAGAGCTAACCAAGTAGCTATTATTTGGGAGGGCGATGATCCATCTATCTCCAAATCGATAACCTATCAAGAATTGCATGAATCCGTTTGCCGATTTGCTAATGCACTTAAAGAAAGAGGAGTAAAAAAAGGAGACAGAGTTTGCATTTATATGCCGATGATCCCAGAAGCAGCTTACGCCATGCTTGCTTGCGCAAGAATAGGAGCTATTCACTCAGTCGTATTCGGAGGTTTTTCACCTGAATCACTAAAAGACAGGATATTAGATTCAGATTGCCAGACAGTAATTACCGCGGATGAAGGTTTGAGAGGAGCAAAAAAAATTCCTCTAAAACAAAATGTTGATGAAGCCTTAATCGATTGCCCAAATGTCCACACAGTATTTGTAGTGAATAGGACAGGAGTTGAAGTAAATTGGGTTAATGACAGAGATGTCTCTTATCAAGAGATGGTTAGCTCAATGAGCCCCGATTGCGCGCCCGAGATAATGGATTCTGAAGACCCTCTCTTTATTTTGTATACCTCAGGTTCTACCGGAAAACCAAAAGGAGTCTTACATACTACAGCCGGCTACCTTCTACAAACCACGATGAGCCATAAGCTAATATTTGATTACCACGAAGGCGAAATTTTCTGGTGTACTGCCGATGTTGGTTGGGTTACTGGCCATTCTTATATTGTTTACGGACCTTTATCTAATGGTGCAACTACTTTAATGTTTGAGGGGATACCGACTTACCCGAGCCCATCCAGATTTTGGGAAGTGGTTGATAAACATCAAGTAAATATTTTTTATACCGCCCCCACAGCTCTTAGAGCTCTTATGGCTCAGGGTAATGAACCCTTGAAATCGACCTCTAGAAAATCAATAAGAGTTCTTGGTACCGTTGGTGAGCCTATTAATCCTGAAGCTTGGGAATGGTACTTTCAAGCAGTTGGAAATAAGAGGTGCCCGATAGTGGATACATGGTGGCAAACAGAAACTGGCGCAGCAATGATCAGTCCTTTTGCGGGCTCTACTCCACAAAAACCAGGAAGTGCGACTAAACCCTTTTTTGGTATTGAACCCGCCCTTTTAGATGAAAATGGAAAAGAAATTGAAGGAGAAGGTTCGGGTAATCTGGTTATAAAGAGGAGCTGGCCTTCACAAATAAGAACCGTCTTTGGTGATCATAAAAGATGTGTCGAAACTTATTACTCTCTTTACCCCGGCTATTACACCACAGGAGATGGAGCCAGAAGAGATAAAGACGGCTATTACTGGATTACTGGAAGGGTTGATGATGTACTAAATGTTTCGGGGCATAGATTAGGTACTGCTGAAGTTGAGAGTGCATTAGTATTGCATGAAACAGTTGCTGAAGCCGCTGTTGTTGGCTATGAGCACGAGATTAAGGGACAAGGAATTTATTGTTATGTGACCTTAATGACGGGCGTAGAATCCAGTGACGAACTTAAAGGTGATTTAATTGCTCTCGTAGCTAAAGAGATTGGAGCTATTGCCAAACCTGATATCATCCAATGGGCCCCTGGTCTTCCAAAAACTAGATCAGGTAAAATTATGCGAAGAATTCTAAGAAAAATAGCAGCAAATGAAATTTCTGATCTTGGCGATACTACAACTTTGGCTGAGCCCAGTGTGGTAGAAGAACTTATAGAAAATAGAGAGAATCGATAATGTCTTTAATTGATCTAATAAATAAAAAATCTCTTCTTCCTTCTAGTTCAGAAGCCTTACCAGGCAGGGTAGAGGAAATAGAGGTTCCGCCCGAACATTTTGTGAAAGGCACTCCTTTAAAAGGTCCTTTTTCAGAAACCTTTGAATCGGCCATATTTGGAATGGGTTGTTTTTGGGGAGTGGAAAGAAAGTTCTGGGAGATGGATGGGGTCTACACTACGGCAGTGGGATATTCAGGAGGATATACTCCCAATCCTACTTACAGAGAAGTTTGTACTGGATTCACAGGACATAATGAAACTGTATTAGTTGTTTATGACCCAAAAAAGGTTACTTTTGATGATCTACTAATAACTTTCTGGGAACAACACGACCCAACTCAAGGCATGCAACAGGGTAATGATGTTGGAACTCAATATAGGTCTGGTGTTTATTGCCTGAATGAAGATCAAAAAAATTTAGCCGAAAAGACAAAAGAACGTTACCAAAAATTATTAAATGATAGTGGCTATGGGCCTATCACAACTGAAATTGTTGAAGCAGATGATTTTTACTATGCAGAACATTATCACCAGCAATACTTAGCTAAGAATCCTGATGGTTACTGTGGTGTAGACGGTACTGGAATTAAATTAGGCTAGGTGTCTTTCCAGATAAACTGATTTCCTTCCTTAACAACCCTCTTCTCATTTTGTAGTTTTATTAAATGAGCTTCGAGAGACCATTTGGCTATAGGAAATAAAGCAGCATCTACATCACTGTAGACTTGCTCGACTAATGTATCGGGGTTGCCTTTAGTTACCTCTTTTATTGCTTCTATTACTTTTTCTTCCCTTTCTAACCTATGCTTAATAATCCATTCAGCAACTGAATGAGGGTTGGGTAATAATTCTCCATGTCCTGGAGCTATATTTTCTAGGTCGTACTCTTTCAATTTATTAAGGGAATCCAAATAATCTTGCATATTTCCATCAGGCGGTGAAATAACTACCGTTGACCCATTCATGATGTGATCGCCTGTAAATAAAAGCTTTTCTTCTTTTAGAAGAAAACAAAGATGATTAGAGGCATGACCGGGAGTATGAATCACCTCTAACTTATGATCTTTTGCTTCAATAATTTCTCCATGAGTTAGCATCTTCTCTGGTTTAAATGATGTGTCTTGGTTTTTTGTGGTTTCTGTTATCAATCCGTAGGCAGGTATATCCACTTTATTCTGAAGAAGACTAACACCTGGCGAGTGATCAGGATGGGTATGAGTAACAACGATGCGACTTAGATTTGAAGAACAAGATACTATTGCCTCAATATGATCTGATAAAGCAGGTCCTGGATCAACAACCGTAAGATCTTCTCCATTTCCAACAACATAAGTATTTGTTCCGGGCCCAGTAAACACACTGGAGTTTCCAGCAGTAATTCTCTTCACCAATGGGGTTATCTGTACGACTTCTTCGTGTTGCATTAGCTGTTAGTGATCGTCGTAGCCTTCTTCGCCAGGTAACAGTCCCACATATTTACCGTCTTTCATAAAAAATTTGGGTTCAATAGTTGCTATGTCGTAAGGGTTAATAGAATTCTTGTCTTCCAAAAGCTCCTTGGTATTGTTGTAACCACAAATACTTTCGAGATTCTTAATCGTAGGCATAATCAATAATAATTTACCTTCTTCAAATTGCTTTAATGCGTCCTCGGGCTTGATCCATATGCTATTTACACTTTCGGATCCATCATGAATGGCTTCTTGCCCCTCTGGAGCTTGGGCTATAAAAAATCTTGTGTCGTATCTTCTTTTTTCCACTTTGGGAGTGATCCAGTGTGCCAGATAGGCTAGCCTGTCTGTCGCTAAAAAAAGCTCTTCGCTTTTACACATTTCTGCTAAAACAGGCTCACCCTCATTTAATCTTTTTCTAAAATCTATAAAACGCTCATTTTCTGCTTCGTCTTCAGGATCAAAGTTATTTCCATCTTTTCGGTATGCCAAAAGTATTCCAGCTTCTTCAAAGCACTCTCTGATAACTGCTACCCAATAAGCTAAGCCCCCTTTATCAATTCCCAAAGCCGAAGAAGCATCTTCATCACTTACACCCTGACACATATCACTTAAACGTCCTGATGAGTCTTCCAGGTCCACTTTTCCTCCTGGAAAAACATACGCCCCCCCAAAGTTAGTTTTTGCAGCCCTCTCAATTAAAAAAACTTCTAAGCCTTCTCCCTGTATATCCCTAACCAACAGTACTGTTGCAGCTGGCTTTGGTTCAGCGGGGGCTTCATTTGGATCGGCAAATTGATGATTAACTTGTTTTAAACGTTCGTTCATGTTTTTTATTATGCTTTAAGAGATTGGTATAGACTACCGAATTGAAAAAATTTGAGGAGATAATTTTTTTGCTAAAGGAGAGCAAATATGGATCGACTGACTGAAGATCTATTCAAAAAACTAATTTCAGAACCTAAATCAGAGCATTCGGTTGAAGTTCTAGAAGCCAACATTTTTTATCAAAAATGGGGTAGTCCCGATAATCCAGGGATGGTTTTAGTTCATGGAAGTGGTGCACATTCTCACTGGTGGGATTTTGTAGCACCCCTTTTAATTGATCAATATGAAGTAAGTGCGTTAGACCTAACTGGTATGGGTAGTAGTGATCACCGAGAACACTATAGTCCAGAAGTTTTTGGGAAAGAGATTATAGCTGTGGCAAAAGATTCTGGTTTCTTTGATAACAGACCTTCTAATCCAATCATTTGCGGTCACAGCTTAGGTGGATACATGAGTATTCATGCTGCTAATCTTGCTTCGGAGACCATTAAGGGGGTAATTATGATTGATTCTCCCATAAGGCCGCCAGACTTTGATTATTCAAACCACCAAGGAAGTGGTCCTATAAGAAAAAGAAAAACTTATCCAGATAAAGAAACCATTTTGAAGCGCTTTAAGCTTGCTCCCGATCAACCAACTGACTTCCCTTTTGTCATTGACTACATCGCCAAAAAATCTATACAAAAAGCTAATGGGGGCTTTGAATGGAAATTTGATGATACCCTCTTTAGTAAGCTTGGATATCCTCATATGCCTAAGAATCATGCCTTTAATCTTATGTGTCCTTTAGGTTTTATTTATGGAGAAAAAAGTGCCCTAGTAACAGAACTTATTTTGAATTACATGAAATCAAAATTTAGAGAAGATACTCCCATAATAGAAATTGAAGGGGCATACCATCATGTTCTATTAGACAAACCGATTGAACTAGCTGAAACAATTAAGGAGATTGGTAAAGATTGGTAATTCTTAATTTCTAGGTGGAATGCCCTTCACCATAGTAAGAGAAACTATGGGTGCTCCCTTCCTTCTATATTCAGACAGCTTCTGATATTCAGGATCGTTATACCAGCCTTTAGCTACTTCTTCTGACGGAAACTTAAAAATAACAATCCTACCCTTAAGAGGAGTGTCTCCCTCCAAATGCTCTATGGAGTCATCATAGGTTACGAACTCTCCCCCGTGTTTCTTCAGAATAGGGAAGAACCCTTTTTCATATAATCGGTAGGTTTCTTTATCTACAATATTTAAATTAGCTATGAAAAAAACTTCAACATCTTTCATAAAGCTCTTCTCACGATGCCCTTACTTCTTTCAGTCTCCCATCCATAATAGCTTCAGCATTCGAAACCAATCTGGATACCAATTCTTCACACGTAGGAACATCTTTAACTCTCGCAACAGAAATACCAGCAGACCAAATTCCTGCCTCTAGATCACCTACCTCAAAAACCCCCCTACCTCTTTGCCCTGCAACTAATTCTTGTACATCTTCAAATTTTGCAGTTCCAGTTGACTCTATCTCAACTACCTGATCCGAAATTGTATTTTTGAAAACCCTTGCTGTGTTATGCATGGTCCTAAACATTAAGTTTGTAGAGCGCTCATCAGCTTCAGTCATCTTATCTTTCACATTTTGGTGAATTAAAGATTCTTTGGTTGCCATAAACCTTGTTCCCATAACTATTGCCTCACCACCTAAAGCTAACGCGGCAACTAAACTTTTGGCATCACTGAATCCTCCGCAACCAGCAACTGGTATATCTAAAGCTTCAGCAGTTTGAGGTAATAAAACTAAAGAGGGAATATCATCTTCTCCAGGATGACCTGCACATTCAAATCCATCTATGGTGACAGCATCACAGCCAACTGCCTGAGCTTTTAGCGCATGCCTTACCGAAGTGCACTTATGAATTACCTTAGCGTCGTATGCTTTAAAAAGTTCCATAAAAGGTTCAGGACTTCTACCCGCTGTCTCTACTATTTTTATACCCGACCCAACTATCGCTTCTGCGTATTCTTCGTAGGGAGGAGGTGTAATTGTAGGCAATATTGTCAAGTTAACTCCAAAAGGTTGATCAGTCATTTCACGGGTTCTTTCAATCTCTTTTGCTAAGGCTTCAGGAGTAGGTTGTGTTAAAGCAGTTAAGATTCCTAGAGCCCCCGCATTTGCAACCGCAGAAACTAACTCTCCGGTTCCAACCCATTGCATTCCGCCTTGGATAATGGGGTGCTTGATACCAAATAATTCTGTAATTCTTGTTTTAAGCATTTTGCTTCCTCGAATATTTAAAGAGACAATAACTATAACCTCTCGAATTTATGATGCAACCCACTTTAATTGTTGCCTCTTTCAATATAAAAAAAGATAAAATGATTCTAAGATGAAAAACCTGAATAAGATTTTCTTTTCTGCTCTTTTTTTCTTTTTCTTGAATTTTATACATTCTGAAGAAATAAACAGGGGCTTAGAGATTGCCCTGAAAGCCGATGATAGTTTTTCGGGATATGGAGACAGCAAGACCAACCTCAAGATGATGTTGAAGGACAGAAAAGGGTTAGTAACTGAAAGGGTAATGGAAATGAAGCTTCTAGAAGTTCCGGAAGATGGTGATAAAAGTTTAATAGTATTTGACAGTCCAAGAGACGTTCGCGGTGTAGCCGTATTAAGCCATGCCCATAAAGTAGGTTCCGATGAACAATGGCTTTATCTGCCTGCTCTCAAGAGAGTAAAAAGAGTAGCCTCTAAAAACAGAACAGGGCCTTTCTTGGGAAGCGAGTTCTCACTTGAAGACCTTTCTTTTCAAGAAGTGGAAAAATATTCGTATGAATATCTAAGAGATGAAAATCTAGATGGAAAGGAAAGCCATGTTGTTAAAAGGATCCCACTTGATCCCTACTCAGGTTACACAAAACAGATTGTATGGATCAGTAAATCAAATTTTCTTATTCACCAAATTCACCATTTTGATAGAAAATTATTTCACGTTAAAACACAAACTTTTTCAGGTTACAAAAAATACCTGAATAAATTCTGGCGACCTGGTGAAATTCACATGATTAACCACCAAACTAATAAAACAACCACGTTATTTTTCCAAGATATGGTATTTAACACTGGATTATCAGATAAAGACTTTACTCAGAATAGCCTTAAAAGATCAAAATAAATGGTTTCTAGCTTTTATAGGGATTTCACAAAAGCTTTTTTAGTCATCTCACTAATTTTTATTAGCAGTACCCTTTTTTCTAAAGTTGAAAAGTACGGCGAAGTTTCCTTTGAAAACAGGACTTTCTCAGAAAAGGGTTTATTCGGACAAGATAAAGATCATTCTTCTTTTACTTTATCACCGGAGTTTTACTTTGAATCAGAAGACCAAAAAACTTCTTTTACTTTCAAGCCAAAAATTAGAAGAGATTCTTTAGATGATGAGAGAAATCTGTTTGATATCCAAGATTTGAGTTTAATAAAAGTAAAAAAATCCTACGAAATAAGAATTGGGATAAGAAGAGATTTTTGGGGAGTAACGGAGACCGTGCATAGAGTTGATATTATCAATCAAACTGATCAGGTGGAAAGTTTTGATGGGGAAGACAAATTAGGCCAACCAATGATCAATTTGTCTCTAGAAAGAGATTGGGGTGTTCTGGATATCTATGCTCTTCTGGGTTTTAGAGAGAGGACTTTTGCTGGGGAAAAAGGAAGGCTTAGAGCACCCTTCCTGATAGATACTAATTCAGCAATGTATGAATCTAGCGCTGAAAACTTAAGAACTGATTTTGCTTTTAGATGGAGTCAATCCTATCGTGATCTGGAGTTAGCTCTTTCTCATTTTTCAGGAACCTCTAGGGAACCTGAATTTATTAACAAAAGTATAGGCTTAAAGGTCCCTTACTATGGAGTAATTGAACAAACTGGCCTGGAGGCTCTCTACATTGTGGGTGGACTAGCACTTAAACTTGAAGCCATCAGCAGATCAGGCCAGGGAGATAGGTTTTCAGCAGCTACTGCCGGTTTTGAATACACCCAAGTGGGAATATTAAGTTCAAGGCTCGACTTAGGATGGATAATGGAATTCAATTACGATGATCGGTACCAAGAATCCCCTTTGGCATTAGGAACAAGATTAACTTTTAATGACATGTATGATTCTCAAATTCTTTCAGGTGTTATGAGAAACGAAGAAACAGGAGAAACTAATGTTTTCGTAGAAGCTTCTCGAAGAGTTAGAAATTGTTGCAGACTTTCCTTTGAGTCTATTTATTTTAATGGAGGAAGCAATACAAACAGTATCCAAAAATTGTTTGAATATTTAAAACAAGATGATTTTGTTAGATTCGAATTTATCTATTATTTAGGCAATTAACTTAATGAAGAAATTACTCAGTGTTAATTACTTAGCCGAAACCATTATCCGATACAGGCCTCTTTGTATAATAATTTCTCTTCTAATTCTTGCTGGATTGGCCCAAGGACTTTCAAAAATAAATTTTAATCCAGATATAAATGTTTTCTTTCCTGAAAATGACACTCTGACAACTTCGCACTTGAGCATAGAAGATACCTATTCTTCTATGGATAACGCAGTAATCGGTATTGGAGTAAAAGAAGGAACTGTTTTTACCAATGAAGTTTTATCTTTAATTGAAGATTTAACAGAGAGGGCTTGGAAAACACCTCATTCATTAAGAGTTGACTCTTTATCTAACTATTCTTACGTCTCTGCAGATGGTGATGACTTGTACATTGAGCCTTTTTTAGAAGGTTCCAGTACTTATGATCTGAAGACCCTAAAAGAAAAAGAATTAATTATTGAAGAAGAAGAACTTGCTTATGGCGCAATTATTTCTAAAGACAAAAAAACCTCTCTAATAAACATTGTTTTTGACCCACCTAGAAAAGACATTGAAAGCGAATATCAAGAGTCCTTGAATTATGTATTAGGTTTCTTAGAGGAAGCTAGAAAAAACCATCCTGAAGTTGATCTAATAATTTCGGGCATTGTTTACATGGAATATCAGAGCCCAATGTTGCTTAAGGCACAAATGCCAAAATTAATGCCTACAGCGATTTTGGTAATTCTACTAACCCTTTTTCTTCTTTTGAGAAGTCTAGTAGCTGTTGCTGGTTCTTTCTTAGTTATCCTAATGAGTGTTGTAAGTGCAATGGGATCTATAGGTTTTATGAGCGGAGACATAGCCCAACCTTTCATTATGGTCCCAATCTTAATTGCAACCTTAGCGGTCGCTGATTGTGTTCATTTATTTACCCTATACTTTCAAAATCTAGATTCTTCTAGAAAAAGCAAAGAAGCCATGCTCGAAAGTCTTAAGTTGAACTTGCAACCCTTGTTTCTTACTTCTTTGACAACCGCCATTGGTTTCTTATCTCTAAATCTAGCCCCCGTAGAACCTTTGAGGGGCATCGGTAATGGAGTAGCAGTCGGTGTCTTTTTAGCCTTTATATTTACTGTGCTATTGCTTGCCCCAATCGTGAGCTACTTTAATGTGAAGCAATCAAAAAATATTAACTTTCAAAAGAATATTGCTAGGAAGCTCGGTAGATTTAGCATTAAGAATTACAAAAGATTATTGGTGATTGTCCCAGTTATTTCTTGTTTCTTAATGGCCTTTATTCCCCTGAACAAGACAAATGACAATCCTTTAGAGTTTTATTCTGAAAGATATACGACTTCAGCTGCTGACAGTAAATGGATAAGTCAAAGAATTGGGGGAACTTTCCCTGTTAGCTATGAGTTAAATAGCCAAGGGATCGTATCTGATCCAGAGTTTTTGAGAGAAGTGGATAAGTTCTCTGAGTGGTTGGCTTCAAATAAGGAAGTGCTTCACGTTAGTTCACTTTCAAAGATTATGAAGAATCTCAATAAAACTCTCCATGGCAAACAAGAAGAGTGGAATATAATCCCAACAGAGCCCGATCTTAGCGCTCAATACCTTTTTTTCTATGAGATGTCCCTGCCATATGGTTTAGATTTAACTAACTCTATTAGCCAAAACAAAGAATCGATCAAATTGGTTGCTTCTCTAAAAGAATTAGGATCTTTGGAATATAGAGAATTTGCTAAAAGAGTAGAAAATTATGCTTCTCAGAATATGCCGGAAGACATGGTTTCTATCGGGACAGGCACAAGACCTATTTTTGCTTTCATGTCCAATATGCTAATCACTCAACTTATCTATGCTCTTGGGATAGGTATAGTTTTAATAACTGCGACAATCATTCTTTTTTTTAGATCGCTAAGATACGGGATGTTAACTTCGGTTACCAACCTTTTGCCTATTGGAGTAGCTTTTGGTATTTGGGCGATAGTTAGTGGTGAAATCAGTATGCTTGTTGGTATAGGGATGGGTACCACTTTAGGAATTATTGTTGATTTTACAGTGCACTTCTTAAGTAAATATCTACACGCAAGAAGACAAAAAAATCTTAGTGCTGAAGAGGCAGTGGAGTACGCCTTTGAAACTGTGGGCTTTGCATTAATCATTACTTCTTTTAGTCTAATTCTAGGCTTCTTAGTTTTATTGCAAGCTTTCTTTATACCCATACATGGATTTGTGCTTTTTTCTTCAATAGCTTTTTTATCAGCCCTAATAATTGATCTACTGTTGTTCCCCGCTTTATTAATTACGTGGGATAAAAGATATAATTACTAGCCTTATAAGGAATAAAACATGAACGAGAAAGCTTCTAGTGAGTTCAACTACGAAAAGAAATATATAGAAATTCTTGGAAAGAAAATGGCTTATGTGGACAAAGGCCAAGGAGATCCGACAGTTTTTTTGCATGGGAATCCCACATCTTCATATCTCTGGCGAAATATCATGCCTTACGCTGAAGAAGCCGGTCGGATTATTGCTCCTGACTTGATTGGTATGGGAGACTCAGAAAAACTTGAGAATCCTGGACCCAATAGTTATACCTTTGAAGAACACGCTAAATATCTCTACAAACTTTTTGAAGAACTTTCTTTGAATAATATCAACTTTGTAATCCATGACTGGGGTTCTGCTTTGGGGTTTAACTGGACAAGACTAAACCCCAGCAAAGTGAAAAGTATTATTTATATGGAAGCCATCATAGGTCCAATTGAGTCTTGGGAAGATTGGCCTGAAAATGGTATAAGCATTTTTCAGGGCTTTAGGTCTGAAGCTGGAGAAGAAATGGTCCTCAAAAAAAATATATTCGTTGAAAGAGTATTGGCGGGTGATGGTGCATTAACGGAAGCTGAAATGGAAACTTACATGAAACCTTTTGAAAACCCAGGAGAGGACAGAAGGCCAACTTTAACTTGGCCTAGACAAATTCCAATAGCTGGAGAGCCAGAGAATGTTGTCCAAATTGCTGCTGATTACGAATCTTTTTTATCTGAAAGTAATATTCCTAAGTTATTTGTAAATGCCGATAAAGTAATATTCCTAAGTTATTTGTAAATGCCGATCCGGGTGCAATATTGGTTGGCAACACAAGAGAGAGATCGAGGCTCTGGCCAAACCAGAAAGAAGTGACTGTGAAAGGTGGTCATTTCATTCAAGAAATTTCTCCGCACGAAATTGGAGAGCATTTAAAAGAATTCCTAAGTAGTCTCGACTGAGTTTCTTCTAACCAGCTTAAAAGCTAATAGAGCTGCAGGAATTAAAGATAAAGAACAGAACAAGAAAGATCCAGAATAACTATATGCTTCCACTAGTCCTGGTGCTATTTGATTACCTGTATAGTTAGATAAGTTTAGTAATGCCATGAAGATACCGAAGTTGGTAGCGCTAGTCTGCGACGTACAAAGTGACATAAATATAGCGAACATACAGACTGAGATTGCAGCCCCAGTCATATCCAAAGCAAAAATAATAGCGTAAGCAGAGGAAGTGGATATTTGATCGACATATAGTCCTAATAGGCCATAAACCATTATTTGAATACCTATAAAAAGAAAAAGTAGAAAATGCCTTTGATAATAAACCCCAAGTAACCCTATAAGAAGTCCTGTTGCTCCTCCTGCAAGTAAACTCCACTTTCTTAGACTACCTATCATTTCTCCAGTCCAATTAAGCTCTTCCAAAAAGAATTTATTGTAAACAGGTTCAAATACACCGAGTCCGAGATTAATAAATAGAATAAAAATGACAGCCCACTTAGCTCTAGGATCATAAAAAACCTTGCTAATTTCTTTTAATAACTCCATGGGAGGTAAAAAGTTCTTTTTCAAAGAATAAGTCTCGTAACCAACCTTGAAATCAAGTTCCTTGGAAAAAAAGGGTACTAAAAAAATTAGAATCATGATTACTATCAGAGCAGCTATTCCAAATGAAATCCCATAAGAAAAGAAAAGAGCAGTTCCTAAACCCATGCCGATAGCATTTCCAACTACTTTACTTCCCCACATTAAGCCATTGGCTTTACTTAGAGTTTTTTCATCTAGACTGTCAGCTGCTAGAGCATCTGTGGATAAATCAAGGAAGGCTATGGAAAAATTTATTGTCATTACAACAAGCCCCATAGAAGAGATAGGCAAATTGGACCCTAATAAAGTTAACAGAAGTAAAAGACTAATTATTACTATCTGACTAGATAAAATCCAAAATCTCCTTCTTCCAAATTTTCTAATCGTGAGAGCATCTATTAAAGGAGCATAAAGGCCTTTAAAAATCCAAGGTAAAAGTAAAAGGGAAGAGAATTTAGCTAACTCAGCTACCGTGGCACCTTGAGAGGCATAGTAAGTATTGAGAGCAAAAAACAAGAACCCATTAGGGAGGCCTTGAGCAAAATATAAATTCGATAGGCAAAATAAGTGCCAGGGAGACCCGGAACTTAATGCTCTATTTTCATATGAAAGATTAAACACTTTTTAATTTAGTTTTGGTCAAATATTTCTTTGATTAATCTATAAGAATTAGTTTTTGCTTCAAAAGGTTCACAAATTGTAATTATCTTTAGCTCTTCTGGATCTGCTACCTTGATTAAAGGTTGCAGTCTCTCATAAATGGTATTTTGAGACCCTATAAATGGCCTTTTTGGCCCTTCACTCAGAGGATTAGTGCTTGCTTCTTTAACTTCTTTAAGAG
>LUMD01000248.1_pt1 | contig 21960 bp, 18 predicted proteins | sample 729651 | NCBI WGS metagenome assembly LUMD01 (sample SAMN03860272, study PRJNA289734) | marine metagenome | biome: seawater column; feature: ocean; material: water; isolation source: Red Sea water column Station 34 - depth 258m | place: Saudi Arabia: Red Sea | collected 2011-10-15 | depth 258 m | reverse complement strand
ATCCCACCCATAGCCACCATCTTGTCAATGGCTTAGGTTGAATGCCGACCCAAATTATTGTGAGTGTAGAACGAATACGTAGGTCAGAATCGGAGAAAAGAGATCCGATAATTTTGTGCAGTTTCTAATTCTAGAAGGATCTGATCTTACCCACACTGCTGTTTTTCTGTTCCATGCTCTGTGGTAGGCTAACATTAGTTGTATAGATGATTAGGTGATAATTAGTTAACACAACTTTCCACCCGTTGTTTTTTAAGGAGACTGTCACAATGCCCACACTTGAAAAGAAATCTTTTGATAACCCCGATGAAACTAAGGCTCCAGATAAGACGCTCGCTCAAACGGTTAACTTCGGGACTGTTGCTGCAACGAGAATTACGGTACAGCCCGGTTGGAGTTGGTCCAGCTGCATCAAGCCACACGTCGGTGGCGACAGTTGTCAGGCAGGACATGTAGGAATGGTTCTAAAAGGCTCGCTACGATGTCGACATGATGACGGAACTGAAATTGTGGTGAATGCTGGCGACGCTTACTCGTTCGCGCCGGGCCACGATGGCTGGGTCGAAGGGGATGAAGAAGCTGTACTTTATGAATTTAACAACACCGGCAAGACTTACGCGGTTTGGGAGCAAGCCTAAAGATAATGTTGCTATTTACCACCCGCTGACCCTGACCTGGCACACACAATGGGAAGGGTTATAGCGATGGTTAAATTGGTCGCCACGATCGTGGATAAAGACGAAGCTGTTCCCGAGCTTCCTAACGATCTCCGCTTAGTTAAATAGTCCCCGCTCCGGCGGGGCCTTTTTTGGCACAGCAGATTCCGTTCGGCGATTAAGGGAGAAGTATGGAGACATGAAACGCCTTGTTGTCATTAAAAACCAAACAGACCAGCCGTCGTAAAGGTCGGGGCCGTGAGGCACGACGAAAAGACCGAGCGAATTCCTCCAATTCAAATGCCATCTGGCCGGGTATTGAAGGTGGGCTTTATCAGCCACTGACTGAAACGGATGTGGGGAAAGTGCATCAAGCCGCACTCACAATCGTTGAGCAGACTGGCATCGCAGATGCGACCGAAGAACTTCTTGATCTCGTGCTTCCTAGAGGGGCCTTTCAGAACGAGTATGGACGTCTTTGTTTTCCCCGCGCCCTAGTCGAGGATGTTCTTGCCGGTGCCGCCAGTGAATACCAGGTATATGCCCGTGGTAGCCGGGCGGGGAAAGATGATATCCACTGCAAGGATAACAGTGTTTATTTTTCTAATTCGGGAACCGCGGTAACGACTTTTGATGCCGAGTCAAAAACTTATCGGCCATCTACGCTTCAGGACATTTATGATTTTACGCGACTCGTCGATAAGCTCGACAATATTCATATGTTGGGTGATACCGTCTTGGCGACCGATGTTCCAAACGACTACGAACATGATGTCAATATGGTCTACGCCATTCTTGCGGCAAGTGAGAAGCCGGCGTGTGTCACCTTCAGAAATCGCAACAACATCCCGCCTGCGATTCGTCTATTTGACCTGGCTTCGGGTGGAGAAGGGGCATTCCTCAAGAAACCTTCGGTTATTTTTGGTGGTTGTCCCATTGTGTCACCGCTCAGATTTGGACGGGAAAACCTTGAAATTCTGATCGATGCCAGCAAGATGGGGTTAACCAGCGACATTGCTGTGGCACCGCAATCTGGGGCCACCGCACCGGCACTGCTTGCAGGACTCCTGGCGCAAGTCGTTGCAGAAACATTGGCCTGCCTTGCTATTGTCAACCTCATTAAACCAGGATGCCCGATGACTTTTGCGGCCTGGCCATTCATCACGGACTTGCGAACCGGTTCTTTTAGTGGCGGTGGTGGCGAACAGGCGCTTATCGCCGCCGCAGCAATTCAGATGGGTAACTTCTACAACCTTCCGACCAGTGTCGGGTGCGGGATGACAGATGCAAAAATCCCCGATGCGCAATACGGCTATGAAAAAGCGCTGAGCTACACCCTGGCCGCACACGCCGGCGCGAACCGACTCTGTGAGTTTGGGGGAATGATGGGCAGCCTCATGGGCTGCAGTTTTGAATCCATGGTCATCGACAATGAGGCCATCGGCATGATAGCAAGATCACTGCGCGGCATTGAAGTCTCAGACGATACTCTCTCCGTTGAGGTAATTCACTCAAGCGCGATCGATCCCGGACACTTCTTGGGCAATAGCCAGACGCTGGCCCATATGGAAAGTGAGTATGTATACCCTACGTTGATGGATCGTACGCCAACGGATCAATGGGAAAAAGAAGGATCCCAAGATCTTTTTTCAAGGAGCCAAGAGAGGGTTGATGAAATTCTCAGCTCCCACTACCCAAATTTTTTCGGCGATTCAGTCGACGTAAGGATCAGACAAGAATTCCCAATTCACCTGCCCAAATCCCAAATGGGAAGCTGACAGAGAGATGCTTTCATCATTCTGACTTCGTTTTAAGCGCTTTAAGTACAGTCTCGGGTGTCATTGGCACATCAACCCAGACGCCTATCGCATTGTGCACGGCCTGACAGATCGCCGGTCCTGCAGCAGCGGCTGGAGATTCACCAGCACCGCGAGCACCAAACGGTCCAACGGGATCTTCAGATTCCACAAAGAATACTTCTACGTCAGATGGAAAATCACCACTTCTGAGTACCTTGTAGTCAAGCAGGCTGTCGTTCAGTATCCGTCCGTCGTTCTGATCAAACTCAATTCCTTCATAGAGTACGAACCCGGCCCCACAGATCGCTCCACCTATCACTTGGTTTTTCAGAACGTTTGGATTCATCACGGTTCCACTGTCCTGTCCAGCCAGGTAATCGATGATCTTTATTTCGCCGGTTTCGATGTCCACCTCAACCTCTGCAAACTGAGCTGCCCATTGACGCGCAAATGCGATCGTCGGCGGCATCACACCATTTGGTCGCCCAGTGATCACACTGGTCTGGGATAGGGAATCTGAACACAAAACGTTCATCATCTCCTCCAGTGGGACCCTCGGGTGTTCGTTGGCATAGTTTCTCACCTGCACAATCCCATCATCGATTTCCAACTGGTCATCTGGCATACCATTGAAGAACTCCTGCGACGCAACGCTCAACAACTGTTTCTTTGCATCACGACAGGCTTCGCGGGTAGCCCACCCAGTTCTAAACATGGTTGTACTTGCAGATGAACCAGATGCGAACGGTACGGAATCGGTATCTCCAGTAACGATGCTAACCTTATCTAATGAGACACCCATCTCTTCGGCTGCCACCTGAGCGAGCGTCGTTTCGCTACCTTGGCCTTGCCGCCCACAGGCGCTGAACACGTTGACGCTCCCATCAAGGTTTACACGGACGACCGACGAGGTATTGCCACCGAATTCGACACCGCAACAGTGGGCACCAGTGCCCACACCCACGCCACGATATTTCGAGCCATTGACTGAAGTCGGTACGCGCCAACCCTTCCACCGATCACGCCACCGGAATTTCTCAGCACCCCGAATTAGTAATTCGTGAGTCGATCCACTGGACAGACGAAACATCTCGGGCCAGCCTTGTTTCTGTTCATCTGATAACCCATCTATATATTCGGCCAGCGTTCCCTTCATATGACCACGAGGTTCTTGCATGCGCAGCTGTTGGCCTGATTTAAGCTGGTTCTTTATCCGAAATTCTACTGGATCCATGTCAACCGTAGCTGCACACATATCAGCCAACCGCTCAACTGCCAAACCCATCGTAATGTCCCCAACAGCCCGCATGCACCCAGAAGTCACAAGGTTTGTATTGACCCCACGAACTCGATAATCACCATTGAGCGCGCCTCCCCAAAGATCGACGCAAAAGAAGTAGACATCTGTTTTAAACCCATAGGCTCCGTTATCCATGAGATGTGAGAAATCTGCTAGCGTTAACGTGCCGTCATTCTTTACACCCATTCGACCGCGCGTGATCTCTATGTGCCGGCGTTTGACAGCCGCCATGCACTCTTGACTCGTGAGTTCTATCTTTACTGGTTTGCGGATCTTCTTGGCAAGCAAAGCTGTAACCATCATAAAGTTATTGCTCCACCAGAGTCCGAAAGAACAACCCGATGGCAATGCAATGACACGAACGTTACTCATGGGCATACCAAAGGCTTGATGAATACCTGACTGTAGTTCAGAGGGAGTTTGCGAAGATGTCCACATCGTCACTTTGTCACCATCCCATTCACAGATACACGCATTTCTCCCAATGCCAGCATAGTTCTGGGATTTGTACCGCATTTCGATGTCGATAATGTGATCTGCTTCGGCAACACCCCGCTCTAGGTCACCCCACAAAACAAGATACTCGTCGCGTACGTTCCCTTCTTCTCTGACCTGGGGTGCATCATCGAGCAATGCTTTTTCAACATCCAGTACTGCCGGTAAGGGTTCATACTCAACCTCAATCAATTCAAGCGCTTGCTCGGCAATCTCAACTGTGGTGGCTGCCACAGCAGCGATTTCGTCCCCTACGAAACGCGCGATACCGTCAAGCACTTTGCCGCGGTAGTTATCCCATACCCCCATCCAGTTCAGATCAGGTGCATCTTCGTGGGTCACAACACCCAAAACGCCGGGCAACGATTCCGCCTTACGAACGTCGATGCGTTTGACCCGACCGTGCGGGACTGTGCTTCGCAAAATCTTGCCATGCACCATTCCCAGCACTGCAAAGTCAACACCATATTTAAGGGATCCGGTGACTTTTTCTCGAGCATCTAAGACAGGAACACTCTTGCCAACAACTTTTCTATCCTTTGTCACTTGCTGAATGTTCATAATATTCATGATAGATATCCCTTTAGTATCGTGCGTTACTTAAGTTCAACACCTGTGACGGCAAAGTCTTCTAGCGCTGTTGATTTCTAATATCCTCCGCGGCCTTGAGGACAGACTTGACGATATACGGGTAGGCGCCGCATCGACAGATGTTTCCGCTCATGGCTATGGAGACTTCCGCTTCAGTCGGGTTGGGGTTTTTATTTAAAAAGGCCTTCGCGGTCATAATGAATCCCGGCGTACAAAAACCACATTGAAATCCCTGCTCATCAATAAATGCTTGCTGGATCGGATGGAGATTTTCAAAGTCTCCTATGCCTTCCACAGTGATGAGTTCGTGGCCTTCTCCTTGGCGACCTAACATCAGGCAGGCCGTACACGGAATCCCATCGACCAAAATGGTGCACGAACCACATTCACCTTCTCCGCAGGACACTTTAACGCCGATCAATCCTAATTTGTCGCGCAACACATCCGCCAGAGTTTCATGGGGTCTGATCTCAACATCGAAGTCCTGACCATTTACATGAAGCGTACTAGTCATCAACAGTCTCCCAGTATTTCAGCACATCGACGAATTGACCTTTCTGTCAACACCGAAGTCATATCGGTACGGAACTCCTGACTTGCGCGTATATCAGAGATTGCCCTAGCCGCCAAAGAAGCCTGCGCGCCTGCTTTTTGGGCTGTTCCATTAGCGAGTTCTTCCAGACTAACCCCAATCAGTACATTCTCGGCGTTGGGTGCACGTATCGCTGTAGGTCCCACCGCGCCTAAGACTACTCCGGCATCCCGGATTGTTCTTGTATCATCCATTCGAAGGCACACGGCAGAACTCACCAGCGCAATATCCACAACGGTGCGAGCAATGCGGTTGTACGATGCTGCTAGCTGTTCACTTACATGAGGCACTATAAACTCTATGACTATTTCGTTATCGGCCAGTGCGGTCTCATTAACGCCGATATGAAAATCACCAAGTGGTATAACACGTTCTCCCTCTGGACCTTGAAGCTTCACCTGTGTACCCATCGCGATCAGAGGTGGTGTTAAATCTGCCGACGGGGACGCGTGACAAAGATTACCCCCAACCGTTGCAATCGTTCGCGTCTGCTTTGTGTTCATGAGCCTCGCCGTTTCACCCAGAGCTGCGAGTGCTGAATTTAGATTCGACTTAAGATCAAGATCATCGAGGGTAGCCATCGCACCAATCCGAAGGGTAGATCCCTCCATCTCGATATATCGGAGAGAGGGTACATAGGTGAGATCGATACAATAGTCAAAATCAACAACGCGGCGCTGCCAGAGCAGCATCATGTCCGTACCACCGGCCCAGAATCTCGCTTGTGGGCCATAGTCAACCTTCATGTCTATGGCCGCATCGATAGTCTCCGGGCGGAGATACTCAAAGTGCCTTGTCATCTTTTATTCCTCCCAACTACACCCTATCAAAAGCGCAGCGCCTATTCCCACAGATAAACCAACAGCCATCATACGTTTCAGACGCCTATATTACGCCTATCAAACTGCTGTGTTAATTCGGGCGTGGATCCGATAGCAGGAGTGGGGCCAGTGGATCGTTCCACTGAAATCTGGGATTGGTCCTTGGGACTAGTGGTTCCTTTTCGATCACATACACGCGGTACTCGATGCGATCCAGATACGGGTCTACCCGCACAGCAGTGTTCCTAGTTAGATAAAGTTACCCAATGAGAGAGCAGCCTACGAGATCCAGATTAGATTGTACTTTCAACAATCCATCACAAATAGGGAATCTCATCAAGAATAGCACCAACAACACGCCGAACGATCACCTCTGTTCAGAGAGAATCATGTCTGCGGCTTTTTCACCGATCATAATGCAGGCGGCATTCGTGTTGCCGGAGACAAGGGTCGGCATGATAGAGCCGTCGGCGACACGTAAACCTTCGATACCGTGTACCTGTAATTGGTCGTTGACTACTGCGTTCTCATCGTCGCCCATGCGGCAGGTGCCGATCGGATGATAGGCCGTTTCTGCGGTTTTACCGATCCACTCGATAATCTCGTCATCACTTCGTACGTCAGGCCCAGGCTTGAACTCGATACCGCGAAACTGATCCATTGCCGGCGCCTGCATCAGGCGCCTGGTGAAACGCACGGCATCTACCAGGGTCTGTCGGTCCAGTGGGTTGGATAAGAAATTGAAACGAATAGCCGGCGCCTCATGTGGATCCGCCGACTTGATATGAATTGACCCCAGACTTTCCGGGCGCAACTGGTAAACGGTAATCGTCATACCGGGTTCGTCAAGCAATCGGCGTGTGGTGGGGGAAAACGTATACGGAACGAGATGGAGCTGGGCGTCGGGGCTCACCAGGTCGGCATGGGTTTTAATGAAAGCAACAAGCGGGGCCGACGGCAGACTCAAAAAGCCGTCCCTCTTGATCGCGTATCTGGCAATTTGCCACAGGAGCCCGAGACCGCGTGCCCGATCGTTGAACGACACGCCACGTTTGCTGATTGTCCAACCCATGCGTGGAGCGATGTGATCGCGCAAACTCTCGCCAACGCCAGGCAAGCTATGGCACACCTCAATTCCCTGAGATTTCAGCAGGGCAGGTTGTCCAATCCCAGATAGCTCCAGAAGCTGCGGCGAATTGATTGACCCGCAGCACAGGATCACCTCTACACGCGCCTGGGCATCAATAGTACGGCCGTCTACCGCATAGCTGATGCCTGTGCATCGTTTTCCGTTTAACCTTAGACGGTGTGCCAAGGCCTTGGTCGCGATCGTCAGGTTCGGGCGGGACCTCGCCGGCTCCAGATAAGCCACCGCCGCGCTCATGCGTTTCCCACCGCGAATGGTGGTCTGAGTTTTGCACAGGCCGGTCTGGTCGGCACCATTGTAGTCCGGATTGTTAGGTAACCCGATCTCTTCGCCGGCGGCAATTAAGGCATCGTACAGGGGGTTCTGATCGGCAACTTCGCTGACATGCAGTGGCCCACCTTGCCTACGCCATTCATCTGCCCCTGGTCCGTAGTTCTCCATGCGCTGAAAGATCGGCAGGACATCGTCGAAGCTCCAGCCTCTGTTGCCCAATTTTGCCCAGTTGTTGTAATCCAACGGCTGGCCGCGTACGTATACCAATCCGTTGATGGCACTCGAACCACCAAGCATCCGACCGCGGGGAACTGGTATCGACCGTTGGGCCATGACCGGTTCGGGTTCCGACCCATAGCACCAGTTGACTTTCGGGTTGTCGATCAAGCGGCTGAAGCTGATCGGCACTGGTGTGAGGGGGTGACTCATTTTCCCTGCTTCGACTAACAGTACAGTGAAGCGCCGATCCGCGCTCAAGTGGTTTGCCAGTACACAGCCAGCCGAGCCAGCGCCGACAATGATGAAATCAAAAGTGTTTGTTGCACTCATCGTAGGATCATCTATAGCAGTTTCTCGTTGTTTGGGAGCGGGTGGCCACATACTCGGATGCGGTGAATCGACAAGCCGCTATTTTATGCCGGTAAACAGTCCCCACCGATGATTGCCGAAACGGGCTCGGTTCAGTTTACTGCGCCAACTTTCTGTTAACTCGTCCCGGCTGGCTTCGTCCATCTCTAAGGCAGCTATTTTTGTTATATCCGACTCAAGAATTGCGATGAAGCGAGCGGTAATATCCAACGCAAGGACTTCTTGGAAACCAGCCTGAGATAGCAAATCTGCGTATTGTGAAACGGTACACAAGTGATAACCGCGGCTTTTCACATAACGCGAAAAATCTGGCCGCCAGGGCTGTTCACTGCAACAATAATCGGTGAACAACAATTTACCCTGTCGCTTCAACGTGTTGTACAGGGTTGAAAAAAGATGTGCCTTGTCCTGGATATGCAAAAACACATCTCTGCTGTAAACCGCGTCGTAGTGGTCACGAAGGCTCAGGATCAGGCAGTCTTGGTGGCGGAGAGTGACTCGACTGCCTAATCGGTATGTTGAGAGCCGATCTCGTGCTAGTGCCAACATATTGTTTGAAAGATCTATCCCATCAACAAACAAGTTGAACTTCTGAGCCATAAGAAAAGCACTGCCGCCAAGACCACAGCCCACATCGAGTACCGTGGAATCGAACGGGAGCCCGAGTTTTTCAATCAGTTGACTGGCGTACTGCCGTCCACCCGGACTAACGAAGTCTGTTCCGTATACTGATTCATAGCGCAATATTGAGTCACGGGAATACTGATTCGTATCCAGAAATTCCTGGGTGGCGTTTTGAGCCTTACTCATTGGTGTCCTCGCTGGACCACAGAATCATGTTGTTGTTCGCACAGGTGCTGAAGACCAAACGTTGAAAGAGGTCTAACAAGTCTTCCAGGGTCCTGCATGTGCTCATGGAGTTAGCAGGCGGTTACAATTGCGTCGTGCACCAGTTTCTGAAACCGATGCACGTGGTGTTCGCTCCACTCAGGGCGGTTTCTGTTGATCACAAACCTTCCTTGAGAATAGCCTTGAGAACGAAGTCCGTGTTGGACACTTTCGTACAACGCAGTATCTTCAGGGATGAGTGTATTGATAGTCCAGTCAAGGTATGCCTGCTCGCTTTCGCTTGGTTGTTCGCTCTCAAAATAGAATTCCCAGCGTTGCAGGCTACTCTCAGGTCCGGTTGGGATCATCTGAAATACGCCGAGATTCTTGGGGCCTGGCGCAATGAAAAATGCCGTGTTGGGCCACAACCAGGTATAGATCGCCCGTTTAACGGAATCTTCCGCACCGACTTTGTAGGCTGGATTGTCCGGATTGCTATTGGTCATGGCGTGACATGTGGTAAATCGATCTTCCCAAACTTCAAAAGTTGAGTAGTCGAGCAATCCCATTAACGAGGGATGAGCCACAGCAGAGTGATAGGATTCTAGGTTGTTATCCACCAGTGTTTTCCAGTTCGCCGCCGTTTGTAGTTCGTATTTTCTGGACAGAACCAGATCATCCAGTCCCGGGCAAGATGCACGCATATCTTTCACCATGGATTCTGAAATATCGGTCAGTGCATCGGCGTTGGCGTCTAGATTGACAAAAATCAACCCAATCAGCGTTTCCACTCTGACTGATACCAGGCCGAAATCTGATGGATTGAAGTGTTCTATACCCTTTACACCCCGGACTCCGTGAAAATCACCCGGATAGAAAGCACGCAGTACACTATCCTCGCCGCGAGTGATGAAAATCTCTTGGTCGATTATTGTTGTGATTAAGAACTCACCGGGCTTGGCTAACTGATGGACCGCGCCCACGTACCACCAGTTTTTATAGAAAATCTGTTCCTTTTCCTTCCCGAATATTTTGGAGTTATGGCAGTCCGTCTTGATCAGGGATATGTGTTCCCGCTAGAGATTGCCCGGGTCCTCCCGAATTTGAAATTGAAACTGTTGCACCACGGCCCCATCCATAGCCACCATTCTATCAATCACTTCGTTGCGTTTCCGGCTAAGCTCGCTTATTAAGGCGATCTGTTTCCGGCAATATCCGGAGTCTTGTTTATACTGGATAGAGCCAGCACAAACTCGCGTAATCGCCCGAGGTGGCGTGAAATGAAATCTGACATCTTTCTTGAAAAGGCCCGATTGGGCCCCCGCAATAAAGTGCTTGTCGAACATGATGAAAAACGTCACCTGCCTGGAATCAAACGACGGTTCAAAGCATATACACACGTTGATCTCGCCCATGTTGTGATGCTGGTCGAGCACGACATTTTGGACCCACAGCGCGGCGGTCGTTTGCTTGACGCACTGCTCGAAATCCAGGCGCTCGGTGCTGCGGGTTTCCCGTGGGTCGCCGAGTCGGGTTCATGTCTCGTCCAGTTTGAAAGCTTTCTCTCAGAACACTGTGGGGAGGACATAGCTGGTCGGTTACAGACTGGCAGAAGCCGTAATGATCAAGAAGCAGCCGTGGAGAGGCTCTACTTTCGCGATCTGCTGTTGGAGTTGTTTGCGCTACTCAGTAACCTGGAGCGGCAAATCATTGAGCGTTCAATTCGCCATGCAGATTTAATAATGCCGGGTTATACACACCTCCAACATGCACAGCCATGGACTTTTGGACACTATTTGATGCGTGAAGCTTTCATCTTCGAGCGGGATTTGCAGCGTATGCAGGAATTGTATGCACGGACGAATCTGAGTTCGTTAGGCGGCGCTGCTCAAGTTGGTACTTCTTGGCCATTAGATCGAGAACGCACGGCTGCTTTGTTGGGGCATGAAGGTCTTGTCGTCAATGCCAACGATGCTGGAGAGTTCGCTCGTGATCATATTGAAGAGGCGATAGCGGTACTCAGTATTTTGATGAGCAATCTTGGTCGATTCGCAACTGATCTTTACGTTTGGAGTTCGTGGGAATTTTCTTTATTGGAAATTGACGATGGGTTGGCGGGTACCAGCAGCATCATGCCACAAAAGAAAAACCCGCACGCGCTCGAGCGAATTAAGTCATTGGCCGGACAGTCTGCAGGCTGGTTACCGGCAGTAATGAGTTGTCAACGTGGCGTGCTATCGACCGATCTGGATATGGTGTACGGTGGGGATATCGTTTCGAACGCCACCGATGCGTGCCGGGACGCACTGGAATTGATGACGGAATGTGTGCGTACATTGATTGTGCATGAGTCCACAATGCGAGAGCGTGCCGATGTTTACTGGAGTACAGCAAGTCACGTGGCAGATGAGATTGTACGTCGCTTTGATTTTCCGTTCAGAGTCGCACATCACGTCGTAGGTGCATTCGTTAAAGCGTCAATTGAAGCCGGTGAGCCAGTGTCTGATGCGTCATCAACCCGGCTCGACGAGGCGGCATTGGCAATTGCCGGACACTCGTTAGAGATTGGCGATGCGGAACTGCGTAAAATGTTGAATGCAGAGTCGTTTATTCAGTCCCGTGTGACAATTGGTAGCGCTAACCCAATGGAGGTGGTCCGCCAGGCTGAGCAAGTGACTAGCGATCTCGCGGTTCATCAGCAATGGCTCGCTGAATGTTGTGCTCGGATCGACACAGCGTTAACCGATTTACACAAACAGGCACGACATCTATCGGCTTCCTGAGAACACACCGGCGTGTGCGGCTGTTGATTGAGAAAGTCACGCGTTTTGCCCATGAAAGTGAGTATTTTCAGACACCGCTGGATGCCGATGCGGGATCGGCTTAGCCGCCCGCGCTAAATGGCGCTATTTTCCCTGCGTGATCTCCACCTGTCGGGTCTGAACGAAAGCGCACAACTCGGGGAAGAACGCCCGGAAGTCCTGACGGTAGGCTTCGTAGCATCGACTGAGTTCGGCCGCACCGTGTTCCATGTGTGATTCAAATCGGGCTCGTTGTGCCATCTGTGTCAGGACTTTCCCCGTGCCGATTATGCTGGCGTAGCCCAACAGTACCTGGTTTTGGATCATGTAATCGAAAAACCGGCGAGAGCGCTCGGGGAATTCAGCCAGCCGGGGTCGTAGCATCGCCTCCACCGAGTCCGCGTAGGCCTCAAGAGACTGCGGATGATACGTCTCCCAATCCCGGGCCAGGAAATGATCGAGGAAAACATCTGCCACGACACTTGAGTATCGGCCAAACACATGCCACATCCGCTTTTTGACGCGGCGTACAGTGTCATGGCTATCGGTAAAACGGTCGATTTCCCGATGTAAGCGGACACCGGCCTGAACAGCTGGTTTTAATCGTTTGTACTGGTCCCCACGGACCGCATCGCCAATGAAATTGCCGATCACTATGTCTTCAACATTGCCCGAGAGATAAAGATGAGCCAGATAATTCACCGCGGAATACCTGTTTTGGCTGTTGCCTGTGGCCAGGTATTCTTGAAGTAGTCGTGCAGCGCCTGCGGCTTTTCGAACATAAGATCAGGCGCTTTGCTTTTAAGCCTTGTAGATGATTGCCAGCCCCAGGTTGCAGCTACCGCGTTAACACCGGCATTTTGCGCGGCTTCAATATCGCCTACGGTATCGCCAATCATCCAGGTGGAGGTAGGCTGTGCACGGTTCGCTTCAAGTGCGTTGACAATGTGTTCGACTTTACCGCCGGGCTGTTCGTTTCCATAGATACAATCCATCAGGCTGGTTAATTGAGCAGCATCCAGCCGTTGCCGGACAATCGCCGAATGATTGGCCGTAACGACACAAAGCGTGTAGTGCCGGGCCAGACCCCTTAGCATTTCGGGTATACCTTTAAACAGCGGCACTTTCAGCGGGTCGCGATTCAGGGCCTGGAACAGATGCCGCGCGTAGTCCCTAACATAGGCTTGGCTGATGCCCGCGGCCTCAATAAGACCCGACAGCGTCGCCGATTCCATCGCGTCGACATCTGTTTTGTTCAGTCCTTCTCCCAGACCGTGCTCTCGACAGAAGGCGGTCGTATATTCGCTGAGAATATTCAGAGAATCGGCCAGTACACCGTCGTAGTCGAATAAGAGCAGACCCCGATTGCGGGGTGATGTTGAATTCAACAGGGTATCTCCCCATCGTTCGTTAGCGAGCCAATTTAAACATCCTGGCGGGCATTGTCGCATTACTGCCAATCGATCGGTGCATAATCCGGTGACAGACTTCTGAATAGACCTTTGCAACAGATGACCTCGATCGATCCATCCTGCCTGATTGACACTAAACGGTACCCGCTGGACGAACAATCTTCTGTCGAGGGCCAGCTGTTCATTGCCCGAAGCTGGGCACGTTCTCCACACCGTGTGCCTGATGCCAGCGGAACCCGTTCTCGCTTGGTACCAGTATTGTGTTTCAGTACCCGACCGAGTCGGTGCAACAGCGAAGCCGTGTGGACTTGTTTCTGGAGTCGGGTCGGTTGAGATGAACGACGCGGATCTGATTATCGTTGGTGGTGGATCCGCGGGTGCGGCACTGGCTGGACTGATTGCCCGGGATCAGAGCGTTCGTGTGCTGTTACTTGAGGCGGGCCCGGACTACGGTCACCAGCGTGCGGGTCAATGGCCATCTGATCTGTTGGATGCCCGGGAAATACCTCAGAGTCACCAATGGGGTTATCGGGGACGCAATCATGCAACACATACGGAACTGTCCACCTATGATCGTGCCCGGGTGATAGGCGGATGTTCTGCACACAATGGTTGTGTCGAGCTCTATGGCCACCGGCGTGATTACGATGCTTGGGCAGAACAGGGCAACCCTGGTTGGGACTGGTTGTCGATTGAACCGGCCATAAAGCGAGCCATTGAAATGTTGCGTGTTCGTATACCCGACACTGCCGAGCTGACGCCCTTCCAGGCGGCGTTTCTTGAAGGAGCGCAATCAGCGGGTGTTCCGCGGGTAGCCGATCTTAACGATCCTGATGACGCGCAGGGGGTCGCTCCATCGCCAACAAATATTGTTCAAGGAACACGATGGAATTCTGCTTTTGCCTACCTGGATCCGGTTCGCGAGCAGTCGAACCTTACCGTGTGGGGTCATGCGACGGTCCGGCGCTTGCTGATCCATTCCGGGCGGGTGAGTGGGGTCCATGCGAGTGTCGATGGTATTGGTCAGGATATTCATGCGGAGCGAATAATCCTTGCGGCCGGTGCGTATGGCTCGCCGACAATTCTGCTGCACTCTGGGATTGGCGATCCCATGGAGCTGGAATCTGCTGGCGTTGCCTGCCACCACCCGCTGCCAGGCGTCGGCAAGCACCTAACCGATCACCCCATCATCGACCTCAAGTTGAAGCCGAGCCAAATTCTGATAGAGCAGATGAACGATTTTGTGGCTTCAGGCTGGTTGCCGGACGAGCAGGTGTTGCTCAAAGCACGCAGTACCGGTTGTACCGAGGCTTTTGACCTGCACCTGTTCGCAGTCAGTCGCCGGGATCCGGAAACTGGGGAATGGTCTTTGGTGTTACCCGTCTCGTGCATGGATCCGCACAGTCGTGGCGCGCTCAGACTGTCGGCGTCTGGCCACGCGGATGATGATGTGGTGATCGATCATGGATTTCTTTCAGATTCGTCAGGCCATGATCGGGCCGTGCTGGCGGACGGTGTTGAGTTGGGACGACAAATAGCGAGATCAATGATGCGCCAGGGACTTATCAGTGACATCAGCAGTCCGCCTGATGACTGTACCGGGCAGGCTTTATTGGATCACATCGATCGGGGTGTCTCGATCTATTATCACCCTTCGTCAACCTGTCGAATGGGTCCTGAACAAGATGCGTTGGCGGTCGTAGACGAGGGCGGGGCGGTACGCGGTCTGGATGGATTATTTGTCTGTGATGCATCGATCTTCCCGACCGTTATGCGTTCTAACACCAACCTGCCCACGGTCGCTCTGGCAGAACATATGGCGCCGATGCTGGGGAATTGGAAAAAAGACTAAAGCGCCTCTGGATCCACGCAAAGCAGCACATCGGCCGCAGTACAGCCGTCCGGGTGGACAATCAACGGGTTGATGTCGAGTTCATCGAGTTTGGCACCAAGCTGCTGGGCAAAGGCAACGATGGTACAGATGGTATCTACAAGCCGGTCAACGTCTGCGGCTGGCCGATTCCTGAACCCTCGCAGCAGTTTGGCCACCTGCAGTGAGTGCAATGCTCTAGTGATGTCTTCGCGTGGTGCCGGCAGAAGTACGGCCACACTGTCGGCTACCAGTTCTACCAGTGCACCGCCACTGGCCAGTGTTAGGGTGTGACCGAATTGCCCGTCATTGCGGATACCAACCAGCAGTTCCGCGATTGAATTGGCTACCATCTTTTCAACCAGGAAGCACTCTTGTGATAGGTCTGCTGAATAGGCTTGAACAGCCCGCTGGATTGCCTTTGCTGCATCGCTCACCTGGGTTGCCGACTCAAGGTTTAGTCTCACTGCGCCCGCTTCGGTTTTATGCGGCAGGTCTGCACTGACTAGTTTCAGGGCCACAGGATAGCCCAGTCGGTCAGCCGCAGCCGAAACACCGTCAACTGTGACCAGTTCTCCAGCCGGAATCAGGATGCCGGCGTTTTCCAGCAGTTTTTTGCCCTGCCATTCATCCAGGGTAACGCTGTTGGCAGTTCGACCCGCAATCGCAAATGAAATTGATCGTGCCTGAGTCAGATATTTTTTGCGTTGCCTACCAAACACAGTTGCCGCGGCAATTGCCTGTACCGACTCACCAATACCCTGTAGCGGGGCTGTATCGTGGTCTTTCAGGAATTGCTGGATCTGGGTATCAAGGTTCTCTGGCAGGCTGCTGCATACCGCACCCGGGATGCCTGCCTCACGTGTAGCCTGCATAAATGCGCGTGCGTCGGCCTGGTACAGGTGGCGGTCTTCTTTAAGATGCGGTGAAGGATAATCCTGGACCAGCAACGCCGCATCGTAATCATCCTCGACCAGCGCGCTGAAGACCGGCTTGAGCTTTTCCTCGTGGCCCCACAGCGGAGTGGTGTAATCCAGGGGATTGGATACGGTAGCAATGGCCGGCAGTAGGCTCTTGAGCGTTTGACTGGCTGCAGGTGAAGGTGCTTTGAAGTCGATTCCGCACTCCTCTCCCCGGTCAGCCAACATGGCAACGTCACCGCCGGAGCAGGTAAAAGCGGCCAGTCGCTGACCCGCTGGTGCCCCCGCGATCGTCAACAGGTTGAGCGTTTCTAGCATCAGGCTCGGTGTGGGTACCCGAACTACACCCAGTCGATCGAACAGCGCCTGGTAAAGGGTATCGCTGCCGGCCAGGGACCCGGTGTGAGTCAGTGTAGTGCGGGCAGCAAGATCAGAACGGCCGACCTTGAGCACGACCAGCGGTATGTTTCGGTCCAGTGCGTTCAGGGCGGCTTTCGCAAACTGCGGAATGTCTCGAAGCGATTCGAGATAGATACCGAAGGCGGTGACTTCTGACCGGGTCAGCAATGCTTCAAGATAGTCCTCGACACCCAAGACAGACTGATTGCCTGCACCAATCACGTAGGAAAAATTTACCGATCGCCGGTTGGTGAGCAAATATCCAGAGAGCATTCCAGACTGCGAGATGATTGCCGGGCCCCGGGTTATCCGCTGACCACCGTGGCTGTAAGGCCACAGATGGGCACCTTGAATGTAATTGAGTAGGCCAAACACATTGGGTCCAACGAGGGCTAAGTCGCCGGATACTTCGATCAATTTTTGTTCCAACGCCTCACCATCGACCCCCAGTTCTCCGAAACCCGCGCTGTAACAGACAACACCGCCAGCACCCCGCTGGTGCAGCTGGTTGACTACCGTGGGGACCACGGACCCGGGCACCGCAACAAATGCTGCATCGGGTGCTTCTGGAAGATCATCCACACTGGCGAAACAGGGATGTTCGTCCAGTTTACGCCGCTTCGGATTGACGCCCCAGATCTGACCGCTGAAGCCACCGGCTGCACATTGGCGGGAAGCATACAGCGCCTCGTTCCCCCCGATAAAAGCGATGTGCCTGGGAGCGAGCAGTCGCTGCAGATTTTTTTTCTGGCTGGGAGTCATGCTCCAAGCGGACGCAATAGCGCACGGCTGATGATATGCCGCTGAATTTCAGAGGTGCCCTCCCAGATTCGCTCCAGACGGGAGTCCCGCCACAGCCGTTCAACGGGCAGATCTTCCATCAGGCCCATGCCACCATAAATCTGAACGGCGTGGTCGGCCAGTCGGTGCAGCATTTCAGAAGCATATAGCTTGCACATGGCCGCATCTGTAGGTGTCATCCGGCCCTGATCTGCTTTGTGTGCAGCGTGCATGACCAGCAGGTCTGCAGCCTGCAGTTCGGTCGCCATATCAGCCAGTTTGAAAGATGTGCCCTGGAATTTGCCAATACTCTGGCCGAACTGTGTACGATTGGCCGCCCAGTCGATCGACAGTTCCAGCAGACGCTCCGCCCGCCCACAGCAACCGGCACCCACCCAGACCCGCCCCATCTTGATCCACTTATCTGCCAGGATGAGACCTTCGCCTTCTTCTCCCAGTACTTGACCGGGTCCGACACGGCAGTCATTGAAAGACAGTACAAAGTTCAGATAAGCACGCTGGCTGACACAGCGGGGTCCGCGTACGATATCAAAACCCGGCTGGCCGCGGTCAACCAGAAACGCCGTGACCCGTTTGCGCGGACCGCGATCGGTTTGATCGGTGCCAGTCACTGCAAAAACAATGGCGAAATCCGGCAGGATGTGACTGCTGACGAAATGTTTTGAACCATTGATGATCCAGTCGTTCCCGACCTTTTCTGCCCGGGTTGCCATGGACAAGATGTCGGACCCGGCACCGGGTTCGGTGATGGCAAAACATTCGGTTTTTTCTGCTCGAACGCAGGGGTCCAGATAACGCTCTATCTGGTTGCCCTCGCAGGCCATCAGCAGTTCCGTGGGCCGCCACGCAAAGCCGTTGAGAGCGTGCGAGACTTTGCCGAATTCCCGTTCAATGACCGCCAGAGAGGTGTAGTCGAGGCCGCCGCCTCCAACCGATTCGGGCAGGTTGGCAGCATAGAAGCCTAATTCGATTGCTTTACGAGTGATCTGCTGCCCAAGATCTGGGGGTACTTCACCTTGTTTTTCGACTTCGTTTTCGTGGGGCAGAAGTTCCTCAGAGACAAAAGCTCGTGCGGAATCAGCCAGCATGCGCTGTTCTTCAGTCAGTTCAAGATCCATTTGCTTCGCACCTTGATTGTATGGCGCTGTTGACAACCGCCTCGGAATCAGCGGACAACGGCGCTTGAGAGTTGTGTTCAGTACACCATCTTATTGTGGGATAGCGTCAATTTCCATCGGAGTACAGACGATCTTATGTCGATGCCCTAGAATCACGTGCCTCTTAGATCAGACCCAGGCGCTATTATCGCGCTAGCTTTAAACTACAGATACCAGGCTGAGCGACCCCTGAAAGCTGGCCGCAGTGAGGAAAAAAATGACGGACCGAAGTGAAGAACTGATGGTAGAGCGACGTGGTGCGGTTCTGGAGATCACGTTGAACAGGCCCAAAGTTAACGCAATAGATTTTACCCTGAGCCGGATGCTCAACGATGCAATCGTGACTCTGCGCGATGATCCAGGTCTGCGGGTCGGCTTGCTGACCGCAGCGGGTGATCGGGTTTTTTCAGCCGGCTGGGACTTAAAAGCAGTAGACAGTGGCGAGCAGCAACTGGATAACTGGTGGGAGGCCGATGTTGATCTGCCCGGCGGTTTTGCGGGCCTCACGGAAATGTGGGATCTCAACAAACCGGTGATCGTGGCTCTGAACGGACTGACCATAGGCGGCGGGTTTGAACTGGCGATGGCCTGCGACCTGATCATTGCTGCTGATCACGTCGAGTTCGCGTTGCCTGAAATGCCGTTGGGCATGGTGCCGGATGCAGGGGCCATACAGCGTCTGCCCCGCCGACTCCCCTACAACATAGCGATGGAGATGCTGCTTCTGGGTCGCCGGATGTCGGCTGAGGAGGCAGCCCGGCGCGGGCTGATCAACGCAGTGGTTCCGGCCGACTCGCTAATGACACGTGCGCGTGAATGGGCGGATCAGATTGCCGATTCGGCACCACTGGCTGTCCAGACCGTAAAAGAAGTGCTGCGCGCGATCGAAGGCGATACGGTGGAGAATGCCTTTCAGACCATGCGTACCGGAGACTTGCCCGTTTATCGCAAAATGCTCAAGTCAGAGGATGCGAAAGAGGGTGTGCGGGCTTTCGTAGAGAAGCGAAAACCGGTTTTTCGGGGTGAATAGGGATTGATGACATATGAAGACTAAAAACATCCAACGCGTAGCGCTGGTCGGGGGCGGGGTAATCGGTAGCGGCTGGGCAACACGATGTCTTGCCCACGGGCTGTCGGTGGTCGTGACAGACCCCTCCCCTGCTGCGGCTGAGATGGTCTTGAAGACTGTCGACAGCGCCTGGCCGATACTCGAAGGGGCGGGCCTCGGCGAAAAAGCCGATCGTAGCAAACTGGAATTTGCCCCTGATATCGAGACGGCTGTTGCGGATGCGGATTTTGTTCAGGAAAACGTACCTGAGCGCGAGGATCTCAAGATTGCTGTACACGAAGAGATCGGCCGACACGCCAAAGACGACATCGTGGTTGCCTCGAGCTCATCGGGTTTGCTGCCCAGCCGTCTCCAGTCCCGCTGCCGGAGACCAGAGCGACTGGTAATCGGTCATCCCTTTGCCCCGGTCTATCTATTGCCGTTGGTTGAAGTCGTGGGTGGTGAGCAGACCAGCCTGGAGTTTGTGCGTGCCGCGGGTGCGTTCTACCGCAACATCGGCATGCGCCCGTTGCATGTCAGAAAGGAGATCGAAGCTTATATTGCCGATAGACTCCAGGAGTCGCTTTACCGGGAAGCTCTTCACCTTATTAATGACGGTATAGCAACGGTGCCCGAGATCGATGCCGCCGTTACCGGGGGTCCGGGTTTGAGGTGGGCGTTCATGGGAACCTTTATGGCGTGGCATCTGGGGGGAGGGCCAGGCGGGATGCGTCACACTATCGAGCAGTTCGGTCCGGCCCTTGAACTGCCGTGGTCACACATGAAGGCACCTGAATTGACTGAGGAACTCAAGAACAGGATTGTGGAGGGCTGCGAGGTCGAATCGGGCGATCGAGATTTCAATGAACTGGAACGACGGCGGGATCAGTGTCTGGCGGAAATCCAGAAAGTACTGGAGAAATACTGGTACCCACCCGGGCAGGATGGTTGGCCTGAGATGAGCCCAGAATAAAGATGCGAAAATAAGTGTTGTTAATGGAGCGGAACTGAAAGCAGTACTAAGGAGAACACCATGGAGATGAACAGAGAAGTGGTCGTCACCTGTGCGGTGACAGGAGCAGGCGATACGGTTGGCAAGCACCCCGACGTGCCGGTCACGCCGGAACAGATTGCTAACTCGGCAATCGAGGCGGCGGATGCCGGGGCCGCGATCGTCCATATCCACGTACGCGACCCAGAAACGGGTATCGGCAGCCGTGACGTCGACCTGTTTAAAGATGCGGTGGAGCGGGTTCGGAACAGTGGTCGTGATGTATTAATCAACCTGACGGCAGGCATGGGGGGTGATCTTGTGGTGGACGATGATGATCCAACCATTGCAGGTGAAGGTTCCGATATGGTTAACGCGGAAACACGAATGGCTCATGTCGAACTCCTGCGACCTGATATTGCTTCGCTTGATTGTGGCACTATTAACTTCAGCGATAGCAATCTGATCTATGTCCAGACCCCCAATATGCTCCGCACAATGGCCGCGCGGTATCAGGAAATTGGTGTTAAAACTGAAATGGAAGTGTTCGATCTAGGGCATCTGAGATTTGCAAATCAATTGGTCATTGAGGGCTTGATCGATTCGCCAGCCATGTATCAGGTATGTCTTGGGATTCCCTGGGGTGCCGGTGCTGATCCAGCGACCATGAGTGCGATGGTCGGACAGCTACCGCCTGGGGTGTTCTGGTCTGGCTTCGGAATTAGTCGTGCCCAGATGCCTATGGTGGCACAGGCGATGTTGCTCGGTGGCAACGTACGGGTTGGGCTGGAAGATAATCTCTATCTGGAAAAAGGTGTCTTCGCGAGTAACGGTGAGCTGGTCGATAAAGCAGTTCGGATCATTCGTGAGCTGGGCGGTCGACCCTGCACCGCAGATGAAACCCGGGCTAAGCTGGGAATCAAGTAGGGGACGGTTGCAAGTTTGGGGGATTCGGGTCCCCCGTGGACAGCTCAGCTGGCCGTCTGTCGTTCGGCAGTAGCGCTCGCACTTTGGTCAAATGCGGGCATAACTTCGTTGATGAACAGTTCCAGCGAACGTTTTTGTGCAGCCTGGCCGAGGCCAAAACTTGCACAATAGGTGAATTGATCGACACCGATTTCCTGGTACTGTTTGAGCTTGGAAATAACCTGATCGGGGGTGCCGAACATCAGGTTGTTCACCAGTTCATCCCGATTGAATTCTTTGCGACTGCTCAGATCAGCAAGGTCGATTTCCTGAGGGAAGCCATTGTTAACGCCCCCTAGGTTTTTGAACAGGTTTTCGAACTGACCCAGCTGCCGGTACACGGACGTGACGGCATCATCGATCTGTTCCGTATTTTCTACCACAGCGGTGTAACGCATTGTCGAGAAGATCGGTCGGGCGGTACCGGGGTTGTCGCGAAGTGCGGTCTCGAAGCGTTCCATATAGGTTTCCACCTCCGAGAACGGGCGGGTGAGAGCCCACGACA
>LUMD01000379.1_pt1 | contig 21977 bp, 26 predicted proteins | sample 729651 | NCBI WGS metagenome assembly LUMD01 (sample SAMN03860272, study PRJNA289734) | marine metagenome | biome: seawater column; feature: ocean; material: water; isolation source: Red Sea water column Station 34 - depth 258m | place: Saudi Arabia: Red Sea | collected 2011-10-15 | depth 258 m | reverse complement strand
GGTGTAGATCGGACACTGCAACAGCGGCCAGAGATAGGGTACGGCTCCAACGTGATCCTCATGGGCATGGGTTATCACCAGACCCGCCAGGCGGTCACGGCGGTCAGCGATGAAAGCGGGATCCGCCATTTGTACCGGCGGTTCCCCCCGGTGGTGCACGGTTCCGTCAGCGGCAATACGGCCAGGCTTTGGAAAGGTGACGCCGCAATCCACCATCAACCAGGCACCGTCGTGGCCATAGAGGTTGAGGTTCATGCCAATTTCGCCGGTCCCCCCCAGGGGCAGAAACCAGAGATCAGACTGCGCAGGAATCATTCGGCGGCTCGGTCCAGATACTTCAACACCAGGTCCTCGTGTATGCCTTCCATTTCAATCAGTTTCAGCGCCGCCCGGATATCGTCGGCGTACTGAATCACCGGCGAGTTTTTCGCAACGGCGATGTAAGAGCGCTCTCCGGGCACAAAGAACGGCGAGACCTCAATATCCAGACCCAGTTTCTCAACCGCGTACAAACCCACCAGTTCTGGCGCAATCACCACATCCACCCGGCCCTTCTGCAGCATCAGCATCAGGTTTTCATATCGGGGCGCCGGCTCTTTGAGCAGGTCCTCATCATCATCAAACCTCGGAAAATACGACGCGCCTTCGAGCACGCCAATGGCCCTGCCGTACAGATCGGCGTAGCGCTCAATGCGGTGCTCTTTGTTTAGATAAAAGAACAATCGTCGTTCTGGCGGAAACGCCGGTGCCACAAACTCAATCAGTTCGGATCGCTCCTCGGTTTCCAGAGGACCAAGCATGACATCAACCTCGCCCTGCTGGACCATTCTCAACACGCGCCTGAACGGGGCTTCCCGGTAATGCACTTCCCAGCCCAGCCGCTCGGCAATTTCCTCGAAGATCTCCACGTAGAGGCCGGTTCGCTCACCACCCTGGAGAATCCGGTATGGGGGGGCATGGTTGGCACCTACGGTGATGGTAAGAGGTTCCACAGTTTCTGTGCCCTGCTGGGCCCAAGCTGGAAACACCAACACCATCAGAAGGGCGGCTGTTAGCACTCGCATTCCTGTCGTCCTTGCCTGTGAGCCTTTCAGGTTCTTATGCAGTCTGGTCATCTGTGTCCAGTATAGACGGTTCAAGATCCGGGAACGTCGGATTTACGTAATCACGGTTGAAATCAACCACCCATGGCACAAGATCGGTTACCAGATCAGTCAAGAAGTGATTCACCAAACCGGCTGCACGTTATTTACCAATAGCTGTCGAAAGTGCCATTCATTCGTCAACATAGAATTCACCGCGCCCTACTATGTTTTCCGGGATGCCGGTGCCGACATCACCATCGCCTCGCCGAAAGGCGGCCAGCCTCCCGTAGATCCCAACAGCGAGGCGGAAGAGGCGCTCACGGAAACCACCCGTCGTTTCCAGCAGGATGCCCACGCCAAGGAATCCCTTGCCAGCACCAAGAAGCTGAGTGATGTGGACATGAACGAGTACGACGCGATTTTCTATCCGGGTGGCCACGGACCGCTGTGGGACCTGGTCAATGACGACAAGTCCATTGCCCTGATCAAAACGGCTTACGAGCAGGACAAAGTCATTGGTGCGGTTTGCCACGCGCCGGCCGTGTTCAAGAACGTGGAAGTCAAGCCGGGCCAGAACATCGTTGGCGGCCGGGAAGTCACCGGCTTCAGCAACAGCGAGGAAGAAGCGGTAGGCCTCAGCGGTGTGGTGCCTTTCCTGCTCGAGGACATGCTGAAGGAAAATACCGCCACCTACACCCGCGGTGACGACTGGGCTCCGCACATCGTGGTGGACGGCAAGCTGATCACCGGGCAGAACCCGGCATCCTCCGAGGGCGCCGCGAAAGCCGTTGTGCAGGCTTTGCAGGAGGCCTGATCCGGTAAAGACCGGAAGATGAACCCAAGGCCAGGTGAGATTCTCATCTGGCCTTTTTCTTACGCTTCGAGTTCATTCCCCCGCGTGACTGATCAACTGGCCAGGAGCGCCCTGCTCCAGCAGTTCACGAATATGATCCGGTATCGTCACTTTTCCCATCACTGAAGGCTGAATCAACACGTAGGTCACATCGGCATCGGCGATAAACGCCTTATCCCCGTATCGGAAAAACTCCAGATGCAATGTAAACGAAGTGTTGCCGATTCGCCCCGCCCGAATACGCGCCTCCAGCACATCATCGAACTTCGCCGGGGCTTTCCAGTTCACGGTGAGGCTCACAACCTGAATATCCAGATCCTGATCCAGCAGATGCTGGTAGTCGCCAAACAGCGTGCGAATATACTCATTCACTGCAATATCAACGAAATCCGCATAGCGGGCGTTGAACACCACACCCTGGGCATCGCATTCGCCATAGCGAACCCGGAAGCGAAAGCGGAAAGGCAGATCACCAGCCATGAAGCGCTCCGATTAAAGTTCAGTTACTGTCGCCAACAGCTTCTCATATCTGTGCTAACGTTTTGAGGAATATCTCAAAAAAGCTGGCCACCGCTATGAGCAACCCGAAGCACACCCTTTTCTGGATGACGCTGTTCCTCGGCGTGGTCGTCATCGTCGGCGCCCTGATCCACAAACCTCTGATCTCGGCCTTCATGGCCAACTGGGTTTTCAACCTGCTGATTTTCGGAGTATTGATCGTCGGTATCGCCCTCACCTACCGGCAGGTATTTGTCCTTTTTCCGGAATTGAAGTGGATTGCCCAGTTCCGGACCGGGCATGCCGGACTGTCGGTGGTCCAGGAGCCTAAACTGCTGAAGCCCCTGGCAAGACAGCTCGGAGAGGATGCAACCAAGGACCGATTCACACTGTCTACGCTCTCCCTGCGGACCGTACTTGATGGCATTCACTCGCGTATGGATGAGCAGCGGGAGATCACCCGTTACTTCATCAGTCTTCTGGTTTTCCTCGGTCTGCTGGGTACCTTCTGGGGCCTGCTGGGCACCATCAACTCGGTCGGCCAGGTGATCACCGGCCTCGATATGAGCCAGGAGGATTTCGGCAAGGTGTTTGCCGAACTGCAGGAAGGCCTGCTCACACCGCTTGAGGGCATGGGCACGGCCTTCAGCTCCTCCCTGCTGGGCCTTGGCGGCTCGCTGATTCTTGGTTTTCTCGACATCCAGGCCGGCCATGCCCAGAACCGCTTCTATGACGCCCTTGAGGAGTGGCTGACCGGCGTGACCAATCTTGTAGACCGCGTAGACAGCGAGAAAGACCTGTCATGATCGGATCCAGGCGCCGAAGCCGAAGCACCACCAACGTCTGGCCGGGGTATGTGGATGCCCTGTCGGCACTGCTGATGCTGGTGATCTTCATGCTGCTGGTGTATGTGGTCAGCCAGCTCTATCTGTCCCAGACGCTGTCTGACCGGGATACCCAGCTGGCCCGCCTGAATGCCCAGTTGAACGAACTCTCGGAGATGCTTGGCCTGGAAGAAAGCCGGAGTGAGGCACTGGAAGCTCAATTGACCAGCGTTCAAGACCGCAACAACAGCCTGGTCGACCAGCTGGAATCTACCCGTGAGCGGCTGATGCAGCAGACCGCCATCGCCGATGCGCAATCAGAACGACTGGCCGGCATGGAAGAATCCATTGACGAAAAAGACGAGATGTCCGCAAGCCAGCAGGCCATGATCCTGCGGCTATCCAATCAGATCGCCTCACTGAGGGAACAACTCAGACAGATTGCCTCGGCCCTGGAGCTGCAGGAACAGATGACGGCGGAGAAAGAGCAGGAGCTGGAACAGGTGAGCCGACGGCTGAACACCCTGCTCGCCGAGCGGGTCAGCCAGCTGGAACAGTACCAGTCGGAATTCTTTGCCCGGCTCCGGGATATTCTGGCGGGTAACGAGAACGTGCGGATTGTCGGCGACCGCTTCCTGCTGCCCTCGGAACTGCTGTTTGCCTCCGCCTCGGCGGAACTGGGCGAGGAAGGCCGGCGAGAGCTGGACAAGCTTGCGGATTTGCTGCTGGATGTGGCCGAACGAATACCCGAGGACGTGGACTGGATACTGCGCATCGACGGCCACACCGATATCCTGCCCATCAATACACCGCGCTTTCCATCGAACTGGGAGCTGTCCACCGCCCGGGCGGTTGCCGTCGTTCGCTACCTGGCTGACCAGGGGGTTCCGGAACGACGAATGGCAGCCGCCGGCTTTGGCGAGTTCTTCCCGGTGGCGGAAGGCACCTCACCGGAAGCGCTTCAGAGAAACCGCAGAATCGAGCTCAAGCTGACGGATCGTTAGCCCTGCGAATGGGCCAGCAGGGCGTTCACCGTCATGGTATAGGGCGCCTTAATGCCCAGGCTCTCGCAACGTCGCAGGACCGCGCCGGCAATACTGTCCAGCTCGAGGGGCCGCCCTTTTTCCTTGTCGACGAGCATCGACGTCTTGATGGCGTTGAAGTTGCTGATCAGGTCGAACATCTCGGCCAGGTCCTCAGGCCCCAGGTTCACGTCGTCTGCCTTCGACGCTGCTACGGTTTCCGCCATCATTCCATGGACAATCTTCCCGAACTCGGGGTGGTGCGTGAGGCTCCGGGTATCGAGGCCGGTCAGGGCCGAGAGCGGGTTCACGCCATTGTTGATCACCAGCTTGCGCCAGAGCTCGTAACGGATGTTGTCGGAGACGGTTGTTGGAATACCGGCGGCATTGAACAATGCTTCCAACCGTCGGAGCAGGGAAATGCGGAGATCGTCAGGTCGCTGCCTCGGCCAGGCACCCATCACAACCTGGGCAACGCCCTCGGCGAACACCTGCCCGGGTTCGGTAATGTGGCCGCCAATGCGCACCGCAAGCCCACCCAGTACTCGATCCTCACCAACCACTTCCGCAATCACCGGCTCGTTATCCACTCCGTTCTGAAGCGAGAGAACCGGAACAGCGGCACTTTCCAGCCAGCTGGCGAGCTCCGCCATTACCGGAGCAGTGGCCGTTGACTTCAAAGCAATAACAATCAAATCGAAGTCATCGGGCTCATGCTTCTGGATCAGCTCTGTGTGGGAAAAGGCCGGCAGTGCCTGATGCAGAACTTCCCCTTCATAATCAACAGTCAAACCCTGGGCTTTCAGAGCGTTGAGATGATCACCACGCGCAGTCAGAACCAGCTCGTGTCCCGCTCGTGCGAGTCTTGCAGCGTAATACCCACCGATGCCACCGGCACCAATCATCAGAATCTTCAGACCTGCCAAGGGAACCTCATTGCTCAGGGAACGTAAGTGCCGGTCCTTATTATTACCTCATCCAGCCAAATCCGGACAGCATCTGGCCGGCATTATTCATACCACTGCTGAACATCCGCTGGGGGAACTTGCACCCGCCAAGCGTAAACGCGGCGTTAAGGAGGCACACAGTTGGATCTTCCAGCTTAGGGCTACGTTTGTTGCGAGACAGCCCCCCCTTGAAGGAAATCGCGGCACCCCACTGCTGGTCCTGAACCCAGCCATTAAGCATCTCACGCAAATGTCGGTCATGCAGCGATACCTGGCTTTCGCGTTTGTCATCCAGGCAGATAACGAGGACACCCTGCTCACGAATGGTTTCCAGACACTGCCCGACAAGCCGGTACTCATCTTCACTCATCCCGGTATTGAGTCGGAGTTCACAAAGATCCGCCGGCTCTTCGGAAAGCAAGGCCCGAAGAAGCTTCTCTCTCCCTTCGGTCATTTCATCCTGAATCCCCGGTGCAAAGCCCTGGGAACTGAGCAGAGAAAAAACACGCTCCGAGCACTCATGGTCACCTTTCAAATGGGTAACCACGGGCGCCTGAAGGCTCGCGTCCGTGCTTAAAAGCAAAACACTCCTGACGCTCTGCCCCCAGATCATCCGCGCGGGTCCGGAGGCAGCCTCTCGCTGAGACTCCAGACTTCGTGCATTACAGGAGACAAATAACACCGGCAGTTTGTCCACGACTTCCTCCAAAACAGGCCCGCTCAAAGCTGCGGCTCATCGCCCCAGCTTCCTCGCAGATTGGCCACCGATACCGAAATGCTGCTTCGGCATTTCATTGATAATGATTCGGACACTCTCTACGGGCGCCCCAAGCGAACGGCAAAGTGCGTCGGTAACCTCTCTGATGAGCGCTTCCTTTTGCTCATCAGACCGGCCTTCCAGGATGTTGATCTGGGCGACAGGCATAAAACCTCCTTATTCGAATCGAGCGGATACCGTACCCAGACCCTGGTACCGGACGGTAATGTTGTCACCGGGCTCAACCGTGATGGCTGCGGTAATACCGCCGGTCATGATGAAGGTTCCGGCGGGGATGTGTTCGCCTCGCTCGGCCAGCAGGTTGGCCAGCATGGCAACACTGGAAGCCGGATGGCCCAGTACGGCCGCACCCGCACCCACATCCACTACCTCACCATTTTTCTCGACCACCACACCCAGGGTTTTCAGGTCCACGTCGGCAACATCAGCCATCTGGCCGCCGGTGATGAAGCGGGTGGAGGAGGCGTTATCCGCTACCACGCTCACCAGATCAAACTTGAAATTCTCGTAGCGCGAGTCAATGACTTCTACCGCGGGAATCACGAAGTCGGTGGCGGCCAGAACCTGGCCAATGTGGCAGCCCGGGCCCTTCAGCGGCTCCTTGGTGACAAACGCTATCTCCGCCTCGATTTTCGGGTGGATCAGTTCATTGGTATTCACCACTCCACCGTCGGGCACGCTGAAGTAATCGGCCAGGAAGCCGTAGATGGGGGTTTCCACACCCATCTGGGCCATCTTGGCCCAGGACGTGAGGCCCATTTTCATGCCAACGACTTTGTTGCCACGGGCCTCCTTGCGACGGCGGATTTCCCACTGCACGTCGTAGGCGTCCTCGAAGGTCATGTCTGGAAAGTCGTTGGTGACTTTGGTGATGTCATGGGCCTGCAATTCGGCGTTTTCCACGTGCTCCGCCAGGGCCAGGACCTGTTCACGGCTCAATGTCTTGCTCATGCTTTTTGCTCCTTCTGCGCCGCCAGCAGATCCAGCGCCACATCCACAATCATGTCTTCCTGGCCACCCACCATGCGGCGTTTGCCCAGCTCTACCAGAATATCCACGGTCTTCAGGCCGTACTTCTGTGCGGCCACTTCGGAATGGCGCAGGAAGCTGGAGTACACACCGGCATAGCCCAGCGCCAGGGTTTCGCGGTCTACACGCACCGGGCGGTCCTGCAGCGGGCGCACGATGTCGTCAGCCGCGTCCATCAGGGCGTACACGTCGGTGCCGTGGTCCCAGCCCATCTTGTCGAAAGCGGCAATGCACACTTCCAGCGGGGCGTTACCGGCGCCGGCGCCCATGCCGGAGAGGCTGGCGTCGATGCGGTCACAGCCTTCTTCCACTGCGACGATGGAGTTGGCCACCCCCAGCGCCAGGTTGTGGTGGGCGTGGATGCCCGTTTTGGTTTCCGGTTTCAGAACATCCTTCAGGGCCCGGAAGCGGTCCCGGATGTCGTTCATGTTCATGGCACCGCCGGAGTCCACCACGTACAGGCAGGTAGCACCGTAGTCTTCCATCAGTTTGGCTTGTTCTGCGAGGCCCCGTGGGGTCTGCATGTGGCTCATCATCAAGAAGCCGACGGTATCCATGCCGAGCTTTCTGGCGTGCTCGATGTGCTGTTTAGACACATCAGCTTCAGTGCAGTGAGTTGCCACACGTACGATGCGGGCACCGGCTTTGTAGGCGTTGTCCAGGTCGTGGACGGTACCGATACCGGGCAGCAGCAGGGTGGCAATCTGGGCGTGCTCCACTACTTCGGCCACCGCTTCGATCCACTCCAGGTCGGTGTGGGCGCCGAAGCCGTAGTTAAAGCTGGAACCTTGCAGGCCGTCGCCGTGGGCGACTTCGATGCTGTCGACTTTCGCTTTATCCAGGGCCCGTGCGATGTCCTGCACGTTCTTGATGGAGTACTGGTGACGAATGGCGTGGCTGCCGTCGCGCAGGGTCACGTCGGAGATATAGAGTTTCTTGCCAGGGTTATAAGTCATGATTCAGTCTCCTCACTTGACCAGCGATTCGGCAATGCGCTCGGCGGTGCCGAGAGCTGCGGAGGTCATGATGTCCAGATTGCCGGCGTAGGCGGGCAGGTAATGGGCAGCGCCTTCCACTTCCAGGAAGATGGAGGTTTTCAGGCCACTGAAGCGGCCCAGTCCCGGCACGTTCATGGGCTGGTCTTCAGGAATTACGTCGAACTGGACTTTCTGCTTGAGGCGGTAGCCCGGTACGTAGGAGGACACGGCTTGCACCATTTCTTCAACGGAGGCTTCCACTTCGGCCTGGTCAGCCGCGTCAGACAACACGTAGACGGTGTCGCGCATCAGCAGGGGCGGCTCGGCCGGGTTCAGGATAATGATGGCCTTGCCCTTCTGGGCGCCACCCACCACTTCAATGGCCTTGGAGGTGGTTTCGGTGAACTCGTCGATGTTGGCACGGGTGCCGGGGCCGGCCGATTTACTGGAAATCGAGGCCACGATTTCAGCGTAGTGCACCTTGGCCACGCGGGACACAGCAGCCACCATCGGAATCGTGGCCTGGCCACCGCAGGTGACCATGTTCACGTTACCTTCGTGCAGGTTCTGCTCCAGGTTCACCACCGGTACGCAATAAGGGCCGATGGCCGCGGGCGTCAGGTCGATGATCTTCAGGCTTTCCTTGTGGCCCCGCAGGAACACTTCGTTGTGCATGTGGGCACCGGCGGAGGTGGCGTCAAACACGATGTCGATGTCGGCAAATTCCGGCATTTTCACCAGGCCATCCACGCCTTCGTGGGTGGTGGCTACGCCCATGCGGTTGGCACGGGCCAGGCCATCGGATTCCGGGTCGATACCCACCATGGCACCCATTTCAATATGCTTGCCATTACGCAGGATCTTGATCATCAGATCGGTGCCGATGTTGCCCGAGCCGATGATCGCTGCCTTTATTTTCTTGCTCATAGCCTGTTCCTCATTGTTCTTTTCGGTCATGCGAAGCGCACGGATGCGCTACCGATGCCGCCGATGTCGACCCGCATGTAATCACCGGCCTTGACCGGCTCAAGGGGTACCAGCGAGCCGGAAAGAATGACTTCGCCGGCCTTGAGGGAAATACCGAACTCACCCAGCGTGTTCGCCAGCCAGGTGACACAATTCACCGGCGAACCCAGGGCCGCTGCCCCGGCGCCCGCACTGATCACACTGCCGTTCTTCTCGACCACCATGCCGCAGGTAACCAGATCCACCTTGCGAGGCGATACCGCCTGGTCCCCGAGCACAAACAGACCGCAGGAAGCGTTGTCAGCAATGGTGTCCTGAATGGCGATCTTCCAGTCCTGGATGCGGGAATCGACAATCTCGAAGCAGGGCATCACGCATTCCGTGGCCGCCAGAACGTCGGCGTTGGTCACGCCCGGACCGGTCAGGTCCTTTTTCAGGATGAAGGCAATTTCGCCCTCTGCGCGCGGTGCTATCAGCCGGTCGCTGATGGGCATGACCTCACCGCTGTTGAACACCATGTCGTCGGTGAGATAGCCAAAATCCGGCTGATGGACGTTGAGCATGTTCTGTACGGCTTTGCTGGTAACGCCAATCTTCTTGCCAATAATCGAGGCGCCATCCGCCAGACGACGTTCCAGCATGCGCAGGGAAATGTGGTAGGCATCATCAATGGTGATATCCTCACCACGGCTGGTCAGCGGGCTGACCGCCTCCCTTTTCATCATTGCCTGATAGAGCTCGTCGCCAAAGGCGTGAATTTTAGTCTGTTCCATTAGTTACCTCCGGCAGCGGCCTGATCGGCCTCGTTCAGGAAATCATTGACCAACCGGGCAAACCGGCCGGCATGCTCAATCTGGGTCCAATGGCCACAGCGACCGAATACATGCAGCTGGGCGCGGTCGATCAGTTCAGCCAGTCGATAAGAGGCGTCGAGAGGAATGACTTCATCTTCCCGGCCATGGAGGATCAGGGTTTCATGGGGAAGCGCCCGGATGTCGTCTTCGTTACTAGCCAGGTTATCGACCCAACGTTGACGAGGAGCCGGGAACATGGCCGAAAACGACTCCTGGAAACCGGGCCGGATGCTGGCCTGATAGCGCATCTCCGCCAGCTCGCTGGTCAGCAGGCCCTTGTTGAAGGCAAACACGTCCATCAAACGGCGCATGGTCTCAAGCGAAGGTTCGTACCCCCACACCTCGTCCAGGCCTTTGGTAATCGGGAAGCTGACCCCTGCTGAGCCCATCAGCACCAGGCGGCGTACCCGCTCCGGATGCTCAATGGCGAGCGCCAGGGCCAAACCTCCCCCGAAGGAATTCCCCACTAGGTCGACCTGTTCCAGGCCCAGCTCATCCATCACGCCCAGGGCGTGCTTGACCCAGCGCTCCCGGTTGTAGATCTGGTCTTCCGGGCGCTCGCTGTAGCCGAAGCCCAGCATATCCGGCGCCACAACGCGACGGTGTTTGGCCAGTTCCGGAATCACCAGGCGCCAGTTTGCCCAGGCCGTCACACCGGGGCCGGAGCCATGAATCATCATCACGGGGAAACCGCCTTCGCCATGGTCGTGCACGTTGGTGCGGTAGCCTGCGGCAACAATTTCACGCCCGATTTCAGGGCTGTCTACAGGTGCATTCATGACGCCCTCACAATTTGACGCAGATGTTTTTCATTTCGGTGTAGAACTCGAGGGAGTGCACACCACCTTCACGACCGACCCCTGACTGCTTACTGCCACCGAACGGTGTCCGCAGGTCTCTCAGGAACCAGCTGTTTACCCAGATAATGCCGGCTTCAATCTGGCCCGCGACGCGATGGGCGCGGGTGATGTTTTCGCTCCAGATTGCTGATGCCAGGCCGTAGGGGAGACTGTTGGCCAGCTCGATTGCCTCTTCTTCGGTATCGAACGGGCGGATATGGCAGGGTCCAAAGATCTCGTCCGTAACGACCGCCGAATCGTCCGGCAGGCCGGTCCAGATGGTGGGCTCGACCCAGGCTCCGCCCGCCAGCTCGGAAGGCATCTCAGGAACACCACCACCGGTCACAACGGTTGCTCCGTCATCGACGGCTTTCTGGTAGTAAGAGAGCACCTTTTCGCGGTGTTCGAGGCTGACAAGCGGCCCCAGGTTGGCTTCTGCATCATCAGGCGGGCCAATCTTCAGACCTTCCGCGGCTTCCTTGAGGCGACCGACAAACTCGTCGAAAACCGACCGCTCAACGTAAACTCGCTCGGTACCCAGGCAGACTTGGCCACAGTTGGCAAAAGCAGAGCGCATGGTGCCCTCGATGGCCTTGTCCATGTCGCAATCGGCGAATACCAGGCCGGCATTCTTGCCGCCCAGCTCCAGGGAAATATCCCGGATACCTTTGGCAGCCGCCTTCATAATGACTTCACCCGTGCCGGTCTCACCGGTGAAGGTGAACCCGTCAACCTGCGGGTGCTCGGTCAGATAGGCGCCAGCGGAATCACCACCGAAGCCATGAACAACGTTGTAGACGCCATCCGGCACACCGGCTTCCTTCATCACCTCGCCCAGAAGGGCGGTGGTGGTCGGTGTCTCTTCCGACGGTTTGACGACGACGGTATTGCCACAGGCCAGGGCCGGCCCGACCTTCCAGGTCATCAGCAGCAGCGGCAGGTTCCAGGGGCTGATCACACCGATCACACCCTTGGGACGGCGAACGGCGTAGTTCAGGGCACCCGCGCCGTCCGGCGTGGCCATTTCGAAGGATTCCGTGGGCACGTTCTTGATCATGTCCGCGAACACCTTGAAGTTGGCCGCACCCCGGGGGATGTCGATGTGGCTAGCCAGGGATTTCGGCTTACCGGTATCCAGGCACTCGGCTTCCAGGAATTCCTCAAAGCGTTCGTTGATGCCATCGGCCACCCGATGCAGAATGCGGGTGCGCTCGTCCAGAGTCATCTTGCCCCAGGGGCCTTTCAAGGCCGCCCGGGCTGCCCTCACAGCGGCGTCGACTTCGTCTCGACCACCCTCGTGCACCTTGGCAATGACCTTGCCGTTGGCGGGGTTCACGTTGTCGAACAGCTTGCCGCTGGCGGAGCCCACGTACTGACCGTTGATGTAGTGTTTGATCTCTTTCATTGCTGCTAAATCCTGTTGCTGGATGGTGTCAGGTCAGAACCGTCAGGAACCGCTCGTTCAACTGGCGATCGTGATAGAAGATGGCCTTGCCGAGCTGCTCCGCCTGCCAGGTCACCGGTTTGTGGTCCGGATAGGTGTAGTCACCGCCACAGAAGACTTCGTTGCGATTGCCCGACGGATCGAAGAAATAGATGGTTTTGCCGTGGGTCAGGCCGTGCCGTGTGGGCCCGATATCAATAGAGGTATCGGTCATGGAAATCAGGTCTGCGGCCCGCAGGACGTCTTCCCAGGTTTCGAGGAAGAAGGACGCGTGGTGGAACTTGCCTTTCTCTTCATGGTGAATGAAAGCAATGTCGTGCTCCTTCATGGACACGGTCAGGAACTGGGCAATCCGGGTGCCTTCCGGGTCCAGCACCTGCTCGGCCAGATGGAACCCGAGCACGTTCACGAAGATGTCATACACAGCCGCCAGTTCCGGCCCGTAGAACAGGCAATGGTCAAATCGCACCGCCTTCATGCCGGAAAGGCCACGGGGCCAGGCCTCGGGATTAACCTCGGTAACACCCCATTTGCCGGTGTAGAGTTTGTCGGCGTATAGCTCGAACGCGTGGCCCGAAGGCACGGTAAAGCGGATCCGGCGGCCGCAGTCTTTCAGCTCGCCTTCGGGAATCTGCTCTACATCCAGCCCGTAAGCCACCAGGTCTTTTTCCAGCTGAACAAGCGCTGCCTCATCCACAACCTTGAAGCCCATGAAATCACAGCCGGGCTCATCGGCTTCAATCAGTACCACCGAGAACTTGTCCACTTCGGTCCAGGCCTTCAGATAAACCCGACCCTGTTCGTCTCGGTCTGTCTCAATAAGGCCCATCAGGTCTGTGTAATGTTTTACCGCTTCTTCAATGTCCAGAACGCGGATCTGAACGTGGCCGGGACGCATAACACCTTTTTTCATGACGATTACCTCTACGGTTTTGTTTTTGTCTGTTCGGCGAGTGGCGCTGCAGGTTGCGGCATACACTCGATCATCAAATCGGTTCTCGGGTAGATCCGGCAGGCCAGGACTTCCCCTTTTTCAAGAGCCTCCGGGGGGCAATGTGTCTTGCTCATCTTTCCGCACCGGAACTCACCTTCAACAACACGGATCTTGCAAAACCCGCAGCCGCCGCCCCGGCAACCCACCGGGACACACTTCTTGCCAACCAGCTCCATGGCCTTGAGGACACTCTGGTCCTCGTCACACCGGAACCGGTCGCCGGTCGTGCGGTTGATCACATGGAATACCGCCATGCTTCCTCCGCATCAGATCTTCTTGAACAGCGCTGAACGCTGGTTGTCTTCCGCGCCGTCTGCCGCTGTGAGGAACTTCTCCATAAAGATGTCCCGCTCGAACAACCGTCCCTGCATCAATGCTGTAATCGCGGAATCGATCATCGGAGGCGGTCCACACATGTAGGCCTTATTGCCGGCAAACCGCCCGTCGTAGTGCTCTTTGGCCGCTTCATGGACGTAGCCGCGGAAGCCCTGCCAATCAGCATCGTCGTCGGCGTCACTCAATGCGGGCACGTAGGTGAAATGTTCGTTATCCCTGGCCAGTGCCTCGAACAACTCGCGGTTGTAGAGCTCGGCCTGGTTCCGGGCACCCTGGAACAGGGTGATCTTGCGCTCGTCGTTCTGCTCCAGCAGGTCCAGAATCATGGACTGCGGGCTGGAAAGGCCGGAGCCGCCGGCAATGAAGATCAGATCGCCCGGCTGGGAGCTGCGGACAAAAAATTGCCCGTAGGGGCCGGACAGGTTCAGCTCTTCGCCGACCTTGAGCTGTTCATGGATGTAGGTGGTGGCAGCACCGCCAGGCACCAGGGTATAAGAGACAGGCCTGGATCGTCATGGGGCGGTCCAGCTTCAGATGAACACCCTTGATGGTGGGCGACAGGTCGACGATGTCTGTCACGGTAGCGGTGTAGTCCTCCACCGGGTATCCCTCGAAATCCGGATCGACATCGATATCTGCTTCGATGGTCACGTCACTTTCAACGGTGGCACAGCAGGCAAGCACCTTGCCCTCGTCCCGCTCAATGTCCATCAGGGCAAAGGGCGAGGCGTCGCCAATCTCCACGTCGCCTTCCAACACCTGGACCTTGCACGTTGCGCAGGTGCCATGACCGCAGGCGAAGGGCAGCCAGACACCCTGGCGGAGCGCGGCCTGGAGGATGGTCTGGCCGTCCTCCACTTCAATCTGCTCGCCGATAGGCTCGATAGTCACTGTATGACTCATGGCACTTCTCCCCGCTCAGTAACCGACGTCGGCAATGCCGTTCAGCCCCGGCGTGGTGACCGTGAGCATGCTTTTGTGATCAATGCCGTTGTCTTTCAGGCTGGCGTCAGCCCGCGGCGTGAACGGTTCATCGTTCAGCAGCCACTCGGCATTCAGGAAGTCGGCTTTGGCGGCATCCGGATGGGCGGCAGCTGCCGGTTTGATAACGGTCTCGACGAAATCGCCGAACGTCATATCCGGCTGCACCAGCAACGCAAACGGCGCGCAGAACAGCAAGTGATTGGGCCAGTAGACATACAGCAGTTGCATGCCATTGAAGTTCTCAACCTTGTCTTTCGGTTCGAACTTGTAGTCGTATAACGCGTTAACACTCATGGTGGTCACCTTGTTGTTTTTGTGCGTGGTTCGCCCGACGCCCCAGGCAGCCGGGCGATTCCCGGGTCCCTGTCAGGCTGCGTCTTTACTCTGGTCAGCCGGTTTCTGGCCCTTGATGGAAAGCCAATGCTTGTGGTCTGGGGACCCTACGTACTCGAAATTGTCCTCGCCGATATTGATGTGGTAGTACTTCTGCACCACTGTCTCGACGTCGGCACCCTCACAGTTGCCCTGGTAGATCTGGTGCACCGGCAACCAGGCCTGGACGTACTTCTCCGGTTCATCCTTGAAAATGTCGCAGCAGGCTTCGGAGCAGAAGTGGTAGCGCTCGCCTTCATGCACCAGCTGGCGATGGCTCAGCTTGGTGGGCGCACCCATCTCGGTAAACAGGGTGGGTACCTGACACACCTGGCATAGCTGCGGCAGGGTGTTGTTGTAGAAGCGCCGGCCAGCGGCGGCTTCTTTCGCCAGGTACTCGTAGCGGGGACGGTAGTACTTGTCGAAAGTCTCCGGGTACTTCTCGGACATCCAGTCCATTTCTTCCTTTTCCGGAATCCAGGTGTGGAAGTTGGTGGCCTGGCTGTACTGGTAGAAGGTGGTCCACAGCTGATGGCTCAGGTGATGCTTGGCATCGTTGGCCACGTCCTGGTATTTGGGCGGACGGATACCATAGCGTTCCAGATCCTTGAACAGGGCACCGCCATTCTGCTCGTAATAGACTTCCCAGGCCTCGGCCCAGCTCATAACCTTGTTCGGCAGCATGTAGTCCATCATCATGCTGACCAGGCTGAGCAGGCGGAACCCGCGCCAGAACCACTTGTCGATCCAGCGCTGAACGATGGGCACGTTGTCCTCGTGCTGCTCCAGGATGAACTTGATCACCTCAAGGCCCAGGGTCATGTGCCGCGCCTCATCAGACTGAGCCGAGAAACCAAAGGTCACCGTGGCCATGTCGCCGTTGTAGGCGGCGCCGGACATAAAGGGCACGAACAGAAGGTTGGTCAGCACATACTCGAAGGAGAACGAGATAGCGGTCAGGAACTCGAACGGGCCGGCCGAGCGAGCATCGTCAAAGAACGACTTGGGTACCGACAGGAACCAAACCCGGTCGTGCATGTAGGCAGCATCGTGCAGGCCATTGAAGTGCTTGTTGTAGTGGCTCATGGCGTGCTGCTGGGTCTGGGAATGACGCAGCTCGTCAATGGCCTGCATCTGGCAGGCCACGCGTGCACCGGCACCACTGAACTGTCTGCCTACTTTGGCATAACCCTGGAACGCCGCATGTTCAAGCGGTGATACGCCGGTCAGGAACAGTTTCAGGGCGTTGACATAGCGGGCATCGGAAATGTTCTGATGGCCGTTGTTCTGGGCAAAGGCATCAAAAATTGCGTACAGCTTCTTCTCTTTTTCCGCCTGGTACTTCCAATAGGCATCCATGGTCAGACGGAACGGGTCTTCCCACTGGGACCAGTCAGTGATCTTGATACCCTCGAACTGCTCGTCCGGGAAGATGTCGTCTTTCTTCTGGTAGCTGGGCTCCCAGGCCATGTCCCGAGTCAGGTACTGGTACTTGTCTTTCAGGTTCAACTTTTTGTTTTTAACAGCCATGATGTGTCTCCCGATTATTTCCACTCAAGGATGAAGTGGTCATCGTCTTCGTCGACGTTGCCGCCAATACTGATGACATCGATAAGCATTTCCTGGACATCCCAGTCGCGGCCCAGCTTTTCTTCCATGGTCTCCCGGTTGATCACCAGGCGCTTTTCGGCCTGGATCCGGATCATTGCCGGCTGGTGCTGAACCTCCGCTTCAGGGTTGTCTTCCTGAATGGCTTCCACCATGTAGCGGGCGTTGTCGTTGTCCTGGAATGCGATGAATACGAGCTGGCTCATGCCGATACTCCCTGGGTGTTGAGCCCGAACTTCTTCAGACGGGTGGCGAGTTGCGCCCTGACCTCATCGAGGGCTTCCACGCCAACGGAGGCTTCCGCCAGCGGCTTCAGAGCGTTGTAGATTTCCGGCTCCCACTGGTCGGCCCAGGTCTGGAGCTGCTGGAGGTTGGCTTCACTTTCGCCGGCAACCACCTTGACCATGGCGTTGGTCCAGCGCTGGGAATCCTTGTACCAGTCGCGCATGAACTCGGTGAGCATGGAAACGTCTTCGGCACCCTGCTCTTCCCACCACTGGTCCATTTTTTCGTAAACCAGGGGGAACAGCAGGCCGTCCATCAGCACGTTCTGAATGAGGGTCAGTTCGAACCAGTCCTGGACAACGAGGGTGTCTTCCACCAGCTTGCGCAAGGGTTGCCAGAGCGCATCGTCCATCCAGTAGCCTTTGGATTCGTCAAGTCCGGTCCCGGTAGTGCCGTCAATCATCAGGGCAATTCGCGAGAGATACTGGCCGATACCGAGACGGTCCATGGCCTGGTAGATATGCATCTGGGACACCGTGGTTGCGGTGGCCTCACCTGCGATTTTGCTGTTGTTCATGTTGGCGCCCAGCTCCAGGTGACGCAGGGGAACCAACAGACGCAGCAGCATGGTGCGGGTTTCTTCCGGCAGACGGGTCAGCAGGTTACGCTTGTCGCAGAAGCCATAGCTGGTCTCGGCGGCCTCCTGCATCTTGGCGCGATTGCCGACGTATGCCCCGTAGTAGAACTGGCGCGGATCAGTCACCGCATACCAGTCTTCCATGCGAATCGCGGTACGCCGCTCGTCGTTGAGCTCGTAATTCGGATCCCACTGGGGGCGGTAGTGGAAATTGGTTTTCGCCTCCAGGTCGTAACTTGCTTCCTGGTAGCGGGTGGCGGGTTTGTCTCCGAAACGGCGCGCGATGTGGCCGTAGGTCTGACGGATGGGCTCCACCGAGTTGGTCTTTATTTCGATAGTCATATCAACCTTACCGTGTTGTTTTTGTGGAACAGAACGTTGATGGATGTTGCTCATTAACGCTGGCCGCGCTCCCCGAACCGCCACTTGACCATGTCTTCGTCGATTTGGCGGATCATGTCGGAGTCCATGTGGACCACGTTGTTGTGCTTGCAGAAGATTTGGAACGCCTCCCTGGGTAGAACCAGTTCGACGAACAGCTCCGGGTGACCGATGGCAAAGTCGAATTCCACGAATTTGTCGCCCGGCTCGCTGCGAACCCGGATATAGCGGGTCATCTCGTCAAAGGATTTGGCTCGTGTCTCGCTGGTCATGATTTGCACCACTGGGTTTGTTGTTGTCTGGGAGGGGACGAGCAACGCGTGTGCCAAACCCGTCTAAATCTAAATTTACCTTTTTCTGATTGAGGCAGTAATCCTATATGCCCCATCACTTGAACTTTGTTTTTTACTAAATGATCAATTTCCCCCACCCGAATAACCAAATGCTGAGACGCCCTGATCTCGCCCTGCTGCAAGCAGTTTTTTATCATTTGGTTGATTTGTGACATCTATCAGGTATTAACTATTTAAGCGAAATGCCAACAGGCTCTCCGAAAAGAGCAGTCCCCGCCGACAACAACAAAAGGGGTGAACACCATGGCTGTAAGCTACAAGCCACAGCTGAGTTATTCAGACTTCAGGGATCTCACGGACCAGATCCAGTTTCAATCCACGGAGGGCAAAATCTGGTTTGGCGAACAGCGTATGCTGTTGATGAATCTCAGTTCATTGGCAGCATTCCGTCGCGAGATCGTTAATAGCATGGGCATTGAGAGAGCCAAGGGATTCTTCCTGAGGCTTGGCTATCTCTCTGGGCTCAAGGATGCTGAGCTGGCCCGCAAGCTGAGGCCTCATTGCAGTGAGCTGGATATTTTTCTGGCCGGTCCGCAACTTCACTCGCTGAAGGGTATGGTGAAAGTCGTTCCCCTGGAGATCGATCTGGACCAGGAAACCGGAGATTTTTACGGACGCTTTGAATGGATCGACTCCTGGGAAGTGGAGATCTGCAAGACCGAGCTGGGTCTTATGAAAGAACCGGCCTGCTGGGTACTGCTGGGGTATGCCTGCGCCTATACCTCATCGTTCATGGGCCGGGAAATCATCTTCCGGGAAGTCAGCTGCCGGGGCTGTGGCGATGAGAAATGCATGATCGAGGGTAAACCTGCTGAGCAATGGAAGGACGGGAAAGAGTTCTCCCGCTACTTCAAAGCGGATCCGATCATCGAAGAGCTTTACGATCTTCAGGCACAATTAAACTCCCTGCGAAGCTCCTTTCAGCGGCAAGAAGGCCAGTATTACGGCATTGGCCAGTCCGCATCCTATAACAAGGTGTGCCGGATGATTGACAAGGCCGCACAGGGAAAGGTGTCGGTACTTCTCCTGGGCGAGACAGGCGTCGGCAAGGAAGTAATAGCCCGCAGCGTTCATTTGCGGAGCGCAAGGGCTGATGGCCCCTTCATCGCCGTGAATTGCGCGGCCATTCCGCCTGACTTGATCGAGGCGGAACTCTTCGGCGTTGAAAAAGGCGCCTATACAGGTGCAAACCAGTCGAGAGAAGGGCGTTTCGAGCGCGCCAACGGGGGAACGATCTTTCTGGACGAGGTTGTGGAGCTCACCCCCAGAGCCCAGGCCACTCTGCTCAGAGTATTACAGGAAAGTGAACTTGAAAGAGTGGGCGACAATCGCACCCGAAAGGTCAACGTTCGAGTGATCGCCGCCACCAACGAGAGCCTTGAACAGGCAGTCGAGGACGGCCGCTTCAGAGCCGACCTATTTTATCGCCTGAACGTTTTCCCGGTGAGAATCCCACCTTTGCGGGAACGACTTGAAGATTTGCCTTTGCTGGTCGGCCACTTCCTGGAAAAATTCCACGCCCAGTATGAAAAACGCACTCTGGGGTTATCGGACAAAGCCCTGGCGCTGTGCATGAACTATCAGTGGCCGGGCAATATACGGGAGCTTGAGAATGTCATCGAGCGCGGTGTCATCCTAACTGACAACAACGAATCCATCAGTCAGGATGCCCTGTTCGTCTCGCCTCCTCCATCGGAGCCAATGCCCATAGAACGAATCGATGCAGACGGTAATGTCTGCGTCGGCCAGGCTGCCAACAAGGAGGAAAGCTGGTCTGATCATATCATCAACAGCGGAATCAGCCTGGAGGAAGTGGAAGAAACGCTGATGCGGCAGGCCATGGAACAGGCGAATCAGAATGTCTCAGGGGCTGCTCGAATTCTGGGGCTGACCCGTCCCGCTCTCGCCTATCGCCTTAAAAAAACTGGCATTCTCGATGAAAGCTGATTCTTCAAAGAGTATCTGCGACATGGAAGTTGCACCTCCTTCACACCGACTATGACGAAATGGACAACCCAGCCCAGCGCTTGATCATTTGATAAAAATCAACGCTGTGATCCCACGTTATCGAAAATCAAAACCTGCCAAGCACAAAGCATTTTTAATTTTATTTTCAAGAGCTTAGATCGTTTAAATCCGTTCTGGCACAGCCGTTGCTGAACCACCGTCAGTCGCTTTTCCACAAAAACAAAGACGGTGACATAACATGCCATACCCCATGGAATATCCTCGCGGCAAAGTTCCAGTCACGCTCGCTCTTGCGAGTGCGTCCGCGCTGCTGACCGGTTGCGAGGCGCCGCTGAATCTTGAAGCGGTACGACAACAGTCCCAGCAAGCCATTCAGCGAACCGATTTTTTCCAGTCCGTCGCCCGGAACGATCAAATTGTCGCCATCGCCGGCAACAACGGCGCGTTGCTTGTGAGCGAGAACGGCGGTTCGGACTGGCAACGGGTCCCGGTGCAAACCACCGAGAGTTTTCTTTCCCTTGATGCCTGCCCGGACGGCAGTTTCATCGCCCTGACCTTCAACAATCAGCTCTGGCACGGGAACCCTGCCGGTACCCAGTGGACTGCCCATGAGCTTCCGAGCCAGGAGCAGATGATGACCGCCGATTGCGCGCCCGACGGCACCTGGTGGGCGGGCGGCAGTTTCACCACGCTGCAGAGCTCATCGGATCAGGGTACGACCTGGCAGGAAACTTCCCTGAATGAGGACGCCATTCTGACCAACCTCCAGTTCCTCGATCCGGAAACGGCACTTGCGACCGGAGAATATGGCCTGGTTCTGAAAACCCTGGATGGTGGCGAGACCTGGGATTACGCCGGCTATCTACCGGACGAATTCTATCCCCATGCAGCTTACTTCGAATCAGCAGACGAAGGCTGGGTTGGTGGCCTGAACGGTTTTATCTACCACACCACCGACGGCGGAGAAACCTGGGACCGCCAGCCTACCGACACCAGCATGCCGGTGTTTGGCTTCGTCAAGGCCGGCAATGCCCTGTTTGCCCTGGGTGATAACGCCACGGTTCTGGCGTTGTCCGGAGGCAGCTGGACAGGTCTTGAAACACCCAACCAGCCCCTTTACCTGCGCGACGGCGTGGTTCTCGCAGACAACCAGCTCCTGGTAGCCGGAGGCCGCGGTCTGCTCCTTCAACTCGACATTCCCGTGGCCTCAGTGGCCAGCAACAACCGAGGTAACTGATCATGGCCGGACTGCACAGATTCACGCACTTCCTGCACCAGCTGGAACTCTGGATTTTCAGGAATCCTCGGAAGGTCCTGTCGCTGATCGCCATCCTGACGCTGTTTTTCGCGCTACGGATTCCGGGGCTGAAAATCTTCACGGACTTCGCCGATCTGTTGCCCCAGCAGCATCCTTACATCGAGCTGCACAACAGCATCAAGGACGATTTTGGCGGCGCCAACGTTCTGGTGGTCGGTGTTGAATTCGCCGAAGGCGACATCTTTTCCAATGAGAACCTGGCACCTGCCCGGCGTGAACCACAACCTGGTTGCGAGCGTTACGCACCGCAATTCCCGGGAGATCTGGCTGACTGAAGTAGGCAGCATTAACTCCGAGCCCTACTACGACTCCACCCGAGGCGAGTATTCCGAACAGGCCCTGAGTGAAATGAAGGCTGCAGTGGCCGCAAACCCAAGAGTCTATGGGCCTCTGGTGTCTCCGGATTTCAGAATGGCTCTAGTCAAAGCACAATTGATCGAAGGCAAGCTCGACTACGAGAAGACATTCGCGCAACTGCAGCAGCTCCGCGAGCAGGAGGCCGGTGACGACGTCACCATCTACGCCACAGGCCAGCCCGTACTTGTTGGCTGGGCCTACACCTACATGGACCAGATTCTGCAGATCTTCATCTTCACCGTTCTGGCCATGCTGGCACTGCTGGTTTTCCATTTCCGCAAAGCCTATGGGGTGCTGATTCCCCTGGGCGGCGTTCTGATCTCCACGA
>LUMD01000130.1_pt1 | contig 22085 bp, 33 predicted proteins | sample 729651 | NCBI WGS metagenome assembly LUMD01 (sample SAMN03860272, study PRJNA289734) | marine metagenome | biome: seawater column; feature: ocean; material: water; isolation source: Red Sea water column Station 34 - depth 258m | place: Saudi Arabia: Red Sea | collected 2011-10-15 | depth 258 m | reverse complement strand
CTCGTAGACCGTGAGGCCGTGATCGATCAGAGCTCGGCGCAACCCCAAGTTGGCCATCACTGTCACCACTACGGTGCCGCCGGGCAGAACTCCACGTTGGTGCCGGTCGATAGCGCAGACGGCCAGTAGGTCATCACCGTCGAGCAAGGAGCCATCGGCGGCCACGGCAATCACCCGATCGCCGTCACCGTCGAAGGCAAGGCCGGCATCGGCCCCGGCCTCCACAACGGCGGCCCGTAAGTCTCCCGGATGGCTAGACCCGCAGTTCTCGTTGATGTTGCGACCGTTCGGACAGGCGTGAAGCACGGCGACGTCTGCCCCCAGGCGGACTAGAACGTCAGCGGCGAACGTTGACGTGGCGCCGTTGGCACAATCCACGACCAAAGTCAGGCCGGACAGAGACCTGTTGCCGACCGAGGAGGCCACCGCGTCGGCCCAGAGGGCTGCTCTGTCCGGGTCGTCAGACCAGTTCAACGACCCACTTTCTTCGTCACGTCGCGGCTCGGCATCCCATGCCGCCTGGACGTCGGACTGCACAACGTCGTCCAGCTTTAAACCCCCAACGGAAAATAGCTTGACCCCGTTGTCGTACCAAGGGTTGTGAGAAGCCGAAACCATGGCACCGGCCGCCTCCTCGATAGCTGCCACGTGGGCCACGGCCGGCGTGGGCGCCACGCCGAGCAGGCGGACCCGGGTGCCGCCGGCGACGAAGCCCTCGGCGAGGGCGCGCGCCAGCGCAGGCCCCGACGCACGGGTGTCGTGGCCGATGGCGACCTCGTCGGCGCCGAGGTGCGCTGCGGCTGCCCTGCCGAGGGCGCGCACGACCGACTCGGTGAGCACGGTGTCGGCACGGGCTCGGATGCCGTCGGTGCCGAAGCGCAGGGCCATGGGCATGGGGCCGGTTCGGGCCACCCGGGACGGGTCGCCGACCGTCGCTAGCGCTTGCTGTACTGGGGCGCCTTGCGGGCCTTCTTGAGGCCGTACTTCTTGGACTCCTTCTTGCGGTCGTCCCGCGTGAGGAGTCCGGCCCGCTTGAGGGCGTCGCGGCGCTCGGGCTCGATGGCCTCGAGCTGATCGACGAGGCGCCGTCGACGGGGCGCAGGCGGACGCGGGCGACGGCGGCCTTGCGGCGTCCGGTGGTCTGGATGAGGGGCTGCGACATGGCGGGAACCTCGATCAGGCGGTGCGGGCCCGGGCGTGCTCGATCACGAGCGGCTGGGGCTGCTGGGCCTCGTGGGGGTGCTCCGGGCCACGGTAGACCTTGAGCTTGGAGAGCATCTGGCGACCCAGCCGGTTCTTCGGGAGCATGCCGCGGATGGTGCGGCGCACGGCCTCGTCGGAGCGGTCGGCGAGGGCGTCGCCGTAGGCACGCGACTTGAGGCCACCCGGGTAGCCGGAGTGGTCGTAGACCATCTTGTCGCTGGCCTTGGCACCGGTCAGCACGACCTTGTCGGTGTTGACGATGACGACGTGGTCGCCCGTGTCGAGGTGGGGCGTGAAGATGGGCTTGTGCTTGCCGCGGAGGATGGCGGCGACCTCGCTGGCCAAGCGGCCGAGCACGAGGCCCTCGGCGTCGACGACGTGCCAGGCACGCTCGATCTCGCCGGCCTTGGGGGTGTAGGTGGACACGGGGTACCTCTTGGGCTGAATCGCTGTGGGCAGCCACCCGGCGGGCAGGGGGCCGGGGCCGCCACGGTCCGTCGGGCCAGAGAGCAAGGCTACGACCGCGCGTGGGACGCGGCAACCCTGCGGCGGACGGCCAACGGCGCCACCGGACGGGTCATGCGTCACCTGGCGTGCCGAGGACTCCGGGCGTCATGCGTCACCCGGGGCCGAAGCACCCCACCCCTCGGGGTACCGGACCGCCCAGAGGGTCAGGCCGTGGGGTGGCGCCGGCTCGCCGGCGGCGTGCCGGTCGCGGGCGGCGAGGACGTCCGGCATCCCGGCGGCCGGGCGGCGGCCGCGTCCCACCTCCACCAGCGTGCCGACGATGGAACGCACCATCTGGTGGCAGAACGCCGTCGCCGACACCTCGAAGACGAGGAGGCCGTCGACGTCGGGCCCCTCCCAGGAGGCCTCCTCGATGCGCCGCACCAGGCTGGGCTCGGGCTCGCCAACGGCCGGCTTGGGGCGCCGGCAGAACGAGGCGAAGTCGTGCTCGCCGACCAGGTGCCCGGCCGCCTCCTGCATGGTGGCCACGTCGAGCGGTGCGGCCACGTGCCAGGTGGTGGCGGCCAGGAATGGGTCGGGGTCCTGTCGGGCGAGCACCCGGTATCGGTAGCGACGGCCCGTGGCCGAGAAGCGGGCGTCGAAGTCGTCGCCGGCCGGCTCCAGCGAGTACAGCACCACCGCCGGTCCGCACTGGCGGTTGACCGAACGCCGTATCCGGTCGAGATCGGCCTCGTCGGGGAGGTCGAAACTGACCACCTGACCGACGGCGTGAACGCCGCGGTCGGTGCGGCCGGCACAGGTGACCGCGACCGGCACGCCAGCGACGCGGGAAAGCGCCTCGTTCAGGTCGCCGGCGACCGTGCGAACGCCGTCGTTGGCGGCGAATCCGTGGAAGGGGGACCCATCGTAGGCGACGGCCCCCCGGACCCGCATGCCGTGGGCCGGGTCAGACCAGCTCGATGCGGGCCATCGGCGCGTTGTCGCCCTGGCGAGGCCCGACCTTGAGGATCCGGGTGTAGCCGCCCGGACGGTCCGCGTAGCGGGGGCCGATCTCCTCGAAGAGCTTGGCGGCCATCTCCTTGTCGCGCAGGAACGACACCACCTGACGGTGATTGTGGAGGCCGCCCTTCTTGGCCTTGGAGATGATCTTCTCGGCGACCGGGCGCAGCGCCTTGGCCTTGGCCTCGGTCGTCGTGATGGCCTCGGCGGCGATCAGCGAAGCCACGAGGTTGGCCAGCATCGACTTCTGGTGCGCCGAGCTGCCGCCGAACCTGCGGCCCTTCTTCGGGGTGGCCGGCATGGACTCAGCCCCGCACCCGCAGCGTGAGCCCGCGCTCGTCGAGCTTCTCGAGCACCTCGTCGAGGGACTTCTGGCCGAAGTTGGTGATGGCCAGCAGGTCGTCCTCGGTGCGCTCCAGCAGTTGGCCGACGGTGTCGACCTGGGCCCGCTTGAGGCAGTTGCGGGGACGCTCGGACAGGTCCAGGTCCTCGATGGGGAGGTCCATGTCGGGGGACTCGCCGCCGACCGGGCCGGCCTCGCCGAGCTCCAGGCCCTGGGGCTCCTCGCTCATCTCCTCGACCAGCTGGACCAGCGCCCGCAGGGTGCCGCCGGCCGAGGCCAGGGCGTCGCGCGGGGTCAGCGAGCCGTCGGTCTCGATGGTGAGCACGAGGCGGTCATAGTCGGTCGACTGGTCGACCTGGGTGTCGGCCACGTTGAACGCCACCCGCCGGACCGGCGAGAACAGGGCGTCGACGGGGATCACGCCGATCAGGCCGTCATCGGCCGGGCGGTTCGAGGACAGAAAGCCCCGTCCCCGCTCGATGGTGACCTCGGCGGCCAGACGGCCACCCTTGTTGAGGGTGGCCAGGCGCAGGTCGGGGTTGAGAACCTCGATGTCGGCATGCGGCGACAGGTCGCCGGCGGTGACCTCGGCGGGGCCGCTGGCGTCGAGCCGCACGGTGACGGCCTCGTCGCTGTGGCTGCGCACGACCATGTCCTTGAGGCCCAGGATGATGTCGGTGATGTCGTCGACAACGCCGTCGATGGTGCCGAACTCGTGCTCGGTGCCCTCGAAGCGCACCTGCGTGATGGCGGCGCCGGGCACCGACGAGAGCAGGGTGCGGCGCAGCGAATTGCCGAGCGTGTGGCCGAAGCCGGGCTCGAGCGGGCCGACGGCGAACTGCTGCGTGTTACCGGTGGACTCGTCGATTGCCTCGACGGTGGGACGCTGAATAACCAGCATGCTTCTTCTCTCTTGATCCGGGGGATGACCCTGACGGGTCGGACTACTTGCTGTAGAGCTCGACGATGAGGTGCTCGCGCACCGGGATGTCGATCTGCTCGCGGACGGGGAGTTCGCGGATGGTGACCTCGAAGCCATCGCCGGAGACGTCCAGCCAGGCCGGAGCCTGCCGGTCCAGGACGTCGACGTTCCAGCGGACCACGACCATGTCTCGGGACTTGGGCCGGAGGCTGACGACATCGCCCTTGCGCACGCGGTAGCTGGGCACGTTCACGCGCCGGCCGTTGACGTCGAGGTGGCCGTGGCTCACCATCTGGCGGGCCTGCGGGCGGGTGGCCGCCAGGCCGGCCCGGTACACGACGTTGTCGAGGCGCAACTCGAGATACTGGAGCATGTTCTCGCCGGTGACACCATCGCGGCGGTTGGCCTCGTCGTAGATCCGGCGGAACTGCTTCTCGGAGAGGCCGTACGTGAAGCGGGCCTTCTGCTTCTCCTGAAGCTGGAGCAGGTACTCGGACTGGTTGGAGCGGCGGCGGGTGCGGCCGTGGTCACCGGGCGGGTACGGACGCTTGTCGAGGGCGATGGTCTCGCCCTTGGTGCCGAAGATGTTGGTGCCGAGGCGACGCGAGACACGCGCCCGAGGGCCGGTGTAGCGAGCCATGTCAGACCCTCCGCCGCTTGGGCGGGCGGCAGCCGTTGTGCGGGATGGGGGTGACGTCCTTGATGCCGGTCACCTCGATGCCGGTGTTCTGGATGGTACGGATGGCGGTCTCGCGGCCCGAGCCGGGACCACGCACGACCACGTCGACCTTGCGGACGCCGTGCTCCATCGCCCGGCGGGCGCACTGTTCGGCCGCCATCTGGGCGGCGAACGGCGTCGACTTGCGGGAGCCCTTGAAGCCGACGTTGCCGGCCGAGGCCCACGCCAGGGTGTTGCCGCCCTGGTCGGTGATGCTGATGATCGTGTTGTTGAAGGAACTCTTGATGTGCGCGACGCCGTGGGGGACGTTCTTGCGCTCCTTCTTGCGGGGGCGGCCGCCGGCCGAGGGCTTCGCCATTACTTTATGACCTGCTTCTTGTTGGCCACCGTCTTGCGGGGACCCTTCCGGGTGCGGGCGTTGGTGTGGGTGCGCTGGCCGTGGACCGGGAGGCCGCGGCGATGGCGGATTCCCTGATAGCAGCCGATGTCCATCTTGCGCTTGATGTTCTGCGAGGTCTCGCGACGCAGGTCGCCCTCGACCTTGAGGTTCTGGTCGATGTAGGTCCGGATGCGGGCGACCTCGTCGTCGGTGAGGTCGCGGACCCGGGCGGCCGGGTCGATCTCGGCGGCCGCGCAGATCTGCTCGGCGGTGGTGGCGCCCACCCCGTGGATGTAGGTCAGGGAGACCCAGGCCTGCTTCTCACGGGGGATGTCGACGCCGGCGATGCGTGCCATGTCGTGTCTGCTCCTGTCCTAGCCCTGGCGCTGCTTGTGGCGGGGGTTGCTGCAGATGACCTGCACGCGACCGCGGCGCCGGATGATCCGGCACTTCTCGCACATCGGCTTGACGCTGGCTCGAACCTTCATCGTGCGCTCATTCGTCTCACTTGTAGCGATAGGTGATCCGACCCCGCTGGAGGTCGTAGGGGGTGAGTTCGACCTGCACGCGGTCGCCGGGAAGGATGCGGATGTAGTGCATCCGCATCTTGCCGGAGATGTGGGCCAGCACCTTGTGGCCGTTCTCCAGCTCGACCTTGAACATGGCGTTGGGCAGCGGTTCGAGCACCGTGCCCTCCATGACGATCGCGTCTTCCTTTGGCTTCGGCAGGGTCGTCCTCCCGGTCGGGGTGGATGGTTCGGAATGGGTTGCACGGGCATGCGGAAAAACCCGGCAGAGGCCGACCGACCACGCTACCGGGGTGGTCCGACGCGCCCAACGCAGCGGGCGGCGACGCGCGCCACGGCCGGTGGCGGCTGGGCACCGCGACAGGGCGGCGGTCACGCCGACACCCCGTTCCCGACACTGTCGGCGGCCTGGACGGCGTCGCAGAGCCGACCGAAGACCTCGTCCTCGCTGCCGAGGCCATCGACCACGGCCAGCAGGCCCCGGTCCTCGAACCAGGCGATCAGCGGGGCGGTGGACGACTCGTACAGGTCGAGGCGGCGCTGGATGGCCTCCTCGGTGTCGTCGGCACGGCCGCGGGCGAGCATCCGCTGCATCACCTCGTCAACCGGGACGTCGATGTTGACGGCACGGTCGAGGGCCACGCCGTTGTCGGCGAGGATCGCCTCCAGCGCCTCGGCCTGGGCCGGGGTGCGGGGGAAGCCGTCGAGGAGGAAGCCGTGCTCGGCCACGTCGGGCTTGGCCAGCCGCTCGGCGACGATCCCGATCATGAGGTCGTCGGGCACCAGTTCGCCGGCATCCATGAGGGCGCCCGCCCGACGGCCCAGCTGGGTGCCCTCGGCGACGGCCGAACGCAGCATGTCGCCGGTGGAGATGTGCAACGGACCCAGCTCCTCGACGAGGCGGGCGCACTGCGTGCCCTTGCCGGATCCTTGACGGCCCAGGATGACGAGACGGACGGCTGCCATGGTGATCGCGCTCCGCGGGGGCGGGCTACTTGAGGAAGCCCTCGTAGTTGCGCATGGTCAACTGCGAGTCGATCTGCTTCATCGTCTCGAGCGCCACGCCGGAGGCGATGAGGATCGAGATGCCGATGAAGCCGAAGCCGGCGGCGCTCGAGCTGCCGACACCGGCCTGCGTGTCGAGGAAGATGTTGACGAGGATCGACGGCACCAGGGCCACGGCGGCGAGGAACAGGGCGCCGGGCAGGGTGATCCGGGACAGGATCCTGGCCAGGTAGCGCTCGGTCTGGTGGCCGGGCCGGATGCCGGGGATGAAGCCGCCCTGCTTGCGGATCTGGTCCGCCTGCTTCACGGGGTCGAAGGTGATCGCCGTGTAGAAGTAGGCGAAGCCGATCACCAGCACGCCGGTGATGGCGAAGTAGAAGACGTTGTCGGGCTGCGCCAGGTTGTTGTCGATCCAGGAGCGGAAGCCGTCCCACGGCAGCGCCGCGGCGATCAGCACCGGCAGGTACAGCACCGACGAGGCGAAGATGATCGGGATCACGCCAGACTGGTTGACCTTCAGCGGGATGTAGGTGTTCTGGCCGCCGTACATGCGCCGGCCCACGACCCGCTTGGCGAACTGCACCGGGATGCGCCGCTGTCCCTGTTCGACGAAGACGATGGCGCCGATCATGGCGACCAGCACCGCCACCACGATGGCGAGGGTGGTGACGCCGTTCTCGGCCTGGACGACCGAGCCCTGGGCGGGGAAGGCACTCAGCACCGAGATCATGATGATCAGCGACATGCCGTTGCCGATCCCCTTCTGGGTGATCAGCTCGCCCATCCACATGAGCAGGGCGGTGCCGGCGGCAAGCGTCAGCACGACGATGCTCACGGTGCCGATGTGGAAGCGCGGCAGCAGGTTGGCGCCGCCCTGGCCGCTGATCGAGTTGCCACCGTCGTTGAACAGGAAGGCGAAGCTGGTGGCCTGGATCACCGCAATGCCGACCGTCAGGTAGCGGGTCCACTGCGTGATCTTGCGCTGGCCGACGGCGCCCTGCTGCTGCCACTGCTCGATGCGGGGAACGACGACGCCGAGCACCTGCATGATGATCGAGCCCGTGATGTAGGGCATGACGCCCAGGGCGAACACGGCGAACGTGGTGAGCGTGCCGCCGGAGAACAGCTGGAGGAACGCCAGCACGCCGCCCTGACTGGCACGGTCGCGCAGCAACTGCACCTGCTCGACGTCGATCCCGGGCGCCGGGATGAAGGCCCCGACCCGGTAGAGCAGGATCATGAGCAGGGTGAACAGGATCCGGTTCCGCAGGTCGTGGACCCGGAACATGTTCAGCATGCTGGCGAGCACGGCGTCCTCCTCGTGGCGTTCGGTCGGACAGTCAGCGGTTCATCAGGGCGTTGCCGCTGGCGGGCGGCCGCACTGCGAACGGCAACGGGAGGCGCTCGACGGTGCCACCGGCGGCCGTGATGGCGGCCTCGGCGGCGGCCGAGCAGGCGTGCACGCGGACGGTCACCGCGCGGGTGATCTCGCCGCGTGCCAGCACCTTGACCAGCGACTTCTTGCCGACCAGGCCCAGCCCCAACAGGGACTCGGGCGTCACCTCGTCGAGGCCGGAGGCCTCGATGGCGTCGAGGTTGACGGCCTGGTACTCGACGCGGAACGGGTTCTTGAAGCCCCGCAGCTTGGGCACGCGCTGGTGCAGCGGCATCTGGCCGCCCTCGAAGCCGACGCGCACCGTGTTGCGGGCCCGCTGGCCCTTCATGCCACGGCCGGCGGTCTTGCCGCCCTTGCCGCCGATGCCGCGTGCAACGCGCTTGGCGCGCTTCTTCGAGCCGGATGGCGGGGTCAGGTCATGGACCTTCATGTCAGATGACCTCCTCGACCTCGACCAGGTGCGGAACCCGGGCGATCATGCCCCGGATCTCGCCACGGTCGGGCAGGGTGTTGGAGCGGCCGATGCGACCCAGTCCGAGGGCGCGCAACGTGCCGCGCTGCTTGGGCTTGGCCCCGATGGCCGAACGGACCTGGGTGACCTTGAGTTGCCTGTCGTCGGCCATGGTCACTCCCCGTCCTCATCGGCGGGACCGGCGGGGATGCCGGCCTCGCTGCGGCGGTAGGCGTCCAGCAGCGGCGCCGGCACGAACTCCTCGGGGTCGAGGCCGCGCAGGCGAGCCACCTCGTCGGGGCGGCGCAGGCCCTCGAGGCCGGCGATGGTCGCCCGGGCCACGTTGATGTGGTTGGGCGAGCCCAGCGACTTGCAGAGCACGTCGTGGACGCCGGCCTCCTCCAGGATGGCGCGGGCGGCACCACCGGCGATGACCCCGGTACCGGGGGCGGCGGGCTGGAGCAGCACGCGTCCGCCGCCGTTCTCGCCGAGTATGGCGTGCACGATCGTCGTCCCGGCCAGCGGCACCGCGAACAGGTTGCGCTTGGCCTCCTCGGTGCCCTTCTGGATGGCGAGGGGCACCTCCTTGGCCTTGCCGTAGCCGAGGCCGACCCGACCAGCGCCGTCGCCGACCACCACGAGGGCGGTGAACGAGAAGCGCCGGCCGCCCTTGACGACCTTGGCGACGCGGTTGATGTGGATGACCCGCGACTCGCGCAGTTGGGTCTCCTCGAGGGTGGTGTTGGGTGCCACTAGAACTCCAGTCCGGCGTCGCGGGCGCCATCGGCGAGGGCGGCGACACGACCGTGGTAGAGGTAGCCGCCGCGGTCGAACACGACGGATTCGATGCCGGCGGCCTTGGCCCGCTCGGCGACGGTGCGACCGACGTCGGTGGCCGCGGCCACGCCGGTGAGGCCGTCGGCCACGCCGGCCTGCAGCGTCGTCGCCGACGCCACGGTGGTACCCGTCGAGTCGTCGATGACCTGGGCGGAGATGTGCTTGGCCGAGCGGAACACGGACAGGCGCGGCCGGACGGGGGTGCCCTGCACGCGCCGGCGGACCCGGCGGTGGCGCCGGTGCCGTGCGCCTCGGCGATCGGTCGAGGTGCTCACTTGGCCGCCTTTCCGGCCTTGCGGGCCACGTACTCGTCGACGTACCGCACGCCCTTGCCCTTGTAGGGCTCGGGCTTGCGGAGCGAACGGATGTCGGCGGCGACCTGGCCCACGGCCTGCTTGTCGATGCCGGAGACCACGATGCGGGTCGGTTCGGGGACCTCGAAGCTCACGCCGTCGGGGGCCTTGACGTCGATCGAGTGGCTGTAGCCGAGTTGCAGCTCGAGGGCATTGCTGCCCTTGGCCACGGCCCGGTAGCCGACGCCGACGATCTGGAGCTCCTTGGTGAAGCCCTCGGAGACGCCCACGACCATGTTGTTGACGAGCGAGCGGGCCAGGCCGTGCAGGGCCCGGTTGCGGCGCTCGTCGTCGGAGCGCTCGACGAGCAGCTCCTCGCCCTCCTGGCGGACGGTGATGTCGCCGGGCACCTCGAGGTCCAGCGAGCCCTTCGGGCCGGTCACGGCGACGTTGCCACCCTGGATGGTCACCTCGACGCCCGAGGGCACGGTGATCGGGGCCTTGCCGATGCGGGACATGGCGGCCTCCCCTACCAGACGTAGCAGAGGATCTCTCCGCCGATCTTGCGGCGGCGAGCCTCGCGGTCGCTCATCAGGCCCCGGCTGGTGCTGACCACGGCGACGCCGAGGCCGCCCAGCACGCGGGGGATCGTGTCGGACTTGCGGTAGACGCGCAGGCCGGGCTTGGAGATCCGCTGGATCCCGGAGATCACCCGCTCGCGCTCCGGCGAGTACTTGAGCCGGATGGTGAGCTCCTTGCCGGGGCCGCGTCGGGCGTCCTCGACCTGGTAGTCGATGATGTAGCCCTCGGACTTGAGCACGTCGGCCAGCGCCACCTTCTGCTTCGACGACGGCATCGAGACGCCGTCGTGCATCGCCTGGTTGGCGTTGCGCAGGCGCGTCAGCATGTCGGCGACGGGGTCGGTCATCGTCATGTCGTCCCTCCCCTCACCAGCTCGACTTCACCATGCCGGGGATCTCTCCGGCATGGGCCATCGTCCGCAGACAGATCCGGCACAGGTTGAAGGCCCGGTACACCGAGCGCGGCCGGCCACAGCGGCGGCAGCGGGTGTAGGCGCGCACCTTGAACTTGGGGGTCTTCTGCTGCTTGTTGACGAGTGCTTTCTTCGCCATCAGTTCACCTCAGGTCGGAACGGGAACCCGAAGGCGTCGAGGAGGGCCCGGCCCGCCTCGTCCGTGTCGGCGGACGTCACGATCGTGATGTCCATGCCGCGGGTCGCATCCACGGTGTCGTAGTCGATTTCGGGAAAGATCAGCTGTTCGGTCACGCCGAACGTGTAGTTGCCCCGGCCGTCGAAGGACCGGTTGTTGAGGCCGCGGAAGTCGCGGATCCTCGGGATCGCCAGGTTCATCAGGCGGTCCAGGAACTCGTACATCCGGTCGCCGCGGAGGGTCGCCTTGGCGCCGATGGCCTGGCCCTCGCGGAGCTTGAAGTTCGAGATCGACGTCTTGGCCCGGGTGACGAGCGGCTTCTGGCCGGTGATGACCTCGAGGTCGGCGAGGGCGCCGTCGAGCTGCTTGGCCTGCTGGGCCGCGCCGCCGACGCCCATGTTGACGACGATCTTCACCAGCTTGGGGACCTGCATGACGTTCGCCAGGCCCAGCTGCTCCTGGAGCGCCGGCCGGATCTCGTCGCGGTAGCGGTCGCCCAGGCGGACCGCGGTGCTCAGTGCCTCAGCCATCGAGGTCCACCCCCGTTCGCTTGCAGACTCGCACCTTGGCACCGTCGTCGGCGAACCGGTAGCCGATGCGGGTGGGCTTGTCGTCGGCCGGGCTCAGGATCGCCACGTTGGACACGTGGACCGGCATGGCCTTGTCGATGATGCCGCCCTGCATGGTGGCCCGGGTGGGCTTCTGGTGGCGCTTGGCCATGTTGACGCCCTCGACGATGACCTTGTCCTCGGTGGGGATGGCTCGGCTCACGACGCCCTCCTTGCCGCGATCCTTGCCGGCGAGCACGCGGACCTTGTCGCCCTTGCGGATCTTCATGTCAGAGCACCTCCGGCGCCAGCGAGACGATGCGCATGAACTTCTTCTCCCGCAACTCCCGGCCGACCGGGCCGAAGATGCGGGTGCCGCGGGGCTGCATCTGGTCGTTGATGAGCACGGCGGCGTTCTCGTCGAAGCGGATGTACGAGCCGTCGGGGCGGCGCCGCTCCTTCTTGGTGCGGACGACCACGCACTTGACGATTTCGCCCTTCTTGACGGCGGCGCCCGGGTTGGCCTCCTTGACGGTGGCCGTGAAGACGTCGCCGATCGAGGCGTACCGGCGCTTCGAGCCGCCGAGGACCTTGATGCACAGGACCTCGCGCGCGCCCGAGTTGTCGGCCACCCGGAGTCGGGTCTCCTGCTGGATCATTACTTGGCCCTCTCGAGGATCTCGACGAGGCACCAGCGCTTGAGCTTCGACTGCGGGCGGGTCTCCTGGACCCGGACCCGGTCGCCGGTGCGCAGCTCGTTGGACTCGTCGTGGACGTGCAGGCGCTTGCTGCGCTGCACGGTCTTGGCGTACCGGCGGTGGCGGACCCGGTCGACGACCTCGACGATCGCCGTCTTGTCCTGCCGGTCGGAGACGACCAGCCCCTCGCGCACCTTGCGGGCGTTGGGACGGGTGTCGGTGGTCTCGGCCATCACTCGGCCACCTCCTCGACGGCCGCGACGCTCTCGGCGGCCTCGATCTCGCGGGCCCGCAGCTCGGTGAGGAGCCGGGCCACCTCCTTCTTGACCTGCCCCAGGCGGGAGTGGTTCTCCAGCTGGCCGGTGACCAGCTGGAAGCGCAGGTTGAACAGTTCTTCCTTGGACTCGCCGAGGCGCTCGAGCAGGTCGGTGTCGCCCAGGTCGGCCAGTACCTTCTTGCGGGCCACTAGAAGCCCTCCTCACGCTCGATGAAGCGTGCCTTGACGGGCAGCTTCTGGATGGCCCGGTTGATGGCCGAACGGGCGACCGCCGGGTCCGAGTACGAGAGTTCGAACAGGATGCGGCCCGGCTTCACGACGGCGACCCAGTGTTCGGGGTTGCCCTTGCCGGAGCCCATCCGGGTCTCGGCCGGCTTCTGGGTGACCGGCTTGTCCGGGAACACGTTGATCCACACCTTGCCGCCGCGCTTGATGTGGCGGGTCATGGCGATACGGGCGGCCTCGATCTGGCGGGCGGTGATCCAGCCCGGCTCGAGGGCCTGGATGCCGTACTCGCCGAACGTGACGTCGGTCTGGCCCTTCGAGTTGCCCTTCATGCGGCCGCGCTGGTGCTTGCGGTGCTTGGTCTTCTTCGGCATCAACATGATCAGTCACCGTCCCCGGGGCGGAAGTGCGGGGTCTCGTGGTGCTCGCGGGTCGAGGCCTCGATGGCCTCCTCCTCGGCGAGGAGCTTCTCGAACTCGGCGTCGCCCTCCTTGACCAGCGGTGCCGGCTCTTCGGACTCGACGGCCTCCCCGGCGGGTGCGGAGGCGGCGGCCTCCTCGGCCTCGGCCTGGCGGCGACGGGCGGCGGCCGACGAGACGACCGTGCGCGTCTTGGTCTGGCCGGAGGTCTCGCCCACGGCCATGGCAGCCTCGCGGGTGATCTTGTCCTCCAGTTGGCTCTTGTAGGGCAGGATGTCGCCCTTGTAGATCCACACCTTCACGCCGATCCGGCCGTAGGTGGTATGGGCCTCGCGGAAGCCGTAGTCGATGTCGGCACGCAGCGTGTGCAGCGGTACCCGTCCCTCGCGGTACCACTCGGTGCGGCTCATCTCGGCGCCACCCAGGCGTCCCGCGCACTGGACACGGATGCCGAGGGCGCCTGCCTTCTGGGCGTTCTGGACGGCCCGCTTCATGGCCCGGCGGAAGGCGACCCGGCCGGCCAGCTGGTCGGCCACGCCCTGGGCGATGAGGGCGGCGTCGAGCTCCGGCTCCTTGATCTCCTGGATGTTGAGCTGGACCCGGTTGTTGCCGCTGATCTGGCCGAGGCCGGCGCGGAGGCGGTCGGCCTCGGAGCCCTTGCGGCCGATCACGATGCCGGGACGGGCGGTGTGGACGTCGATCCGCAGGCGGTCACGGGTGCGTTCGACCTCGATGCGGCTGATGGCGGCGTGCGGCAGCTCGGTGCGCAGGAAGTCGCGGATCTTCCAGTCCTCGATGATGTTGTCGGCGTATTCCTGCCGGGTGGCGAACCACCGGGACTTCCAGTCGGTGGTGACCCCCAGCCGGAAGCCGTACGGGTTGACCTTCTGGCCCATCAGGCACGCTCCTCGGCGTCGTCTTCGGCGTCGCCGTCGTCGTTCGTCTCGTCCTCGGCGGCCTCGTCGGCATCGTCGGCCTCGGCCACGGTCTCCTCGACCTCTTCAGCCACGTCGGCTTCGACCTCTTCCGCCTCGACGGCGGCGTCCGCCTCGACGGCTTCGGCCACGGTTTCCTCGACCTCTTCGGCCTCGACGGCTTCGACCTCTTCCGCCTCGACGGCGGCGTCCACGGCCTCGACGACCTCGTCCACGGCGACCTCGTCGTGGTCATGGTCGTGGTCATGGTCGTGGTCGTGCTCTGCCTCGCGGGCGGCCTCGGCAGCCCGGCTCTTCTCGACGCGCTCCCGGCGGGAGGCGGCGGCACGGGCGTTGGCGCCGGCCCGGTCGCGCAGGGCGTCCTGGGCGGCCATGCGCTCGAGCTCGTCGGCGGTGTAGCGGCTCACCACCATCGTGATGTGGCAGGTCCGCTTGTTGATCCGGGTGGCGCGGCCCCGGGCCCGGGGGCGCCAGCGCTTGAGGGTCGGGCCCTCGTCGGCGTAGCAGGCCGACACGAACAGCTCCTCGGCCGGCACCTCGTCGTTGTGCTCGGCGTTGGCGACGGCGGAGTCGAGGCACTTGGCGACCGCGTCGGAGACGCTGCGCTCCGAGAACGCCAGGATCTCGCTGGCCCGCCCGTAGGACTCGCCGCGGACGAGGTCGAGCACGGCACGCGCCTTGGAGGCCGACACGCGCACGTGGCGGGCAACCGCTCGGGTGCCGGGGCGGCCCTCGTTGGTCTTGACGGCGGTGGCCATCAGCGATGCACCCCCTTCTCCTGGCCGGCATGCGACCGGAAGGTCCGGGTGGGGGCGAACTCGCCCAGCTTGTGGCCCACCATCGACTCGGTGACGTACACCGGGACGTGCTTGCGGCCGTCGTGGACGGCCAGGGTGTGGCCGACCATGTCGGGGATGATCGTGGACCGGCGGGACCAGGTCTTGATGACCTTCTTCTCACCGGACTCGTTCAGGTCGTCGACCTTCTTGAGCAGGTGGTCGTCGACGAAGGGGCCCTTCTTGAGACTGCGTGGCATCGCTGCCTACCTCCGCGATCCGCGCCGACGTCGACGACGCACGATCAACTTGTCGGACTGCTTGCCCCGCTGGCGGGTACGGCCCTCGGGCTTGCCCCAGGGAGACACGGGGTGGCGGCCACCGGAGGACTTGCCCTCGCCGCCGCCCAGCGGGTGGTCGATCGGGTTCATGGCGACGCCGCGGGTCTGGGGGCGGACGCCCTTCCAGCGGTTGCGGCCGGCCTTGCCGATCTTGGTGAGCTCGTGCTCCTGGTTGCCGACCTCGCCGACGGTCGCCCGACAGTCGATGCGAACCCGGCGCATCTCGGTGCTGGGCAGGCGCAGGGTGGCGAAGTCGCCCTCCTTGGCCACGAGCTGGACGCTCGAGCCGGCGCTGCGGGCCATCTTGCCGCCGCCACCGGGCTGCAGCTCGACGTTGTGCACGACGGTACCGACGGGGATGTAGCGCAGCGGCAGGGCGTTGCCGGGGCGGATTTCGGAGCCCTGGCCGGACTGGAGCCGGTCGCCGACCTCGACGCCCTTGGGGGCGAGGATGTAGCGCTTCTCGCCGTCGTGGTAGTGCAGCAGCAGGATGCGGCAGCTGCGGTTGGGGTCGTACTCGACGGCCGCCACCTTGGCGGGGACGCCGTCCTTGTTGCGCCGGAAGTCGATGACCCGGTACTGGCGCTTGTGGCCGCCACCGCGGTGGCGGGCGGTCTTGCGGCCGTAGTTGTTGCGGCCACCCGTCGACGTCTTCTTCTCGACCAGCGACTTCTCGGGGGTCGACTTGGTGATCGCCGAAAAGTCGGAAACGGTCTGGAACCGGCGGCCCGGACTGGTCGGCTTGCGCTTGCGCTGCGGCATGGTGCTCAGACCTCGAACAGTTCGATGGTGTCGCCCTCGGCGAGGGTGACGTAGGCCCGCTTGACGTCGGGGCGGCTGCCCCAGGTGCCCGTCCGCCGGTTGCGGCGGCGCTTGCCGTCTCGGTTCAGCGTGTTCACCTTGAGGACGCTGACGTCGAAGATGGACTCGACGGCGTCCCGGATCTCGGGCTTGGAGGCGGTGCGGGCGACCTCGAACGTGTAGACGTTCTCCTCCAGCAGGTTGTACGACTTCTCCGACACCATGGGGCCGGCCACCGGTGGGGCGACAGCGGCAGCCGGCCCACCGGAGGGAAGCGTGTCCCGGCTGAACACCACGACGTCGCTGACGAGCACGTCGTAGGCGTTGAGCTCGCCCGGCGAGAGCACGTGGACCTCGGAGAGGTTGGCGAAGCTCTTCCAGGTGTTGGTGTCGTCCCGATCCGCAACGACCAGCACCCGGCCCTCGACGCCGAGGGCGACGAGGGCGGCGACGGCGTCCTTGGTGCGGGGCGCTGCGAAGCCCCAGGCGTCCACCACGACGACGTTGCCCTCGGCGGCCCGGTCGGAAAGGGCCGACCGCAGCGCCAACTGCTGGGCGGTCACGACCTGGTGCATGACGGCGGTGTTGGGCTCGATGCCGAAGGTGGCGTCATCGAGCTCGACGGCACCGGCTTCGGTGCCGTTGGTGGTGCGCATCGTGACGCTGGCCATCACCGGGCTCCCTTCACGGCGTCGCGGATGAGGACGGTGGCGCCGTTGGGGCCGGGCACCGAGCCCTTGACGAGCAGCAGCTCGCGCTCGGCGTCGGCATCGACCACGGTGAGGTTCAGCGTCGTGGTCTTCTGGTTGCCCATCCGACCGGGGAGCTTCTTCCCCTTGAACACCCGGGACGGTGTGGCGCACTGGCCGACGGCGCCGGGCTTGCGGTGCACCTTGTGGGCACCGTGGCTGGCCCGTTGGCCCTTGAAGTTGTGCCGCTTCATGACGCCGGCGAAGCCCTTGCCCTTGCTGACGGCGGTGACGTCGACCTGGCCAGTCTCGGCGAGGGCTTCGACAGTGAGTTCCTGGCCGACTTCGTAGGTGCTCACGTCGTCGAGGCGCAGCTCGAGGAGACGGTTGCCGGCCTGGACGCCGGCCGTGTCGAAGTGGCCGGCCTCGGGACGGGTGAGGCGATGCTCCTCGCGGTGGCCGAAGGTCACCTGGAGGGCGCTGTAGCCGTCGCGTTCGGTGGTCTTGACCTGCACGATGCGGTTGGGTCGGACGCGCAGCACGGTGACCGGGACGACGTGGTTGTCGTCATCCCACACCTGTGTCATGCCGACCTTCTCGCCGACGAGTGCCGTGTTGGCCATGGTGGCTCCTGCTGTTCCGCCCGGGGTCCTCCCCCGGGCGATCCGGCCCGTTCGGGCCGATTCACGCGAACGCTCCGCACGGGAAGGACCCGGCGGAGCGGCGATTCGGTTGTGTCGAGTGGTTCCCGTCGGGCCCCGGTCGGGGCGGACGGGCCTTCGCGAACGTCGTGGTGTCTGCGCCCCGGAGGGCTCCCTGAGCGCAGTTGACAAGGCTAGGGGCGTTGGCGTCCCCCCACAACGCCTCGCCTCCGAGGGCAGGCGACAGGCCGGTGTCCGGCGGCCGCCACGAATCCACGGTCCCCGGACACCCCGCAACTACCGTCGTGCCGGTGACCGAACCGCAGCCGACCCCCGAGGCCCCGCCGACACCGCCCCCCTGGGTGGTGCGGGCGATCCTTCTGTTCCTCGGCGGCCTGGCCGCCCTCTGGTACCTCCAGGGCGTCCTCGAGTCGCTGCGGTCCCTGTTCATCATCCTGCTGGTCGCCCTGTTCCTGTCGTTCGCGATGGAGCCGGCGGTCAACGCCCTCGAACGGTGGAACGTCCGGCGCGGGCTCGGGACGGCGCTGGTCTTCCTCGGCGTCCTGGTCGGCCTGGGCGGCTTCGGGTTCGCCATGGGGTCGCTCCTCTCCGAGCAGGTCACCGAGCTGAGCGACAACCTGCCGGGCTACCTCGAGTCGATCGACGACTTCCTCGAGGACAACTTCGGCGTCGAGAACGCCACCGCCGACCTGCGCCAGAACTGGGACTCGGGCGCCGTCGCCGAGCGGTTGACCGGTTTCGCCGACGACCTGGCCAAGTTCGGCACGACCGCCGTCAACGTGCTGTTCCAGGTGTTCACCATCGGCCTGTTCGCCTTCTACCTGGTCGCCGAGGGGCCCAAGCTGCGACGGACGGTGTGCTCGCTGCTGCCAGAGGAGCGTCAGCGCCACGTCCTCGAGGTCTGGGACCTGGCCATCACCAAGACGGGTGGCTACATCCTGTCCCGGGGCGTGCTGGCCGTCATCGCCGCGGTCGTGCACTGGACCGCCTTCGAGGTCATCGGCCTCCCGTCCGGCTTCGCCCTGGCCATCTGGGTGGGGGTCGTCTCCCAGGTGGTCCCGGTGGTCGGCACCTACCTGGCCGGCGCCCTCCCGGTGCTGATCGGGCTGATCGACGAGCCCGTGACCGGCCTGTGGGTGCTCGTCATCATCGCCGTCTACCAGCAGGTGGAGAACTACGTGCTGGCCCCGAGGATCACCGCCCAGACCATGGCCATCCACGCCGCCCTGGCGTTCGGGGCGGTCATCGCCGGGGCGGCGCTGCTCGGGGTGGTCGGCGCCATGCTGGCGCTGCCGGCCGCCGCCACCCTCCAGGCCATCGTCTCGGCGGCCGCCGAACGCCACGAGGTCTCCGAGGACCTCCTCTTGGCCAGCCGCCAGCGCCGCAAGTTGGAGTAGCGGGGAGCAGGCCCAAAACGGGTGAAGCGCCCCCCTGGGGGCGCTTCACCGTTCGTTCGGGTGATCCGGGCGTCAGCCCTGCTGGATCTTGATCTCGATGTCCACGCCGGCCGGCAGGTCAAGGCGCTGGAGCGAGTCGACCGTCTTGGGCGAGGGCTCCAGGATGTCGAGGAGACGCTTGTGGATGCGCATCTCGAAGTGCTCCCGGGAGTCCTTGTCCTTGAACGGGGACCGCACCACCGTGTACCGGTGCTTCTCGGTCGGCAGCGGGACCGGGCCGCGGATGTCGGCCTGGGTCCGCCGGACCGTCTCGACGATCTTCTTCGTCGACTGGTCGATCACCTCGTGGTCGTAGGCCTTGAGGCGGATACGAATCTTCTGACCAGTCGGCATCGGATCTAGGCCAGGATCTTCGTGACGGCGCCGGCGCCCACGGTGCGGCCGCCCTCGCGGATGGCGAAGCGCAGGCCCTCGTCCATGGCGATCGGAGCGATGAGCTCGACGGTCATGGTCGTGTTGTCGCCGGGCATGCACATCTCGGTGCCCTCGGGCAACTCGATCATGCCGGTCACGTCGGTGGTCCGGAAGTAGAACTGCGGCCGGTAGTTCGAGAAGAACGGCTTGTGGCGGCCGCCCTCCTCCTTGGTCAGCACATAGACCTCGGCCTCGAAGTTGGTGTGCGGGGTGATCGAGCCCGGCTTGGCGAGGACCTGGCCACGCTGGACGCTGGTCTTCTCGATGCCGCGCAACAGGGCGCCGATGTTGTCGCCGGCCTGGCCCTGGTCGAGGATCTTGCGGAACATCTCGACGCCGGTGCAGACCGTGGTCTGGGTGTCCTTGAGGCCGATGATCTCGATGTTGTCGCCGGTGTTGACGATGCCCTGCTCGACACGACCGGTCACGACGGTGCCGCGGCCGGTGATCGTGAAGACGTCCTCGATGGGCATCAGGAAGGGCTTGTCGACGTCGCGCTCGGGCTGCGGGATGTAGTCGTCGACCTGCGACATCAGCTCGACGACGGCTTCGGCGGCGTCGGAGTCGCCCTCGAGGGCCTGCAGGGCCGAGACCCGGCAGATCGGGGTGTCGTCGCCCGGGAACTCGTACTCGTCGAGCAGCTCGCGGACCTCGAGCTCGACCAGCTCGAGCAACTCCTCGTCGTCGACCATGTCGCACTTGTTGAGGGCGACCACGATCTTGGGCACGCCGACCTGGCGGGCCAGGAGCACGTGCTCACGGGTCTGGGGCATCGGACCGTCGGCGGCCGACACGACCAGGATGGCGCCGTCGACCTGGGCGGCGCCCGTGATCATGTTCTTGATGTAGTCGGCGTGGCCCGGCATGTCGACGTGGGCGTAGTGCCGGTTGGCGGTCTCGTACTCGACGTGCGCCACGTTGATCGTGATGCCGCGTTCCCGCTCCTCGGGCGCCTTGTCGATGTTATCGAACTCGGTGAAGGCGGTCGAGTTCGGGTCGCGCTCGGAGAGGACCTTGGTGATCGCCGCGGTCAGCGTCGTCTTTCCGTGGTCGATGTGGCCCATGGTCCCCACGTTGACGTGGGGCTTGGTGCGCTCGAACTGCTGCTTGGCCATGGCTGTTCCTGGTTGCTTTCTGTGTTGTTTGCCTGAACCGACGTCACTCGCCCCGGAAGCGCTTGACGATCTCTTCCTGGACGGATGCGGGCGTCTGCTGGTACGAGTCGAACTGCATCGTGTAGGTCGCGCGCCCCTGGGTGCGCGATCGCAGGTCGGTAGCGTAACCGAACATCTCGGACAACGGCACCTGTGCCGTGACCACCTGGTTGTTGCCGCGGGCCTCCACCTGGCCGACGCGGCCCCGACGGGAGTTGAGGTCGCCGACGACGTCGCCCATGTAGTCCTCGGGGGTGACGACCTCGACGGCCATCACCGGCTCGAGCAGCACGGGGCCGGCCCGGCCGATCGCCTCACGGAACCAGGCCTGGGCGGCGATCTTGAATGCCATCTCCGAGGAGTCGACGTCGTGCGCCTTGCCGTCGTTGAGGCTGACCTTGATGCCGAGCACCGTGTAGCCGGCCAGGTTGCCGGTGGTCATGGCCGCCTGGATGCCCTGGTCGACCGCCGGGATGTACTCCTTGGGGATGCGGCCGCCCCTGACGTTGTCCTCGAAGTGGTAGGTCTCGTCCGGGTCGGCGTAGGGCTCGAGGGAGGCCACGATCTCGGCGAACTGGCCCGAACCGCCCGTCTGCTTCTTGTGGGTGTAGCGGAGGTCGGCGACCGTCTTGGTGATGGTTTCGCGGTAGGCGACCTGCGGCTTGCCGACGTTGGCATCCACCCGGAACTCGCGCAGCATGCGGTCGACCAGCACCTCGAGGTGCAGTTCGCCCATGCCGCCGATGATGGTCTGGCCCGTCTCCTCGTCGGTGCGGACGCTGAAGGTCGGGTCCTCCTCGGCGAGGGCACCGAGGGCCTTGCTCATCTTGTCCTGGTCGGCCTTCGAGCGGGGCTCGACCGCGACGTGGATGACCGGCACCGGGAACTCGACCTGTTCGAGCACGATCGGGTGGTCCGGCGAGCAGAGGGTGTCGCCGGTGCGGGTGTTCTTGAGGCCGATGCCGGCCACGATGTCGCCGGTGCGGACCTCGTCGCGGTCCTCGCGGTCGTTGGCGTGCATCTCGAGGATGCGGCCGATCCGCTCCTTGGAACCCGACCGGGTGTTGAGCACGGCCGAGCCCTTGTCAAGGGTGCCGCTGTAGACCCGGAAGTAGGTGAGCTTGCCGACGTGCGGGTCGGTCATGATCTTGAACGCCAGGGCGGCGAACGGCTCGGCGTCCTCGGCGCCCCGCTCGAGGGTGTCGCCCGAACGCGGGTGGACGCCCTCGACGGGCGGCAGGTCCAGCGGCGACGGCAGGTACGAGACGACGGCGTCCAGCAGTGGCTGGACGCCCTTGTTCTTGAAGGCGGTGCCGGTGAGGATCGGCACGCAGCGGCCCTCGAGGGTGCCGGTCCGCAGGGCGGCCCGGATGTCGTCGGCGGTGATCTCCTCCTCGCCGATGTACTTCTCGAGGATGTTCTCGTCGAACTCGGACAGGATGTCGATGAGCTCGTGGCGGTACTCCTCGGCCTGGTCGGCGAGGTCGCCGGGTATGTCGACGACGTCCCACGAGGCGCCCAGGTCGTCGGAGGTCCAGATGAGGGCGTTCATCTCGACCAGGTCGATGACGCCGGCGAAGTCGGCCTCGGCGCCGATCGGGAGCTGCACCACGGCGGCCTTGCAGCCGAGGCGCTCGCGGATCGTGCCGAGCACGTAGTAGAAGTCGGCGCCGGTGCGGTCCATCTTGTTGATGAAGCACAGGCGGGGCACGTTGTAGCGGTCGGCCTGGCGCCAGACCGTCTCGGTCTGGGGTTCGACGCCGGCGACGCCGTCGAAGACGGCCACGGCGCCGTCGAGGACCCGCAGCGACCGCTCCACCTCGACGGTGAAGTCGACGTGGCCGGGGGTGTCGATGATGTTGATGCGGTGGTCGCTCCAGAAGCAGCTGGTGGCGGCGGAGGTGATGGTGATGCCGCGCTCCTGCTCCTGCTCCATCCAGTCCATGGTGGCGGCGCCGTCGTGGACCTCGCCGATCTTGTAGTTGACGCCGGTGTAGTAGAGGATCCGCTCGGTC
>LUMD01000744.1_pt1 | contig 22120 bp, 19 predicted proteins | sample 729651 | NCBI WGS metagenome assembly LUMD01 (sample SAMN03860272, study PRJNA289734) | marine metagenome | biome: seawater column; feature: ocean; material: water; isolation source: Red Sea water column Station 34 - depth 258m | place: Saudi Arabia: Red Sea | collected 2011-10-15 | depth 258 m | reverse complement strand
GAACCCACTCGACCCGGACTCCGACAACGACGGCCTCACCGACGGCACCGAGTTGGACATCGGCACCGACCCGACCAACCCCGACGCCGACGGCGACGGACTCACCGACGGCGAGGAACTCGACCGGGGGACGAACCCCCGTGACGCCGACACCGACGACGACGGCTTCTCCGACGGCGAAGAGGTCAACCAGCTCGGCACCGACCCGCTCGACCCCAACGACCCCGGCAGCGGTTTCACCCGGGCAGGACTCCTCGGCAACCAGGGTCCCCAACCCGATGACGGCGACGGGTTCCCATGGTGGATCCTGCTCGGAATCCCGCTGCTGGGAATGCTCCTCATCGTCGCCAAGCGCCAGCAACGCTGCCGACACTGCGAAAAGGACATCACCAAACAAGACGGCGTCCTCATCGACGGAACACCCCAGGACGGCGTCCTCGTCGACCGCGACGGCACAACCCCGAAGGCAACCTGCACGAACCAAAACCCAAATGGCAGACACCCAACAAACAACCACGACCCGACGCCACGCACGTCTGAGTGCTCCCCAACCACGACCGTGCTCCAGCCCCTGGCTGCTCGCAGCCCTAGTTCTGGCAGCCCTGCTGATCGCCTGCTCGGACGACGACGGGGGTCGCGCCACTCCAGATGGTGCCGACGACGTCTTGGCGAACTTCGCGCATGGCTCCTGGGCTGGCGCGATCGAAGACGCCTCAATCCTGGTGAAACTCGACTGGGACGCCAGACAACTCCTTAGCGTCTTCTCCACCGGCGCCGGCAACAAGGTCAGCGAACTCGACCTGGCCGGCAGCAATCCCAGCTACTTCGACAGGTTCGGACCTGCACTGTGGCCACAGTGCGAACAGATCGACGTGCACATATGGGTCGATCCCACGATCGAACCGGCCCTGCGCGCCTCAGCCCGCAGCTTGACCGTCAACACGATCCTCGCGTTGAACGAGTTGACCGGCCTGCAATTCCTCGTCCGGAGCGGTTCCAGCGAACAGGACGAACAGTTCTTCGACGCCGCGATCGTTCCAGCCGTACCGGGAATACGCGAACTCGGCCTGTACTGGTACAACACCGCTTCGGATCAGCCGTCCGCGCAGTTCGGTCTCGCCGACATCTGGCACTCCAATCCGGTCGAACTGGACCGTGTCCTCAGCGACGGCTCGGTCAGCGTCACGGCCAAGGACACCCCGACCAAGCAGGCATCGCTGCTCCGCACCCGAGTGGGCCTCTCGATCGGGATCCTTCGCGAACTCCCCGACACGCACATCACGGAACCGTCGCAAGCAATGGCGGTACTCCACGAACTCGCCCACGTCGTCGGCGTCGGACACTCGACGGACCGGGAAAGCTTCATGTACCCGCGGTTCAACGACGACACCCGCCTCACCACGCCCGATCGCGCAACCCTGGCACTAGCTGGCAGCAAACCCTGCTGACCGGGCCCGACCGCGGCCGTCAGTTGGCATCGATCTCGAAGCAGAAAGACCGCAGAACCCCTGCTGCGCAGGGCTTTCGGTGGTCGGGCTGGGGAGATTTGAACTCCCGACCTTCGGTCCCCCAGATCGCTTAACCCCAAACCGCTGACCTGCACAAACGTCCCGAAACCGCCTCTGGCCTGCAGTTCTGGTTGATCACTGGTTCGCGTCGTTTCGCACTGTTTCGCGATGTCTCGCGGCCTGTACGCGGCCTGAGCAAGTCAGGGTGTGTCACCCCCGTGGCTGCCTGCGTGGCTGCCTGCTCGAAGGTCACACCGGCGGCTTCCAGAGCAAAGCCCTCAGACCACCGGATGCGGGGGGCCTCTTCCGACACCTACGGACACCTGCTCCCAGGGTTGGATGAACGGCTCTGCGACGACCTCGAGGAGGCCCATCACGGGGAAGCCGAAAAACCGCAGAATCCCCTGCTGGGCAGGGGGTTCGCGTGGAGCGGACGACGAGATTCGAACCCGCGACCCTCACCTTGGCAAGGTGATGCTCTACCAACTGAGCTACGTCCGCAGCGGGCGCCACTGTATCGGCGGACCCACGGGTTCGGCGCTCCCGGCTGCCACCTCCGACGGTCAGCCAACGGCGTCAACCCCCCTCGGAATCAACCCCCGGCGGCGTCCCCCGAAAGGTCCACCCGCAGGGTCAGGATCCCGTCCTCGAGCGACGCCTCGGCGTCCCCGATGATGGCGAAGTCCTGGAAGTCCAGCTGTGCCTGCTCGATGAACCGCAGCCGCTCCTCGCCGCCGATGGGCGGCAGCGGCCTGTCGCGGACCGCCTGGGCACGCTCGCGGAAGCGCTCGAGCATGGCCGGCAGGTCGAGTTGATCGCCCATCGCTCCACCCTATGGCGCCAGCCGGTCACCGACCGTCGCGGCCACATCGGCCAACACCTCGGCCGACGAACGCCCCCGGGGCGGTGCTCCCCCTGAGGGCGCAGCGGACCCATTGGCCTGTCTCTCCTCGTGGCCGTCCTCGGTCTCCGGGGCCTCGCCCGTCGTGCCGTCAGAACCGTCGTCGAACTCCTCCTCGGACTCCTCGACCACCTCGTCGACCGGGTCCGACCGCAACTCCCCCTCCCCCACGTCCTCCTCGACCAGCGCCGTGGCTCGCTCGAGTTCGCCGCGGGCCACCGCCGCACGTACCACCCGGTCCGGCCGGGTCTGCCACCAGTAGACGCCGGCAGCGGCCAGCACCAGGACGGCGACCACCCGCAGGGTCAGCACGATCTGGTCGACCCGCTCGGAGGTGGTTCGGCCCTCGTCGTCGATCTCGGGGGGCACGGTCTCGACGGTCGTGACCTGGGCGGCGGCGGGGGCAGCGAAGCACAGGGCGCCGAGGAACAGTGCCGGGGCCAGCAGCAACGCTGCCGGGACCCTCCTGCTCCGCGCTGCCCGCATATCCGTCCTCGCTCGCCTGTCCCCTCCGGTCCGCCGATGCTAGCCACCCGAAGCGGCCCTGTCCCGAGTCGACGGTTCTCAGACGGCGGCAGCCAGGGCCTGGTCGAGGTCGGCGACGACGTCGTCGGCGTGTTCGAGGCCGCAGGAAACCCGGATGGTCCCGGGCCCGATGCCGGTCGCCTCCATCTCCTCGGGCGTGAGGCCCACGTGGGTGGTGCTGGCCGGATGGGTGACCAGCGTCTCCGGGCCGCCCAGCGAGGTCGCCCGGTGGGCGAGCCGAACCGACTCGACGAACCGCCGGCCCGTCTCGGCGTCACCCGCCAGGTCGAACGTGAGCAGGCCACCGGGGGTCCGCAACTGCCGGACGGCCAGGTCCCGCTGCGGGTGCGAGTCGAGGCCCGGGTAGCAGACGGTCTCGACGCCGGCGTGTGCCTCGAGTTGCTCGGCCAGCCGCTGGGCGGTGGCGGTCTGGTGGGCAAGGCGCACCCCGAGCGTGCGCAGGCCCCGGTGGGCATTGAGGGCGTCGGCCGGCGAGGCGTTGGCGCCGTGCAACACGGCGAAGCCCCACAGCCACGCCACCAGGTCCTCGGAGCCGGCCACCACGCCGATCGTGGCGTCGTTGTGGCCGGCGATGCCCTTCGTCGCCGAGTGCACGACCAGGTCGACGCCGTGGGCGATCGGGTTCTGCCCGAGGGGCGTGGCGAACGTGGAGTCGACGACCGTGGTGGCCCGGTCGATCGCCCCCAGCGCGTCGAGGTCGACGAGGTCGAGGCGCGGATTGGCCGGCGACTCGGCGAACACCAGCATGGTGCGGCCCGGCTGGATGGCAGCCTCGAAGGCACCGGACTCGGTGCCGTCCACGAAGGTCACGTCGATGCCCAGGCGGGGGCACACCGTCTGGAGGAACAACTGGGTGCCGGCGTAGATCTGGCGCTGGGCCACCACGTGGTCGCCCGACGAGCACAGTCCGAGCACCACGGCGCTGATCGCGCCCATGCCCGAGGCGAACGCCCGGGCGGCATCGGCCCCCTCGAGTTCGGCGATCGCCGACTCGAAGGCGTTGACGGTCGGGTTGCCGTAGCGGCTGTAGAAGCGCTCCGCCCCGACGGCCGTAGCCATGCGCCGCCCCTCCTCGACGCTCTCGAAGGCGAACGTGGACGTCGGGTACAGCACGGGCGCCAGCGAGGTCTCGCCCTCGCGGCGGCCCGACGTGACCACTGTCGTCTCGGGTTGCTGGTCGGGGACAGGGGTCCGATCGGGAGTCTCGTCGTCAGCCATCAGCGTGGGTCTCCTCCAAGAACGGGCCCAGCGCCCGGCCGACCTCGTCGGTCGCCACGAGGAAGCCGTCGTGGCCGTCCGGGCTCTGGACCACATGATGGTCGCAGCGACCGCCGGCCTCACGCACGGCGTCCCGCAGGGCCGCCTGCTGGGCCGTCGGATACAGGATGTCAGAGGTGATGCTCAGGGTCAGGAACGGCACCGGCGCCAGGCGCTCGAGCGCCTGGTCCAGGGAACCGCGGTCACGGGCGACGTCGTGGAGGTCCATGGCCCGGTTCAGCAGCAGGTAACTGTTGGCGTCGAAGCGGCGCACCAACTTCTCGCCGTGGTAGTCGAGGTACGACTCGACCTGGAAGCGGTCCCAGCGGCCGAACACGTGCCGGGGGTCGACCAGGTCCCGGCCGAAGCGGTCGCCGAAGACCGGGTCGCTGCGGTAGTGGATCTGGGCGATGGACCGCGCGATTGCCAGTCCGGCGTGCGGGCCGTCGCCGGGCTCGGCGTCGTAGTAGTCACCGTCCCGGAACCGTGGGTCGATGGCGAGGGCGGTGCGGCCAACGGCGCTCCAGGCGATCTGCCAGGCGCTGGCAGCGAGGGCAGTGGCGATCGGCGCCACCGCACGCACCCGGTCGGGGTACATGACGGCCCACTCGAGGGCCTGCATCCCGCCCATCGACCCGCCGACGACGGCCAGCCAGCGGTCGACCCCGAGGTGGTCGGCGACCGACGCCTGGCACCGGACCATGTCGCGCACCGTGACGGTCGGGAAGGTCGACCCGTACGGCCGCCCCGTCTCGGGGTCGGTCGAGGCCGGACCGGTCGAGCCCTGACAGCCACCGAGGACGTTGACGCACACCACGAAGTACCGGTCGGTGTCGACGGCACAGCCCGGGCCGACGACGCCGTTCCACCAGCCGGGGCTGGGGTGGCCGTCGCCGACCTCCCTCGAGGGCGAACGGCCGGCCGGCGCCGACCCGGTGGAACCGCCGGTCGCCCTCGGGGTCACCCGGCTGCCAGGCACCGGTGACCGGCAGGTCCGGCGTGTAGCCGCGCGGGTGCACGTACGCGTCGAGGTCACGGCGTGACAGGTCGTCCGCCTGCCAATCGTCGTCGCTGCTCATCGCTCGTCCGTTCCCGTTGGTCGGGGTGGACACCCTGCCGGCCCGTTGCCGGTGGGTCGGCGAGGACGCCGCCACCGGACACTTCGTTGCCCCGGCCGTTCGGCCGGAACCACATCCCCGTCCGGTTCCCACGAGTTCACCGTGGACGCCGGGCGAGCGGGCACCTTGGGTGTCCGTCCCAGGTTGCCGGACCCGGCGGGTGCCGGGCCGCTCGTGATGTTTCGGGACAGTGTAGGGGGTGGTGGCAACACCGGGTCAGGACTTTGCGCCGGGACGGGCCGGGCGCGCCGGATGGGCGCTCCACCACCAGTCGAGGAGCGGGTCCGCCGGTACCCCGTAGGCCCGGCACATGGCGTCGCCGAAGGCCAGCCAGGGATCCTCCCCGGTACCGCCGGCCTGTCCGCAGATCGATCGGGCCGCCTCGGCGCCCACCGACCAGGCGTCGCCGTCGGCCGGCAGCGGCAGTGCCGCCACCTGGCGGGCGGTCAGCCGGACCCGACCCGTCGATCGTCCCGCACCCGCCGACGACGCCGCGGCCAGCGCCGAGACCGGTGGCGCTGACAGGACGGCTGCCAGCCGCCACAGGTCGGCCGGGTCGGGTTCCACGACGATGAGCGGCGTGACCGGCACGGCATCGCCTTCCTCGTCGACCATCGCCTCGACCACCCTGGTCTGGGAGGCGACCAGCAACTTCGGCACCTGCCGGGCGTCAACCCATGCGGCCACCTCCGGGTCGCCGATGCGCTCCCGGTCGACCACCGGCCGCTGCCACCTCCGGCCGGCGAACCTGGCCGGTGCGGTCCCCCACCGGCACCGGAGTGGGTCGACGAGGCCGGTCGTGACGAGCTGCCGGCCCGGCGTTCCACCGTCCTCACGAACCGCATCGACGAGTCCGTAGTAGTGCTGGCGGAACCCCGCCGTCACGGCGGCGAGGTCGCCGATCGTGCCATCGGCGTGCGGCGCCACGGCCGGGATGCCGAGCAGCGGGGCGGCCAGCCCACCCCACCCGTCCCCGATCGCCGGGGGCGGCACCGTGTCGACCGGGGCGACGCCACGGTCAGCGAGCAGCGCCACGTCGGAGCCCCCCGCCCTCCCACGCTGGAGGATGGGCGCACACACGTTGGTCCGGCCACCGAACACCCCCGACCGGTCCAGCCAGAGGGCGACGAGGCTGCCGTCCCGCAGGAGCACCTCACGCACCGCCCCGGCGTCACGGGCCGCCAGCAGCGACTGGGGCTGGATCAGGCAGCAGCGCCCACCGGGGGCCAGCAGGTCGAGGCCCAGGGCGAGGAACAGCCAGGCGGCGTCCGTGTAGGCGCCCACCAGGCCGCCAAAGCGCTCGCGCAGTTGCTCACGTTGCCCTGCCGTGAACCACGTGCCGGCTCGGAGTTGCCCGAGGAACGGCGGGTTGCCGACGACGGCGCCGAAGCCACCATGCGGCGCCGTGGACCAGGCCGACCGACCCGCCAGCAGGACGTCGGCCTCGACGACGCCGCGCACCTCCGAGGCGTCGATGCCGGCCCAGCCGGCCAGTGCCGCCCGGGTGACGGCGACGGCCACCGGATCGGTGTCGGCGCCATAGAGCAGCGTGGTGGCGACGGTCCGGCGGTCGGCGCCTCGGCGTACCAGCTCGTTCCCCGCCGCCAGTAGGAACACCCCCGCTCCACAGGCGGGATCCACCACCGGTCCCCGCTCCACGGTGGCCGCCACCAGTGCGGCAGCGACGTCGCCCGGCGTGTAGAAGGCCCCCCGGCCGCGGCGGTCGTCGACGGCGAGGGCGCCCTCGTGGCGTGCGCCGACCTCGGCCAGCCGGACCGGGTCGCCGGAGGCGCCTGCCGACCGTGCAGCGTCGAGGAGTGCCGTGTCGGCGCCGGGGCGCCCCGGAGCCGACACCGGGGTATGCCCCGATCAGGCGGCGTCGGCCGCCGGATCCCAGGCGTTGAGGTCCGCCAGGCGGGGATCGTTGGAGAAGATCTCGACGATCGGGTGCTTCATGCCGAGTCGGCGCATCAACTTGCGCACCTCGAGTTCCTCGTTCCAGAGCACCAGGCTGACGACGAGGCCCGACTCGCCCGCCCGTGCCGTGCGGCCCGAACGGTGCACGTAGGTCTTGGCGTCCGAGGGCGGGTCGTGATGGATGACCACGTCCACGTCGTCGACGTGGATGCCTCGGGCCGCCACGTCGGTGGCGACCAGGGCGTGGATGCGACCCTCGGAGAAGTCCCGCAGGGACTTCTCCCGCTTCTCCTGGCGGAGGTCGCCGTGGATGGGCGCCGCGTCGACGCCTTCGTCGAGTAGCGCCGCCGCCAGCTTGTCGGCCCCCCAGCGGGTGCGGGTGAAGAGAATCGTGCGGTTGGAGGAGCGGATGATGGCAGCGGCCACCCGCACGCGGTCCATCTGGTGGACGGCGAGGAACCGGTGCTCCATCTCGGCGACCGTCGGCTCCCGGTCCTCGATGGCGTGCATCACCGGGTCGTCCTGGTAGCGGCTGATGAGGCCGGCGGTCATCCCGTCGAGCGTGGCCGAGAACAACAGCGTCTGGTGCTCGCCCCGGATGCCGCGCAGGATCCACTCGACCTGGGGCATGAAGCCCATGTCGGCCATTCGGTCCGCCTCGTCGATCACGATGCGCTCGATGCCCTCCACGGAGAGCTCGCCACGGTCGATGAGGTCGATCATGCGGCCCGGCGTGGCGACGACGAACTCGACGCCCCGCTTCAGGGCACTGATCTGCTTCTCGATCGGGGCACCTCCGTAGATGGCGTGGATACGGATGCCCCGGGATGCGGCCAGCGGTTCGAGTTCCCGGCACACCTGGACCGCCAACTCGCGCGTGGGCACGAGGGCGAGGCCCGTCGGGCGTCCCGGCTCGGCCTTCGACAGCAGTTGGATGAGGGGAAGGCCGAAGGCCAGGGTCTTGCCCGAGCCGGTCTTGGCCTTGCCGCAGACGTCGCTGCCGGCGAGGCCGTCAGCGATGGTGAGGGTCTGAATGGCGAACGGGGACGTGATCCCCTGTTCGGCCAGGACGGACACCAGGTCGGCGTCGACGCCCAGGTCGGCGAACCCGGTCGTGGTCATGTGCACCGTGTTTCCCGGCAGCGGGTGCCACCGAACTCGTCACCCGCAGCGTCGTGCGGGCTTCCCGCCACCGTTCTCCCGGGCGACGAGGCCGTCCGGGGCCGACACACCAGCGGTCGACTCCGCCCGAACGGTGCCCCCACCCTAGCGGCGTGGTCCGAGCAACCGTGGAACGGCCTCCAGGAGGGACCTCAGGCCGGCCGAACCCGCCCGTCGCGGACGGCGACCCCCTCGTCCCCCAGCCGGCGGGCCTGTTCGGCCTCGAGCCCCGGTACCAGCCGCCCGTTCGACGTCACGACCCGCCACCACGGATGGCCCGAGTGGTCACGGAGGAACCGGCCGACCGCCCGATGTGCCCCGGGAAAGCCCGCCTCGGCGGCGACCTCGCCGTAGGTGACGACCTCGCCGCTGCCGAGTTCGTCGAGCACCCCGGCCACGGCTTCCTCGAAGGGCGTTGACATGGGCCACTCCTCAGCCGACCGGGTGGCCGGCCTCGGGCAGCAGGCGCACGACCTCGACCGGCTCGGCGATCCCGCTGATGGCCAGGTCCCCGACCGGTTCGACCTCGCAGTTCACGAAGAGGGTGGACGAGACCATCGGCGCCGGCGCCAGGACCTGGTGGGGTTCGGCCACGTCGCACAGCCGGGACGCCAGGTTGACCGCCTCGCCGATGTGGTCCTCACCCTCGACGAGCAGGACCGGCCCCTTGGCGATGCCGGCCCGCAGCTTCAGCGGCGACTCGCTCATGTCGATCACCTCTTCGATCTCGATGACGACCTCGATGGTTCGCTCGGGTTCGGTGCCGACGAGCATCGCCCCATCTCCCAACCACTTGGCGATCCGCACGCCCTTCTTCGCTGCGATCTGCCGGACGACCGACTTGAAGCCGTGCAGCAGCTCGAGCGCCGCTCTGTCACCCTCCGTGTCAATGAACGACGTGAACCCGGAGAGGTCGATGAACGCGAACGTACGCTCGACACGCTGGTACTGGTCGGGAGACGCGCTGTTCATCGCGCCCCCATCCTGTCGCGTCCCGCCAGGGCCACCGCACCGCCGACGAGGATGGCGACGAGGCTCGTCCAGACGTTGACCCGGACGCCCGCCAGCAGCGAGGCGTGGTCGATCCGGAGCGACTCGACCCAGAGTCGGCCCAACCCGTAGCCGCAGACCCACAGGCCGACGAGGTAGCCGGGCCGCAGGACGCCGCGGCGGTCCACCCGGACCAGCACCCACGCCAACGCCAGGTTCCAGAGGCCCTCGTAGAGGAAGGTCGGGTGGAACGTCTCGGCCGCCGGGTGCGACGCCGGCCGGTGGCCGGCGTCGATGCGCAGCCCCCACGGCAGGTCGGTGGGCCGGCCGAACAGCTCCTGGTTGAACCAGTTCCCCCACCGGCCGATGGCCTGGGCGACCGGCAGTGTCGGAATCATGGCGTCGAGCACCCCGCCCATGGAGATCCCCTGTCGACGAGCGACGAGGACGCCCACGACCACCCCGGCCGCCAGTCCACCGGGAATGCCGAGCCCGCCCTGCCAGACCGCCGGCACGTCCTCCCAGCGCCCCTGGAACCGACGCCAGTCCGTGGCGACGTGGTAGAGGCGTGCCCCGACCAGGCCAGCGGGGACCGCCCACAGGGAGATCGTCGAGACCTGCTCGGCGGTCCCGCCCCGGGCGACCCAGCGGCGCTGGCTCCACCAGACGGCCACGACGACACCGAGGGCGATCATGATGCCGTAGCCGCGGATCTCGAGCGGCCCGAGGCCGAACGAACCCGACGACGGGCTCGGAATTGCGGCGATCACGAGGGCGGAATCCCGCTCAGTCGGGCGAGACGGCGAACCGGTCGGCCTCGAGGGCCAGCAGGTCGTCGACCCCAGCGGTCACGGCGCCGAGGCGGCCCCGGACGAGCGGCAGTTGCTGCTGGGCCCAGAAGCGGGCGACCACGACCTTGTCGGCCAGCGCCGGGCAGTCGTCGTCGCCGGCGACGGCCTTCAGGGCGAGGCGGGCCAGCAGCCAGCCGCCCAGCAGGTCCCCGAACATCTTGAGGTAGGGCGTGGCGCCGGCCAGGGCGTGGCGCGGGTCGGCCAGGCCGTGCTCCATCAGCCAGGCGGTGGCCTCCCGCACGGCAGCGAGGGCGTCGGCCAGGCCCTCCCGGACCGCCGCCAGCTCGTCGCCGGCCGCCGCCAACTCGGCGTCGAGGTCGCCGATCTCGTCGAGCAGCGACAGCACGACCGACCCGCCGCCCATCGGCAGCTTGCGGCCCACCAGGTCCATGGCCTGGATGCCGTTGGTGCCCTCGTAGATCGGCGAGATGCGGGAGTCGCGCAGGATCTGGGCGGCCCCGGTCTCCTCGATGTAGCCGTAGCCACCGTGCACCTGGATGCCGATCGACGCCATCTCGACGCCGAGGTCGGTGCTCCACGCCTTCGAGATCGGGGTGTACAGCTCGGCCCGGTCGGATGCCGCCCCACGCACGTCGGGGTCGGGGTGCCGGGCGGCCATGTCGAGGGTGGCGGCGTTGAGGTACAGCAGACAGCGCATCGCGTCCACCGAGGCGCGCATCGTCAGCAGCATGCGACGCACGTCCGGGTGGTCGACGATCGGAGACATCTCCCCCTTCGGGGCGCCGATGGCCCGGCCCTGGCGGCGCTCCCGGGCGAACCCGGCCGCCAGCTGCAACGCCCGCTCGGACACGGCCAGGCCCTCGACACCGACACCGAGGCGGGCGTTGTTCATCATCCTGAACATGATCCGCATGCCCTGGTGCTCCTCGCCGATGAGGTAGCCGACCGCCCCGTCGCCGGCGTCGCCGTACGAGAGCACGCAGGTGGGGCTGGCGTGGAGGCCGAGCTTGTGCTCGACCGACACGCACGTGACGTCGTTGCGCGCACCCAGGCTGCCGTCCTCCTCCACGAGGTACTTGGGCACCACGAAGCAGGAGATGCCCTTGGTGCCGGGCGGACTGTCGGGCGTGCGGGCCAGCACGAGGTGGACGATGTTCTCGGTGAGCTCGTGCTCGCCGTACGTGATGAAGATCTTGGTGCCGAAGATCCGGTGGGTACCGTCCCCCTGGGGTTCGGCCCGGGAGGTCAGGGCGCCCACATCCGACCCAGCGTGCGGTTCGGTGAGGTTCATGGTCCCCGTCCACTCGCCCGACACCATCCGCGGCAGGAAGGTCTCCTTGAGGCGCTCGTCGCCGAATATGTGGAGGGCGTCGATGGCGCCGACGGTGAGCAGGGGCCCCATCGTCCAGGACCGGCAGGCGGTCCCCAGCATCTCGGTCATCACCGTCTGGAACAGCGACGGGAAACCGCCGCCGCCGTAGTCGGGGTCCTGGGTGACGGCCCCCCAGCCGGCGGCGAGGTACTGGTCGTAGGCGTCGTGGAAGGCCTTCGGGACGGTGACGACGCCGTCCTCCACCGAACAGCCCTCGGCGTCGCCGATGCGGTGCGTCGGGGCGACCACCTCCTCGACGAAGCGGGCGAACTCGTCGAGGACGCCGTCGATGGTGTCGGCGTCGACGTGCTCGTAGCCGGGCAGGTTGCAGACGCCCTCGACGTCGGCAACCTCGCGCAGGACCAGGCGGATGTCGTCGAGGGGGGCGCGGTAGTCGCTCATGGTTACGTCGTCGCCTCGTGTCGGATGACCGTACTGGACCCCGAACCGTACCGTCCGAAGCCGATGCCCGTCCCCGCGGGCAACCGCCACGAAGCGCATCATCCGAGACACTCCTACACTTCCCGGATGCCGAGCATCGCACCAACCGGAGCCCACCTGATCGGCGGCGACTGGGTCACCGAGGGCCCCGCCGGCACCGGCGGCGAGTACCCGCTGGGCGACGCCGGAACTGCCGCCGACGCCGTCTCCGCAGCCGTCGACGCCCGATCCGCCTGGCGATCGCTCTCCTTCGGGGCGCGCTCCCGGATCCTCGAACAGACCGCCCGCCTGTTCGACGAACGGGCCGACGACCTGGCCCTGCTCTGCACCGTCGAGGAGGGCAAGACGCTCGCCGAGTCGCGTGGCGAGGCCACCCTGGCCGCCGAGACATTCCGCTACCAGGCCGCCATCGCCAAGATGTCCAGCGAGCGGATCTTCCCCAACAACGTGCCCGGCGAGACCATCCGCACCGTCCGGGCCCCGCTCGGCGTGGTCGGCGTGATCACGCCATGGAACTTCCCGATCCTCATCCCCGCCTGGAAGCTGGCCCCGGCCCTGGCCGCCGGCAACACCGTGGTCTGGAAGCCCGCCAGCGACACCCCGCTGCTGTCGGTCGCCATCGCCCACCTGCTCCACGACGCCGGCGTCCCCGCCGGGGTGCTCAACCTGATCCTCGGACCCGGCTCCATGGGCGGCGCCATGGTGGCCGACGAGCGCGTCGACGGGGTCACCTTCACCGGCTCCGTGCCGGTCGGCCAGCGCATCCGCGACGTCGTGACCGCACGCAACGGCCGCGTGCAACTCGAACTGGGCGGCCACAACCCGTGCATCGTCTTCGAGGACGCCGACCTCGACCTCGCCGTCGCCGGGGCCGTCGGCGGCGCCATGGGCGCCACGGGCCAGAAGTGCACCGCCACCCGGCGGATCATCGCCGTCGGCGACATCCACGACGAACTGCTGGACCGCATGGCGTCCGCCGTCGAGGCGCTCCGGGTCGGCGACGGCCGGGAGGAGGGCACCGAGATCGGCCCGCTGGTCTCCAGCGGTGCCCGTGCCGAGGTCGCCGAGGCCGTCGACGCCGCCCTCGCCGAAGGAGCCGAGGCCGTTGCCGTCAACGCCGGCACCCCCGACGGCCCCTGCTACTACGCCCCCACGCTCTTCTCGGGCTCCCCCGACCTCTCGATCTGCCGCGACGAGGTGTTCGGCCCGGTCAGCACCGTGCTGCGGGTCGACGCCGACGACGAGGCCTTCGCCCTCGCCAACGACACCGAGTTCGGCCTCTCGGCGTCGGTGTTCACCAACGACCTGTGGCGCATCGACCGGGCCGTCCACGAGCTCGAAGCCGGCCTCATCAAGGTCAACGCCCCGACCACCGGCTCTGAGATCCACGCCCCGTTCGGCGGCGAGAAGAACTCGTCCGGGCACGCCGCCCGCGAACAGGGCGACACCGCCGTCGACTTCTTCACCCGCACCCGCACGGCCTACATCCGGCCCGGCACCAGCCGGTGACCGGGGCAGCCTCCGTTCGACCCGGCGTCCGGCGATGAGCGAGGTGGCCCTCCGACCCCAGGGCCTCGACGAGGCCCTGGCGGAACGCCGCCACGAGCTCCGTTCTCCCGAGGTGGTCATGGCGCCCCGCCAACTGGGTGCCGCACGCCTCACCCGCTACAGCTTCAGCCGCACGCTGCTGCGCCGCGCCGCCCGGGAGGGTTGGCAGGCCCGGCTGGTCGAGCTCGACATGGACGCCGAGGGGCGTGGCCACGCCATCTACCGCACCGAGGCCGGTGACCGGGTCTTCGACTTCGTGGCCTTCACGACCACCGTCGACGAGTCGCTCCACACGGACCGGGTGATCGCCGAGGCCTGGGAGGTCTGCGGCGCCCTCGTGGACGGCGCCGTCGACGCCGACTACCTCGAGGTGCTGCGCCGCGAGGTGCCACGCCAGGAGGACGCCCGGCTGGATCCCCGCGTGCTCGTCCTCACCCGGGGCAACCGGAGCGTGCGCTTCTTCGGCTACCTCGTCGACCGGCTGGCCGCCGGACTCCAACCCGAGGCCGACAAGGTGGCCGACGCCGGCTACATCCTCCGCAGCACCGCCTTCTACGGCAACGGCAAGTTCGGCATGCGCTCGTACCTCGGCTACCCCGAGGGGCACCCCCTGCGCTCCCCCTACCGGGCGCAGTTCCTCTGCGCCTGGATGTTCCGCGAACTCGGCTACGACCAGGTCGAACACTGTGCCCGGGCCCGGGGCGGCGACCGAGCGGCCCGGTTCGCCGGCGACTGGAGGCGCTACTTCGGGCTCGGCAACGCCACCGGGCTGGGCCTGGTCCCCTACGCCTTCAAGCACCCTCGGGTGCTCAACGCCTGGGCGGGCGTCCGCGAGCTCGCTCTCGCCAACGTCCGGTCCCTGCCAGCCACGCCCAAGCGGATCGACGCCCTCCGACGCTGGGTCGACCGGGCCGTCGTGCACTTCGAGACCATCGGCGGCGACGACCGACCCCCGTGGCTGGGGCCGACGGCGCTGGCCGGGTGCGCCCGTCGTATCCGAGCCCGCATCGACGAGGTCGCCGGCGACCCGGCGCCGTTCGACGCACTGTTCCGCTGGGCCGAGGACGAGGACGTCGAGACCTGCGAACTCGTCGTCTCGCTCCTCGTCGAGTTGGACGAGGGGCTCGACGACGACCAGGTCGACCACTTCCTCCGGGTCGACGAGGAGGTCGTGGTCGACCCGCTCACCACCGCCGCCGACCTGAGAAGCCTGCTCGGCGAGCGCTACGCCTGGCTCGACGGCCTCGACCTCGAGGGCGACGGCCACTACTGGTGGGTCATCTCCGACAACAGCGACGAGCCCCGAAGGGTGGTGCGGTCCGCCCTCGATCCGGACAACCACGACGTCGCCATCGACGTGGCCCGGCGACTCCACGCCCTGGGCCGCTGCCTCGACGACCTGCCCGACGACGCAGCCGTGGGCACCCTGCTGGCGGAGGCCCCCCACCACGCCAGCGCCGTGCGCCGACTGCTCGGCGGCGGCCAGCTTTACGGGGAACCCCGCGACGACGCCTGCGCGGCCGGCTACCTCCCGCTCGAGGCCCAGCGCTTCCAGTTGGCCATGTACGGCATGGACAACTACTCGCCCAAGTCCACCGACTGGCTGCGGGTCACCCTCTTCCAGGGGGCGCCCCGCTGCGACGACCTGGGTCCCGAAACCACCGACGACTGGGTGTGGCCCCCACGCCCCACGGAGGCGAGCGCATGAGCCTGAAGAACCCCCTGGTCGTCGACGGCCTCGAGATCAACGACTGGAGCCGGCCCGTCGTGGAGCAGGTGCGCTCCGGCGGCGTCGACGTGGTGCACGCCACCTGCGGCGTCTGGGAGGACATGGCCGGCACCATGACCCGCATCGGCTCGTGGCGGCACTTCGCCCGCCAGAACGCCGACGTCGTCCGGATCGTCACCAGCGTCGCCGAGATGGAGCAGGCGGCCGCCGACGACGTGCTCGGCATCCTGCTGGGCTTCCAGAACAGCTCGATGCTGGGGGACGACCCCGAGATGGCCGGGATCTTCGCCGACGTCGGCGTCCGCGTCATCCAACTCACCTACAACATCGCCAACCACCTGGGATCCAGCTGCTGGGAGCCGCACGACGGCGGCCTGACCCGGGCCGGCCACCGCATGGTCGCCGCACTCGACGAGGCCGGGGTCCTCGTCGACATCTCGCACGTCGGCAACGTGACCGGCCGCGACGCCATCGACGCCTCGGCCAACCCGATCGCGGTCACGCACGGCAACCCGGCCTCGTTCTGCGACTCCGCCCGCAACAAGCCCGACGACCTCATCCGGGCACTCGCCGCACGGGGCGGCGTGATCGGCTGCACGCTCTACCCGCTGTTCATGGGCGGCGCCGACGTGCCCCGCTCCGCCTACTGCCGCATGCTCGCCGACCTGGCCGAGATGGTCGGCGTCGACCACGTGGCCATCGGCACCGACGCCGTCGTGGGCTGGAGCCCCGACGCCCTCGGATGGATGCGCAACGGTCGCTGGGACCGTCCCAAGAACCCCGACGAGGTCCCGCCCTTCCCGCCGTGGCCCGACTGGTTCCAGGGCCCGCAGGACTTCCCGTCGCTGGCCGAAGGCCTCGACGAGGTCGGCTTTGCCCCCGGGGAGCGCGACGCCGTCCTCGGCGGCAACTGGCTGCGCCTCTTCGGCCAGGTCTTCGGGGACTGACCGGGATGGCCGTCACCGTCGCCCCCCGCGAGGTCGTCGACGAGGTCCACCGCGCCAGCCGCGCCCTCGGCCTGAACGCCGACCTGGCCGACCGCCTGGCCGTCGAGATCGCCTTCTGCGAGGTCCACCACGGCGGGGGCCTGGCCGCCTGGGCCGATCTCGTGGCCGCCGGCGGCCACCGACTGGCCGACGCCGCCCACGTCCCGTTCCGGATGACGGGTGCCGAGGTGGAGGCCCGCACCACCGGCACCGCCCGCATCGACCTCGAGCCAGCGGTGCCACTGGCCGTGCTGGCACGGTCGATCCGCGACCTCGACCGACGGGGCATCTGCTGCACCCCGAGCCCCGATGGTCGTCCCGGAACCCACCTCGTGGCGGCACTCGACCTCGCCGTCGGCGACCCCGACCCGACCGCCGACGCACGCATCGCCGAACGCTCGCAGGACGCCCTGAACCACGGCGTGGACGTCGACGCCGACCTCTGGCGGCTGCTCCGCGGCCGGTCCCACGACTTCCTCGTGGCCGAATCGGTGCTCGACGCCGCACACGCCGACGGGGAGGGGGGAATCTGATGCCCGAGGTGCTGCTGGACGCCATCGAGGACGCCACCCGGCGGGCGCTGGAGCGCCACGGCTGCCGGCCCGACATCGCCGCCCACGTCGCCGACGCCGTCCGGGTGGCCGAGGGCAACGGCAATCGCATCTGCGGCCTCTACTACCTCGAGAGCTACTGCCGGCAGCTCGAGACCGGCCGCATCGCCGGCGACGTCGACCCGGTGGTCACCATCGACCGCCCCGGGGCCGTCCGCGTCGACGGCCGCCTCGGCTTCGCCCAGTCGGCGTTCGCCGCCGCACTCCCCCACGCCGTCGCCGCCGCCCGGACCAACGGGATCTGCGGCCTGTCGGTCGAGCACACCCACACCTGCACCTCGCTGGGCTACTTCACGGAGCAACTGGCCTGCGCGGGGTTCCTGGCAATCGGCGCCACGAACGCAACGCCGCGGGTCGCCCCGCCGGGCGGCTCGGCGGCGGTGCTCGGCACCAACCCGTTCGCCATGGCAGTCCCCGACGGCAACGGTGGCGTCGCCTTCCAGTTCGACTTCAGCACCAGCGCCGTGGCGCTCGGCAAGATCACGATGGCGGCCGCCGCCGGCGAGGAGATCCCCCTCGGCTGGGCCGTCGACGCCGACGGCAACCCCACCACCGACCCCGACGCCGCCCTGGCCGGCTCGCTGGTGTCCGCCGGCGGCTACAAGGGCTACGGGCTGGGTCTCTTGGTCGAACTGCTGGCCGCCGGGCTGACCGGTGGACGCCTCAGCATCGACGTGCCGCCGCTCAAGACACCCGAGGGGCCACCACACGACCTCGGCCAGTTCTACGTGGTGATCGACCCGTCGGGCTACAGCGGCGATGTCTTCGCCGAGCGTCTGGCCGGCCTGACCGCCGCCATCGCCGAGCAGCCGGGAGCCCGGCTGCCGGGCGCCGACCGCGTGGTGCCGGACGCCGTCGACGTCGAGGACGATGTCTGGTCCACCACCCTCGGGCTGGCAGGGACATGACCTCGATGGACCACGCCACCGCCATCACGAACCTGCTGTACCGCTACGCCGAGCTCATCGACGCCGGGGAGCTCGAGGCCTGCGCCGACCTCTTCACCCACGCCCGCATCGTCCTCGACCCCGAGGCCCCCGCCGTGCTCGACCGGGACGGCATCCTCGCCCTGTGGAGGTCGATCCTCGTGATCCACGAGGACGGCACGCCCCGGACCCAGCACGTGGTCTCCAATCCCGTGCTCGAGATCGACGCCGAGGCCGGTACCGCCACGAGCCGCAGCCGCTACACGGTGCTCCAGCAGGTCGGCGACGGGCCGCTGCAGGTGGTCGCCGCCGGCCGCTACCACGACCGCTTCGAGCAAGTGGACGGCGAGTGGCGCTTCGCCGAACGCGACTACTCGCGCCTGGACCTCACCGGCGACGTCAGCGCCCACCTGCACCACGACCCGCGGGGCTGAGGCGGGTCGGGGGAAACCCCCTCAGGCCTCCACGATGGCCGCGTGGGCGGTGACCCGGGGGGCGTCGCCGCTGTCGCCGGCCAGCCAGTGCCGGCGGCACCGCAGCTCGTAGGTGACCTGGTGGTCGTCGGGGTCGTCGACCACCACCAACTGTCCGTCGTAGACCTGCTCGCCATCGACCAGGCGGGCGTTGTGGGTGGCCCGCTCGCCGCACCAGCACCGGGCCTCGACCTGGACCTCGCTGGACTCGTCGGCCAACTCCAGCAGCCGCTGGGTGCCCTCGAAGAGGCGGCCCTGGAATGAGGTGAGCAGGCCGAAGGCATAGACGTCGGCACCCAGCTCGTCGACCACCCGGGCCAGTTGGTCGATCTGCGCCGGGGCGTAGAACTGGGCCTCGTCGCACACCACGTAGTCGAGGCGGCCGTGGCGCTCTGCCATGGCCAGCGCCAGCTCGAAGAGGTCGAGCCGCGGCCCCACCTCGACGGCGTCGGCCGAGACCCCGAGGGCGCTGGTGACCCGGCCGTCGGCCCGGTCCAGCTGGCTGCACAGGAACCCGTGCAGGCCACGCGAGGCGAGGTTGTGGTGGATCTGGAGCGCCAGGGTGCTCTTGCCCGAGCCCATGGTGCCGAACGAGAACCGCAGCCGGGCCATCAGCAGTCTCTCCCCGGGAGCATCCCCACGTTCACGAGCGCCCATTCCACCCCTCGACACACCTGTGGCATCACGAGCACCCGCTGGTGGCGCCGCAGTCGGTGCACACGTAGCAGGACCCCGCACGGCGCATCGACACGCCGCAGGTCATGCAGTGGCCCTGGCGGGTCTCGGTGGCCATCTCCTCCACCCCGGGCAGGGTGGGCTGGCTGCGCTCCCCCGTGGTGAGGATGTTGAGCTCGGCCCGTTCGGCCGGGGTCAGGTACTCGACGGCCAGCCGGCGGAACAGGTAGTCGATGATGCTGGTGGCGATCCGCAGGTCGGGATCGTCGGTCATGCCGGCCGGCTCGAAGCGCATGCCGGTGAAGGCCTCGACGAAGGCCCGCAACGGCACGCCGTACTGCAGCCCGTGGCTGAGCGAGATGGCGAAGGCGTCCATGATCCCGGCGAGGGTCGAACCCTGCTTGGACACCCGGACGAAGATCTCGCCCGGACGGCCGTCCTCGTACTCGCCGACCGTCACGAAGCCCTTGCAGTCGGCGACCCGGAACTCGAAGGTCAGCGATCGGCGGGAGCGTGGGAGGCGGCGGCGGACCGGTTCGGCCGACGCCACCGAGGTGACGGCGTCGGCGACGGTCGCCGCTGCCGACTGCTCGGTGCCCGAGGCGAGCGGCTGGCCGACCTTGCAGTTGTCGCGGTAGATGGCGACCGCCTTGAGGCCGAGGCGCCACGATTCCATGAACAGCTCCTCGACGTCGTCGACGGAGACGTCCTCGGGCATGTTGCAGGTCTTCGAGATGGCGCCCGACAGGAACGGCTGGACCGCGCCCATCATCCGGATGTGGCCCAGGTGGTGGATGGCGTGGTCGCCCATGGAGGTGGCGAACACGTCGGCGTGGTCGGGATCGAGGGCGTCGCAGCCGGCCACCGAGTGCTCGCGGTCGATGTGGTCGACGATGGCGGCGGCCGCCTCCTCCTCGTACCCCAGCCGCTCCAGCGCCCGTGGCACGGTGCGGTTGACGATGGACATGGTGCCGCCACCGACGAGGCGCTTGGTCTTGACGAGCCCCAGGTCGGGCTCGATGCCGGTGGTGTCGCAGTCCATGAGCAGGCCGATGGTGCCGGTGGGGGCCAGCACGGTTGCCTGGCTGTTGCGGACGCCGACCCGCTGGGCGAGGGCGCAGGCCTCGAACCAGGCCTCGCGGCTGGCCGCCACGAGGACCGGTGCGGCGTCGTCGACGAGCAGCTCGGCTGCCTCGCGGTGCTGGTCGAGCACCCGCAGCATCGGCTCGCGGTTGGCCTCGTAGCCGGCGAAGGGGCCCAGCCGGTCGGCCAGGCGGGCCGAGGTGCGGTAGGCGTGGCCGGTCATGAGCGAGGTGATGGCGGCGGCGACCGAGCGGCCCCCGTCGCTGCGGTCGGGTAGTCGGCGTTGCCGACGAGGATCTCCTGGGCGGTGAACACCACCTCGACGGCGTGCTGGAACCCGTCGACGTCGAACCCGCCGATGGCGTCGGTGTCGCCGTCGTGTTCGCCGAGGAACGCCAGCAGGTTCAGGCTGGCCAGATTGCAAGCCGAGTTTTCGAGATGGACATACTCGCTGCAAGGGTTGCTCGCCGTGATACGGCCCGTGTTGGACGCCGTGTGCCAGTGGTTGATGGTGGTGTCGAACTGCAGGCCCGGGTCGGCGCACTCCCAGGCCGCCTCGGCCACCTGGCGGAACAGCCGGCGGGCCCGCAGGGTGTCGACCACCGCGCCGTCGGTGCGAGCGGTGAGGTCCCAGTCGCCGTCGTCGACGACCGCCTGCATGAACTCGTCGGTGACCCGGACCGAGTTGTTGGCGTTCTGGTACTGGATGGAGTGGGCGTCGGAGCCGTCGAGGCCGACCTCGAAGCCGGCCGCCTCGAGGGCCCGCAGCTTGTGCTCCTCGCGGGCCTTGCACCAGACGAACTCCTCGACGTCGGGGTGGTCGGCGTCGAGGACGACCATCTTGGCGGCCCGCCGGGTCTTGCCGCCGCTCTTGATGGTGCCCGCCGAGGCGTCGGCGCCCCGCATGAAGCTGACCGGGCCGCTGGCGGTGCCGCCGCCCCGCAGCGACTCGCGCGAGGAGCGGATGCGGCTGAGGTTGACGCCGGCGCCCGAGCCGCCCTTGAAGATGACCCCCTCCTCCACGTACCAGTTGAGGATGGACGTCATCTCGTCGTCGACCGAGAGGATGAAGCAGGCCGACGCCTGCTGGGGGGTGTCGGGGACGCCGATGTTGAACCAGACCGGCGAGTTGAAGGCGGCCTTCTGGGTGACGATCAGGTGCTTGAGCTCATTCGCGAAGGCGGCGGCCTCGTCGCCGTCGGCGAAGTAGCCGTCGCGGGCGCCCCAGGCGGCGATGGTGTCGACGACGCGGTCGGCCACCTGGCGCAGCGACGACTCCCGCTCGGGCGTGCCGAGGGTCCCCCGGAAGTACTTCTGGGCGAGGATGTTGGTGGCGTTGACCGACCAGCCGGCCGGCACCTCGACGTCGAGCTGCTCGAACGCCACCGAGCCGTCGCGGTGGTCGACCAGCCGGGCGTCGCGCCACTCCCACTCGACGGCGTCATAGGGGTGCGTGCCGGCCTCGGTGAACACCCGGCGGATGCCGAGAACCCCGCGCTCGGGAAGCATGGTCATGTCAGGTGCTCCTCGTGTCCCGTTGGCGCCGCCAGCGTACGGACGGGGTGTGACGGTCTCCCTGGCCGACGGTCCCGTCCAGACGGCCACCCTAGGGAGGGTGCCCTGTGGACGGGAAGGGCACGAGTTGTGGAAATGCCGGTGGACGACGGGCACCTTGTCCACAGCCGTCCACAGGCGGTGCCTCCCCGGCCAGCGCCCCTGACGGTCCCGCGGTTCCGGCCGATCGCCGTCGGGGTGGCGCCGGGTACGGTCGGGGCGTGCAGCGGCTCCTTCCCACCGGAGATCCACCCGACGGACCCACCTCGGTGGACCCCGTGGCGGCCTACCACGACCCCGAACGCCCCGCCCCGGGGGCCCGGCCGTGGGTGCTCGTGAACATGGTCGCCTCGGTGGACGGGGCGACCGCCGTGGACGGCCGCTCGGGGCCGCTGGGCGGCGACGCCGACCGGTCGCTCCTGGGGATCCTGCGGGGGCTCGCCGACGTGGTGCTGGTGGGCGCCGGCACGGTGCGTGCCGAGGGCTACGGCCCACCCCGCACGCCCCGGACG
>LUMD01000670.1_pt1 | contig 22158 bp, 20 predicted proteins | sample 729651 | NCBI WGS metagenome assembly LUMD01 (sample SAMN03860272, study PRJNA289734) | marine metagenome | biome: seawater column; feature: ocean; material: water; isolation source: Red Sea water column Station 34 - depth 258m | place: Saudi Arabia: Red Sea | collected 2011-10-15 | depth 258 m | reverse complement strand
CGACAACTCCAATCTGATAATCAGGGTTTTGTGTGCTAGTTTCTTTTGCCCAATTGGCGATTGCTTGTAATTCATACTGGTGATCGCTAAATGACAGTGCTTGTATTGTGTTGTCGGGAGAGATTGGTTTTATTAATTCACAGCCTAGGATTTCAAAGAGTTTGCCCTGTTCGGGCGTGGGTCTATTAAAACCGAAAGCGAAATATTTTCCCTTTTTTTTGTATCCATTCAGAGCTTCATAAACTATTTTGAATAAATCGGTGGAGTCAATACAACCTCTTGCTAACTTCATTTTTTCAAGTTCGTAGATCCATTCAACTAATAGAGCGCTAGGGCTAGAGAAAAAACTTGGCATAGTTGCTATATCAACAAAATGTGTCTTGCAGAGATAGTAGCATTTAATTAATTCATCAATTACAGCTTCTGAATGGTCGTTTGAATCCTGTTGGATAATCTCTTTAAAGAAAAATCGGAGTTCCGTTTTGGAGAGTAGACGGATTGATCTTTTGGGGTTATTTTGTTGCCAGAAGTTCTGGAGCCAAGAGCTGTATGAAAAAATGTTTGGCATTTTGAGTGAGCCGTGCTGTGCTGATAATGATTGCTTGACGGCCAATACTTGGCGATTATTTGCCACAATGATTGTGTCGTCCGACTGAATCAAAGAAAGATCTAAGTTAACTTTCATTCGGAAACTCGAATACTATGTCTAGATATTGACGAAGCTCTGAGACGCCCTCTTTTTTGAGGGAAGAGAAAAGCTGTACATTGATGTTTGGTATGTCTTTTAGGGACTTAATGACTCTCAGCTTTGTTGAACTGGCGATTCCCCTTTTTAGTTTGTCTGATTTGGTTAAGAGGATGTTTGTGGGAACATCGTTGTCAACACACCACTGCAACATCATTTCATCAAATGGTTTTAAGGGGTGACGGCAATCCATCACTAAAATGGTGGCCATTAAGCATTTTCGATTATCAAAATATTCACTCATGTCAAGGTGCCATCTTCGCTTGACTTTATCTGGCACTTTGGCATAACCATAGCCTGGCAAGTCGACGAGCCGTCGTTTTTCGTCGAGTTCAAAAAAAACTAAATGTTGTGTGCGTCCAGGCGTTCGGCTGACCTTTGCTAATTTTTTTTGTTCGGTCAGGGCATTGATTACACTAGACTTTCCTGCATTGGAACGACCCGCAAATACAACCTCATATCCATGGTCTTCGGGGCAGCCCTTTAATGTAGGGCAAGATAGTAAGAATTTTGCCTGACGGTAAGAATTATGCATAGCTCGGTCATATCTTAGAGACAAAGACATTATATAAGTTTCATTCTTGGGTAAATCACAGGAATGAAATATTCTTTTAACTATTCCAGTGCTTTTTGCGAAAAGCGTAAATTTCGTTTTAAGTATAATTTACAACGGAAATTGAACAGCATTAGCCATATTGACAAGTAACATATTCCTTACTGGGTTGAGCTCTTTTCGAATTTTGACTTGAATTGACAAGACTTTTTGGTGACTTATGGATAATGATGTATACCTTCATCGGAAATATAAAAAGTTTTCTTCAAATGATGATTTAAGTAAAGCTTTGTCGCTTTATGAGGCGACGGTTCATTCTGATTGGATTGACTACAATGGCCATATGAGCGAGTCTTTCTATCTCTATGCATTTGGAGACGCCTCTGACGCCCTTTTTCGCTATGTTGGCATCGATGAGGATTATCGATCTGCAGGTCAATCTTTCTATACAGTTGAAACGCACATAAATTATTACCTAGAAGTTTCTGAGGGTGAGCCTTTAAAATTTACCACTCAAATACTTGGGCTCGATAAAAAGCGTTTGCATTTTTTTCATCAGATGATTCATGCTCAGAACGGAAAACTTTTGGCAACGACTGAGCAAATGTTGATACACGTTGATACGAATAAATCGAAGGCCAGCGAAATCATGCCTAGAGTCGCGGAAAAACTTGGAAAAATTTGGGTTTTTCATCAGCAACTTCCGTCTCCTAAGCAGCAAGGTAGGGTCATGCAAATACCACAAACAAAATAGATCAGATTGAATATTTTCGATAAAAAATAGGAAGGGAATTAAATGGAATTTAGTCTTTCAAGTGAACAAGAGATGATTATCGATAGCGTTCGTAGCTTTGTCGAGCAGGAACTATATCCACACGAAGATGAGGTCGAGAAAACCAATCATATCGATGCAAGTTTGGCAGAAAGCATTAAACAAAAAGCGATTGAGCTTGGTCTTTATGCTACAAACATGCCAGCGGAATATGGCGGTGGTGGTCTCGATACATTGACTTTATGCCTTTTGGAGAAAGAATTGGGTAAGGCAAATTTTGGTCTTCAGTATATTGTTGCCAGGCCAAGCAACATATTAATGGCGTGCAAAGATGAGCAAATTGAAAAATATTTACTACCAACGATACGTGGTGAAAAAGTAGATTGTTTGGCTATGACCGAACCCAATGCAGGCTCGGATGTGCGTTCTATGAAATGCCGTGCTGAGCGTGATGGTGAGTATTTTGTAATCAACGGTTCCAAGCACTTTATTAGTCATGCTGATATGGCCGATTACGTGATTTTATTTGTAGCCTCTGGTGTTGAAGAAACTTCTAGAGGCGCAAAGAAAAAAATCACGAGTTTCCTTGTAGATATGGGAACCCCAGGTTTTTCTGTAGAAACTGGATACCATAGCGTTTCACATCGTGGATATCATAACTTTATCCTTAATTTTGATAACTGCCGTGTTCATGAATCACAAGTATTAGGCGAGGTAGATCACGGTTTTGATGTTGCCAACGAGTGGCTCGGAGCTACTCGTTTATCTGTTGCAGCAATGTGCCTAGGAAGAGCTGAACGTGCCTTACAGATTGCGACCGAATGGGCTGCAACTCGTGAACAGTTTGGACAGACCATAGGAAAGTTTCAAGGGGTGTCTTTTAAGCTCGCTGACATGTCCATGGAATTGCAAGCTGCTGAGTTGCTTACTTTGAGGGCTGCTTGGAATGACTCTCAGGGAAATATGACCAATAGCGATGCAGCAATGGCAAAACTAAAGGCAACTGAAACACTGGCCATGGTTTCTGATGAGGCTATACAGATTCTAGGTGGCATGGGCTTGATGAACGAGTTGCCTCTAGAGAGGATATGGCGAGACCATCGAGTAGAACGAATATGGGATGGTACCAGTGAAATTCAACGTCATATTATCTCAAGGTCGCTCTTAAGACCTTTCGAATAAATGATCTCCATGAGTCAATCAAATTTGAGTCGTCTGATATCTCCTAGGTCAATTGCAGTTGTTGGTCATCGAGGAGCTGATTTTGCAATAAGAGGAAGCCTTAAATTGGGTTATACTGGAAAAATTTGGGCGATTCATCCATCTAGGGAGACTATCGAGGGGTTGGAGTGTTATAAAAGTGTTAGAGATTTACCTGAGCCTCCAGATGCAACATTCATAGCAGTTAATGCCGAAGCGGCGATAAAGATAGTTGCTGATCTAAAGGAAATCGGAGGTGGTGGGGCAGTGTTGTATGCTTCCGGTTTTGGAGAGGTGGGAGAAGAGGGATTTAAAAGAAGCCAGAGGTTAGTTGAAGCTGCAGGCAGGATGCCGATTATTGGACCCAACTGTTATGGCTTTATTAATAGCTTAGATAGTGTTGCTTTATGGCCAGACTTGCATGGCTGTGAAGTCCTTGATAAAGGTGTAGCAATCATTACTCAAAGTGGTAATATAGGACTAAATATGACAATGCAGTCAATTGGTTTGCCGATTGCCTACATGTTTACTCTTGGCAATCAGGCAAATACCAGTATTTCAGATATTATTAATGCGGTGTTGGATGATGATAGAGTGTGTGCCATTGGGCTTCATATGGAAGGTGTTAGTGATATTGAAGCTTTTGATAACGCCGGACGCCGGGCGTTAGAAAAAAAGATACCTATCGTCACTATTAAAACTGGCCGTACAGATACCTCTTCTCAGATCGCTCTTAGCCATACCAGTTCGTTGACGGGAGCGGATCAATTGTTTGATGTTTTATTCGATCGTCTAGGAATAGCTAGAGTTGATAACATTCCGGAGTTTTTAGAAACATTAAAATTGCTCAGCATTTTAGGCGTAATCGATCACAATGGTGTGGCATCAATGAGCTGTTCAGGTGGAGAGGCTGGAATGATGGCTGATTTAATTGATGGCTTGGATATCTCTTTTTCAGGCCTCGAAAAAGAACACAAGGAACGAATTCAAAACACATTGAACGAGTTTGTTGAGGTAGATAATCCCTTGGATTATCACACTTTTATCTGGGGGGATCGTCATCGTACAGCTGCTTGCTTTAAAGAAATGATGAGTGGAGACTTTGCAGCAACCATGCTACTGTTAGATTGGCCAAAAACCGACCAAATGAGCCAGCAAGATTGGGACAATACTTTCTATGCCCTATGTGATGCAGCGACTGAGACAGGAAAAAAAGCTATCGTTCTAGCTTCTATGGCTGATTGTATGCCAAAAAGGATCATTGATGAATGCCAAAAACGTGGAATTGCACCAATGATTGGTTTGGATACCTGTCTTAAATCGTTACATCATTCATATAGATGCGCTCAAGCTTTCAATGCAGATTCACATACTCCCATAGAGGCTTCAATTCCAGTTTCAAAAAAAACGCAGACCAAGAAAACACTTACTGAGTTTGATGGAAAGCAATTATTGGCCAAGTATGGGATATCAATACCTGAAGGTCAGATAGTTACTAGTATTGAGGGTGCATTGAGGGCCGCAGAAAAATTGAACTATCCGGTCACCGTGAAGGTATCGAGTGAAGCCTTGGTTCATAAGAGCGATTCAGGAGCTATTAGGGTTAACGTTAAGGATGCCGAGATGCTCAAATTAGCAGTATCTGAGCTACTACAAATCGGATCTTCATTATTGATTGAAGAAATGGTAGAGGGTGCTATAGCTGAGTTAATTATTGGTGCCGATTGTGACCCGTTGTTTGGAAAATATTTGATGATTGGTAGTGGTGGGGTTTTGGTTGAGTTATTAAGTGACAGTATTCCTTTACTATTACCTGTTGAGAGGAGTAATGTCGTGGAAGCACTTTCTGAGTTGAAGCTATTTTCGATACTTGAGGGTTATCGTGGACAATCAGCTGGAGATATTGATGCTGTGATTGATACTGTGATGTCTACGGTTGATTTTGTTAACTCAAATGAAGTCATTGAACTTGACATAAATCCGTTACTCGTTTTGCCTCAGGGAAAAGGTGCAATCGCCGTTGATGCTTTGGTTAGACTGAATTAGTAGTAACATGACATTAATCTCAAAATTAAGGAAAATTCTATGAACAAAAGTGTCACTTGTGAGGTCTATAACGAAGTTCTGCTCATTACACTCGATCGCCCTAAAGCCAATGCAATTGATGCTATAACAAGTCACGCGCTTGGTGATGCCTTTATCTCATTTAGAGATGATAATGATTTAAGAGTAGCTATTATTATTGGCGCAGGTGAACGGTTTTTTTGTGGTGGTTGGGATTTAAAAGCAGCATCTGAGGGTGAGGCCGTTGATGCAGACTTTGGTCCAGGTGGTTTTGCTGGACTTACTGAATTGTGGGATTTGGATAAGCCTGTTATTGCTGCGGTTAATGGTTTAGCGGTTGGAGGTGGTTTTGAGTTGGCACTTGCCGCTGACCTAATTATTGCTTCCAACACAGCTGAGTTTTTCGTTCCTGAAGCTACTTTAGGAATTATTCCTGATAGCGGAGGAGTTTTGAGATTGCCACGTCGCTTACCTCGAGCGATTGCAATGGAAATGCTGATGACTGGTAGGAGAATGGGTGTAGATGAGGCACAAAAATATGGTCTAGTGAACAGAAGTTGTTCATTAAAAAGGTTAAAAAAGCAAGCCATTGAGTGGGCGCACGAAATCGCTCAGTCTGCTCCCCTTTCATTGGCAGCAATTAAAGCGGTCATTAGAGAGACAGATCAAATGGATTTAGAATCTGCCTATGAAACTATGCGCTCTGGTCAAATCAAGGCTTATCATAAAATGCTCAAATCTGAGGATGCCAAAGAGGGGCCACTTGCTTTCTCTCAGAAGCGACCTCCTAAATGGCAAGGTAAATAGCTTTCCATAAATCCTCTTCACACTGCATAAAATAGATGTCTGTATAATTTAACGAAAATCAATAGAACATAAAGTGAATTCATCATGAAAAAGATTTTATTGTTAATCCTTTCTATAGCGGCATTGGCTTTATCAATGAGCTCTGTATCCGAAGAATCAAAGAGCGAAGGTGAGGCTATGTTTGAAGCTTTGGGATGTTTGAGTTGCCACGGATCGGGAGGAAATTCAACTGATGATGACATTCCTTCCCTCGCTGGCAGAGATGCTGAATGGATAGTGCAACAATTAGAACAATTTCAGTCAGGAGAGCGTCAAAATGCGATTATGAATGCAATGGCGCCAATGGCAGAAGGGTTTGAGGAGTCTATAGCTGAATACCTTTCTACTCAAGGACTTAGAGAGTAGTCTTTACCGTTTTCTTCATAAATAGAAGTTAACGGAACCATCAATATTCAAGTATAATTTCGTGGAATTTTTTGGAGATTTGGAATGAAAAAGACCATTATTTTTTTTCTATCAATTGTACTTGCAGCCCTTAACGCAAATAGTCTAGCCTCTGGAGATGCTGAAGCTGGCCAAGCTAAATCCGCGACATGTATGGGTTGCCATGGTCTTGCTGGTAATAGTACCATACCAAATTTCCCTAAACTTGCCGGTCAAGGCGAAGGCTACATTTTGAAGCAACTACAGGAGTTTAAGTCAGGTGAAAGAGACAATGCAATTATGGCAGGTGTTGTATCCTTACTCTCGGAACAAGATATGATGGATATTGCGGCATATTACTCAATTCAAACTATCAGTGAAAATAGTGCTAAGGCAGATGAGGAAACAATCGAATTAGCTCGAAAGATCTATGTTGGTGGAAAGAAAGACACACAAACCACTGCTTGTATTGCTTGCCATGGCCCTAGGGGTTTAGGTATTCCGAGTGCAAAATTTCCTGCTCTTGGTGCTCAGCATGCTGAGTATACTGCTTCGCAGTTAAAAGCATTCCGTCAATATTCAATCAACGAGCAGACTGGCTCTGATGACCTTGCTAGAGATAATGACTATGAAGGGATGATGAGAAGTGTTGCCAAAGGTTTGACAACCGTTGAAATTGAAGCTTTAGCCGAATACATTGCTGGCCTGCACTAATTAGTTCATTCTTTCGGTATTGCCGTCTACGGTCATGACTTGACCAGATATTTTGTGGGCCTCATTTAATCTTTTTGCAGCTCTTCTTCTGAAACCCCAGTAGATTTTGCTTTGGCTTCTATGACTCTTTTCATTCTGTCTCCCAATACCGACCCTGGGCAAATAGCGTTGACTCTTATGTTGAATTCACCAAGTTCTATTGCAAGTGATTTGGTCACACCAATGATAGCCCATTTACTTGCTACGTAAGGCGTTCTGAGAGGAAATCCAAATAAGCCTGCAGTAGAGGAAATATTAATAATGGATCCGCCTTTATTATTTTTTAACAAAGGTATGGAGTATTTAGTGAAATAAAAATGGCTGTTAAGATTGATGTCTATAGTATTTTTCCAGTCAGAAATCGATAAACTTTCCATAGGCCCGGTAGGCCCGGCTATGCCGACATTATTAATGAGTGCATCAATGCTTGCAATTCTTTCCTTGAGTGAATAAAAATATTTTTCCACGGAGTCTTGATTTTTGGCATCAACATTATCTATAAATAGTTTTTTGTTTATCAATGGATGCTTGTTGATTATGTCGATTCTTTTTTGGTTGATGTCCGACAAATAAACGTTGTATCCTTTATCTAAAGATAAACTGGCTATGCTCCAACCAATTCCATCAGCAGCAGCTGAAATTATAATGTTTTTTCCAGGAGATATATTTTGAGTCATTTAACTTAATGTTACGCTAAAGCCTCAGATAACTCATCAGAAAGTTATTGGCTTAACAAATTTGAGGATAAGTCAAAGTTTATCTTATTTTCACACTTAGCAAATATAATTATTAGTAAATCATTAATGCTAAAAAATATTAAAGCAATAATCAAAGATTACTTATACAATAGTGCAAGTTTATATAGTCCTTATTCGGCTTAAACATGGCTGATCTTTTGAATAATTACGATTTTATTGTTATCGGTGCTGGTTCGGCAGGCTGTGTTCTTGCAAATAGGCTCAGCAAGGATTCTTCTAACAAAGTATTACTTATAGAAGCAGGCGGTACCGACCGTCGTTTTTATGTGCAAATGCCTATCGGCTACGGCAAAACCTACCACCAAAAAGACATCAACTGGATGTATATGGCGGAGCCAAGCTCTGGTACTAATAATCGTGCCAGTTATTGGCCACGAGGAAAACTATTGGGCGGTTCAAGCTCGATTAATGCGATGGTCTATGTTCGAGGCAATCCACTAGATTTTGACGACTGGCAAATGGCTGGAAATCCTGGTTGGTCATACAATGATTTGCTTCCATACTTTAAACGTATGGAGACATGGCAACAGGGTAATGACCCATATCGAGGTAGTAGAGGGCCAGTAAATGTTTCAGACGTTACAGACCAGCTTCATCCCTTGTGTAATAATTTTATTTCTGCAGCTGAAGAATTAGGAATCAGTTTCAATGGTGACATGAATGGCGAGATTCAGGAAGGTGTTGGTCATTACCAGATAACCACACATAAGGGACGGCGTATGTCTGCTTCGCGAGCTTATTTACATCCTGTTTTGAAGCGTTTCAACCTTACCGTAATTACCAAGGCTCTGGTTACTCGTATTCTTTTCGAAGGTAAACGCGCTACCGGTGTGGAATACAAAAAAGCAAGCAAACTTTACCAGGCAAACGCCAAGCATGAAGTGATATTAAGCGCTGGTGCTGTGAATTCACCACAACTTCTCCAGTTATCTGGAATTGGTCCAGAGTCAGTCCTGAATGAGGCAAATGTTTCGGTAATTCATGACAGCCCTGCCATTGGGAAAAACCTCCAGGACCATCTTGGGGTTAGCTATTTTTATAAAAGTAAGGTAAGAACCTTGAATGATCAGCTGAGACCTTGGTGGGGTAAGCTATGGCAGGGTGTTCGATATATCTTCACTAGGACTGGACCATTAAGTTTAAGTGTCAATCAGTCTGGCGGTTTTGTTAGAACTAGGGATGGACTTACAAGACCGAATATTCAGCTTTATTTTTCGCCTGTAAGTTATACTCTTGAACCCCATGGAAGGCGCGCTATGCTAAGTCCAGACCCCTTTTCAGCCGTGTTGTTGGGAGTATCGAACTGTAAATCAAATTCACGAGGCCAGATTCGAATAAAGACTAGTGATCCAACTATTGCACCTATAATTGAGCCTAACTATCTATCTCATGACGATGATGTCCAAGACCTATTAGAGGGCGTTAAACTACTAAGGAAATTAGCTCAAACTGAGAGTTTTAGTAAGGTCATTTTTGATGAGTTTCGACCTGGACCTGATTGTAAATCAGATGCTCAAATGATAGAAGATATTCGAGACAATGCTTGGACTGTTTTTCACCCGGCTTGTACTTGCCGTATGGGTCCTGATCCAATCAAAAATGTTGTTGATAGTAATCTTAAAGTGCATGGAATAGAAGGACTTAGGGTGGTAGATGCATCAATATTTCCAAAGCTTATATGTGGTAATATTAATGCCGCTACAATGATGGTGGGTGAAAAGGCTTCGGATCTGATTTTGGCCGATATATCTAAATAAAGAGTTAGCTAAAAAGAGACTAATTATGAAAATTATTAGCATAGAAACCTTTACTAACGAATACATTGGTTTGGTTCGAGTGCGTTCGGACGAAGGTGATGAGGGTTGGGGACAAACTAGTTCCTACAATGCAGACATAAGTGCTCAAGTAGTGCACAGACAAGTGGCCCCTCATGTGCTAGGTTTGAGTGGTCTCGACATTGAAGATTTAAACCGAGAGGTGTTAGAACGAGAACATAAGTTTCCTGGAACCTATCTTTATCGTGGTTTGAGTGGATTAGACACTGCGCTCTGGGATATTAAGGCTAAACGTGCCAACAAAAGTGTGTGCCAGTTAATTGGTGGAAAGCCATCCTCTATTCCAGTTTACGCTTCGAGTATGCAGCGAGAAATCACCCCTGAAGCTGAAGCTGAACGTTTTCTAGAACTTAAAGAGAGGTATGGTTATAAAGCCTTCAAATTTCGTGTAGGGAGAGAGTGTGGTCATGACTTGGATCAATGGCCCGGTCGTACAGAGGCTATTGTGAAGCAAGTGCGTGAGGTTTTGGGAGATGATGTGGCACTGCTGGTGGATGCCAATAGTGCTTATACTCCAGCTAAAGCGATTGAAGTTGGACATATGTTGGAAGATTATGGTGTCAGTCATTTCGAAGAACCTTGTCCTTATTGGGAGCCTGACTGGACACGTCAAGTTAAAGATGCTCTAGATATTGATATAAGCGGTGGTGAACAGGATAACGATATGCGTATCTGGAAGCACATGATAGACTCTCAAGTAGTGAATATTCTACAGCCCGATATCTGCTATATGGGAGGTATTACTCGTACCCTAGAGGTTGCTCGGCTGGCCCGTATTACTCGTACCCTAGAGGTTGCTCGGCTGGCCCAGAAAGTGAACTTACCGGTGACTCTTCATTCAGCTAACTTATCCTTGGTGACATTATTTTCTGCACACATTATGGGCTCTATCCCTAATGCAGGTAAATACTTAGAATTCTCCATTGAAGGTTTAGATTACTACCCCTGGCAAGACAATATATTTTCACCAAACTTCAAAATAGTTGAAGGTCGGCTATTAATGGATCATAAGCCGGGCTGGGGTATAGAGGTAAATCCAGACTGGTTGTCTCAGTCAGATTATCAGGTGAGCCATGTGGGTTCGCGCTTTTAGTTTAGTTTTTTTAACTAAAAGGGCAGTTCAAACTGCCCTTTTTTATTAGTCAGCAAAATCCTGTATAATTTCCTGTTTTTTTATACTACATACGGATTGGATAGATGAAGACCTCATTGAGCACACTTGAAGGGTTGAAAAGATCCCTGACAGTTGAATTGCCTGTAGATGCTTTCAACCAGAAAACGGATGAGATTTTACAAAGCCTTGCCAAAAAAGTCCGCATTGATGGTTTTAGAAAAGGCAAGATACCGACGACAATCTTGCGTCAACGTTTCGGTGCTAGCGCTAAAGCAGACGCTACAAACGAAATAGTGAGTGAAACTTTAGAAGAAGCGTTGACAGACGCTGATGTTTCTCCGGCTGTGCAACCCTCTTTAACTAATGTGGACACAGAAAGTGGTGATAATTTTATCTATACAATTGAGTTTGAGGTGTACCCTGAAGTTAGCGTGGCACCATTATCGAGCCTAAATATTGATCAAATAAGCGCAACAGTTTCCGAAGAAGACGAAGAAAGGGCAATACAAGACCTACAAGATAGGGCAACTGAATACAAAACCGTTAAACGTAAATCTAAAAATGGTGACCGTTTGATTATTGATTTTGAGGGACTGCTAGATGGCGAGTCATTTGAAGGTGGTGCGGCAGAGGGGTTTGAAATCATTCTTGGGCGTGGTGCGATGATTGAAGGGTTTGAGCAAGGACTCACTGATGTTTCTGCAGGTAAGACGGTAGAAGTTAAAGCAACATTTCCTGAAGATTACCATGTTGAAAACTTAGCTGGAAGAGAAGCTGTATTTAAAGTCAAGGTTAATGAAGTAGGTTCACCCAAAGAAATGAAACGTGACGACGAATTTGCTAAAAAATATGGTGAAAAGGATTTCGAGACCATGAAAAGTCGTATGTCTAACCAAATGCGGCTGGAGTTAAACTCCCGCGTAGTTCAGCTAAACAAAGATGCCGCTTTTACTGCACTCTTGACTGCAAATGACTTTGAAGTCCCCGAAGGCAGCGTAAGTACGGAAGCAACGAAGTTGCAGCATGATATGGAAGCAAGAATGGAACAACAGGGCATGCCTTCAAAGGGTAACTTTCCTGAAGCCATGTTTCAAGAAGAGGCATCAAAACGGGTGAAGTTGGGTCTCTTAATCAATAAAATTGCGAATGATAGCGAAATCAAGCCTGAAAAAGAGCAAGTTGATGCTAAACTAAAGGAAATGTCTATGCAGTATGGTGAAAGTTCGCAACAAATGATTGATTGGTATAATTCTGACCCTTCAAGGTTGGCAGGTGTTGAGTCGATTGTTGTTGAAGAACTTGTTGCTACACATGTTGTACTGGAAGCTAAAGTCAATGTTACTGAAAAGACTTTTCAGGAAATTATGAACCCGCAAAGTTAATTATGTCAATGCAAAACTTACATCAAATCCCTATGGTAATTGAAAGTTCGGGTAGAAGTGAAAGAGCTTACGACATCTATTCACGATTACTTAAGGAGCGAGTTGTTTTTATGGTAGGCCCTGTAGAGGACTATACGGCAAATGTTGTTGTCGCTCAACTTCTTTTTCTAGAGTCAGAGAATCCCGATAAGGATATTCATTTATATATCAATTCACCAGGCGGTTCCGTTACAGCTGGTTTAGCGATCTATGACACCATGCAGTTCATCAAGCCTGATATTTCTACACTTTGTATTGGCCAGGCTGCAAGTATGGGCGCCTTGTTACTAACCGCCGGTGCAAAAGGCAAAAGGTTTGCTCTGCCTCACGCCAGATGCATGATTCACCAGCCTTTGGGGGGTTTTTCTGGTCAAGCCAGCGATATCGATATTCATGCTCAAAGAACACACCGGTCAAAGCATGAAGACTATTCAAAAAGACACTGACCGAGATAATTTCATGTCAGCTAGCGAGTCCGCAAAATATGGACTCATTGATAAAGTACTCAAAAAACGATAACTCTTAGTTTGACTATGGCTGAAAATACACAAGACCTGCATTGCTCATTTTGCTCTAAACACAAAGATGAGGTGTCCCGTTTAATAGCCGGTCCTGGGGTCTACATTTGTGATGAATGCATTGACTCATGCTATAGTCTCATTCAAGAGCAAACGAATAAAGAGAAAAAAGACCAACATCGGGACTGGAATTACACACCAAAGGAGCTATTTAATTTCTTGAACGAATATGTAATTGGCCAATCTCATGCAAAAAAGGTTTTGTCAGTCGCAGTCTACAATCACTATAAACGTTTAAAGACCGATTACGTCTCCAACGAGGTTGAGTTGGATAAATCAAACATTTTACTGATTGGTCCTACTGGCAGCGGCAAGACCCTTCTTGCGCAAACCCTGGCACGTTTTCTTGATGTGCCTTTTGCTGTAGCTGACGCGACAACTTTAACGGAGGCAGGTTATGTCGGGGATGATGTAGAGAATGTAATTAAAAGCTTGCTAGCAAAGTGTGATTTTGATCCAAACAGAGCTGAACAGGGAATTATTTTTATTGATGAAATTGATAAAATTTCGCGTCGCTCTGACTCTCCTTCCATTGGTTTAGAAAAAGTTATAGACAGACGAGTTGAAGAAGCAACTGGCATTGGCTTTGCTGCAAATGTCAAGGACGAGCGAAGTGAAAAAACACTCGCTGAACTATATAAATTGTTGGAGCCAGACGATTTGATTAAATTTGGCTTGATTCCTGAACTGGTTGGACGTCTAGCCGTTCACACTTCGCTTAGTGCACTTGATGAGGATGCTTTGGTAGAAATTCTTACAAAGCCGAAAAATTCTGTTGTCAAACAATTTCAACAGTTTTTTGCAATCGAAGGCGTGAAGCTAACGATTAGAAAAACTGCATTAGTAGCTATTGCAAAGCTTGCCGTTGAAAGAAAAACAGGCGCTAGAGGCCTACGAGCTATTCTGGAGGACCTATTATTGGATACCATGTATGAAATGCCATCAACTACAACTGCAAAAGAGGTTATCATTGATAGGGCAGTAGTTGAAGGCAAAAAACAGCCGATAGTTATGTATTTAAGTGAAAAAAAATCAAATAATATTAAAAAAGCTAGTTGATGACTTTCACTTTTTTATGCAGATGACTCAATAATGCCAATGGAGTTATTTGACCGCCAAAAAGATTCTGTAGGTCAAGGTGAACGAACGGTATTAGTGAGTGTTGAGCTTACCTCCAATAGCCAGCAATCCAATGGAATGGAGGAGTTCAGGCAACTTGCTTTGTCATCTGGACTTAGCATTGTTAATACTGTCAAAGTTAAAAGAAGCTCTACCGAAGCTAAATTCTTTGTTGGTAAAGGAAAGGTTGAGGAGTTAGCCTCGATTGTAAGCATTAATGAAGCCGATTTAGTAATTTTTTCACTTCAACTTTCACCCACTCAAGAGCGTAATCTTGAAAAAACCTTGAAATGCCAAGTGATGGATAGAACTGGCTTAATTCTAGACATTTTTGCGCTTAGGGCGAAGTCATATGAAGGCAAGTTACAAGTCGAATTGGCACAATTACATCACCTATCCACTCGCCTGGTCAGGGGCTGGACTCACCTGGAAAGACAAAAAGGTGGTATCGGTCTGCGTGGTCCTGGTGAAACTCAGCTAGAGACAGACAAGCGATTAATTTCAAAACGTATTAAATACCTTAGCAGGCGTCTCGACAAGGTCCACAAGCAGCATGACTTGGGTCGAAAATCAAGACGCAAAAAAGATCTTCCTATGATTTCACTTGCCGGTTATACAAATGCTGGCAAATCTACATTGTTCAACCAGTTAACTAATTCACATGTTTATACCGATAACAAGCTTTTTGCAACTCTAGATTCTACTATTCGCCGAGTTATTCTTCCAGCTGCAGGAGAAGCGGTTGTTGCAGATACGGTTGGTTTTATCCAAGACTTGCCTCATGAGCTTGTGGCTGCATTCAAATCAACTCTAGAAGAAACCCGTCAAGCTAATGTACTTCTTCACGTTGTTGATGCTTCAGATAACGATAGTGATGACAAAATAGAACAGGTTGAAGATATTATTGAACAAATAGGAGCACAAGAAATTCCGAGCATAATTGTGATGAATAAGATTGATGAAATGAGTGATTTTCATCCAAGAGTCGATAAAGACTATGCAGGAAATATAAACCGTGTATGGCTTTCAGCCCATACTGGAGAAGGTATTGATTTGCTTTATCAAGCTTTATCTGAACGTCTCAGTGGTATGATGACTCTTGCTGGTATTCAGTTAGATGTTCAGTCAGCTTATATTAGAAGTGAAATTCATAAAGTCGGTTTTATTCAGAAGGAAAAAATGAATGAATTTGGTCAGTGGCTACTTGAAATTAACGTTACTCGACACTATCTAAAGAGATTATTAGGTAAGCAAGGTGTTTCATTGTTATGGGAACAGAAATCGAAACAGAGTCAAATGGCCTAGAAAGGCAATCAGTACCTCTACTTCCGCTTAGAGATGTGGTTGTTTTTCCACACACGGTTATCCCTCTTTTTATTGGTAGAAAATCTTCAGTTCATGCCATCACTCGTTGATGATCCCAAAAAAAAAGATATTTTTAACTACGGTTGTGAAAGTAATATTTTACAATTACTCAAATTACCTGATGGCACTATAAAAGTATTAGTTGAAGGAGTTAAGCGCTCTAGAATTGAGGAGTTTGTTGACTTAGGACAGCATACCGAAGTTATTTTGAGTGACTGTGTATTGAGCTTTGAGGATGACACAGAAGTCAAAGCAATGATGCGTCTGGCTTTAGATAATTTTGAAAAATATATAAAACTCAGCAAAAAAATTCCAGAGGAAGTATATAAAGTACTTAAAGAGATTACAGACATTGAGCGCTTTAGTGATGTCATCATTGCAAACATTAATCTGAAAGTTGAAGAAAAGCAGGAACTTCTAGAAAGCGGCTTAGCAAAGGATAGATTAGAGGCAATTCTTACAATTCTTGAAGGTGAGCTAGAGGTTCTTGGAGCCGAACAAAAAATTCAGAACCGAGTTCGCAAGCAAATGGAATCTAATCAGAGAGACTATTATTTGAATGAACAAATGAAGTCCATTCAGAAAGAGCTTGGCACCCTTGATGATGAAAATGAGATTGAGGAATTGCAAGCAAGTATCAACAAAGCAAGAATGCCCAAAGAGGCTAAGAATAAAGCACAAGGAGAGCTCAATAAGTTACAGAGAATGTCTTCTCAATCTTCTGATGCCTCTATCATAAGAACTTATATCGAGAATTTATGTTCAGTACCTTGGAGTAAAAAGACGCGAATCAGTCAAGATTTAATTAAAGCGCAAAAAATATTGGATGACGATCACTATGGCTTAATCAAGGTTAAGGAGCGAATCTTGGAACACTTGGCTGTTCAAACTCGTGTTACCCATAATAAAGCAAATATTCTTTGTTTAGTTGGCCCTCCAGGAGTTGGGAAAACTTCGTTGGGAGAATCTATTGCCAGATCGGTAAATCGGAAATATATTCGAATGGCACTTGGTGGAGTGAGAGACGAGGCAGAGATTCGTGGTCATAGACGAACCTATATAGGTGCCATGCCAGGCTCAATTGTGCAAAAAATGCAAAAAGTTAAAGTCAAGAATCCACTTTTCTTGTTGGATGAAATCGATAAAATGGCGTCTGACTTTAGAGGTGATCCTGGATCAGCAATGTTAGAGGTGTTAGATCCTGAACAGAACCATACATTTAATGACCATTACTTAGAGGTCGACTATGACCTATCACAGGTAATGTTCGTGGCAACTGCAAACTCTCTAGACCTACCGAAAGCACTGATAGACCGTATGGAAATAATTCAGATTTCTGGATATACCGAAGATGAAAAATTACAAATCGCTAAACGACATTTGATTGCAAAGCAGATGAAAAATAATGGTGTCAAAAATAGCGAAATTGTTTTTAAAGATTCCGCAATAATGGATATTATCCGATATTACACTAGAGAGGCTGGTGTCCGTAACCTTGACAGAGAAATTGGTAGTATCTGTCGCAAGGTAATTAAGGATGTAACTCTGAAAAAGCGTAATGCAAAGGCAATAATTAATTCCAAAAGTTTGCCAAAATTCTTAGGAATGAAAAAGTATCGTTTTGGCTTAGCTGAAGAGCATAACCAGATCGGTGAGGTGACTGGTCTTGCTTGGACATCGGTGGGTGGAGACCTGTTGACTATTGAAGCTTCTACCTATAAAGGAAAAGGGAAGCTAAATTACACTGGTCAATTAGGTGATATTATGAAGGAGTCTATTCAAGCTGCCATGTCGGTCACTCGTCAGCGTGCAGATGTCTTAGGAATTGCAGAAGACTTTCATGAAAAGCTTGATATTCATATCCATGTTCCAGATGGCTCGACACCAAAAGATGGCCCCAGTGCTGGTGCAGCAATGTGTACCGCTTTGGTTTCTGTACTAACAGGTCGAAAAGTAAAGGCAGCGGTAGCTATGACCGGTGAAATTACACTTAGAGGTGAAATTACACCAATCGGTGGTCTAAAAGAAAAACTACTTGCTGCTCTGAGGGGCGGTATTAAAACTGTAATCATTCCTGATGATAATGAGCGTGAACTTTCTGAAGTACCAGAAAAGATCAAGGGTAACCTCGAAATTATAAAAGTGAAATGGATTGATCAAGTTCTTGATATTGCTCTTGAGAAATAACAGGGAATAGAATTTCAGCGATTCTTGATGAGCATAGCGTAATAAAAGCCATCATATTCCTTATGAGGTAGTTGTTGTTTCCCAATATCTCCATCTCCCCAAGTTAATGTTATTTTTTCATTTTTTGCATTCTTAAATTTGTCAAGGAATTGACTAATCTGGTGAATATTTTCATCTTTTAGCACTGAGCAAGTTCCATAAAGTAATCGGCCACCAGGCTTTAAAAGTCCCCAGAGATTTTCAAGCATCAAAGATTGAGTTTTGATAATTTGGGAAATATATTTTGCTTTTTTCAGTAGTTTAATATCGGGGTGTCTTCTAATAACTCCTGTACTTGAGCAAGGTGCATCTAGTAATATTTTATCAAATAGTTTTCCATCCCACCATTCTTGATTTCTTGCATCCCCCTGTTGAATAGTAATGTTATGAATTTTGAACCGATCAAGGTTTTCTTGAACTTTTGAGAGTCTTTTTTTGTCATTGTCTAGAGAGATAATATGAGCTTTTGGACAAAGTTCGGCTAAGTGTGTTGTCTTGCCACCTGGGGCACTACATGCGTCTAGAATGAGTTCACCTTTTTTAGGTGAAATCAATTGTGCTGCTAATTGTGCAGAAACATCCTGTACATAACAAGAGCCATTTTCGAAATCAGGTAGCTTAGTCACACCAACGGCATCATTAAGAATTAAAGCTTGAGGCACTATAGTCGAAGGTTGACTGAAGATATTGATTTCTTGTAATTGTTTTTGATAATCATCTCTCTGAATAGATGGATGCACACGAATCGTCATCGGAGCCTTTTTGTTGTTTTCAATGAGAATTTCTTGAAATTTTTTTGGATAATCTTGCTTTAGTTTTTTGACCAACCAATTTGGGTGAGAGTAATGCTTGGTATTTTGAATAGTTTCTTTGTCACGATCAATTTTTCTAAGTATGGCATTAATAAAACCTTTTGCCCATGGTTTTCCGATAACCTCTGCAACACCAACAGTTTCGTTGATTGCTGCATGGATTGGGGTATCCGAGTGAACAATTTGATATGCACCCAGAATAAGCAAACAATGAATGTCAAGATTCTTTTTTTCCAATGGCCTTTTTAGGCGAGCTGTTATGATGTCGTTAAGGTGATGATAAAACCGAACGGAACCAAAAGTTAAAGATTTAGCATAAGACAAATCATTAGAATCAACCGGAAAAATGTCATCGGCGAGAGATTGTTTGTTTATAACAATTGAACAAATTGCCCGGTGAGCAGTAGCTCTAGCGCTTGTTTTATTGATCAAGAGTTTGTTTGATGTTTTGAAGGAGCTCTTTTGCATCTTGATAGCCAGGTATGTTGGTGCCATCTTCTAAGAATATTGAAGGTGTACCATTGACACCTAATTGCTTTGAAATCGCTAATTGTTGAGCTACGGGATTTTCACATTCTTCACTGACAGGTAAAATGCGTTTTGTTTTGTAGTTATGTATGGCTAGTTCCCTGTTTTCTGCGCACCAAATTTTTTCCATAGCACTTTGCGCATTGGGATGCAGTTGAGCTAGTGGAGAAGCTAAATATTTTATTGTTATACCTAAGGAATTCATTTCTGCCATATTGGCATGCAATTTTGCACAATAAGGGCAATCGACATCTGTAAAAACATGAACAATATGCTGTTCATTCGCTGCTTCAAAGATAATCTTGCTGCTTTCATCAATATTGTCAAGAATCTGCTTTCGTGTAGTGTTGATTCTAATTGCAGAAAGATTGGACATTGTATCTAAATCTGTAACAGCGCCTTGCAAAACATATCGTGCGTCGGAGGATATATACATGACGTCTATCCAGGGTTCAGTAATGATTACTTCATAAAAACCATCAAGTTGTGATTTATTTATTTGTTCGGAACTAATATTCGGGAAATATGGCTGTAAACGTTTAATGATTTCCTCGATATTTGCATGGGCAGAGTTTGCAAATAACAAAAACAACAATAAAAGTGACTTATACATAGTGTAAATTCATTATTAAAGAAGTAAATTTTACAGATATTTGGTAGAATACCGAGATTATAATTTTGCGGAAAAGGTAATGGAATTTTTTGTCACACATCAGACAGTAGAGCATTATAGTGGTGACTGTGCTGTAGCATTTGTTTTTAAGGACAAAACACATCAAAATAAGGATCTTCAGCAACTATTAGAATTGAATCGATTTGATGCAATTATTGGTGCAACTTTGATGTTCAGCCGAGTGAGCGGCTATAAAGCAAAGAGATTGTTGATTGTTGGATTGGGTGATTCTTCGCCCAATGAAAAGAACTACATTAAGGTGCTTCACTCACTTTCATCAGCTTTGTCTGAAGCGAAGGTGAAAAATGTAGTAATACCAGATATTCAAATTGATAATCGTGATGAATCTTGGGTGCAGTCAACGACTGCCCGTGTATTAAAAAATGCAAGCTATCAAGTCGAGAAAGTTGACGCTCAAGAGAAAAACGAGAAAGGCAATCTAGAAGCGATTAGTATTTACTCAGCAAATAATGATGCCACAGAAATTAATAAAGGTTTGGCCATTGCTAATGGTATGGCTTTAACTCGAAGATTGGGAGACTTGCCGTCTAACATTTGTACGCCTAGCTACTTAGCTGAAACAGCAAAGTCGTTGGCCAAGAGTTATAAGCTTGATTGTGAAGTTCTAGAAGAATCCGATATGCAGGCATTAGGTATGAATTCCTTGCTTTCAGTATCTAAAGGTTCTTCTGAGCCTGGTAAGTTAATTAGTCTAAGTTACAAAAATGCGGGTGAGGAGCAGCCAGTCGTATTGGTAGGCAAGGGAGTGACATTTGACAGTGGCGGAATTTCATTGAAGCCTGGTTCCAAGATGGATGAAATGAAGTTTGACATGTGTGGAGCGGCATCGGTGTTAGGTGTTATGAGAGCGGTCGCTGAGATGAATCTTAAAGTTAATCTTACCGTTGTGGTACCTACCGTTGAAAATATGCCTGCCCACAACGCCTCTAAGCCTGGCGATGTTGTTAAAAGTATGTCAGGCCAGACAGTTGAAATTCTAAATACAGATGCTGAAGGAAGGCTCATTCTTTGTGATGCATTGACTTATTGTGAAAAGTTCAGTCCAAAAGTTGTGATTGACATTGCAACACTTACTGGAGCTGTGATTATTGCATTAGGTAAACACCACTCTGGTTTAATGGCTAATGACCAAGCTTTAGCAGATGACTTGAAAGAGGCCGGTAGTAATGCGATGGATACGGTCTGGCAATTACCTTTGGATGAAGAGTATGATGAGTTGCTTAAGTCTAATTTTGCAGACATGGCGAATATTGGTGGCCGGGAAGCTGGCACCGTGACAGCTGCTTGTTTTCTTTCTCGCTTTACCAAAGATTATCGATGGGCTCACCTAGATATTGCAGGCACTGCTTGGCTTGGTAGTTCAAAAAAAGGTGCAACAGGTCGACCGGTACCTCTTTTAACGCAATATATTATGGAGCAAATGTAAGAATATTCATTTCTATATTTGATAATATGGCTTTAAATTATTGATTCATTCTAAGTTCATTATTCCTAAATACTATGCTAGTCAGACTTACAACTCCAACCAATTTGCCTTCATCAATGACCGGACAACGCGATATATTCAAACGAGTCAGCAGCCTAGCACAGTAGCGAATATACATTGTTGAGTGAACCGAAATGGCAGGTTTATTCATTATTTCATAAACATTAACTCGGTCTAGGGATCTATTTTTAGCAATCACCTTTCCTGCAATATCGGCAATTAAGACTACTCCATATTCATCGTTTTCATGAGCCTTGTCAACTATCAGCATTTTTGTTTTTTTGTGCTGCATAGTATCTAGTCCATCTTGAACACTCAGATTACGATCTACAATATCAACATCCTTCCACATTACATCCTTTACTAGTAATTCATTTTTCATATTTCCTCCTCTATGTTTTTACTTAGTATTTCAATTTGATGCATTACACCAACTGCATCTTCAACATCAATTTGAAAGGCAATACCTTCATGTGATTCTTTGTCGAAGGCACCTACTTCGTTAACAGTTTCAAGAATATCTAGAGCTTGATGTTGCTCTACTAAGAGAAAGACTACATCTCTTTGTGTTTCAATATGCAATCCTAAAAAAGTTTTCTTGTCATGAACACCTTCACCTCTTGCCTGAGAAATCACAGTTGAACCTGTAGCTCCATGTTCTCGAGCAGCAGATAAAATTTTATCGGTTTTAGCGCTATCAACAAAAGCGATTATTAATTTAAAGTGCATTACATCCTCCTTATTTGTTAATTAAATGTTTAATTTGAGCATAAGCTAATACTCCCATGATAGGAAATAGGCTTGCAAAGGCAATCAGCCCAAATCCGTCAATTAGCGGGTTTCTACCTTCTATTGTGCTTGCTAGGCCAAGCCCCAAAGCAGCTACCAGAGGCACGGTAACACTC
>LUMD01000341.1_pt1 | contig 22227 bp, 17 predicted proteins | sample 729651 | NCBI WGS metagenome assembly LUMD01 (sample SAMN03860272, study PRJNA289734) | marine metagenome | biome: seawater column; feature: ocean; material: water; isolation source: Red Sea water column Station 34 - depth 258m | place: Saudi Arabia: Red Sea | collected 2011-10-15 | depth 258 m | reverse complement strand
GACTCGCCCATCAGCACCGTCTCGGGCGGGCGCTGGTTCTCATCCTCGATGACGTCCATCAGAGAGTTCTTATCGCCATCCCGGAACGGCGCGTGGAGAGAATGGTGGCGGCGGGAGATGCGGATGGCGTCTGTCCCCTCTTCTCCTTGCATCTCGAGCTGCTTTCCGATCTCATCTTCGTTCGGGGGGCGTTGATACTCTGACTCAAGGTTTTCGGCAGCTTTCGTGATCTTACTGATCGTCCCCACCCTGTTAAGAGGGAGACGGACAATTCTGGAATGCTCCGCCAGCGCCTGCAGGATTGACTGACGAATCCACCAGACAGCATAGGAAATAAACTTGAAGCCGCGCGTTTCATCAAACCGCTCGGCAGCTTTGATCAAGCCGAGATTGCCTTCGTTGATGAGGTCGGTCAGCGGGAGGCCCTGCCCCTGGTAATCCTTGGCAACAGAGACGACAAACCGGAGATTCGCCTCCGTCAGTTCATTAAGCGCGATGGCGTCGCCCTGCTTAACACGCTGCGCAAGTTCAATCTCACGGGCCGGCGCGAGCGGCTCAAATTTCCCGATCTCTTCGAGATAACGGCTCAAACTTCTGTTTGCATCAGATGGCATAGATTCTTCCTGTTTCTAAGTTTCGAGTTTACCCCGGGTCCCCAAGCGGCTGAGAAATTACGCCCTGCCCTTGAATTCTCCAACACCTAATGGCCGTCTGTCAATTTGCCACTACCCATTTCGCAAGCCGAATAAATTCAGGCACATCCAGTTTTTCCGGCCGTTGACTCAGATCAAACTGCGTACCATCGATTTCCAGCGATGCGAGGGAGTTTCTGAGCATTTTCCGGCGCTGACCGAAGGCGAGCCGTGTGACACGTGAAAGGGCGTCGCTCTCGGACTGTGAAAGAGGTTCACCGGTTAGCGGCGTAATTCTCACCACGGCCGATTCAACCTGCGGTTTCGGTACGAATACCTCCGGAGGCACGTTCAGGATGATTTCGATATCGGCCCTCGCCTGAAGATTGACCGACAGCCTGCCGTAGGTTTTTGAACCAAACGGCGCCGCCATCCTTTCCGCAACTTCTTTCTGAATCATGAAGTGACAATCGTACCAGAACGGATGTCCTTCAATCAGTTTAAAGAGAATGGGTGATGTGATGTTATAGGGCAAGTTGCCGACAACACGAACATTTTCGGTGCCGAACCTGAGCTGCCGCCAATCTAACTTTAGTACATCCTCATTGATAAAGGTACAGTTTTCCAGATCGGCTCGGCCTGAAAGCAGGTGAAATAGATCGCCATCAATCTCAATCCCCACCAGATCGTTGACTCGCGGGGCAAGCAGCTCTGTCAATGCCCCTCCGCCTGGACCTATTTCAAGGATTGAATCGGAGGTCGAAGCCCCGATCAGAACCGCCAGTTTCCTGAGCAGATTTGTGTCAGCCAGAAAGTACTGCCCCCACCGCTTCCTGGCGGTGTGCCTCATTTCGGAAGACCGAAGAAATCCTGGGCGGTGGCGGAGGTGATGCGGGCAAGCTCCATCAGTTTCATCGCCTTGATCTCGGCGATCCTCTGCCCAATATAGGGAATGTTCGACGGCTCGTTAACCTTGCCCCGGTTCGGCACCGGCGTCATGAACGGGCAGTCTGTTTCGAGCATGATCCGTTCCACCGGCGTCATCTCCAGCACCGCTTCTGTACTGTTCTTGCCGAAGGTGACGTTCCCCGTAAATGACAGGAGGCATCCCGCGTTAAGCGCGCGCTCGGCCGTCGGCACGTCACTCGAAGAACAGTGGAGAACCGCTTTGGAAGGAGACACCTCCTCGACAATCTTCAGCAAGTCGTCATCCGCATCGCGGTTGTGGATCACCGCCGGCATCTCCAACTCCGCCGCCATTTCGAGTTGGGAGCGAAACACCTCTCTCTGCTGCTCCGGCGGTGAGAAATTCCTGAAATAGTCGAGACCCATCTCACCGACGGCCACCACCTTCTCGTGAGTAAGAAGTTCCTTTACCTGTGAGAGGTAATCTTCCGGGGCATCTTTCGCATCGTGGGGATGGACGCCTGCCGTGGCAAAGACGCCATCGAATCGTTCGGCAATGGATATTGAAGTTCGTGAAGACGCCAAGTCAGTGCCGACGCAGATGATTCGCTCCACCGATGCCGCTCTCGCCCGCTCCATGACGGAATCGAGACGATCCTTCAAATCATCGTAATAGAGATGGGCGTGGGTGTCGGTGTACAATTGCGGAAACAGCGGCGCTTCTACGAAATCCTGACGCCCGAACCGACCTCCGGATCTTCCACCGTCACCACCACCACCGAGTCATCACCGCTTGCCGCCAGAAGCATGCCGTTGGATTCGACGCCGCGGATTACCGCCGGCTTCAGGTTTGCGACAATAGCGATCGTTTTTCCCACCAACTCTTCCGGAGAGTAGTGTTCGGCTATGCCGGCCACGATCTGCCGCTCCTCCTCCCCCACTCGAATCTGGAGTTTCAGGAGCTTGTCCGCCCCTTCAACTTTCTCGGCCGCTGTGACAACTGCGGTCCGCAGATCCACTTTCGCGAAATCTTCGATGCTGATTTTTCCGTCCGACATATTTGACTCCTCTGTTTCACTTTGTTCTTCGTCCGCTTCCGGCAATTCAATCTTTGGAAAGGGAATCTCAAAATCGCCGAGGGGGAGACCCTTTTCCAGCGGCTTTCGGGCAGTGTCAGCCTCGACGCCGATCATCCTCAGCACTTTTTCCGTCCGTGCCGGCATGATGGGACGTAGCATCACCAGCGCCTGCCGGAGCGATTCGGCAGCAGTGTAAAGGACTGTCCCTGCCCGTTCGAGATCGCTCTTCACCAGTTTCCACGGTTCAGTCCGCTCCATGTAGCGGTTGATCGCCCGGACTAACTGCATCGTCTCTTCCACCGCTTCGCTTAGGCGCATGGATGAAATGTGATCGGGAATGACTTTAGAGAGTGCCTCACTAGCGTTACGGAGCTCCGTCTCACGTTCCGAAGGCTCACTACTTTCCGGAATCGTCCCGCCGAAGTGTCTCCCGATAAGGGTGGTGACTCTTCCCACGAGATTTCCGAGATCGTTGGCGAGGTCGCTGTTGTACCGCTTCACGAACGATTCGAGAGTAAAGTTGGCGTCCTGTCCCAGCACCATCTCCCTCATGAGATAATACCGCACGGGATCGACGCCGTACTCCTCGATAAGGTCCAGTGGATTCACCACATTGCCCAACGACTTGCTCATTTTCGACTCGCCAGAGAGCCACCAGCCGTGGGCGAAAATCGATTTCGGCAGCGGCATTCCCGCCGACATTAGCATGGTGGGCCAGTAGACAGCGTGCGTGGTCAGGATGTCCTTTCCGATAAGGTGGTACTCGCACGGCCACCATTTTTCATAGCTTTCGCCGTCAACACCGTAGCCGGTGGCTGTAACATAGTTGATCAGTGCATCAAACCAGACATAGGTGATATAATCGCTGTCAAAGGGGAGATCGATCCCCCAGCTCAGTCGCGACTTCGGGCGCGAAATACAGAGATCGCCCAGCGGCTGTTTCAGGAAACCGAGCACTTCGTTCTTGCGGTGCTCCGGCTGAATAAAGAGCGGATTGGCGTGGATATGATCTATGAGCGCGTTCTGATACTTGGACATTCCGAAGAAATAGTTTTTCTCCTTCAGTTTTTTGATGTCCCTGAACTCGCCCGACTCCGCCTCCCTCTCAGTAATGAACCGCTCCTCAGAGACTGAATAGAGCCCTTCATATTCGTCCTCGTAAACATCTCCGCTGTCGAAGACAGTCTGCAAGATATCCTGCACCACCTTGACGTGCCGATCCTCGGTGGTACGGATAAAGTCATCGTTTGAAATGTGGAGTTTTTTCCACAGTTCTTGGAACCGGGGCGCCATTTCATCACAGTGCTCCTGAGGAGCCACACCTCTGGCATCCGCCGCCTGCTGCACTTTCTGACCGTGTTCGTCCAGTCCGGTGAGGAAGAAAACGTCCTCACTGCTGTCGCGATAATAGCGCGCCAGAACATCAGCAAGTATCGTTGTATATGCGTGACCGATGTGAGGCTTGTCGTTCACATAATAGATCGGCGTGGTGATGTAGAACTTGCTCATTGCTGACTGTTCAGGCCGTCTCGAACTTCCATTAACAGATTCATCAGGACCAAATTTACCTGAAAATTCCGGCTCAGCGAATCGGCACACTTTTCAATGGCGGCGATGATCCTCGGATGGTCTGCTTCGGGGTACCGATCGCTGAACTGCCGTACCTCCTTCTCCAACATCGATAGGATGAACTGTGAATCGCCATTCAGTTTTTGAGCGTGGAGGGCGTCCCTGAACCAGTAACTGAGGAGCTGAAACTGGAATGCAAGTTCGGCCGGGCTTGAGCGATAAGTCACAGCGCCGTGGGCGAGAAACTTCCTCCAGCTGCTCGCTGTCCCGGAAACGGCCCAGGAGAGCATCGACTGAAGCGTTGATGTAATCTCGCCCAGATCGGAATCGGCAAGCGACCGGGCCATCCTCACATTGCCCTGAGAAAGATGTGCGACGAGGAGAGCGTCCTCCCGAGGGAGTTTGAAAGCGTCCTCGAGGTGTGACGCAACTTGAGTTTCGGTCACCGCCGGGAAATAGATGGACTGACAACGGGATCGGATTGTTTCGAACAATCTTTCGGGGTACTCCGTGCATAGGATCAAGGTCGTGCCCGGCGGCGGTTCTTCGAGCATCTTGAGCAAGGCGTTGGCCGACTCTCCCTGTTGGGACATCAGCTTCTCAGCTTCGAATATGAGAAAGATTTTCTGTCCCGACTCCACCGCTTTCAGGTGAACCTTTGTCCGAATTTCCCTGATGGAGTTTATCAGGATGGTCTTCGCCCGCGGCAATTCCAGCTTGACGTAAGGGTCCTCTCCTTTCTTCCCGAGAAGCTCTGTAAGCAATTCCGCTGTTCTTGGTGTCAGCGCCTTCAGAGGAGGATCGTTCTTATCAATAACCTTGTCGCGGGGGAACGGCACAATGACCGTGAGGTTCGGGTGCTGAAGCGAGCCGAATTTGCTGCAGGAAGGACAGCTTCCGCACGAGGTGTCAGAGGGGTTGTGGCAATTGAGCAGTGAAGCGAACCGAATCGCCATAGCCTCCTTCCCCGCTCCTGCAGGCCCGTGAAAGAGATAGGCGTTGCCGACCCGATCTCTTCCGAAAATGGAGAGGAGCCGTTTCCAAATCTCCCGCTGACCGACGATATCGAATTTCATCTCTGTTTCCTCAGCCACGATTGCGGATTCAGTTTGGCTCGATTCTCCCAGATTTCGAAGTGAAGCTTCGCCCCTTCTAGCGATCCTGAATCACCGACGTGAGCGATCACGTCCCGAGCGTTCACATAACTATTCTCGTCCACCTCCACATCAATCACGTGGGTATAAACCGAGTAGAAACCGTCGCCGTGATCCAGAATAACCGTATTGCCGTAACCGCGGATGTAGGTGACCGTCGTAACAATTCCGTCATAGATGGCTTTCACTTCGCTACCTGTTTTTCCCCGAATGTCAATGCCGGTGTTCTCCGTCACCGTCTTCAGTTCCGGATTTCGGTGGGTGCCGAACCGGGAGATGACAGCCCCTTCAATGGGCCATGGCAGTTTCCCTTTCAGCTGTCTGAACGGAGCTGATGCCACCATTTCAGCCTCTTTCCGGCGGCGTTCGAGTTCGGCGATCCTTGCCGCCCGCTCCCGCTCCAGGCGCGTGATGATCGCTTCCATCTCCCGAGCCGACTTTTGCCGCTCCTTGAGAGCCACTGTCATCTGCTGCCTGTCCCTCTTGAGGTTGTCCAGCTGCTTGCTCCGCACTCTCCGCCGCTGATCGAGCCACTTTTTTCGGGACGATTTTTCCCTGTCTATTTTCGTGATGTCGGCCAGTTCCGCCTTCTGAATAGATTGCTGCCGCTCAATTTCAACCAATGTCCTTCTGATCTCCTCCGCCAGCGCCTTGTCGTAATCCGAAATTATTTTGAGGTACTTCGCCCGATACACTGCCTGACTCCACGATTCCGAGTTGAGCAGCTTCTCCAAATCGGACAGTCGACCTTTCTTGTACGAAGTGACGACGCGCTTTGTGTAGCGGACCACAAGTGAATCGCGTTCCGCTTCTTTCACAACGATCGCCTTTTCCGCTTGTTCGATGGCGTGCCGTTTGCGTTTCTCCTCTCGTCTGAGCCGAAAAAGCAAGTCCCTGACGAGGGATATCTCTTCATCAATTTCGTTGAGTCGTTCGATCTCGCTCTTCTCTCTGTTCGATGTTTCGCCAATCCTTTTCTCAAATTCCGTGATCTCGCGCCTGATCTTGTCGAGCTCACCGCTGTGGAATCTGATGTCCTTCTCAATCTCTTGCGTTTGCCCCGCCAGAACCGAGGTCATGAAGATGAACAGGACACGAAAAGGGGATTTCATCTGCTTTGCCAAGGATCAAAATTAAGATTGACGGTCAACAATTCCTTTCTCCAAACTCCTTGCCAGAACTGACATAAGTCGCTATTTTGAGACTAAGACAATTCGGAGACAAAAGTGAAGAATGCAGTTTGGCCAAATCTGTTCAAAGGATGGAACAGAACAGAAAGCGACACGGTTTACACCCTGAAGCAGGTTCCGGTTTTCAAAGATTTCAGCAAACGGGAGTTCGCTGAAATCGAGCAACTGGTCCACCACCGAAGCTACGCCGCGGACGATTATGTGTTCAAGAATCGCGCCCCCGGTGAAGGGATGTACATCATTATGAAGGGGACGGTCAAGATTACGATAGGGACTAGGACCGGTAGTGAAAGTGTCCTTGCCGAACTGACCGACGGTGACTTTTTCGGCGAGTTGGCCCTCTTTGATGATGAACCGAGATCGGCAAACGCCATCGCCACCACGGACGCGGAATTGATCGGTTTTTTCACCGCCGATCTTCTCTCCCTTCAGGATCGCAATCCTGAACTGGCGAACAAGATTCTCTTCAATCTGGGCGGTATGCTCGGTGAACGGTTAAGAGGCACAAACAGTCTCCTGATGGAGGCGCAGGGCGTGGAGGACGATGGATAAGAATCTTCCGACCGACTATTTCCAGCTGATTTACCGTCTTCTCGTCGGCCTGGTGGCGGCGGGCTTTCTGTATTTCGTCTGGCCTTTTGTCTCCAACGTCGTCCTGATGCTCGTTTTCGCTTTTCTATTTACGACGGTCCTGCTTTCGTCAGTGGATGCGTTGGAGAGAAGAATCCACAGTCGAGGGATCAGTGTTTTGTTGATCACGGTCGGCGTGCTGGCGGGGATCGGAATCTTTATCGGAAGCTTTATTTCCCAGCTTTCATCTCAGGCGGCCGAGTTCTCTTCCCGCGTGGACCCCGCTACACTCACCGCTGAGTTCAAGGGCCTCGGCGAAAGGTTCATGGCCGCCCTGCCGGGCTTTGCTTCCAACATGGTCTCCTCCAGTGGCGATTTCGCATCCACGCTCAGTACTTTCATTAATGCAGTTGTTGAGAATCTCGCTTCCCTCGCCGGCGCCATCGGAAGCTTTATGCTCACCGCCGCCATGATCCTAATCTTTACCATCATTCTGCTGGCGGAGTATCACTCCTTCCGAAAGACTCTCGTGAGCTACATCTCAAACAAATATTTCGAGGTCGGCCTGAAGCTCATCTTCAATATCGAAAAATCGGTCTCCAGTTACCTTCGAGGGCAGTTTCTCTCGGCGGCCAGTGTGGCGCTCATGTCTGTCATCGGACTTGTCATTTTGAATCTGGCCGGCGCGAACCTGACACTCATCGTCTTCATCGGAATCATAGCCGGACTGGCGAACCTGATCCCCCTCGTGGGGCCGTTCGTCGGAATGGTACCGGCAATTCTGATCGCCTTCATGAACAACCTCGGCAGCGAGGCGGCCGTCGCCCACATGCTCTTTGGCGTGGTGCCGTCACCTTTCTTCATACTCGATATAATTCTGATGTTCATTGTCGTCCAGCAGATTGAAGGGAACCTCATCACACCGACGCTCGTCGGAAAGAGTGTCGGCCTTCACCCCATGTTGGTGATGATTGCGTTGATTATTGGAGGAACAATCCTCGGCCCTCTCGGGATGCTGTTCGCCGTGCCCGCGACGGGCGTTATGAAGGTGATCGGCCAGGAGATCGCCTTCGTCAGGCAGAACGCGCACCTGCTCTGACTTCAGCCGGTCTCGATCTTGAATAGAATATAGTTCTCGAAATAGAGAAGGCGCTTCTGTCTGTCAGGCAAGTTGTAGATCCACATCTGATAGTTCCCGTCTTTTCCGCGCACCTCTTCCACAATCTCATCGGGAGCGCCGAGCAAGTCTTCCACGTCTGAAACTAGCATGCCCGTTTCGAGTCTCGGCATGTGACGGCGCGTCAGGACCTCTCTCGCTTCATCTAAGGAACGCCCCATCTCCTGCCTCACTTCGACTGAGTCCCTCGCCGTCAGCCGCGCCTCCAGCGATGAGATATAATCGTTATACTTGAATTCGGCGGGAGCGAACATATCCCGCGCGGTCTTCAGTGATTTCAGCGCCAGCCGGAGAGACGCCACGTCGCTCGCTTTGTTGACGTCGCCCACCATCCCCACAGCCGCCTTCATTCCGGCTCGCCTCGCTTCCACAGTCAACGTTCTGTCCAGTTCGGGGACGGCGTCATATTTTTCGATGGCAAGTGTATAGAGGCCAACCGCGGCAAGGTCGGCACCCTGCGCCATGAGGATTTTTGCCCTGAGGGTGTTCTGGGCCCGCTCCCCCTCCTTTGTGAGGGCCGCCGCCTTTCCGAGACTCGCCAGCGCCTCTTCGTACTGACGGTCTTCAAACAGTTCCGTCCCGTCGGCAATATAGAACGCCACCAGTTCGTCCAGCCGATCCTGCAACCTGTCGATGAGTGTATCCTCGGCGGTAGTGAGCGCTTCCACGTATTTCTTGGCGGCGTCATCCATCGCCTTTTGCCCCTGCAGGTCGCCCCCCTCTGCGTAGAGCTGGTGGGGAATCCGTTTGTTGGTAATGTCGAGGAGTTTCTTGGCCCGCGCCATCCGGGCGTGGTTCGGATGGGCGTTCATGAACTCGAGAAATTTCGGGCGGGCCGCTACATAATCTCTATCCAGGAATAGACTTTTCGCCTCGTCGCCTGCCGTTTTCCGGCCCCCGTAAAAGGCGCTGAAAGTGAAGAAGACGCCGAGATTCGGGAGCTTCATTCCTGTTATGGGCGTAATCTCCAGAGGATCACTGATCTTCCGAACATCGTGAAAAATGTGTCTTAACTCCAGCCCCCAGGCATACCGCGCCTCACTCGGCGATTCTGTAATAATCTTCAGCCCGACTGAATAGGCCGAGGACGTCCCGGTTCCGTAAGGCGAGCTGTCCATTCTTTCATCCTTGTAGAAACGGGTATAGTTCACGCCATAAGAATACTTGAAATGGATAAACCACTTCGGGTGCCACCGCATGATATATGAGGAGACGATATTCATCTCCATGACGGATGGAGAGAACTTTCGCTCGATCCCCCACGATTCAGGAACTGTGGGTGGTCCGGTGATGATCATATCTTCGCGGAGCTCCATCCTCGGGAATGGGAAAATTGATGAATACCTCACGCCGAGGCCGGTCAGGATGTCCACGTAACTTTTCCCGAACAGGGCGTAAGACAGATTTGTCTGCCCCCCCTCCATCTCCAGAAACGACCCCATCCTTCCGGAGAAACTGATATCGCTGAGGCGGTCTTCTACATCACCTTCGTAGGTAATGGAATTGGGGTTAATCTTGAGAAAGTTGAGTCCTTTCCAGCCGTAGAAGCCGACACCGAAGCGCCCTTCAGCCGGGAAGTGAAAAACGCTTACGGCTTACTCTTGCCGGCTCCTTCTCACTCTCTTCAGCTTCCTGCGCCTCCTCGCTCTCCTCAACCGCAGGTTCCTCTTCGACGGGGACATTCCCCTCCTGCGCCAATGCCGGGGTATTGAGCGAAAACGCCAATCCCGTCACAAAGCAGAACGATTTGAAAAAGTGACGCTCTAACATCAGTTGATCAAAATAACCGCTTCATTCGTCCAAATCAAACTGTTTATTCACTCCGTGATCATCGGGACTTTTTTGCCTCTCGGGAACAAAGAGGATTTGTAACTTCTTTAACCTGCTGAACGATGTTGCCGAAGACCATCAGATTGATCGCCGTTGTCGCTCTCACGTTCTCCGCCGTTGCGGCACAGGACGATTGGGAATCGACCATCTGCCGTGTGAAGTACTCCGGCGGCGGCGATTGGTACAGCGATCCCAGTTCACTCCCCAATCTGCTGAAGTTTCTAAATAACCATACGTCCGTGTCTGTCTCTTCGGTGGAGGCGAGAGTCGCCCTCGATGATGACGAAGTTTTCGGCTATCCATATCTCTACCTTACAGGCCATGGCAACGTCCGCTTCAGCGATCGGGAGATCGAGAACCTTCGGCGTCATCTCACTTCCGGCGGATTCCTCCACACGGACGACAACTACGGCCTCGACAAGTCTTTTCGCCGAGAGATGAAACGTGTGTTTCCGGAGAAGGAGTGGGTGGAACTCCCTTTCGATCACCCTATCTATTCCTCCTTTTTTGAGATCGCCGGCGGCCTCCCGAAGATACATGAGCACGACAACAAACCGCCGCAAGGGTTGGGCCTTTTCGAAGGCAACCGCCTCGTCGTCTTCTACAGTTATGAATCTGATCTCGGCGACGGCTGGGAGGACAGCTCGGTCCATGACAATCCGGAGGCGAAGCGGATCTCCGCCCTCAGAATGGGGGCCAACATTTTTATCTATTCTCTCATTCAATAAATGAAAGTTTCAGAGGCACTAAGACAGTTTCGCCTGCAGAAGCTACGGAATGATCTCACCTCCGTTTTCTGGGCTGGAGCATCATCGGCGCTGGCTCTCCTTCTGATCCTCCTTTCAGTTGAGTCGGTCTTCTGGCTCTCTGCCGAAGTGCGGTACGGAATGTGGTGGATCGCATACTTCATCTTTGTGGCGGCTGTTGCGGCGGTCGGTCTGGCGGCGGTGCAAGTGAAGCGCCGAAGAATTCACCGCTACTCTTCCGAGGCGTGTGCTTCTGAAGTGGGCGCCTCGGCATTCACTCGACATGACGATGTACTCAATGCAGTCCAGCTTGAGCAGTCGCTCCAGGACGACAGAGTCAGCTCCGCCGCCCTCACCAGACAGTTTATCGAGCAGGTCTCCGCACGTCTCTCCGGCCTGTCGCCGGCTGTAGTCCTGAAGAATGGGAGAGCGAAACAGTTGAGACAAATCGCCGTCATTGTCTTCGCCCTCACCATGATTGTTACACTCTCCTTCCTTCCCGAATTCATGGCGTCGGCGCGGCACTGGATCCATCCCCGAACCAGCTTTGACCCTCCCCACCCTTTCAGAATTATGAACCTGACGGGCGATATCTATATGATGGGGGGAGATTCAACCTCCATGACTTTTGCCGTGGAAGGTGAAGCTCCCGATTCACTACTGCTGGAGTTTAAGAGCGTGGAAGAGAAAGAATATGTCCGGCTCGGCGCCGATGAGGAAGGGCACTTCAACTACAATACGGGGGAGGTGTTCCAAAACCTCGAATACAGAGCGGTGGTCCGTGCTGAGCGATTCTGGGAGCGGTGGAAGGAGATCTCTTCTCCTTCCCATTCCATTGCGGTGATCGACAGACCGACCATCGAAAACTTCTCAGTGACGGTCACCCCGCCTGAATATGCCGGGCTGGAGAAAACCGTTCAGGAAGGGAACGTGGCGGAGATTCGCGGACTGGTCGGCTCCACGGTGGACGTGGCGCTCACTTCCGACGCCGATATTGCGAGAGGATACCTCAATACTTTCACTCGGGAAGAAGGCGAAAGATCGACTGTCAACCTTAGCGTGAGACGAAACAGGGCCACAGGCCAGTTGACAATTGACGACGAGCTGTTCTTTACGTCCCATATCTTCGACGATCGAAACATCGGCAACCTCGATCCAATCGAATACAAGATCCTTCCCATTCCCGACGCATTTCCCTCCATCGAAGTGTTGATGCCGTCAGACATGACCGAACTTGGAAGCGATTTCTCAATACCGGTTCAGCTCCATATTCAGGACGATTTCGGATTCTCAAACCTCCAGATCGTCTACGAAATGGAGCACCCCGAATATGTCGGTTCGACGAACCGCGTCAGTGTCAGGGCAATCCCTACAATCTCACACGAGAGCACTTCTCAAGACGTCTTTTACGTCTGGGATCTGTCATCGCTAGACTTGATGCCGGAAGATGAAGTGCAGTTCCATTTTGAGCTATACGATAACGATCAAATCTCCGGACCAAAGAAGTCGCTCTCCCGTGAGTTTACCGCGCGGTTTCCATCGCTGGCTGATCTTTTCGCCCGGACTGAGGAGGGCGAGGAGATGCTCGAAGAGGACCTGAGCGAAATCCTGAATGACCTCGATGAAATCAATGCGTCCATTGAGGAGATGGAGCTGAAGCTGCTGAAGACTGAGGAACTGGAATGGGAAGACAGGCAGGCTGTCCAGAAATCGGTGGACGAGGTAAAGAGCAAGCTTGAGGAGGTGAAGTCGCTCCAGGACGCCATCAACGACATCATGGAACAGGCGGAGAAGCACGACCTCTTCTCAAGCGATCTGATGGACAAGTTCAGCGATTTGAACGAGCTTCTTCAGGACGTGATCACACCTGAAATGATGGAGTCCATGGCGCGGCTTCAGGATTCTATGAGCGAAATGACCGCCGACCAGTTGATGAAGGCATTGAAGGATTTTCAGCAAAACACGGAAGCGATGGAGCTCCAGCTTGACCGCTTCATCGAAATTTTCAGGCGCATCCGGGCTGAGCAGAAACTAGATGAATTAACGGTCCGGCTGAAGAACATTACGGAACATCAGCAAGAATTGTCAGATGAGATGTCGGCGGAAATCGGCAGCGAAAACAGCGGACGGCTTCTGTCTCAGCAGGAACGGAACAGTGAGGAATTCCAGCGGATTGAAGAGTTGATGGAGGAGACAGCGGAAGCGATGGCGCCGTATGCGCAGATGCCTTCAGGTGAACTGGACATGCTTGCGCAATCTTCCGCTGTGGAGCAGGTGAGCAGTGAAATGAGCCAATCAGAGCGGGCTCTCCGCAGGGACAATTTGTCCGGGGCGACCGGTCCGGCGGCGTCTGCCGCGGAGGGGCTGGAGACACTGGAACAGGAGGTCGCCTCAGTCGCCGAGGAATTCAGGAGAGAAACGGCCGGCGCTATGGCTGAACGGTTCGAAAAGATTCTTCGAAACACACTTTTCATCTCGAAGGAGCAGGAACAGCTCCGTCTGGAAACGGCCGATCTGCCGAGGAACAGTCCCCGGTTGGGGCTGATGGCGTCGCGGCAGCAGATGCTCCGGGATCAGCTGAGCCAGTTGATCTCCATATTGATGAGCTTGTCACGAGAGACTTTCGCCGTCACGCCGGAGTTGGGGAAGGCGATCGGAAGCGCCACCGCAGGAATGAATGAATCGCTCACCAAGCTGGAAGAGCGGCGCGGCGCCGAATCCGCCCGCCAGCAGGGTGAAACGGTGAAAGCGCTGAACGAGGCGGCGGTCGCCACCCTCTCCGCCATGGAGCAGATTCGGCAGTCGGGATCGGCGTCCGGTTTCGAGCAGTTCCTCGAGCGGATGCGCCAGATGGCCCAGTCGCAGGAGGGGGTTAACACACAGACGTTTCAGTTAGCGCTGGGGCAGATGGCCGCCGTGTCCCAAGAGCAACTGATGCGGAGGCTTCAGAATGAGCAGGCCCAGTTAAAGAAATCGCTCGATGAACTGATGAGAGAGATGAGAGGCTCAAGAGAAGGGGGCGATCGACTCGGCGGAATTTCGGAGGAGATGGAACAGGTGCTTCGAGATTTCGAACGGAGGCAGGTGACGCGCCGAACGGTGGAACGGCAACAGCGGATTCTCACGCGGATGCTTGACGCGCAGAAATCCCTTCGGCAGCAGGATATGAGCGAAAAACGCCGCGCCATCACCGCCGGAGACATTGAGTATGCGGGGCCCGATGGACTCCCCGTCGACCTTGGTCAGCGCCGGAACCTCGCTATCGAAGCGCTCAACCGAGCCTTGAAGGCGGGCTATCCCCGGGATTATCAGGAAATGATTCGGCGCTACTTTAATTCGCTGGCCGAATCAAACGACATCATTGACGAGAACAGAGATGAAAGCCGCCCGTAGTTTTTCACTCTTACTTTTCCTCACCTTCTCCTCGGCCCAAATTCCGGGCGGCGTGCCGCTGCTGAATCAGGGACAGGACCGCTTCCGGCAGGCGATACAACTAGAGCGAATCGGCGAACTTGAGGCGGCCGAGGGAATCTATCTTGAACTCCTTGACTCCAATCCCAAAGACACACGCGTTTTTCTTCAGATCAAGGCGCTGTACAGAAAACTGGAACGGTATGATGATCTCCGAGCGCTCCTGCTGAACCGTGTCGGAATCTTTCAGCGGGACCTCCAGAGCCATGTTGAACTTGGGGAGCTGTTCATCCTGACCGATGAACGGGATAAAGCCGTCCAATACTGGGAGGCGCTCAGGCTCCAGTTCGGTGAGACTCGCTCCATCTACTTTATGCTGATGCAGATGTATCTCAAGCACAGTCTTGACGAGGAGCTCGATCAGCTTGTGGTGGCGGGCCGCGATGCCTTTGATGATCCAGCCTTCCTGAGCCTCGAACTGGGCAACATCCACATGCGCAACCTCGACTATGCCGCTGCCACCGAACAATATGTCGTCTACGCTTCCTACAATCCCGAACAAATCAGAACGGCATCTGTCCAAATCCTTCGAATGTCTGACAGACCGGAGAGCCACGACAAAATTGAAACGACTCTGATTCAGCGGATTTCGTTCGATGAAAGAACGGTGAGATCGCTCTTCAGCGATTTCCTGTTCAAGGTTCAAAAATATTCGGAGGCCTACGATCAGCACAGCGCGCTGGGCGTCTCGAACAAAGAAGACTTTGAGCGGTGGATCAGGTTCGCCGAAAACCTGCGGAAGGAACACCGCCTCAGCCTTGCCCTCAGGTCTTACGGTTATCTGCTGGAGCAGACACGACAGTCCTCCCACGGGCTCACGGAAGGAGCCAGTAAACGGTTCACCGGTGAGGCGCTCTACGGCCTCGCCCTCACTTACGAACTTCAGATTACCCCCGGGGAACGGTGGTCTCCCCTGGCGGAGTATTTCCCGGGAAACGCCTTTTTCGAAGATCACCTGATTACGCTGCAGTCGGTGGAGGTTCAGCCTCTTGAGGAGACATTCGCGCTGTACGATTCGATCCTGATCTCTCTCCCCTCCACCATCTTCCCGCCGCAAGCACACTTCCGCATCGGGGAGATCAAGTACAAGATAACACGTGATTTCGACGGCGCTGTCACTTCCTTTCGCGAATCAGCGCGGTCATCAAAGGACGGGAAGCTGAAGCTCGCCGCCAATCTCCGTCTCGCCGATGTGCTGATGGCCAAAGGAGATTTCCCCGCCGCCTTGGATCACCTGAATCAGGCGCTATCATTAATCAAGCGTCAGAAGGAGAGTCACTCCCTCGAATTCAAGCTGTGTCAGGTTCAGTTCTTCCACGGCAATGTAGGTGAGGCGCTGAACCTCCTCGATGGATTGCTGACCGCTCTGGAGCTGGACGATCCCCTCTTTAACGATGTGCTTGAGCTGAAGGGATTTATTGAAGAGAACTATTCCCGCGGCGATCAGATCGAGAAGGACGCCTTTCAGGGGTACATTCTTGCGGAACGATTGCTAAGGCAGGGAAAGCGGGGAGAAGCTGCATCCTTTTTCAGATCGGTTGTGGAGGCTTATCCCGATTCGCCTGTGGCCGACGAGGCGGCCTTCCGCAGAGCGAGACTGACAGTGGAGCTTGGCGAGTACGAAAAAGCGCTGGAACAGCTGGCCCTGATCCAAACGAGTTCAATCGGCGACCTCGCCACCGTCATGACAGGAGAAATCTACGACAGACTGCTACACAACAGTGATGAAGCCGCCACATGGTACTTCAGGGTTTTGGAGGAGTATCCCGAAAGTCTGCTCACCGAGCCGGTGCGGTATCGCCTGAGAGAAATAACAACACCGGGAGAGTTGAATTGAAACGGCTCATCCCCCTCTTCATGCTGACTTTCACAATCCTGTCGGGAAATAGAATTCTTATCCCTATGGACATTGCTCAGAAGGACCATCTAAAGGCATACGGTATCGCCTACTGGGTGCTCAAGCAAAATATCAACGTTGAGTGGATTTTGAATTACCGTGGCGGCTCTTTCATGCTGGACGCCTATCCGGCGGTAATCAAGGAGGCGAAGATTCGTGGCGTTACTGTGGAGCCGATCGGTGAACAGGACGTCGTGACGATTTACGGCGAAGTGGATGCGAACAACATGGAAATTGTCTTGTTGGAAAAAGCGCCAAAGATCGCCATCTACACGCCTCCCAACAAGCAGCCGTGGGACGACGCAGTAACGCTGGCCCTTGCCTACGCCGAGGTCGATTACCAGACTCTCTGGGATGAGGAAGTGTTTCTGGGGCGGTTGGATCAGTTCGACTGGCTTCACCTTCATCACGAAGATTTCACCGGCCAGTACGGAAAGTTCTACAGGAATTTCCACAAAGCGCCGTGGTACATCGAGCAGCAGTTTCAGTTTGAATCGATGGCCGAGCGCCTCGGCTTCAGTTCCGTCAGCGAAGAGAAGAAGGCGGTGGCGCGGGCGATCCGAGATTATGTCGGCCTCGGCGGATTCCTTTTTGCTATGTGCTCCGCCACCGATTCCTACGACATTGCGCTGGCGTCGAAAGACGTCGATATTGCCGAAGCAGTCATCGACGGAACACCGGCCGATCCCGACGCCCAGTCCAAATTAGACTTCAGCCAGAGCCTCGCTTTCGACGCTTTCTCCATCATCCCCGATCCGTTTATCTATGAGTTCTCCGATATCGATGTCCCCCCGAGCGATCGCCCCACCACGCGGGGTGCTGAGGCAGACTATTTCTCCCTCTTTGAATTCTCGGCGAAGTACGATCCCATTCCCACCATGCTGACGCAAAATCACGTCGGCATTGTCAAAGGATTCATGGGACAGACCACCGGTTTCAGGCGATCCCTCATCAAGAGCCATGTAGTTGTCATGGGAGAGGTGGAAGGTGACGAACAGGTGAAGTATATCCACGGGAATTACGGCAAGGGGACCTTCACCTTCCTCGGCGGGCACGATCCGGAGGACTATCAGCACTTTGTCGGTGACCCTCCCACCGACCTTGCGCTTCACCGGAACTCGCCGGGATACCGGTTGATTCTCAACAATATCCTCTTCCCCGCGGCACGAAAAAAGGAGCGAAAAACGTGAACATCTTTTGTGTCGGCCAAAACTATGCAAAACATGCAAAGGAACTCGGTAACGAGGTCCCCAAGGAGCCGGTCTATTTCCAGAAGACGTCTTCGAGTCTCTCCACTGAAAAGACGATCACGCTTCCGGCAGGAAAGGTGATTCATCATGAGATCGAGCTTGTGATGGTCTTCGGCAGAGGCGGCCACACTATTTCGCAACAGTCGGCGATGGATCATATTTCTCACTGGTGTCTCGGCCTCGATCTTACGGACAGGCCGCGGCAGAATGAGATGAGAGAGAAAGGGCTCCCGTGGTTCGACGCCAAGACATTCCCCGGCGCAGCTGTTATCGCCGGTCGCGAACCGTTTGACGAGAGCGAGATCGAAAAAGATTTCTGGCTCAGTAAGAACGGAGAAGAGGTTCAGCGCGGCAACGTGGATGATATGGTCTTCGACATCGTGACCCTCATCTCCCGGCTGTCCAAAATCGTCACTTTCGGTGAGGGAGATCTTCTGTTCACGGGTACGCCGAGCGGCGTGGGCCCCTTGAATGACGGCGATGAACTTGAGCTCATCTCAGGCGGAGACGTCAAAGGATCATTCACAGTAACTTCTCCCTGAGCCGTACCGAAACACCTTGACTTCACCCTCCGAAGGTGTCAATTTCTCCCGTCCATAACCCCGAGGTTAGTCTATGACTCTAGTTAACGAACTGCAGTCTGCCATGCAGGCGTCCATGAAATCCGGCGACTCCGATCGTGTCCGAACTCTCCGTACCCTCCTTGCCAAACTCAAGGAGCGGGAGATTGAGAAAGGGGATGAACTGTCCGAAGGGGAGCTGACGAAAGTGCTCCAGACCGCCGCAAAGCAGCGCAAGGAGGCCGCCGACATGTACACCGATGGTGGCAGGACCGAACTGGCCGATGCGGAGATGAAGGAGCTGGCCATTATTGAGGAGTATCTTCCGGAGCAACTGTCCGAGGACGACGTGGCGGCCATGGTTGATGAAGCCATCAGTGAGACCGGCGCTGAGTCTCTCAGAGACATGGGAAAAGTGATGCCTGCTGTCATGAAGAAAGTCGCGGGACGGGCGGACGGCAAGACGGTTCAGGAACTGGTAAAAAGGAAACTTTCCGGTTGATTCACCCCTTCGATCTGGCGGCAATTTTTCTGCTTATCGGTTTCGGCTACGTGGGGTGTGTAGTGGCCTTCCAGTTCAGCGGCTCCGTGGCCCTTTTTCTTTATCCCCGTCTGCCTGTTGACGGCCGCCTCATTTCTGTCGGCGCTTTCGCGGGGGTTTTCGTGGCCGTTCTGCTGGCGATGAGAGTCGTCCTCAGGTTCGTCCAAATGTTTCTTCTCTCCAGAGGGGTTAAGTCGATGAACCGTGCGATGGGTATCGCCGTCGGCGCCGTGAAGGCGTCTGTGGTGGCGGTGATACTCTGTTGGAGTGTGGACGTTCTCCCAAACGCTGACTACTTTCGAGAGATGAAAATGCGGTCTTATGTCTATCACAACTCGAGCAGCGCACGGCGATGGATCGTGAGCGCCTTCCATCTCGAAGATTCTGTACAGCGCGGTGAAACGTGGATGAAGCGGCGAATGGAGGACGGTTAGGTTTGGCCCGAGTTCCGCAGGACACCATCGATCGGATCAGGGATTCGGCGGAGATTCTCGATGTCGTCTCAGACTACGTAGAGCTTCGCCGGCGCGGACGAAATCACTTCGGTCTCTGTCCCTTTCATCCTGAGAAGACCCCCTCCTTCAGTGTGGCGCCGGACAAGCAGATTTACCACTGTTTCGGCTGCGGCGCCGGCGGGAACGCCATCTCCTTCTTGATGGAGTATGAAAAAATCAGCTTTGTGGAAGCGCTGAAAAAGCTGGCGGAACGGTACGGAATCGAACTCAATCTCCACCGGGACGACGGCTCAGAGAAATTCTTCAGTCAACTGTACGCCGTCCAGAATGACGCGGTCGATTTTTTCAGAAAGAAGCTCCATTCTGAGGAAGGGGGAAAGGTGCTGGACTACCTTTCGTCCAGAGGCCTTTCAGATGAGACTGTGGAGAGGTTCGACCTCGGATGCGCCGGCGACGGGTGGGATCATCTGCTGAGTGTGGCGAAGGCCAAGAAGGTGCCGCAGGAGGTGATTGAGAAATGTGGCCTCTTCACCAAAACCGACAAAGGGATTTTCGACCGATTCAGAAACAGACTGATGTTCCCCATCACAAATCGCGGCGATCGCGTGGTCGGATTCGGCGGCAGAGACATGACAGGCGAGAGTGATGCAAAGTATTTGAACTCACCGGAGACGCCGATCTACAACAAGCGGGAAATCCTGTACGGCCTCTCCCGAACACGGGAGGCGGCCCGGGAGGATCGGACCGTCGTTGTCGTGGAGGGATACATGGATTTTCTTCAGCTCTACCAGCACGGCATCAAGAACATCGCCGCCACATCGGGAACGGCTCTCACCACCGGTCAAGTCTCACAGTTGCGCAAGTTCGCCGATACTGTCTATCTCGCCTACGACGGGGACGTCGCCGGCCGGAAGGCGGCCATCTCAGCCGGTTACAACCTGATGAAGGGCGGCGTCACGGCAAAGATCGTGAATGTGCCTGAGGGGAGCGATCCCGACAGTTGGGTTGTAGAGTCCGGGGCCGACAGTTTCCTTCGAGGTGTTGAAGATGCTTCAGACGTTATTACTTTCCATTTTGACAACACCTCATTCGACCTCTCTATCGCTTCGGAACGGTCGCGACTCGCCGATGAGATTTCCGCTGAACTGGGCGCCATCGGAGACGAGATCATTCGAAGAGACATGGTGAGGCAGGTGGCCGAGCGGATGGGCGTTGATGAGGAGGCCATCATCCGGAAGATTCGCGGTCGTAGCCGGCGGACTGGCCCCCAGCCAGCAGCGGCTCCGGAAGCTTCTGCCTCCCCCCTCTCCTCCGCGGCAAAGGCAGAGCGGGAGATTGTGAAACTCCTTGCTGCCGGCGACAGCGACATCGCCGATTTACTGAAAGCTAATACAGACCTGGACAGTTTCTCAGATCCAATGATGAAGACTCTGGCCGGCTACCTTCTGAACAGTGGTGGCGGCAACGGAAACCTTTCCGGCGCCCTGGACCTTTTCCAGGAAAAGGGCGAACGTGAACGGGCATCCCGAATTCTCCTCGAGGCGGCGACAGAGGAAGATGCTCATCGCGTGGCGGTGGACTGTCTCATCACGCTTGAGCGGAGTCCGCTGAAAGCGAGAATTGATGAAGCGAGGATTCGGCTCAGGGACGTGGAGCGCTCCGGGAAGGATCCCGCCGAGGCGCTCAGTTCTGTGATGGAGCTCCGCAAACAGTTGACTCAACTGGAAGCGAAACGGAAATCTCTCCTCGAAGGGGCGGAATGAGGCGCAGCTTCAACCTCCTCTCCATCTCGATCCTTGTGGCGGCGATCGGTAGCATCGCGCCGGCGCAGCAGGAAGGGAACGTCAAGTACTTTAAGACCGATCTCCACCGAAGCGACCTGCTGAAGGACGAGGTGTCGGAAGAGGAAGCTAAGAGAGTCAACCATTTTAAGGCGTTCTACAACTCGAGGGGGCGCCTCGTGAAAGTGGAGTTTTACCCCAACGGAGACCGCATCCTTGCCGAAATGAGAAAACGGGAAATCTTTCCGAGACCGAGAGCGCCGTTTAAGTATTTCCGCCGATGGGATCCCCACGCGCGGGAACTGGGCGAGGAACTCCCCCTTTCGAAGCTCGGAAGTCTCCCTTATTACAGAGTCTCCTATGATGGTGAGTCCGCCATCAGAACCGTGGAATTCTTCAGGAAAAGGAATCTTCGGCTGTGGACTTATTTCCTGATGAAGCGGGATGGGGAAAAAGAGTCCCACCTCTCAATCGTCTTTGCCGCGCAGCAGCCGTTGACGCTGCTTGATCCCCACCTGTTCCACACCTCCGCCAGCGAGATGAAGCAGGGGTGGATCGCCGATTTCCGCCACAACCGACTGAACAGACCGCTCGAAACAGTGGTGAGTGATCCGGTCGGGAACCGGTACTACTTCTACCGTTTTCAACACCGCTACGAAACGGAGGGGGACAGTCTCAATCCTGTATCGTTCAGATACACAACTTCTGAGTACTATCTCGCCGACAGCACCAAGATGGGGAGCCATCAGCTCGTGTATGACGAAAGTGACCGCCTGCTCAAGAAGGAGTTTTACGATAACCGGAATCAGTTGCTGGAAACGATAGAGTACATTTTTGATACGGAACGAAACGAACTTGTTACCGTTATCCGGGATCCCAAAGGGGGAATTCTACACCGGGAGGTAAGAAAGAGCAAATAAGAGCTTCTCGGCACCTTTCTACATTAGGCATAGCCTAACAGATTCTGAGAAAAACCGTTAAGACGGTTTTCAAAGAGAAAAAGCCCTCCCGCCATCTGGCAGAAGGGCTTTCTTTTTATCTGTCTCGCTTTATTATTTAAAAGCGCACGACCAATCCTGCGTTGAAGTATCGAGGTGTACCCAGAAAGACTTCCGCATTATGCGCGGCGTGATTTTTATCACCGTAACTGTTGTATTGACTGTGATCAACAGCATCCTGCACATATATGTCATCAAGAGCATTAAACACATGAGCAAAGGCCTGGAGATTCAGCCCCCCCATTGGAGGCAAATCATAGGTTACATGCAAATCCATCTTTGAATATCCCGGTGCCTGCCACACTTGTGCCCTGTCCGCGTCAGCATCACTTCCACTGTATTCACGCGCGTTAGGACTCCAGTCTGAGTAGTTCTTCTCATACATATTGAATAAGACCGCAGCTCTCAAACCGGCCATAGG
>LUMD01000471.1_pt1 | contig 22256 bp, 17 predicted proteins | sample 729651 | NCBI WGS metagenome assembly LUMD01 (sample SAMN03860272, study PRJNA289734) | marine metagenome | biome: seawater column; feature: ocean; material: water; isolation source: Red Sea water column Station 34 - depth 258m | place: Saudi Arabia: Red Sea | collected 2011-10-15 | depth 258 m | reverse complement strand
AAAGATTGGTTAAAGTAGGTTTTAAAATCATCAAAACTAAACCCTTCTTTTTCAGCTGGATCTAGAATTAGCCTCTCAGAAGCAAAGAGCCGCATCGCTGAAGCCTGCGCTGATACCTCATCGGGTAAGCCCGGTGTCCCACAATCCGTCGTGTTAGAGGGACAACAGGTCGACCTTAAGGACCAGCACATTGTTATCGCTGCGATCACCAGTTGTACAAACACCTCAAACCCAGGTGTTATTGTGAGTGCCGGATTGGTAGCAAGAAATGCCCTGGCTCAGGGCCTTAACGTCAAGCCTTGGGTAAAAACATCACTTGCCCCGGGGTCAAAGGTAGTGACGGACTATCTGACCAAAGCCGGTCTGCTCGATGCGCTTTCTCAGATAGGATTTGATGTGGTGGGTTACGGCTGCACCACATGTATCGGGAATTCGGGTCCTTTACCCGCCCCAGTGAGCGAAGCCATACAGGCAGGTGATCTTGTGGCCTGCTCCGTGCTTTCGGGAAATCGTAACTTTGAAGGCAGGGTGCACGCTGAGGTCAAAATGAATTTTTTGGCCTCTCCACCATTGGTGGTTGCATATGCCCTGGCAGGGACTATGGCTGTGGATTTTGAAACAGATCCACTCGGAACCACAGCGGATGGCCGTGATATTTATCTGCGCGATATCTGGCCCGCCCAGGCTGACATTGAACAGGTCATCAGTAGCCATGTGACTCGAGAACTATTTGAGGCGCGTTATTCGGATGTGTTCACCGGGGATGCCCGCTGGTCGGGGATTAAGGTTGATTCTTCAAGCCTGTTTAAGTGGGACACTGAGTCTACCTATGTACGGCATCCACCGTATTTCGAAGGCATGACGCGGCAAGTACCCGGCATCCAGAATGTGCGTAAAGCTCGTGTTCTGGCCAAACTTGGAGACAGCATCACGACCGACCATATTTCTCCTGCCGGCGCTATCAGTCCAGACAGCCCGGCGGCTGATTATCTTCGATCACACGGTGTAGCACAGGCTGACTTTAATTCGTACGGGTCACGTCGCGGAAATCACGAAGAGAGACAGATCGGGCTGAGAGCACGCCGCTGATGGTAATTGCGGGCAAAGCATACGGCACGGGGTCTTCTCGGGATTGGGCGGCCAAGGGCTCTTTGTTGTTAGGTGTAAGAGCTGTCCTGGTTGAAAGCTTCGAGAGAATTCATCGGTCGAATCTGGTCGGTATGGGCGTACTTCCGTTACAGTTTCATGCGGGTGAAGGGAGTGAAGTTCTCGGACTATCCGGACACGAACTCTACGATCTGGATGATCTTGAGCCCGGTTTGAGTGAGATCGGTGTAACAGCGACTGATTCAGAAGGTGGAATAAAGCGATTTTCGGCGATTGTCAGAATCGATACTCCCAAGGAATGGGAATATTTTGATCATGGCGGGATCCTGCAATATGTAATGCGTCAGTTGCTGAACTGAACCCTGTTTTGATCAGGCTTCGACATTCCGTGCTTTGTTTTTGGCAGTCCGGCTGACAATAAAGATTCCGCTGAGTACCAATACAAGTGCAGTCGGCATTCTCCAGCCAGGCACCTCATTCAGAAAAAGTACTCCCCAGGCTGCACCAAAAACCGGAATGATGTAGTTGACCTGTGAAAATGTGGTTGCGCCAACACGATGAATCAGATAGTAGAAGATCAGAGTGGCGAGTGCGGTGGCAACAATACCCAGGATAAGAACCGAAATAACTGCCGTTCCATCTGGACGCAACGTCCATGGCTGTTCCAGTAGGATGGCCATCGGTAGTACCCAGATCAGACCAGCCAGTGTGGCGCCAGTGGACATGACTGGTCCGGGCAGGCGGGCAAATCGCCGGGCGAAGGTGGTTGAGACTGCGTAGCTTAGGGCGCTGATAATGATGGCAAACTGTGCGATCACAGCTGTGTCAAGATTATGTAATGCATCGGCGCCTATCAAAATGATGAGACCGCCGAATCCGATCATGATCCCCAGTCCGGTGCCCAAATTGAAGCGTTCGTCAGCAATGAACAAGTGCGCAAGCATTGCTGTTGCAACGGGCATCGTTCCCATCAGAACGGCGGTAAGGCCACTGTCGATATAGACCTCTCCCCAGCTGATCAATGTAAAAGGCAAAGCGGTGCCAAATAACCCGAGTACCGCGAAAATTGTCCAGTTCTTTATGTCAGTGGGTAAGCCCTGTCGTTTAAATGCAAGGTAGCCGGCCAGAACGACTACAGCGACGGCAATGCGTGCTGCTGTCAATGTGTAGGGCGGAACTGTCGAGATCGCAAGTTTTATGAAAAGAAATGAGGAGCTCCAAATCAAACCCACACCAAAGAGCAGTAAGTAGTCTCGCGGTGAGATGGCCGTGTTCATGGCTTATATGGGGTCGTACTCAGCTATATGAGGGGACAACAACGGCGGTTCGTGCCAAGATATGCGGCTTCCAATGGTGTAAAGCTTGTTGCTTTAATGTTCTGAATGTAGTTTTTTCGTAGCGCTAGAACATTGTTCCAATTTTTCCAGGTATTCGCGAGTACTCTTTGGCATCGGTACTCTTACACCAGCCATATAGGAGATCAGATCAACTCCTTCAGATAAAAGTCTTTTACCCCAACCATGCACTTCCTCAAGATTGGTTTTGTCGGAATTGATAGTTGGTTCGAAATGTTTTATGCGTGCTGCCAGAGTGACGAATTCCGGCCAGCTATAAAAGAAATCTGGATCGCTTTTCATGATCTCACTTTCTTGGCGTGCGGCCCTTGCGTAGTCGAGAATGCTGCCTGCGGTTTTGTCGAACCCAGGGATAGCCTTGAACGTGGACACCATGTGATCGGCGACCTCATCGATGGCTTCCATCGCCTGGGCGATCTTGACATATCGGCTTTCATAATACGCGGCGATCGGCTGAGTGAAGACTTTTAACGGTTCACCCCAGAGTTCATCTATTCCCTCGTGGCCACTTGAATGTCGTACCTGTTTCCCCAGTTCCAGTGCTTCCTGAAAGCACTCACTGCACTGTGTCATTAACTCGTTGTCGGTATCGACATGAATGCCGCGTTGTTCAAGGTCGACAATACTGGTAAAAAGATCAGTCGCCCGATTAAACAGCGCGCCTGCGAGCATTGCCGCATTGACTCGTTTCCGCTCGGGGGAGCGTTCACTTTCGTAGGCCTGTCTGGCTGTCTCAACCCTATTTCCAGGTGTATTAATTCCGGGCTCAGTATGGTGGAACGTACGGCGTGTCAGAACAAGAAGAAGGTCACGTTTGGCCGACAGGGTTTCTTCTGGAGGTGGGTAATAACGGATCCAGTAGCCATCATAGAAGATGTGGGGCTTGCCATTAATCTCTTTTCGAGATCCGTTCGCAATACCTAGATTCATGTTTTGAAGCGCCACAAGGTGTTTGTTTCGGTTAGATAAACAAAGCGGTTAGAACAGCGCGAGTCTGTTTTCAAGTGTGTTACGGCAGGATCATTTAGGAAGAATTTGCTTCAATGGAGCGGGATTGTACGCTGACCGGTTTGAAAGGCAATAGTTGGCAGTCGTTTCACTAACCTATCACGGTATATAACCGGAAAAGACTATGGCCACCGCCTTTTCACTGTGGATATGAAGCTATTGATTCGGTGACCGGGGTAGCGTTTTGGCTGGGGAGGCGACCGGACGCCCGCTAGAGGTAGCTGTAACCCGACCCTCAAAGAAGACGTCATCGGTAAGGTCGTCGGGAGATACTGTGTTTTCATAACGGTTCACAACAGTACCGATAGCGGTTGCACCAGCCCCGACGGCTTTGCTTTGAGCACGTTCTGATGCGACAGACTCGGCCCATAAAAACGCACGGGAGCGATCCGAGAAATCGACCGGACCTTCAAGGCTGTGTACTCGAAAAGTTCCCTGACTGGGTTGAGTAATCGTAATGTGTTCGCGTTGAACGACACTGCCTACAACGGCACCTATAGCATTTGCGACATCGCTGTGCTTTGGTATTTTCAAGTCGATCCCGAGCATGCGGCCCGCTGCGGGGTAATAAAACGGGGCTGGTGCACCCACGGCCACCAGAGATCGGCCAGGATCGAAATTCACGGCGAATAGCCCTCCGTCCATTGTCCCGTTGTCCATGATCCAATCAGTGAGTAATCGGTTGATTTTGTCGAATACCGCAGTTTCATTCCGGGGGCCACCAGTCGCCATACAGGCTTTTATAACCGTTTCACAAATGGTGCTGACGACCCTGTCATGTACAACCTGGCTGACAGCGGAAGAATCATTGGGATCAAAGCTGCCCCATCCGTATACGTGGCGCATCTGTTTTGCCCAGATAACTGCCGCAAGATGAGCCGCTTCTGTTGACCAGTGGTTACTGAAACCGAGCACATGGGCTGCGTCCGAGGGGGTGAAGCCACTGTATATCACCATCCCTTTACGGACCATGACAGCAGCAGCCTGGGCCTGTTCGCGTGCGCTGCGATACAGGGTTTCGAGTTCGAGGGGGCGTTCAGCCAGACGCTCCCACACTTTCTTTTCCACGGGCGAGAGCTGAGCGATTTGACTACTATCAGCGAAAAGTGGAAGAAAGAATTTGTTACTTCGAGGTGTCGGTTTAGCATCCCGTTGACGCTTGAGGGACTCAATCACCCAGTCATTATCAAATGCTAGCAAGCTCATCGGCACGACCCGGCGGGGTCCAATACCCAGGCCTTCGCCACCGCTGAATCTCGCTTCGCTGTCACCGCCGAGTCCTACCGAGAAAACCCGGGTAGACTCAATCATCGGTCGCCACTCTCCTATCACCGTAGCGGTACGGTCTCTATTGGTCGTGCCAGAGCAGCCGCTGCCGTAATCAGGGAACCGTCGCCTTTAACCACCATGAGCGGAGAGCTGATTCCATAATCGTACAGAAGCGACTGTATAGTGCGAATCAGCCGGTCGATATACGACACCAAAGAGGCGTTGAAGGCCACAGTCACTGCCCTGCGGGGAGCACCTAGAGATGAGGCGAGTTCATGGCCGCAGGTCACAGGCCTATCAGACAGAGAATGAATCAAGTCGCGCAGAACAATCTCATGGGCGGGATTGCGAACGCTGAACATGCTCGAAACACCAAATGCCGATACCCGATTCTTGTACCTTTCGATGGTGCGGCTCGCCGCATCCAAGTCTAGTGGACAGTGCTCTCGGCCGCCGGCATCGTGGCCGCCTTTCAGTGCAACACAGGCTCCACCACGGACAATATGTTCGAGCTTCGCCCGCTCTATCTGGATGGCGGTGTAACCCGGAAGCAGCAGACAAACGGGGGTACCACGGCCTTCGACAACGGCATTGGTTGCGAGCGTGGTCGACAGCGAGGCCAGCGTAACTTTTGAAAGAAGGTCGGAGGGGAGCTTTTTGAGTACAGCACTGATCCCAGCTTCAAGTTGGCTGTGCGTGGTTAGGGATTTGCCACTGGCTACAACCCGGTTCTCAGCATCGACAAGTGCGGCATCTGTATAGGTTCCGCCTGTATCAATACCCAGACGGAGTTGCGTCTGTCCGGAGCCCTGTTCAGCCATGGAGTTACTGGCCGTAGTCGAAGAATCCCTTACCACTCTTTCTGCCTAGATAGCCTGCGTCGACCATTTGTTTTAGGAGTGGGCACGGCCTGAATTTCGAATCCCCAAACTCCTCTAGAAGAATATTCATGACGTAGAGACAAACATCGATACCGATCATGTCAGCGAGTGCCAGAGGCCCCATGGGGTGGCCGGCACCCAGCTTCATTGCTGCGTCGATCTCATCTGTGCTGGCGATACCCTCGTAAAGTATGAATACAGCTTCATTTATCATAGGAACCAGCATGCGATTAACCACAAAACCTGGGCTGTCTTTTACGCTTACCGGTGTTTTACCCAGTTGCCGGGTCATTTCATCGACTGTAGTGAAGGTGTCATCGGAAGTTTGCAATGCTCTTATGATCTCTACCAACGCCATCATTGGTACTGGATTAAAGAAGTGCATGCCGATTACCTTGTCTGGCCTGTTGCTGACGGAGGCAAGTTTTGTCAGTGACAGCGACGATGTGTTGGAGGCAATAATAGTCTCCGGTCGGGAAACCTTATCTATCTCCTTAAACAGGTCCAGTTTGAGATCCATGTTTTCTGTAGCAGCTTCTATGACGAGATCGCAGTCAGCTAGCTCCGATAGATTGGTGGTGGTACTGATTTTCGTGATTGCCGCGTCTTTCGCGTCAACAGTAATCTTTTCTCGGTCTACCAGTCTTTGCAGGCTTTTATCAATTGTACTTAGGCCTCGACTGGTTACTTCATCTGACACATCCTGCATGACAATGTCATAGCCGGTGAGGGCAGCTACCTGAGCTATTCCGCTGCCCATCGTGCCGGCGCCAACTATCCCGATGTTGCTGATTTGCATTTTGCACACTCCTGTTCTGATCCACGGGTACATTTACAAGGGGGCAAGGCTAACCTAAACCGGCGGCGAAACCAATGGCCGGCTGCGTTCGGGGGATCGTCGGTATACACTGTCCACTAGACGACAACTATGGTACTGAGCATGAACAGTAAACAGATGATCGAGCAACTGGTTGGATTCAACACAGTGTCTCGTGACAGTAACCTTTCGCTTATCGACTTCGTTCAGAATTACCTTGATGATTACGGTGTCGCATCAACTCGTGTCGTCAGCGACGACGGTGAGAAGTCGAATCTTTATGCCACGATCGGACCGCTTGAAGAGGGTGGTGTAGTTTTATCGGGACACACAGATGTTGTTCCTGTAGATGGCCAGGACTGGCACACGGATCCATTTTTGCTGACTGAAGACAACGGCAGGCTTTATGGTCGTGGGACTTGTGACATGAAAGGGTTCATCGGGATTGCCTTATCACTTGTGCCACAAATGAGATCACTGCGGCGTCCTATACACCTGGCATTGTCCTACGATGAGGAAGTAGGGTGCCGTGGTGCACCAGCCATGATTGAGCAGATGGTGACCAATATACCCGCACCGGAAGCTGTTATCGTTGGCGAACCTACGAGCATGAGTGCTGTTACCGGACATAAGGGTATTGTTGGCCTCAAGACAACCGTCCGTGGCTATGAGACGCATTCCAGCCAGACCAACCGTGGCGTGAGCGCGGTAATGAATGCTGCCAGGCTCGTCGGTTACCTCAGTGCAATGGCAGAGCGCCTCGAGCGCGATACCCCGTCGGACAACGGATTTAACCCTCATCATACCAGTATCCACGTGGGCGTCATTAATGGCGGCACCGCGATGAATATTGTTTCACGCCACTGTGAGTTTGTTTGGGATGTCCGTAACATTCCTGGAGATGACCCGGATGTTCTGATTGGGGAGTTCGAAAAATACTGCAAGGAAGAGGTGTTGCCTGAGATGCGGCGGCGATGGTCGGAGTGTTTTATTAAGACAGACATCATTGCCCGTGCACCGGAATTTTCACCAAAGGAATCTGCAGCGCTTGAATTGGTGCAAGCTATTACTGGAACTCAGGATACCAGTCGAGGTGCCTATGTCGCCGAAGCCGGACAGTTCCAGGCGGCGGGATTTCCAACGGTGATGTGTGGGCCAGGCTCGATTGACCAGGCGCATCAGCCCGATGAATTCATCAGTCTCGAACAGGTTGTACAGGGTGAGTCATTCTTACGCCGGCTGATTCAAGACCTGTCGACTTGAGTAATCTCGATTTAGGTCGACAGCAGTCCTGAAACCAACTGAGCGACCTGTAAGCTGCCGTTGAGAGTTTGCTGCCGACAGGCAGGCTGGACAGCCAGCAAATCTTCCAGCTCACTGAGCCAGTCGCCCGACATGTAGTTTTGTGCCCGTAGCAAAAATCCGTCCGTATTGTGTTGGAGAAAATCAGCCAGTGCTTGCATTTCAGGATAACCCTCCCGTACGAAATAGCCAAACCGCACCTGGCTGTGGTAGATCTCAGCGATGGTGCTGTAACCTGCCTTGCCGATTACCGCATCGGCTGCATCGATCAGGTCGGGGTGATGGTGGTCGCTGTTTGCAGGAAGGAGAAGGACATTCGGTGCCACCCATTCTTTTTTTACGCCAAACCCAGCGATCACGAAGTCTATCGTACTGAACTCTTGGTGGAGCCTATTCATGAACGGGTATTCCTGGGGTACACCACCCATAGTCAGGAACACCATCGAGCTTTTTTCTTGTAGTCCCAGTGCTTTTCGCGTGCTGTCCCTGTTCTGGCGGGGGGAGCGGGCAATCGGGTTGACATGAACTGCGCTACTCGCTGGATTGCACACGGGTATTGCTTGGACATGGACCTTGGCATCGGCGAAAACATGCTCTAGCGCGTCAGCGTATGCCAGGAGTGCGGGATACCTCTCAGCGAGTGATCGGTAGATCCAATCCCAGGTGAAGTTCTCGATTAGAACGCTGGGCAGGCCAGCCGCCTGTGCGACTGCTATACCCATCGGTGCAATGTCGCAGATGACAAGTTCACAGTGTGTGTCGGTTAGTTTGTTGGCCAGAGCATCAATTTGCGTGGTTTTGAACGGTATCTCGTTGGCCAGTGCTTTCAGAGTGCCGGGAATATCTGTATTCAGTGCGTCATGTTGAACCAAGCCGATATCGCAGTTCAGTTGATGAAATCGAAAATCATCGAGGGTGCCGGAGAAAAACCACTGAGGGGTCGAGGAGAAAATCTCAAACCGCACTTCTGGCCTGATATCGGTCAGGGCTTCGGCGACTGCACACGCACGGGACGCATGGCCAAACCCGTGAGAAGTCACGAACAAGGCGACTGAACGAAAGCTGTTTTGGCCTGCCACGCCCTAAACCAGGTGTATCGCCGTTGCTCTGTTATTGATTGGAATACCGCCCCAGAAACTCAGTAAACCCTATGCGATCTGCTTGTTCCATTGCCCGCTGACGGTCGATAGAGTCCATGGCGTCCTGTGACATCTGGCGGAGTTGTTCCGCGGGAAGATCCATATTTTCAAAGTACTCACCTGTCTTGACAGCCTGCGCCAGTGCAAAATTGAAGAAGTTATCATCGTATTTTCGTGTGGCTTCAAGGACCTGGGCTGAAGGAGTGAGGCTTGAGTCGTTGAACTTTTCCTGCTGTCTACGTACCGCACCGCTGTAACCCTTGCCGCCATGCTGATCGAGAAATTCGCCCAAAATTTCGAAATGACTCATAATGTTGCTACCCAGTTCGGTCAGTTTCTGGTTTCCGATAGTCAGGAAAAGATCGGGATCACGGCCTCGTTCGACGACTTGTTTTAGTGTGGTATGGCAATCTTGCTGCTCAGCATCGGACATTGCCGGGCTATCTGCGAGCAAACAATAAAGCAGGAAAAGATCGAGGAAAAGAATTTGTGGATGGTCAATACCAGTCGGTAAAAAAGGATTGAGGTCTATACTTCGCAGTTCAACATATTCAACACCGCGCTTGCTAAGTGCATGGGTTGGTTTCTCACCGGTCTGAATGGTTCGTTTGGGGCGTATCGGTGCGTAATACTCGTTTTCAATCTGCAGCAGGTTGGTGTTCAGTTGCCGGTATTCACCATCAACACGAAGGCCGATCTCCTCATAAGGGGGGTAGGACTCAGTCGTCGCCCGAGTCAGTGACTCAATATAGGCTTGCGTACTGTCCAGGTTAACTCTAATAGCCGCCTGGGCATCACTCTGATAGCCGAGGTCACTCAAACGTAGACTGGTTGCGTAGGGGAGGTAATAACTCGACTCACCCAAGAGCTCTAGATGGTGGTCCCTGTCCTCAAGGAATGTTCGACAGACCGCAGGTGATGCACCGAACAGATAGGATATGAGCCAACCGTAGCGGTAGACGTTACGCACAAGACCGAAGTAGCCCTCGGATTTGAAATCGCGGAGTGGCACGGTTGAACCACGGATTGTCCGCCAGTTGCGCCAGAAATCGTCGCCAATTGAGAAATTGAAATGAATGCCAGCAATGGTTTGCATCATCTTGCCATAGCGGTGAGCCAGACCGACTCGATAAATGGTCTTCATTCGACCGACGTTTGATGTTCCGTAGTTGGCGATGGAAATACTGTCCTCCCCATGCAGTATGCACGGCATACTGTTAACCCATAGCAATTCATCTCCAAGATTACGGTAGGTGAATTGGTGAATGTCTGTCATGTCCTGCAGTAGTGTTTCCGCGTCCAGATGTGGGGGTGTAATGAGCTCAATTAAGGCCTCTGAGTAATCCGTAGTAATGTAAGGATGGGTCAGGGTTGAGCCCAGACGAGAGGGATGTGGCCGCTGAGAAATGATACCTCCCTGATTTACGCGGAGACTTTCTTTTTCTAGCCCTCGGCGAATGCTGAGGAGGCTGCTTGCTGCACCTGCCTGCTCGATCTTTCCCAGAGTCCGTGTTAGCGTTTGGGTCATGGGATCTTATCCGGGGCAGAAGTCTGGTGACTGGTATCAAGAGACGATCGAGGTCGATACTGTTGGTCGACAGACTCGTGAGCTCACAGGGTTGATTGACCAGTCTGTCGCTCGATCAGATGTGCAGACAGGTTTATGCCACATTTTTTTGCAGCACACCAGCGCATCTTTGCTGTTATCAGAAAATGCCGACCCAGCGGTACAAGTAGACTTGGAGCATTTTATGCAGCGTATCATTCGAGATGGCGACCCGGCCTACCGGCATACCAGCGAAGGGCCAGACGACATGTCGGCCCATCTTCGCTCGGTATTGACCGGAAGTTTCCTGACCTTGCCCGTGGTTGAATCCCGGTTGGGACTTGGTGTGTGGCAGGGTGTATATCTTTGGGAGCATCGATATCAAGGCCGTAAACGTTGCCTGGTCTTGACCATCCAGGGTGAAGGCACAGCTTTATGAATCGAATGAGTTCAACACCTGCTAGCCAAAACGTGGCGGCAGCCCACCGTTACAGTGTTGCACCGATGATGGATTGGACTGACCGCCATGAACGTTATTTTCTACGCCTGATTACCCATCGTGCGATGTTGTATACGGAGATGATCCCTGCGGCAGCGCTGTTGCATGGTGATCGCAACCGTTTACTTGTACACAGCCCAGCTGAGTATCCTCTAGGGCTGCAACTGGGAGGTAGCAATCCACGTGAGATGGCTCTTTGTGCACGCTTCGGTGAAGCAGCAGGATTCAATGAAATCAATATGAATGTGGGCTGTCCGAGTTCGCGTGTCCAGTCTGGCCGTTTCGGAGCATGCCTGATGGCGGAACCGGAGTTGGTGAGTGACTGTTTCAGTGCTATGGCATCAACGGTCCGTATTCCTGTTACCATCAAATGCCGCATAGGCATTGATGACCGAGACAGTTACGAAGATCTCGAATCGTTTGTCACCACACTGGTAGATGGTGGTTGTCGCACATTCATTGTTCATGCCCGCAAGGCTTGGCTGACCGGCCTGAGCCCAAAACAGAATCGTGAAGTCCCCCCGCTGCACTACAACCTAGTGTATCGACTAAAGCAAAACCACTCTGATCTCGAGATTATTCTCAATGGCGGAATCTGCAGCATTGAAGCCGCCAGCTCTCATCTAGAGCATGTCGATGGAGTGATGGTTGGGCGGGAGGCCTATCGAAATCCTTTTTCACTCGCCAATGTTGATAGGGAACTGTTCGGTGTAAAAACTCCGCCACCAACGCGCTGGCAGGTGCTGGACCAGTACAAATCCTATATAGCCAGTGAAATTGAGTCCGGCACTCAGCTTAAACACATGTCTCGGCACATACTGGGCCTTTTTACGGGGCAGGCGGGCGCCCGGGCCTGGCGCCGGTATCTGAGCGAGCATGCTGTTCGCCACAGTGCAGGCCTGGAGATCATCGAGGCGGCCGAACGTATCGTCCAGCAGAAAATGCAGCACGCGGCATAGAAATTTTGAGTCCTTTCGTTTCGATCGGGAATTCCGCGTAGACCGGATCATGATTCAAAAGAAAATCCCCATATTCGGAGTATCGGCTTTGCTGGTGCTTTTGGCCCTTACCATAGTGCTTACAGCATTGGCGCTGAATACCCGCAATCTGCGCAGCAGTTTTGCCAATTACATCACGCAACAGGTGCAAAGAAACGTCACCATTGGGGGTGATGTCGAGATAGATCTTGGATTCAGTGAGTCCGGCTCGCTGTTAATGACCCTCAAGACGCAGGACGTAGTGATCTATAACAATCCGGATTTCAGTGCTGAGCCTATGCTCCACGTGCCATGGATTGAACTTGAAATCGGACTGTTGTCCATCCTGACAGGAGGGTTCGATGTTCAGAGATTACTGATCGAGCGTCCTAGGTTCGACCTAGCCCGGCTAACTGACGGACGATCAAACTGGCAAGATATCGGGATTCTTGCTGTTGTACCCGCTAAACAAGTGAACGTATACGCGGGCGTGGTTCATTGGCACGATCGTATGACTCAGCAGGCGGTAATGTTGGCCGACCTGTCTTGGCGGTCGAGTCGATCCGAGACAGACTCGACAGTCTCCTGGCAGACTTCATTTCAGTTCCTGTCGGAAGTGTTGCGTTTGCCCTTAGCTGTGCGCCTAACGGCAAATGTTCCACCTAAACCCGGCCAATCGAGTGGCGTGGTATTGAATGAGGTTGTTGGCAGTGTCACAGCCCCTGGATTGGTGTTGAGTATGAAACTGCCAGAGATGAGTGTGGACATAGACAGTGGCAGGATCCATGTGGAGGAGTCGGCAGTAGATATCGCTGCCGCTGGTACTGAAGCCGCTTTAAAAATCACCGATCTGAATATAGACACCAGCACCCGGCAGATTGAGGTCGCGCTGCTCGACGCAGATTGTTTTGTCGGTCGATCTACGCCCTCAATTACTGCCGAGGCAATGGCCATCGATCTGTCCCGCCAGCGAATCGTTGTGCCGGAGGTGGTCGTGACTTGGCTGGATACAGAACTCTTCGGAGATTTGTCAGCTACCTGGGCAGGCGGAGAGCCAGACGTCCTGGCTAACTTCGATATACCGTCGGCGAATGTTCAGGCAATTCTGGACAATGCCGGCATTGTGCTGACGAGTTTTGCGTCGAACGGACTCCGCCCGGTATCTCTGAATGGAAAGTTGCGTATGCGAGAGAATCTGCTGGTATTAGATGATCTCAATCTAAAGACGGGTAATACCATCGTCACGGGTTGGGTCAGGCGCGACAGAGAAGATTCAGCAACCTGGACATTTGCTCTGGAATCAGACGATTTTCTCCTGGCTGATACCGCAGAAGATGGTTCCCGCTCTATTACTTCTGCAGGTGTGCTTGTCGGTTTGTTGGGTGACCGGCTTTCAGATCTTCCAACAGATGTGGCGGCAACGGGAAGTATCGTTGTCGATCGCCTGTGGATCGACCGGATACTGGCGAAACATGTGATCGCAAAGATTCGTTCCAAAGGAAAAATAATGTCGATTGCGCCATGGTCGGGTGAGTTTTACGATGGCACTGGCAAGTTTTTTTTGGGGCTGGATCGGCGAGCCGAGAAGCCGCTAATTCTTATCCGGCAAGCGGTAAGCGATTTTAATTTGGGAAAACTCCTGCGCGATGCGGGCGACATAGCTGGCATTGAAGCATCAGCTGATCTTGAGCGCGCAGTTGCCTGAACTTAGAATCGAGCAGGCATCGACAACTGTTCGCATCGACCGCGGTATAGTTCAAAACCAGGATTTTAGATTTGCTGGCCAAGAATTCTGGATGGAGGGCAAGGGCTCAATGTCCCTGTCTGCCGGTGGGATGGATTATAAAATCCTGCTTGCCCTTGAAAATGATCTGAGCAGGGATTTAGGCAATGTTCCAGTTATTCCGTTCCAGATCACAGGATCAGTGGGTGATCCCAAGATTACTCTAGATGTTCAGGAACTGGTGCGATACAAAATTGAACACGAGCTCACCGGCGTTCTACCGAGGCCATCCAGCGTGTTACCCGATCAGGCTGCGATCATGCTGGTCCGGCAAATCGAACGGCAGATTACAAATCTTCAAAAGGCGCTAGACTCGGAATGAACTCTACAGTTGCCCTTCTATTATTAGGTTAGCTCGGGTGTTGTTTCTGTTATGCTTTCCTGTAACTTTCAGCAGATAGCTCAACAGTCACCGATTTCCTCGGTCTTAAAATGGAGAATGCTATGAGCGGTGAAAAGCTCAATAAAGTCAGTGCTCGAATCACGCAGCCGCCCTCCCAGGGTGCTTCCCAGGCGATGCTCTATGCCACTGGCATGTCACGTGAAGACATGAACAAGGCCCAGGTCGGTATTGCTAGTATTTGGTGGGAGGGAAACCCTTGCAATATGCACTTGAATGATCTTTCTGCGGAGATTAAACGTGGCGTAGAAGAGGCGGACCTCATTGGTATGCGTTTCAACACCGTCGGTGTCAGCGATGGTATTTCGATGGGTACAGAGGGTATGTGTTATTCGCTTCAGTCCCGGGATCTCATTGCCGATTCCATAGAAACTGTTATGGGGGGGCAATGGTACGACGCGCTGGTAACCGTGCCTGGTTGCGACAAAAACATGCCCGGCGTCATGATGGCAATGGGTAGAGTGAATAGGCCCTCAATAATGGTCTACGGAGGTACGATCCAACCTGGAATCGCCAATGAACAGGTTGTTGATATCGTTTCAGCGTTCCAGAGTTACGGAGAGTTTATCGCGGAGAAAATTACAGACAATGAACGTGAAGCTATCGTCAGAAATGCCTGCCCAGGGGCCGGCGCCTGTGGCGGTATGTATACGGCCAATACCATGGCAAGTGCGATCGAGGTCATGGGAATGTCACTGCCTTACAGTTCATCCAATCCGGCAGTGGATTCCACTAAGACTGAAGAGTGCTTCAGAGTGGGTGCGGCCATTAGAAGGCTGATGGAACTTGATCTTAGGCCGCGCGATATTATGACCCGGGATGCATTTGAAAACGCTATGGTTATCGTCTCTGCATTGGGGGGGTCAACAAATGCTGTGCTTCATTTGATTGCTATGGCCCGGTCTGTGGATGTTGATCTGACGATCGACGATTTCCAGGCGGTAAGCGACCGAATACCGTACCTCGCGGATCTAAAGCCAAGTGGGCGTTACGTGATGGAAGATCTGCACCATGCCGGTGGCATTCCGGGCGTTATGAAGTATTTACTCAGCGAGGGGTTAATCAACGGCGACTGTATGACTGTAACTGGTTATACGGTTGCCCAGAACTTGGAGGCTGTGCCGGCGCTAGAAGCGGGGCAGGCCATATTCCACTCCCTGTCCAATCCAATCAAAAAGACTGGCCACTTGAGAATTTTGAAGGGCAATCTGGCGCCGGGTGGTGCCGTGGCTAAAATCACCGGTAAGGAAGGTGAGCAGTTCAGTGGTCCCGCCCGTGTGTTTGACTGTGAGGAGGATATGCTATCCGCCCTTGAAGAAGGCCGTATACAAAAGGGCGATGTCATTGTTATTCGCTATGAGGGCCCTAAGGGTGGGCCGGGCATGCCGGAGATGCTGACACCAACATCCGCAGTCATGGGCGCTGGTCTGGGCGAAGATGTTGCTTTGATGACGGACGGTCGTTTTTCCGGTGGTTCTCATGGGTTTATCATCGGCCATGTTGTTCCTGAAGCCCAGGAAGGTGGTCCCATAGCTTTGTTGCGCGACGGGGACATGATTAACATTGATGCTGTCGCAAATTCAATCGACGTCGACCTGAGCGCCGAAGAGTTGGCTGGACGGTTATCCGAGTGGATAATGCCGCCTTACGAAGCTGTTCGGGGCACACTCTACAAGTACATCAAGAACGTCAAGACAGCCAGTGAGGGATGTGTAACCGACGAATAGAGTGTTGGGTTATTCTTTCTCCCCCCCGCCAAATATCAGTTCAGACTGATCTTGATCGCCGCCGCCGCAGCGATTGGTGCAAAACACAGTGCAAGAACTGCCATTGCAGTTAATAAATAGATCTGCCCGGCAATAGGTAGACCAAGTCCAGCGTTCTGTACTGCGGTACTGCCGAATACCAGCACAGGTACGTAGAGTGGCAGAACAATCAGGCTCAACAGGACACCGCCGCGCCGCGTGCCGACGGTCAGTGCGGTTCCAACGCTACCCACCAGACTTAAGATCGGTGTGCCGATCAGCAGGGTCAGTAGTAGCACTGCCGTAGAAAGGCCGGTAAGCTGCATCATCGGTGCAAGTAGGGGTGTGACTAGCAGTAGCGGGAGACCGGTAACACACCAGTGTGCCAGGATTTTGCCCAGAATTAGAAGTGATACCGGTCCAGTAGTTAAAACCAGCTGTTCCAATGATCCATCGTCGAAGTCCGACCGGAAGAGTCCCTCTAGTCCAAGTAATGTGGCCAGAAGGGCTGCGATCCAGATCACTCCGGGAGCAAGCGCTTGCAGCTGTGCTGGGTTCTGACCGATCGCAAGTGGAAACAGTGTGAAGACAATAACGTAAAACACGACGCAATTCGCTGCATCTGCCCCATTGCGTATCGCGATCATAACGTCGCGCCGGATAATCGCTGTGAAAAGGGCAAACAGCCCGGTGCGATTCATGTGGATAAGTGCAGGGTCTTGAATTTCCTGCCTTCAAACTGAAGATGCTGATGTCCTGTCAGCACGATTAGCCCGCCATCATCCAAGTGCCGACTAAATCGGGACCTGGCTACATCGATTCCGTCCTGGTCGATCGCAGTCAGTGGCTCATCTAGGATCCAGATCGAGGCCCGGGTAATGAAAAGCCAGCTCATTGCCACCCGTCGGCGTTGACCTGCTGAAAGATGAACACAAGGGATATCACGAACCTGGGAAAGGCCAGATTGAGCCAAGGCCTCTTCGATCTGGGAGCCCACAGCAAAGCCCTTGATCGCAGCTAGGCATGACAGGTTTTCAGCGGGACTGAGTTCGAGTTTGATGCCGTTGGTGTGGCCGATATAGGCGAGATGTTCGTAATAAGTCGAACGACAGGTACGAATGTCCTGTGAGTGCCACAGTACGGTGCCATTGTCGGGTTGTGTGGTGCCGCAAAGGATTCGAAGCAGACTGGTCTTTCCTGATCCGTTGGATCCCTGGATGTGTAGAATTTCTCCCGGATCAATCGTCAGGTTCAGGTCAGTGAACAACGCACGCTGCCCACGAATACACGTAATTTCGTGTGCTGTCAGCACGTGCTGGAACCGCATCGGGCTTTCAGGCTAGCCGGGGCTATCAGAAGAATCATGCGTCAGGATATTATGGACTAGTGCCTGGATCGGATAGGTGAATTACGGGCAGTGGACATAATCTCGTGCGCAAGGATCACAATTGGTGGCCACATAGACCTTATAATCTAGCTACTCAATTGGTGGTAATGGCATTATGCACTTAGGTAAACCCTACAGTGCACTGGCACTATTATCAACGTAAATGCTGAGACTATCATCCGGATTTTCAAGCAGTTTGGATTGTCGGTGAGGAAATAGATGCGGTTTGATCATGAGTGACTCTATAAATTGACCACAACAAGCAAGAGGCGGAAAAAGCGTTTCGGTCGTAACAGAACGAGACAGGTCGACGCAGAGGATCGACAGTCGGTTCTAGACGCCCTGGGTGATATGCCCATTCAACGTGATCTGCTGATCGAGTATTTACATAAACTGCAGGATCAATATAAGCATATCTCTGCTGGACACATTGTTGCATTGGCAGACCTAATGAAGCTTGCGCCTACCGAGATTTACGAAGTTGCTACGTTCTACCATCATTTCGATGTTGTTGCCGATGGCCAACCTATACCGCCGGGTCTTACGGTTAGAGTGTGTGATTCAGTGACATGCGAACTTTTCGGGTCAGAGTTGCTGGTCAGCTCGCTTCAGGCAAGTTTGGGAGATGATGTCAGGGTTCAAAGAGTCCCCTGCGTCGGACGCTGTGACGAGGCGCCTGTGGCTGTCGTTGGAAAAAATGCGATTCCAAGGGCTACTTTGTCGCAAGTGTCCGATATGGTCCGGGAAGGCAGCACCGTAATCACAACGCAACCTGACTGGATCAGAATTGAAGAGTACCGGAGAGATGGTGGTTACAAGGCTTACGAGGCCTGCCGTGCTGGATCCTTGACTTACGAGCATATTCTTGACGAACTAGAAAGTTCTGGTTTGCGGGGCTTGGGTGGGGTGGCGAATCTTACGGGATCAGACAGCACCTCGGCTGATGGCTGTCAACATCGATGAAGGTGAGCCCGGTACATTCAAGGACCGTTATTACCTAGAGCGAGACCCTCATAGATTTATAGAAGGTATGCTGATTGCGGCTGAGGTAATTGGAATCGACTGTTGTTATCTTTATGTGCGTGATGAGTATCCAGGCGTACTACAGGTACTCAGGGATGCGATCAAGGAACTGGGTTCTGTATTTGATAATCACTTACCGGAGGTTCATATTCGGCGAGGAGCGGGTGCATATATTTGTGGTGAAGAATCAGCGATGATCGAGTCAATCGAAGGTAAGCGGGGCATGCCGCGTCTGCGTCCTCCATACGTTGCAGAAGTCGGTCTATTCGGCAGGCCGACGCTTGAGCATAACTGTGAAACACTTTACTGGGTTCGGGACATACTCGAGCATGGTGCGGACTGGTTTTCTGGCCAGGGTCGGCGTGGACGGCACGGGCTACGGTCTTTTTCTGTCAGTGGCCGTGTTAAAAAACCAGGTGTTCACCTGGCTCCGGCTGGAATCAGTGTGAGAGAGTTGATTGATGAATTCTGTGGTGGCATGTTAGATGGTCATACGTTCAACGCTTATTTTCCCGGTGGTGCTTCAGGAGGAATCCTTCCCGCTTCGCTGGGTGATGAGCCACTGGACTTTGATACGTTGCAGGCGCACGGCAGCTTTATCGGCTCAGCTGCTGTGATCATCCTGTCTGACCAGGATAGCCCCAGGCAAGCAGCCCTGAATACAATGCGATTCTTTTCACACGAGTCGTGTGGTCAATGTACGCCCTGTCGCGTGGGATGCGATCGGGCGGAACGTCTGATGGAGTTGCCACAGTGGGATGCAGAGCTTCTCGAGGACTTAGCGTGTGTCATGGAGGATGCGTCTATTTGCGGTTTGGGTCAGGCAGCGCCGAATCCTATACGTACGGTAATCCGGTATTTTCCAGAAGAGGTGGGCGCACAATGAACAGACTGGGAGGCCAGGAGCTAGCACCGGTTAGCTTTATGCTTGACGGCCATTCGGTGACTGCCCAGGCACAAGAAACCATCCTCCAGGTGGCACAGAAAAGCGGTGTTGACATCCCCCACTTGTGCTATTCGGAAGGGCTGCGTGCTGATGGCAACTGCCGCGCCTGTATGGTTGAAATTGAAGGTGAACGCGTGCTGGCGCCAGCGTGTTGTCGGCAACCGACTGAGGGAATGAATGTTCAGTCGACAAGTGACAGAGCGTTGCGCTCTCAGTCGCTGGTCCTGGAATTGTTGAAGGGCGAAGTGGGTCCTGCCCGCCACAGCCCGATGTCGGAGTTAGAGTATTGGTGTGACAATCGTGGGCTGTCTGAGAGTCGATTTGGTGGCCGGACACAACCATCTGCCGACCAGTCGCATCCGGCAATAGACGTCAATCTCGAAAGTTGTATCCAATGCACGCGTTGTGTGCGGGCATGTCGGGAAGAGCAAGTCAACGATGTAATTGGGCTGGCATTTCGAGGCGCCCGTGCTGAAATTGTTTTTGATATCGGGGACGGGATGGGTGACAGTTCCTGCGTGGGCTGTGGTGAGTGTGTTCAGGCCTGTCCAACCGGTGCTCTGATGCCTTCGGGGAATGTAGCGCGAGAATCTAGTGACACCACTGTGGACTCTGTGTGCCCGTATTGCGGTGTGGGGTGTCTACTGACCTACCATATTAAAGACAAGAAAATAGAATATGTTACGGGTCGTGATGGACCGGCTAATCACGGAAGACTGTGTGTTAAGGGGCGTTATGGATTTGACTACGTCAATCACCCGGACCGACTGACGCAGCCGTTGATACGGCGAGACGGTGTTGTAAAAGGTTTGACGGATCAGTTTGACCCGAAAGATCCCCTCAAGAGTTTTAGAGAGGCCAGCTGGGAAGAAGCCCTCGATGTGGCAGCTCAAGGGTTTAAAAGCATCCTGTCAGAGAACGGCTCAAATGCGCTCTCCGGATTTGGCTCGGCCAAAGGCAGTAACGAAGAGGCTTACCTGTTTCAAAAGCTGATCCGCACCGGTTTTGGCAGTAATCACGTTGACCATTGCACGAGACTGTGTCACGCATCGTCGGTTGCAGCGTTGCTGGAGGGAATAGGGTCTGGTGCTGTATCCAATCAAGTGGCTGATGTTGCGCAGGCAGAGGTCATCATTGTAATTGGTGCTAATCCGACTGAGAACCATCCGGTTGCGGCAACGTTTATGAAGAATGCCGCACAAAACGGTGCCACCTTAATTGTGATGGACCCGCGTAGAAACCAGTTGGCACGCCATGCCACTCACTATCTCCAGTTTCGCCCGGACACCGATGTGGCGTTATTGAATGCGATGATCTACACCATTATCGATGAGAATTTGGTGGATGAGCAGTTTGTCGCTGAACGTACCACGGATTTTGATCTGGTACGTGAAAATGTTAAGGACTTCAGTCCTGAAAATATGGCCGAAATCTGTGGCATCAATGCTGAGGAGATACGCTGTGTGGCCCGCGCCTATGGCCAGTCGCGCCGCGCTATGATTTTTTGGGGAATGGGTATATCACAACATGTGCACGGTACGGACAACGCGCGTTGCTTGATTGCGTTGTCCATGATGACCGGAAATATTGGGCGTCCAGGTACAGGATTGCACCCGCTGCGGGGTCAGAACAATGTACAGGGTGCATCTGATGCCGGTTTGATTCCTATGATGTTCCCGGACTATCGTCGTGTAGACGACCCCGATGCATCGGCATGGTTCTCGGATTACTGGGGCGTTGAACTTGATTCCACCCCGGGACTTACTGTTGTCGAGATCACTGAAGCCGCACTTTCTGGACAAATCAAGGGGATGTACATCATGGGTGAAAATCCGGCTATGTCTGACCCGGACCTGAACCATTCCCGTTCGGCGCTGGCAAAGCTGGAACACCTGGTTCTGCAGGATCTATTTTTGACAGAAACAGCCGCATTCGCGGACGTGGTTTTACCGGCCTCGGGGTTCCCGGAAAAAACGGGTACATTTTCAAACACAGATCGGCGTGTCCAATTGGGACGAAAGGCGCTCGATCCGCCAGGCGATGCGCGTCAGGATCTCTGGATCATTCAGCAAATTGCAAACCGGTTGGGATTGAACTGGGAATACGCCGATGTTCGTGATGTTTTTATTGAAATGCGTGATGCGATGCCAAGTATTAGCGGCATGACCTGGGAAAGGCTGGAAAACGAGCACAGCATAACCTATCCATGTGAGGATGAATCCGATCCAGGGCAGAGTGTGGTTTTTGAGGAAAGTTTCCCGACGGCGGACGGTCGTGGACGATTTGTGCCGGCTGATCTTAAATGGGCCGATGAAAGACCTGACCAGGATTATCCTTTTGTGTTGATCACTGGTCGACAGTTGGAACACTGGCACACCGGGGCTATGACGCGTCGAGCGACTGTTCTCAATACTATTGAACCGGATGCTGTGGTCTATAGTCATCCAGACGATTTAGACGCTCTTGGAATGAAAGACGGGGACCTGGTCAAGATTTCGTCACGTCGGGGCGAGATCGTAGCGCCTTGCCGTTCAGACGATGGTCTGCAGCCTAAATCCATATTCATTCCGTTTTGTTACCAAGAAGCGGCGGCCAATCTACTGACCAATGCCGCCCTGGATCCGGTCGGGAAAATAGCGGAAGTAAAATACTGCGCGGTTAATTTGACTGCTACAAACTGAACAAGATTGCGATGACTGGAATAATTGACGGTAAGGCATTTGCTGCAGAACTAAGAGCACGCGTAGCGGCTGCTGTGAGCTGCCTAGAATCCAGCCATGGACTGATTCCTGGGCTGGCCGTGGTATTGGTTGGTGAAGATCCAGCCAGTGAAGTTTATGTCCGAAATAAGGGTAAACAGACAGTCGAGGTCGGTATGGCATCGTTTGAACACCGCCTGTCTGATCAGACAACCGAGGGTGAACTCCTGACACTGATTGACCAGCTTAATAATGATTCGACGGTCCATGGGATCTTGGTCCAGCTGCCGCTGCCTGCTCAGATCAATACCCATGCCGTGATTAATGCGATCGATCCAGACAAAGATGTTGATGGATTTCATCTGATTAATGT
>LUMD01000320.1_pt1 | contig 22382 bp, 22 predicted proteins | sample 729651 | NCBI WGS metagenome assembly LUMD01 (sample SAMN03860272, study PRJNA289734) | marine metagenome | biome: seawater column; feature: ocean; material: water; isolation source: Red Sea water column Station 34 - depth 258m | place: Saudi Arabia: Red Sea | collected 2011-10-15 | depth 258 m | reverse complement strand
CCATGACACCCGACGACCCCCGCCCACCCGAGGAACCCGTGGCTCCGGACGCCCTCGACACCCTGGCCTCGGCCATCGTCGACGGCGAGGCGCCCCTCCCCGACGACGCCGACGCCGTGCTGCTCGAGCGCGTGGCGGCCTTCCGGGCCATCCGGAACGCCATCGCCGCACCGGTGCCGCCGCCGTCCGACGCGTTGCGCGAGGCGGCGATCTCGTCGGCACTGGCAGCCTCGGCGACCAGCCCCGACGTTCACTCGCTGGCCACCCGCCGACGCCGGTTCCCGGCACTGCCAGCGGCCGCCGTGGCCGCCGCCCTGGCCCTGTTCGTCGGAGTGGCCATCCTGAGCCTCGGCGACGACGCACGGGACGCCGACCTGGCGGGCGCTCCGTCGGCGACCCGGGCCGTCGAGACCACGTCGGCCGTGGCGTCGCAGGCGACCGAGGCGCCTGCCACCGAGATGTCGGGGGCGACCACGACCGCTGCGCCCACCCCCACCATCGTCCCGTCCACCACCATCGCCGCCATGGCGCCAGCCGATACCGACCAGGAGTTCAGAGCCGCCGAGGCGCTCGACACTGGCGAGTCGACGGCCCTCGCCACCGAGGCGCTCGACGCCGACGAGTCGACGGCCCTCGCCACCGAGGCGGAGTCCGCACCGTCCACCGGAAACGTCTCCTCCGACGCCGTTCAGGAAGCGGATGGCAGCTTCTCGTACGCCGAAGCCGAACCGCCGGTGACCACGATCCCGGAGGGCGCCGCCACCTCGGGGATGGCGGATTCCTCCGACGACAGGCCGGTGGCCGGCGACGAGGACATCTTCGCCCTCCTGTTCCCGTACGCGTCCGAGTCCGCCGACGCCATCCGTTCGGGACGCGCCGATGCCTGGTCCGTCCCCGTTCCCGAGGACGCCCCCTGTCCGGATTCCGTCGATGCGGCGCTGGACGGCGAGGAGCGACTCGATGTGGTCCTCCTCCGCGACTCCCGGGGGGACCAGGTCCTCGAGGCCGTGCTCATCGTCGGCCCGGACACCTGGGCGATGGTCCTCACGGACACGTGCACCATGCGGCGGTACCCGGATCCCGACCGGGAGTGACTCCCCGATCGCGCCATCGACGCCCCTTGTAGGATCACCCGCCATGGCCGATGCGGATTCCCCCTCCAACGACGACCGCGACCTGGCCGCCCGCGCCACCGATCGCATCGTCGAGGCCGTCGACGCCGTGCGGGCCCGCACCACCGATCCGCTGCTCAGCGCCACGCGGGCAATCGTGTTCGGCACCTTCGTCGCCATCGCCGGGCTGGCCGTTCTCGTCCTGCTCGGCATCGGCGCCTTCCGCCTCCTCGACAACGTGCTGCCGGGCGAGTCCTGGGCGGCACACCTCGTGCTCGGCGGCGCCTGCGTGCTCGGCGGCGCCCTCCTGTGGTCACGCCGCAAGTCCCACACCGACTGACCAGCCCCACCCACGTCCTCGTCCCCTCTCCCCCGGTCGCCAGGAGCCCCCATGCCCCCCACCCACCACGAAGTCGTCATCATCGGCTCCGGCCCCGCCGGACTCACCGCCGCCATCTACACGGCCCGCGCCGACCTGGCGCCGCTGGTCCTCGAGGGCGAGCCGTCCTCCGACTCGGACCAGCCCGGCGGCCAGCTGATGCTCACGACCGACGTCGAGAACTTCCCCGGCTTCCCCGAGGGCGTGATGGGTCCGACGCTCATGACCGACATGCGCGCACAGGCCGTCCGCTTCGGCGCCAAGGTCGAGACCGTCAAGGCCAGCCGCGTCGATCTGGCGTCCACCCCGATCGGCATCTGGGTCGGCGACCCCGACGCCGCCGAACCCACCCACACGGCCGACGCCGTCATCATCTCGACCGGCGCCCGGTCGGTCATGCTCGGCCTCGAGGCCGAGGAGCGGCTCATCGGCCACGGACTCTCCACCTGCGCCACCTGCGACGGCTTCTTCTTCCGCGACCAGGAGATCGCCGTCGTCGGCGGCGGTGACTCCGCCCTCGAGGAGGCCACGTTCCTCACCAAGTTCGCCAGCAAAGTCACGGTCGTCCACCGACGCGACGAGCTGCGGGCATCGAAGATCATGCAGAACCGGGCCTTCGAGAACCCGAAGATCGAGTTCGCCTGGAACAGCGTCGTCGACGACGTCCTCGGTGAGGAGGCCGTCACCGGCATCCGGCTGCGCGACACGGCGACCGGCGACCTGCGGGAGCTGCCCGTCACCGGCCTCTTCGTCGCCATCGGCCACCGGCCAAACACCGACCTGTTCGCGGGCCAGTTGGCCATGGACGACAACGGCTACCTGCTCACGCACCCCGACCGGTCCACCACCGACATCCCCGGCGTGTTCGCCTGCGGTGACGTACAGGACCACACCTACCGACAGGCCATCACCGCCGCCGCCTCGGGATGCATGGCCGCCATCGACGCCGAGCGCTGGCTCCAGAGCCGCCAGTGCTGGTCGACTTCTGGGCCGAGTGGTGCGGCCCCTGCAAGATGGTCGCCCCAATCCTCGAGGAAATCGCCGACGAGCAGGCCGGTGCGCTGCGCATCGCCAAGGTCAACGTGGACGAGGCCCCCGAACTGGCCCGCCGCTACCAGGTCATGAGCATCCCCACCATGATCCTGTTCCGGGACGGCGAACCCGCCACCCAGATCGTCGGTGCCAAGGGCAAGGCCCAGTTGCTCGAGGAACTCACGCCCCACCTCTAGGCCGAGCCGCACTGTCCGCCCGTTCGCCCCGGCCGATGGCCGACGCGGACCCCACGCCCGCCGGGCAGTCGCTCGCCATCGGCGCCACCGGCGCCGGCGTCCGGGACCTGCACCGGCGCCTCGAGGACGCCGGCCATCCGGTCGTCGACGACGAGCTGGCCGACGGCCGATTCGGACCAGACACGGCTGCCAAGGTCGCCCGGTTCCAGGCGGAACGGGGCCTGCACGAGCACGGCGACGTCGATGACCACACGCTGGCCTCCCTCGTCGAGGCCGGCCACCGCCTCGGCGACCGCCACCTGTACCTGCACGCGCCGATGCTCCGTGGCGACGACGTCGCCGACCTCCAACTCCGTCTCGGGGGCCTCGGCTTCGACGCCGGTCGGATCGACGGCATCTTCGGACCCGACACCGCCCGTGCTCTGCGCGACTTCCAACGGAACGCCGGGTTGGTACTGGACGGCATCGCCGGACCCGACACGTTCCGTGCCCTGCGGCACCTGGCCGGTCGAGCCGCCGGCACGACGCCCGTGGCCCAGGTGCGTGAGCTCGACCGGCTGCGTCGGAGCCGGCCCGAACTCGACGAGCGGCGCATCGCCCTTGGGCACTTCGGCAACTGCGGAGCCCTGACTGCCGCCATCTCGCGAGGGCTCCGCAACCGTGGCGCCAACGTGGTCGCCCTCGACCACCCCGACGACACCACCCAGGCGAGCACGGCCAACCGCTTCGAGGCCGAGGTCTACCTCGGCGTGCGCATCGAAGCGGTGGCCGCCCCGGAGGTCGCCTACTTCGCCACCGAGGGATTCCACAGCGAGGGTGGCCTGCGACTCGCCCAGCGTTGTGCCCCGGCGGTGCACGAGGTCCTGGCCGCCGACCTCGGCGATGCCGACGTTCCGGTCCGCGGCATGCGCCTGCCGATCCTGCGCAGGACGCGTATGCCGGCTGTGCTCTGCACCATGGCACCGCCGTCGTCGGTCGTGACCGCAACCGCCGAACTGGCCGAGGCCCTCGTTGGAGCGGTTGCCGACTGGGTGGCCAACCCGGCCGACTCCCCCACCGACTGAGCGTCGCCGCAATTCCCGCCGGGGGTTCCGGTCAGGCCCCGTCCTGCTTCTCGCCCGACCCGTCGGCATCGCCGGTCGGCGTCATCCCCGCCTTCGCCTCCTGGCGGGCCTGCCGACGTTGCCGTCGCCGGAATCCCCGGGTCGTGTTGGCCCGCAGGAGTTCCACCTCGGGACGGAGGGCGGCGTTCTCCTCCCGGGACTCCCCCAGGTCCCGCCGCAGGTCGTCCCGCTCGGCGCGGGCCTCGTCTCGGGCCGTCGTCGCCTGATGGAGTTCGGTGGTCGTCCCCCGAAGCTCGGCCTCCCGGCGGTGGGCCTCGGCGGTCCGCTCCTCGAGGTCGCTTTCCAGGCGCCGGATGCGCGCCTCACGGACGGTCACGTCCTCGAGCGCCCGCTCACGGCCCGCCTCGGTGATCCGCAGATCGGCCTCGAGGCCGATCGCCCGCTCCCGACCGGCGATCTCCTCGGCGCGGGCCCGGTCCCGTTCGTCGCGGAGTTGCTCGTGGTCCGCCTCGAGGAGGCGGACGCGCTCCTCGTGGCGTGCCGCTTCGGCCGTCAGGCGCCCTGCATCGTCACGCTGCGCGTCGAGCGCAGCCGCCAGACGCTCGAGTTCGGCCTCCCGGACGGCGTCCCCCTCGGCCCGGCCCTGCAGGTCCCCCACCGCCCGGTCCCTGGTGGCCTCGACCTCGGCGAAGGCCACCTCGAGTGCGGCCGTTCCCGAGGAGGCGGGTGGTCGTGCCGGCAGCGGAGGTGGGAGGGATGGCTGTGGAGCGGCCTCGGCGGCGGGCTCCGGGGCCCGTTCCCGGTAGGTACGGAGGTCGTCGGCCGTCGGGGCCTCGTAGCCGAGGGACTCGCAGACCGCCGCCACGCCGTCGAGGCGGAACACGGGCCTCGGGCAGGTGGGTCCGGGCGCCTCTCGGACCGGGCCGAAGCTGCCCTTGTCCCGCAGGGTGTAGAGGCGGGTGCGCTTGAGCGGTGTGAGGGCCAGGATCTCGTCGAGGTAGAGCTCGTCCTGGCCGGCTGGCCCGCGTCGCGGCGAGTCGGTGCTGGTGTCGGGGACCTCGGGCGCCATACCGGCGACGGTAGCCGGGAACGGCACGTCGGGTGCGGACACTTCGAAGGATTCGAAGCGTTCAGAATGTTCGAATCCTCCGAAGGGTCCGGACGGGCCTCCCGACCCAGACCGTGGTGGTCAGATTCCGCTCGCCACGGGGCACGACCGTCCCCAGGCCCAGCTTCGCCCCCGGCCGAACATCGGCCTTGACGGATGCGGCGAATCCTTCGAAGGCGTCCGGACGGTCCCATCTGGGCACCAGCGGTCTTCTCCTTCTGGGCCACGGTGCGAAGGCGCCACCGGTCGATCGCCGGGAACCCTTGTGAACACGGGCCAAGCGGGGTGCCCTCCCCACCGAGGCGGCCACCTGGCACCGGATACTTCCGGACAACTCCAAGAGTCCAAAGGCCTCCGGCCGTCTCCAGGCATTCCACCCTCGACCGTCCCCGTCCACGGCCACCGCCGACCGGCCGCAGGAAAACGGGGGGCCGTTCGCCACCAAGCGATGTGCAACTATCGCTCCCCAAGCATGCAGAACGGACTACCCTGCGCCGACCACCAGAAAGCCCGGTCCACCTCCGGATGACGCCTCGCCCTCCGGGGCGGATCCTCCCGGATTCTTCGGACCATCCGAATCGTCCAGAGCGCCAGCCCACCACCACTCACCGAGGAGCCCATGGCCGAGTACGTGTCCCTGAAGGAGGCCTCCCGACGCTTCGGCTACGAGGTGTCCACCATCCGCCGCTGGCTCAAGGAGGAGCGGGTGGAGGGCCTCAAGGGCCCGACCGACAACTCGCCCTGGAAGGTCTCGGTCGACTCCCTCGAGCGGCTGCTCCGGGAGGGCGCCAGCGCTGGTCGCTCGTCGACCCGGCCAGCCACCGGCGGCGGGGGAACGCTCCCTGACCTCCTCCGGTCCTGGTCGGACACCCTCGACGCCCGCCTGACCGCACGCGAACCCCGTTCCCTGAGCGATTTCCAGCGCCGCGAGGCGCGGACTGCCCTAGCCGAACTGGAGGGCTGGTTGCGGGACCTCGCCGACGAGCTGGACGCCGATTGAGCCTGCCGGCCCATCGGCGTCCGGGCCATGGGCAGCGCCGACCGTCCGGGACCATCCGGAAGCATCCGAAGTCGTCCGGGATCGTCCGGCGGCCCTCAGAACAGCGGCGAACGGGTGATCGCCCGCCACGAGCGCGGAAACCCCGCCGGTCGGTCGCCCACCGCCCGCAGGGCCCGGAAGCGGGCCCCCTCGTGCGCCCAGCCGCCGCCGTCGACGAGTCCCAGGTCGGCCAGCGGACCAGCCGGCCAGCGGGTCCCATCGCCGTCGGGCGGCTCGCTGACCACGAGCCGGCCTCCGGGAACGAGCAGCGGCGCCCCGCATTCCGCGGTAGCGCCCGGGGGGGCGAAACCCCGAGCCGAGACCAGGACGGCACTGCCACGGAGTTCACCGCGCGCGACGTCCACGGCCTCTGCGTTCAGGACCGTCACCCGGTCAGACAGGTCCAATGATCGGGCCGCCCACTCGAGGAACCGACACCGCCGGGCGCCCCGGTCGACGAGGTACCAGCGGCAGTCGGTCCGGGCCGCCAGGACGAGGCCGGGCAGGCCGCCGCCGGTGCCCAGGTCGATCGCCACCTCGTCGGCGGCGGGTGGGGGAGTGCCGACGAGGAATCCGTCGCTGTGGACCCGACCCTCCGCCGCCGCGCCGGCCGTCAGAAACCCCTCGTCGACCGCAGCGTCGAGTACCCGCCCGACGCCGTCCATGCCGGTGCTCAGCCGCTGACGGGCCGGATCACCACCCGGACGTGCTCAGCCGCTGACGGGCCGGATCACCACCCGGCGGTCACGGTCGGAGCCCTCGGACTCGGTGTCGACGCCGTCGATGTCCGCCACGGTGTCGTGGATGACCTTGCGGTCGGCAGAGCCCATCGGCTCGAGCGCCCGCTTGCGGCCGTCGGCCAGGACGGCCTCGGCCTGGTTCCGGGCAAACTCCTCGAGGAAGGTGCGGCGCCGCTCCCGGTAGCCGCCCACGTCGACGGTCAGCGTGCCGACGGCGTCACCGTCGGACTGGCGCTGCACGATGGTGCGGGCGATCTCGGTGATGGCCCGCACGGTCTCGCCACGATGGCCGATGGCGAGGCCCAGGTTGAGCCCCTGTGCCTCGACCGAGAGGCGATCGTCCTCGATCGAGCTCACCACGCGTGCGTCCAGGCCCATCTCGTCGAGCAGGCCCGAGACGAACCCCTCGACGATGTCCGACTGGGTCTCCAGGTCCATCTGATCTCCCTTGGTGGAGGCGTTCGCCGGCGGGGTGTCCCCGTCGTCGGCCCCGTTGTCGGTGGGGGACTCTAGGCGCGTCCCGGATCCACCGGAACCGCCACGTCCCCGGCCCCGCCGCCGATTGAGCGACGAGCCGCCGGCCGAGGCGGCCTGATCGGACTGTTCGACGTCGGTCTGACGCCCCTCGACGGCCTGGTCGCCCGTGCCCGAATCACCGCTGGAGCGGTTGCCGTCGCCCGAGCCGCCACCCTGCTTCTGGCCCCTGCCGTTGCGGTTCCGGCCACCACGGTCTTGTCCGCCGCGGCGGTTCCGGTCGCGGTCACGCCGGTCGGCCTTGGGAGGGGGCTGGCGGGGCCGGACCCTGGCCCGAAGCCGGGCCTCCGTCTTGCGCAGTCCCAGCATCGACCGGGACGCCTCGGCGAGGACCTCGTACTCGAGTTCGTCCTCGGCGACGCCGAGCCGGTCCAGGGCGCGCTCCTTGGCCTCATCCACTGTCGTTCCGGTGGTCTCGATCCCGCCGATTCGCCCGTCGATCCGCCTTGGCGTCCCGTCGGGGCGCAGCCTTCTTGTTGTCCTTCTCGCCGTCCGCCTCGGGTTCGGACGCGCTGGCCGAACCCTGCTTCCCGGCCTTCCCGTTGTCGTCGTCGTTCGGTGTCGAGCGGCTTCCCGCGGTCGTCCGCCGGCTCCGGGCATCGTCCGAACCGCCCGACGTCGAACCACCACCCTGGTTCCCGCCCTTGGCGGCAGGGGTGTTCCCGGACTTGCCGCCCGACTTCTTGTTGGGCTTGGGCTCGTCCGCCGCCGCCGTCGGGATGACCACCGCCGGCTGTTCCTGTCCCGGCCCGTACAGCGCACGCGTGATGTAGGCCTGCTGGCCGGTGCGGTACAGGTTGGAGACCACGAAGTAGGTGACCAGTGCCGCATCCAGGCCGAAGGAGATCACCGGCAGGAAGAACGGCATGATCTTCATGATCATCTCCTGCGACGGGTTCGCCGATGCGGTCTTGTTGCGGCCCCGGATCTGCTTGTTCATCACCCACGAGGTGACGAAGACGACGATGATCAGGAGCAGGTAGGGGAACGACGCAACGAGGCCGTCCCCCAGGGCCCGGCTGAGCGACCTCGAGAGGTCGAAGCCCCACGACACCATCTCGGTCTTGCGCGAGAGGTCCTGGAAGAGGACCGAGTCCTCCGGCAGGTAGTCGGGGAAGAAGGGCCGCTTGACGTCGGGCACGGCCACGAACGCCTCGCCCGAGGACAGCCGGCCGGCCGCCCAGCCGGCCACCTCGCCCACGTCGGACTGACGTCGCGTCAGGCCCCGCAACACGTTGTAGAGGACGATGAAGATGGGTGCCTGAGCGAACAGCGGCATGCAGCTGCCCATGGGGTTGATGTTGTTGGCCTGGTAGAAGGCCATCATCTCCTTGTTCATCCGGTCCCGGTCGCTCTTGTACCGGTTCTGGATCTTCTTCATCTCCGGCTGCAGGTGCTGCATCTTGATCATCGACCGCGTCCCCTTGAGGGTCAACGGCGTGACCAGCACCATCACCACCATCGTGAGCAGCACGATGGCCATCCCGTAGGACGGCCACAGCTCGTAGAACCAGGCGAGCACCTTGGCGATCAGGTCGAACATCAGCCTCGGTCCTCGTCCGTTGCGGTGGTCGTCTGCGGGCCGGCGGGCACCGGATCCCAGCCGGTGCGGCCCCAGGGGTGGCAGCGACAGAGTCGTCGCACGGTCAACCAGCCGCCGCGGCGGGCCCCATGGCGCTCCAGGGCGTCAAGGGCGTAGTTCGAGCAGGTGGGGACGAACCGACACGGTGTCGGACGCCCGTCCGTCAGGCGCTGGTAGAGGTGCACGAGGCCGAGCAGGGGCCGGGCAAAGAGCGAGGTGGACACGGTGCGGGGCGGGGCCGAGGTCGTCGTGGCCACGTCAGGCACCGTCCCCGAGGTCGTCGGCGACGGCCTCCAGGGCGGCCTCGAGGTCCCGGTACGTGGCCGCGGCCGCACGGGGCTCGGCTCGCACGAGATAGTCGCCGGCCGGCAGGCGTCCGGCGGCGTCGAGGGCGGTCATGGCCGCGCGGAGTCGGCGACGGAGGCGGTTGCGAACGACCGCGTTGCCGACCGGGCGACCAATCCCGTACGCCACGCGCACGCCCGGATCGTGGACGCCGCCCGGCGAGGCGAGGTAGCGGACGCGCAGTGGTCCGCGGCGCACCGTTCGGCCATCGTGCCGAAGAGCATCGAAATCGCTCCGGAGCGAGAGTCGCCGGATCAAGCCGAGAGGCGGGTCCGGCCCTTCTGGCGGCGGGCCTTGACGATGGCCCGCCCTGCCCGTGTGCGCATGCGGTGGCGAAAGCCGTGCTTGCGGGCACGCCTCCGATTGTTCGGCTGGTAGGTGCGCTTCATCGCTGTGCTCCTGCTGCCAGGTCCGGCCTCGGAAGGGGTGGGAGCTCCGGTCCTGCGGTCGATTCGGGTGGCGGCCAACTCGGTGGTGTGGCCGCTGCGGGACTCGCTCCGGGCGAGGACCACACACGCCACACGAGGGCGCGTGGCGACCAGGAGAGGCTACGGCGGCCCGGGGGGTCGCGCCAACCACGAGCAGCGCGACATGTCGCCGACAGGACGCTTGTCCGGCGGGTTATCCACAAGTCCGCCTCGAGCCGTCGCAGTCGTCGGAGCGGCACGCGGGCGGTGGCGAAAACGCGATCGTCGCGGGCGGCCGCGCGCCAAAACGACGACCCACCTGCACCTTTCCCGCGCGCGATTGGCCCTTGTGCGCGCGGTCATCCACAGTGCTACGTTGCCCCGCCCACCAACCGGGCGGTGTGGGCTCCTCCGTGGCCGTTCCGTCCATGCCACCCGGTTTCCACAACGGATTCCACACCTGTGGATAACGACGATCGGAGCAGCAAGGTGACGGATACGACACGGGTGTGGGACGCCAACGACCTCTGGGAGCAGTGCGCCGACGCGATCCGATCGCTGGTCTCGGATGTCGTCTACCAGATGACGTTCAGTGCCGTGGAGGTGGTCGGGATCGAGGACGACGAGTTCGTCCTGAGCGTCCCCAGTGCGGTGACCAAGGGTCGGATGGAGGACAAGTACGGCGAGGTCCTGCGCGAGGTGTTCGCCGAGGCCACCAACGAGCAGCTCCGTCCCCGCGTCGAGGTCCGCCAGGCCGCCGAGCCGGACGACGACCTACTCCAGCAACCGCCGATCGACCCCGTCGTGGTCATTCCACCATGCCATGCCGGTCCCCCTGACGTTCGACGACTTCGTCATCGGCACCTCGAACCGCTTCGCCCATGCCGCCGCCCTGGCCGTGGCCGGCGAGCCCGGGAAGCACTACAACCCGCTGTTCATCTACGGGTCATCGGGCCTCGGCAAGACCCACCTCCTGCGGGCCGTCGCCTCCTACGTGCTCGACCACTACCCGAGGAAGCGGGTCCGGTACGTCTCGAGCGAGGAGTTCATGAACCGTTTCGTCGAGGCGATTCGGAACAAGTCACTTCCCGAGTTCAAGCAGCGCTACCGGGAGATCGACGTGCTCCTCGTCGACGACGTGCAGTTCCTCGCCGGCAAGGAGGGCCTCCAGGAGGAGTTCTTCCACACCTTCAAGTCGGTCCACGAGGCCGGCGGCCAGATCCTGCTCTCCAGCGACCGGCCGCCCGACGAGATCCCCACCCTCGAGGATCGGCTGCGCAGCCGCTTCAAGATGGGCCTCACCACCGACGTGCAGCCACCCGACGTCGAGACCCGCCTCGCCATCCTCCACAAGAAGGCCGAGAAGGCCCCCGCCCCCGAACTGGTTGGCGACGGGGTCCTTACGTTCATCGCAGAGAACATCACGGACAACATCCGCGAACTCGAGGGTGCGCTGACCCGCATCATCGCCTTCGCCAGCCTCAACCAGATGGTGGTCACCGTCGACGACGCCCGCACCGTTCTCAGCGACCTGATCACCTCGAACCAGCCGCGTCCGATCACCCCGGAGGTCATCCTGCGGCACACCTCGGAGTTGTACGGGTTCACCGTCATGGACCTGATCGGCCCCAGTCGTCGGCGCCCCCTCGTCACGGCCCGCCAGATCGCCATGTACGTGTTCCGCGACCTGACCGACCTGAGCTTCCCCGCCATCGGCCGGGAGTTCGGGGACCGCGACCACACCACGGTCATCCACGCGGTCGACAAGATCCAGGGGCTCATGGGCGAACGCCAGGAGATCTACGACCAGGTGACATCCCTCACCGCCGCCATCAAGACCAGCGACTGAGGTTGGGGACGGGACCGGGAGGACTTGTGGACGCATCGACCATCCTCCACAGTCGGGTCGTACCGGCCGCCAGACACTGTGGACGCGCGTGGACGACCGGTGGACGATGAATCACGGCACGACCTGCGGAAATGCCGTTCCATCCACAATCCACACGCCTACTCTCGCTATTACCCGATGAGACCCCGGCCGAGCCGAAGGGGAGTGTCCTGTGAAATTCCGCTGTGAGCGAGACGTCCTGGATCGGGCGCTGTCGGTCGCCAGCCGTGCAGCGGCCACCCGTGGTACCTCACACCAGGTGTTCAGTGGCATCCACCTGCACCTCGCCGGTGATGTGCTGTCGGTGACAGGCAGCGACGGCGACCTCACGGTTCGCGTCGTCGCGCAGGTCGGCGGCCAGGAGGACGGCGTCGCCGTCATGCCGGCCAAGCTGGCGGCCGACATCGCCCGTGCACTCGACAGCGGCCAGGTCGAGGTGGAGATCGGCGACGACGGCGCCAGCATCGGCTCCGGACGCTCGAACTTCAGCCTTCGGACGCTGGCATCCGAGGAGTTCCCACGGTTCGAGCCGCCGGCCGGTGACGAGGTCACCCTCTCGGCGGCCGGCGTCGCTGCGGCACTTGACCAGGTCGTGTCCGCGGCGAGCGGCGACGACAGCCGTCCCATCCTCACCGGTGTCCTCCTCGCCGCCGAGGACGACGGCCTGCGGTTCGTGGCCACCGACTCCTACCGACTCGCCATGCGCGACCTGCCCGGGACCAGCGTCCTCGGCCGTGACCAGACAGTCCTGGTGCCGTCGCGGGCCCTCGATGTCGTCGGCCGGCTCCTCGGCGACGCCGACGACCTGGTGGTCTGCCTCGGCGAGCGCGAGGCGATCTTCACGGTGGGTGACGTGCAGATCGTCACCCGGCTCATCGAGGGGGAGTACCCGAACTACCGCGGATTGATCCCCGACGACCACCCCAACTCCCTGATCGTGGCCCGGGACGACATCCTCGACGCGCTGCGTCGCGTCCGGCTACTGGCGACGGACAACACGCCGGTGCGCCTGGCCATGGGAGCAGACGGCCTCGAACTCATCGCCATCACCCCGGACATCGGCCAGGCCCAGGAGACCGTCGACGCCACCTACGAGGGCGAGGACCTGACCGTGGCCTTCAACCCGACGTACCTCATCCAGGGCCTCGAGGTGTGTCCTGACGAGGAGCTCCGCCTCGAGACCTGTGACGCACTCAAGCCGGCGGTGATCCGCGGGACCGAGGACGAGGACTTCCTCTACCTGCTGATGCCCGTCCGCGTGTCGTAGTCCGGCGCGGCCGTCCGATGCCGATTCGGCGGCTGGCGCTCACCGACTTCCGGAACCTGGCATCCGTCGACCTGTCGTTCGGCGACGGGCGGACCGCCGTCATCGGCGACAATGGCCAGGGCAAGACCAACCTGGTCGAGGCCGTGGCCTGGTTGGCCACCGGCGCCTCGTTCCGCGGGGTCCCGACCGAGGCCCTGGTCCGGACCGGTGCCGATCGGGCCATCCTCAGGGCCGAGGTCGAGCAGGCCGGCCGTACAACCCTCCTCGAGGTGGAACTGGCGACATCGGGGCGGCGTCGGATGCAGGTCAACCGCAACCGGGTGACACGCACCCGCGACCTGCTGGGCCACCTGGTCGCCACGGTGTTCGGGCCTGACGACCTGACCATGGTGAAGGGAGCCCCGGCGGAGCGGCGACGGTACCTCGACGACCTGCTGGTGGCTGCCCACCCGATCAACCACGGTCTGGTCGCCGACCTCGACCGGATCCTGCGGCAGCGCAACGCCCTGCTGCGCCAGTCCGGAGGCCGGGCCACCCCGGAGGTGCTGTCGACCCTCGACGTATGGGACGACAAGCTCACCGGCGTCGGCGACGCCCTCGGTGTGGCCCGCCGGGACCTGGTGGTCGCCCTCGGCCCCGAGGTGGTCGCCGTGCTGGCCTCCCTGGGCGGGGCCGACCGGCCCGGCCTGCTGCGTTACGAGCCCGAATGGTTGGCCGGCGGCCTCGGACCGGCCCTGGTCGCCGCGAGGCAGGACGACCTGCGGCGCGGCGTCACCACCGTCGGCCCACACCGCGACGACCTCGTGGTCGAGTTGGACGGCATGCCGTCGCGCACGCACGCCTCCCAGGGCGAACAACGGTCACTGGCCCTGGCCCTGCGGCTGGGTGGACACCGCCACCTGGCGAACCACCTGGGCCACGAGCCCGTGATCGTGCTGGACGACGTCTTCTCGGAGCTCGACGCCGGTCGGGCGGCCCGCCTGGTCGACCTCCTTCCAGCGGCCCAGGTCCTCGTGACCGCCGCTGGCGACCTCCCGCCCGGGGTCGGTGCCGACCGGGTGCTGCGTATCGCCGACGGCCTGGTCGTCGAGGACTCGGCGACGTGACCGGGCCACGGGACGCAACGGGTCCGGTGCCGCTGCGCCGGTCGCTCGAACGGCTGTTGTCGGGCATGGGCTCGCCTGAGATCGACGCCACCGCGTCGATCCTCGAGTCATGGCCGGAGATCATCGGACCGGAGCTGGCCAGCCGGATCGTGGCGGTCGCCGTCCGCGGTCCCGAGTTGATCGTGCGGGTCGAGGACCCCGCCTGGGCCAGCCAGCTGCGGTGGCTTGAACGGCAGCTGCTGGACCGCATCGAGGCCCTCGTCGGACCCGGGCGCATCACCGCCGTGACCGCCAAGGTGGCCCCGCAGACGGGTGGATGAACCTGTCCGGGCGGGCGGTCCCGGAGGGGTTGTTTCGGTGGTGGAATGACGGCCGATCCGGGGGTGCGGCTGGTAGACTAGTGGCGTCGTGAACATGCCCTCTGACCTGCGGTTTTGCACCGCCAACCGCACTGAGGCGACGGGAAATCCCCCCTCGAGCAGGACCGTCTTGGAGACCCGGGTGGGAACCGTCGGATGACCAGCGCAGAGACCTCCTACAGCGCCGCCGACATCACCGTCCTGGAGGGCCTCGAGGCCGTCCGGAAGCGACCCGGCATGTACATCGGCTCCACCGGTCCGACGGGCCTGCACCACCTCGTGTGGGAGGTCGTCGACAACAGCGTCGACGAGGCGATGGCCGGACACTGCCGCAGCATCTCGGTCCGGCTCCTGGAGGACGGCGGGTGTGAGGTCAGCGACGACGGCCGCGGCATCCCCGTCGACCGCCACCCCCAGTACGAGGACCTCACCGCCGCTGAGGTGGTGCTCACCCTCCTCCACGCCGGCGGCAAGTTCGGCGGGGAGGGCTACAAGATCTCCGGCGGCCTCCACGGCGTGGGCGTCTCCGTCGTCAATGCCTTGTCCTCCCGAGTCGAGGTCGAGATCGACCGTGAGGGTCGCCGCCACTACATGGAGTTCTCCGGGGGCGGCCACCTCGTGACCCGCCTCAAGGAGGTGGGGCCGTCGCCCGACGGTCGTACCGGCACCACCGTCCGTTTCTGGCCCGACCCGGCCATCTTCGACGAGACCACGTTCCGCCTCCAGACCTTGGTCGAGCGCTTCCAGATGATGGCATTCCTCAACCGGGGACTCGAGATCACGGTCCACGACGAGCGGGGCGACGAGCAGACCGAGCAGTCGTTCTGCTACGAGGGCGGCATCCGCGATTTCGTGGCGCACGTCAACGCCACCAAGGAGTCCCTGTTCGCTGTCGTCGGCTACTACGAACAGGCCGAGGAGGAACAGGAGGTCGAGGTCGCCTTCCAGTGGAACACCGGCTTCAACACCGACGGCCTCCACTCCTTCGCCAATGGCATCAACACCATCGAAGGCGGCATGCACGAGGAGGGCTTCCGCAGCGCCCTCACCGGGGTGGTCAACCGGTACGTCGCGAGCAAGGGACTGTTCAGGAACGGCGACGACAAACTCCAGAACGAGGACATACGCGAGGGGCTCACCGCCATCATCAGCGTCCGGTTGGCGGAACCCCAGTTCGAGGGGCAGACCAAGTCCAAACTGGGCAACGTCTCGATTCGCTCGCTCGTGCAGCGGGCGACCAACGACCACCTGGGCCGGTGGCTCGAGGAGCATCCGTCCGAGGCGAAGCGCATCGCCCAAAAGGCCGTCAACGCCCAGCGGGCACGAATCGCCGCCCAGGAGGCCCGGCGGTCGGCCCGACGCAAGTCGGCGCTCGACGGCGCCGGCATGCCCGACAAGCTCAAGGACTGCACCTCCCGCGAACCCCGCGAATCCGAACTGTTCATCGTCGAGGGTGACTCGGCCGGCGGCTCGGCCGTCCAGGCCCGTGATCCCCGCACCATGGCGATCCTCCCGATCCGCGGCAAGATCCTCAACGTCGAGCGGGCGCGCCCCGAAAAGATGCTCGACAACAACGAGATACAGACGCTGATCCAGGCCATCGGCGTCGGCTACGGCGACGACTTCGACGTGGACCGAATCCGGTACCACAAGGTGATCCTGCTTTGCGACGCTGACGTCGACGGCAGCCACATCCGCACGCTGCTGTTGACGTTCTTCTACCGGAACATGAAGGCCCTGGTCGTGGGTGGCCACGTCTACATCGCCCAGCCGCCCCTCTACTCCACGATCGTGGGCCGCGAGAAGGTCTACCTGAAGGACGACCACGCCAAGGACGCCTTCCTCGCCGACAACCCGAACCACAAGCGCGAGTTCCAACGCCTGAAGGGCCTCGGCGAGATGGATTTCGGGGAACTCCGCGAGACCACCATGAACCCCGCCACCCGCAGCCTCCTACAGGTGTCCGTCGAGGAGTCGGCCATCGCCGACGAGGTGTTCTCGACGCTCATGGGCGACGACGTGGAGAGTCGGAAGCGGTTCATCCAGATAAACGCCCAGGACGTCCGGTTCCTCGACATCTGAACCGCCTCCGCCGCCTGACCCCAGCCACGCACGCATGAGCGACACCACCGACACGCCAGCCCAGGAACTGCCCTCCGGCTCGATCGAACCGATCGAGATCCAGGAGGAGATGGAGCAGTCGTTCCTCGACTACGCCATGTCGGTCATCGTGGCCCGGGCCCTGCCCGACGCCCGTGACGGCCTCAAGCCGGTGCACCGCCGGATCCTCTGGGGGATGTACGACCTTGGCGCCCGACCCGACCGGCCCACCATGAAGTGCGCCCGGGTGACGGGCGAGGTGATGGGCAAGTACCACCCGCACGGCGACCAGGCCATCTACGACGCGCTGGTCCGGATGGCCCAGGATTTCAGCCTGCGCCACCCACTGGTGCATCCGAAGGGCAACTTCGGCTACTCGCCGGACGACGCCCCGGCGGCGCCCCGCTACACGGAGTGCCGGTTGGATCCGATCGCCCTCGCCCTCCTCGACGGCATCGACGAGGAGACCGTCGACTTCGTCGACAACTACTCGGGCGAGTTCGCCGAGCCCGAACTGCTGCCGGCCCGGTTTCCGAACCTGCTCGTGAACGGCAGCCAGGGCATCGCGGTCGGCATGGCCACCAACATTCCCACCCACAACCTTGGCGAGGTCATCGACGCCACCGTCCACCTGGTCGACCACCCGGACGCCACCCCTGACGACCTCATGGCGCACCTCCCGGGCCCCGACTTTCCGACGGGGGCCCTGATCCTCGGCCGGGCGGGTATCGCCGACGCCTACCGCACCGGGCGAGGCACGGTCCGGCTGCGGGCCCGCACCGACATCGAGGAGGGCCCGAGGTCCAGCCGGATCATCGTGTCGGAGCTGCCCTACCAGGCCAGCCCGAACCAGATCATGGGCAAGATCCGCGACCTCGTCGACGGCCGCGAGCTGGAGGGCATCGCCGACGTCAACGACGAGTCCTCGCAGGGCATCACCCGGATCGTCATCACCCTCAAGCGGGACGCCGCGGCACTGGTGATCCTCAACAACCTCTTCAAGCGGACGCCGCTCCAGACCACGTTCTCGGTGAACGCCGTGGCGCTGGTCGATGGCGTGCCGCGGACCCTGAACCTGCGCGAGCTGCTGGACGCCTACGTCACCCACCAGATCGAGGTCATCCGCCGCCGATCCGAACACCGGCTCGAGCGGGCCCGGACCGAGTCACACATCACCGAGGGGCTCCTGACGGCACTCGGCGACATCGACGCCATCATCGCCCTCATCCGCGGCTCCGCCGACCGGGCTGCCGCCCGCGAGGGGCTGATGGCCGGCCCGTACGAGTTCTCCGAGGTCCAGGCCAACCACATCCTCGACATGCAACTGGTCCGCCTCACCCGGCTGGGCCGGACGAACCTCGAGGAACGCCTGGCCGAACTGGTCGTCGAGATCGCCGAACTCGAGGCGATCCTCTCCGACGAGGGACGCCTGCGCGAGGTGCTCAAGGAGGAACTGATCGAGATCCGCTCGACGTACGCCACGCCGCGTCGGTCCGAGTTCGTCCACGACCCGGGCGATCTCGACATCGAGGACCTCATCGACGATGAGGAGTTGGTGTTCACGATGAGCGCCGCCGGCTACGTCAAGACCACCGCGGTGGCGGAGTTCCGCACCCAGGGTCGCGGTGGACGCGGCGTGGCGGGGGCCCGGCTCCGCGACGAGGACTACGTCGCCCACCTGATCCATACCACGGCGCACTCGTTCCTGCTGCTGTTCTCCAACCGGGGCCGCGTCTACCGGCTCAAGGCCCACGAGGTCCCGATGGCCAGCCGCACAGCACGGGGCATCGCCGCCGTGAACCTGCTGCCGCTGAAGCCGGACGAACGCATCCAGGCGGTCATCGACACCCGCGACTACGAGACCAACCGGTTCCTCTTCTTCGCCACGCGCAACGGCCGCGTCAAGAAGACCAAGTTCACGGCCTACGACTCGTCGCTGCGGACCGGCCTGATCGCCATCCGCCTCAAGGCCGGCGACGAGGTCGTCGAGGTGGTGCCCACCAACGGCGACGACGACCTGCTGCTGGTCTCGCGCACCGGCCAGACCCTGCGGATCGCCGAGGGCGCCGTGCGGGCTATGGGGCGGGACGCCGCCGGCGTCAAGGGCATGCGATTCCGGGACGACGACGAGTTGGTCTCGTGTGCCGTGGCTCGTCCCGAGTGCACCATCCTGCACGTCAGCGCCGAGGGGTTCGGCAAGCGGACCGCCCTCGACGAGTTCGCCACCAAGGGCCGGAACGGCCTCGGCGTGCGCGGCATCCGCACCACCGACGATCGGGGGTCGGTCGCCGGCGCCGTGGTCGTCTCCGAGGACGACCACGTGTTCATCGTGAGCACCGGTGGCGTCATCATCCGCATGCCGGTCACCGAGATCTCGGTCCAGGGCCGCGACGCCACCGGCGTGCGCGTCATGACCCCCGACGCGGGCCACCAGGTGGCGGCCATCTCCAGGGTGCCCGTCGACGCCGACGCCGACGACTGACGGGCCCCACGCACCACTTCCCCCACCAGAACCGGCGCCGGCACGACCGGCACGACCGGCGGGAGGTGGGCCATGGGACGGCCAATCCGGGGCGACCGGGGACAGGTGCTGCCCTTCGCGGCGGTGCTGCTGGTGCTGGCCGCCGGTCTGGCGATGCTGGCCACCGAACTGGGCCGGATTGCCGTCGATCGGGCACAGGCCCGCACGGCGGCTGACGCTGCCGCCCTGGCTGCCGTCGCCAGTCCCGATCGGGCCCGACCCGAGGCCTTCCGGCTGGCGGCCGCCAACGGGGCACGGGTCGTGTCGTTCGAGCAAGGCGGGGGACGAGTCGTCGTGGAGGTGAGGGTGGGGCGGGCGCAAGCGACTGCGGTCGCGCGCCTGGCCGTGGTGGCCGGCAGCGACCGGGGCGACCGGTTCGGCGCAACCGCACCGCCCTAGACTTGCGCCTGTGACCGATCGTCCCGAGGCGGAACCCGACCGCCCCACCGCGCCCGAGGATCCGTCGCTGGCCGAATCCACGGAGCCGATCCCACGGTCATCGGCGAGCATCGCGCCCGGCGCGGCACCCGTGGAGGCCGAGCCGCCGGCCGCCGGGCCGGCGACCACCGGGGTCCGGCTCGAGCGGCTCTTCGAGGGCACCACGGAAGACGAGGCCACCACGGACGACGAGGCCACGGTGGCGCACACGGCGCCCGCCCCCACCGCACCCGCACCGGAGGCCGAGACGCCCCGGCGGGGTCCGGCGGCTGCCCGGTTCTCGCCGTTGGGCCGGGGCCGGACCATGTCCGAACGCACCCCCCGCGAGCCCCGTCGCGGCTACCGCGTCCGTCGGGTCCGTCGGCTGCTCCGCCACGTCGAACCCTGGTCGGTACTCAAGATCGGCCTGGTGTTCTACCTCTGCGTCTGGGGCATGACCGTCATTGCCTCCCAGGCCCTGTGGCGGACGGCGGAGACCGCCGGGATCATCGAGAAGGTCGAGCGCTTCATCGAGGAGTTGTTCGCCCTCGAGACGTTCGCCTTCGACACCGACAAGATCTTCCGGCTCTACGTGCTGGCCGGACTCGTGCTGGTCATCGGCGGCACCGCCCTGACCGTGGTCCTCGTGGTGCTCTTCAACCTGATCAGCGACCTCATGGGGGGCATCCGCTTCACCATGATCGAGGAGGAGACCGCCGTCCGGCGGCGACGCGTCCGGACCGGCGAGGACGTGGTCCCCGCCGGGAAGGTGGGTCGGCGGCGACGGTCGTCCGGCGACGAGTCGACGGACTCGGGCGGGTAGGCGCCGAACCCCGGTCCCGCTACCGTTCCCGCACCGCGGGGCTATAGCTCAGTCGGTTAGAGCGCACCCCTGATAAGGGTGAGGTCGCTGGTTCGATTCCAGCTAGCCCCACACTCCCGCCGCCTTCCACCCGCACGGGTCCCTAGTATCCGGACCGTGCGACGAGCAGTGGAGGCCGGCACGACGGCAGGCCGGAACGCATCATGTGGATGATCAGACGTGCCCTGGCGGCGCTCTCGGTGGCGGCGGCCGCCTCGGCGGCGCTGCGGGCGGCCGGCGGTGCCTCCCTGCCCCGCCAGTCGGGTGGCTGGCGACCCCTGACCGGCCCGGACCTGACGTGAAACGGACACACCGTCGAGGGGGTTCCACGCAGTGAGCCGGGTCGCCATCCTCGGCACCGGCGCCGTCGGCGCACGCGTCGCCCGCCACCTGCTGGCCGTGGGCGGCCGCTCGTCCTTCGGCGCCGTCGACCGTGTGGTCCTGCGCGATACCGACCCGGAGCGACTGCTCGGCGCACGTGCGGTGCTTGAGAGCGCAGCCGATCGGGTAGAGGTCCAGCACGCCCCGTTTCCGGGGGATCTCGATGTCGACCTCGTGGTGGTCGCCTCGCCGCGGGGAACCCAGGCGCCGGCCTTGGAGGCCGCTCTCGAGGCGGGACGTCCGGTGGTCCTCTGCGGTGACGGCCTCGCCGAGACCGTGGCCATCGTGCGGATGGCCGGGGNNNGGGGAGGCCGCGGCGGCACGCCTGCCGGTCGTCCTGGGCGCCGGCTTCGCTCCCGGCCTGTCGTGCGTGCTGGCCGCCCACGCCGGGTCGTGGTTCGACGAGGTCGAGGAGATCCACGTGGCCAAGGCGGGTGCTGGTGGTCCGGCCTGCGCCGTGGTCCACCACCGGGCGCTGAGCCGCCGGTCCTATGACTGGCGGGGAGCAGGCGACGGGAGGCGAACCGACGGGGACTGGGTCCGTCGGCCGGGGGGATCAGGGCGGGAGTTGTTCTGGTTCCCCGATCCCGTGGGCCCCCGGGACTGCTACCGGGCGGCGTTGCCCGATCCGGTCCTGTTGCACCACGCGTTGCCCGACGTGGAACGCATCACGGCGCGGGTGGCGGCCACTCGCCGCGATCGCCTCACCGCTCCGCTGCCCATGCTCTCGCCCCCGCACACCGAGGGTGGGACCGGAGCGATCCGGGTCGAGGTTCGGGGTCGGCGGGACGGCACCAGTGACGTCGTGGTGCTCGGTGCCACGGAACGACCTGCGGTCGCCGCGGCGACCGTGGCGGCCACGACCGCCGAGTGGTTGCTGGCCGGGCGCCACCGGGTTCGGGGCATGGCCGGACTCGGGGAGATGGTCGAACCGGTGGCCTTCCTCCACGACCTGGCCGACCGGGGCCTGGAAGCCCAGGCGTTCGAAGGGGAGCGGGCGCTGGCCTGAGCCCGGAAGTCGTCCAGCGACCGACGGGACTACTGGCTGGACGACCGCCTCATCGACCGACCAGGTCCAGGATCTGGTCGGCCAGGGCGGCGTTGGTGGCCAGGGCGTCCCCGCCCTCGGCGGTGACTCGCCCCGACAGGTCGCAGAACACCCCACCGGCCTCGGGGAGGATGGTCAGCATGGGGGCGACGTCCCAGCGGCTCACGATGGGGTCGACCATGGCGTGCGCCCGCCCGGTGGCCACCAGGACGTAGCCGTAGGCGTCGCCCCACGTCCGGATCACGGCACCCCGTCCCACGAAGGCGTCCAGGGTGGCCGCCGACGGCCAGTAGTCGACGCCGCTGGTCACGATGCAGGCGCCCTGCAGGCGGTTGCGGTCGTCGACCCGGGTGGGCTCGCCGTTCACGAAGCAGCCCCGTCCCCGGCCGGCCCACACGCACTCGTCGAGGCCCGGCACGTTGATGACCCCGACGGCCGGGCCGTGCTCGTCCTCCAGGGCCACCAGGTTGGCGTACAGGGGGACGCCGTGGACGAACGACTGCGTACCGTCGATCGGGTCGAGGATCCACGTCCGACCCGAGGTGCCGTCGGTGTCGGCCTCCTCCTCGCCGATCACCGCGTCGCCGGGATGGGCGGCGGCGATCCGCTCGCGGAGGAGACGTTCGGCACCCCGGTCGGCTGCCGTGACGGGCGTGCCGTCGTCCTTGCCCTCCACGTGGAGTCCGGGGTTGCGGAACAGTTCGAGGGTGAGGGCGCCGGCGCCCCGGGCGATCTCCACGGCGAACTCGACGTCCACCTGATTCGCCGGCGGGACCGCGTCGGAAGGGGCGTCGGTGGAGGTGCCGGGCGCAGGCTCGGTGGACATGGTCGGAGCCTAGGGTGGGGCCCGCCGGTGACGAGCAGACGGGAGGTCCGGTGCAGCCACCGAGCCAC
>LUMD01000345.1_pt1 | contig 22633 bp, 22 predicted proteins | sample 729651 | NCBI WGS metagenome assembly LUMD01 (sample SAMN03860272, study PRJNA289734) | marine metagenome | biome: seawater column; feature: ocean; material: water; isolation source: Red Sea water column Station 34 - depth 258m | place: Saudi Arabia: Red Sea | collected 2011-10-15 | depth 258 m | reverse complement strand
GTTCAGGGGAAATACGCTTTACCGGGCAGGTAACGCCGGACTGCAAATTAGTGCGTTACCAGCTGTCGCTGAAAAGGGTCGTGATGAGAAAGCTTTTCATGGGTATTGCAGATGGTCAGGTCGAGGCCGACGGAAAGGTAATCTATACCGGGAAAGATCTCCGCGTTGGCTTATTCGCCGGCTCAGATTCCGGAGGTGAGATATGAGACGAGTGGTTGTGACGGGCATAGGCATTGTGTCGAGTATCGGGACCAGTCACCAGGCAGTAGCTGCCGCTCTTCGACACGGTAGTTCCGGTATTGTCTACAGTGAAGAATACGAGGAACTTGGCTTTCGATCGAGGGTCTGCGGCAGTATTGATATTGATCTAACGGAAGAAATTGACCGAAAGGTGAAGCGGTTTATGGGTGATGCCGCGGCCTACAACTATCTGGCAATGCGTGATGCTCTGGAAGATTCGGGCCTAGAAGATGGCATGATATCGAATCCGCGAACGGGGTTAGTCGTAGGCTCCGGTGGCGGGTCACCTGAGAATATTGTCGAGGCCGTGGACTCACTTCGGGCGAAGGGCGTGAAACGGGTGGGACCCTATATGGTGACGCGAACTATGGCCAGCGGCACGGCAGCATGTTTAGGGACGGCGTTCAAAATCAAAGGTGTGTCTTATTCGATCAGTTCAGCCTGTGCAACCAGCGCTCACTGTATTGGAAATGCGGCGGAACTGATTCAACTCGACAAACAGGACATCGTGTTTGCCGGTGGTGGTGAGGAACTTCATTGGTCAACGACAGTGCTTTTTGATGCCATGGGTGCTTTGTCATCAAAGTACAACGACCACCCACAGAGCGCCTCGCGAACCTATGATGCCCACAGGGATGGCTTCGTGGTTTCGGGTGGTGGTGGTGTATTGGTTATGGAAGAACTCGAACACGCAGTAAAGCGCGGCGCAAAAATCTATGCCGAGTTGGTAGGATATGGTGCAACTTCTGACGGTTTCGACATGGTGCAACCCTCAGGAGAGGGCGCGGTTCGGTGCATGCGCCAGGCATTAGAAGGAGTAGAAGAATCTGTTGACTATGTAAATACCCACGGAACGAGTACACCGGTTGGCGATATTCGGGAACTCAATGCTATTGCAGAAGTGTTCGGTGACCAGATACCACCCATCAGTGCGACAAAGTCTCTTACGGGGCATGCGCTTGGCGCAGCGGGTGTTAACGAAGCGGTCTATTCGTTGCTGATGCTTGACGGTGACTTTATAGCAGGGTCTGCCAATATTTCCACGCTCGACCCCGAGGCCGAGGGATTCCCAATTGTGCTGACGTGCCAGGAAAATGCAGGTTTGAACGTGGTGATGTCAAACAGTTTCGGATTTGGTGGCACCAACTCGACATTGGTGTTCCGGTCAATGAATCGGGATAACGCGTAAGTCTTTGGACCGGTAGACCCGTACGGCAGGATCAGTTATCGGTAAACCGATTTTGAATATAGTTTTCCACCCGCTCTAGGAATTGAGCGGCAATATCGTCGCCACGGAGGGTGACTGTTTTCTCCCCATCTTCGTAAACCGGCGCGACAGGGTGTTCCCCACTGCCTGGAAGACTAATTCCGATGTCGGCATGGCGGCTCTCGCCCGGACCATTGACGACACAGCCCATGACCGCCACAGAGAGCGACTCTACACCGGGATACTGCAGGCGCCACAGAGGCATCTGCTGTTTGAGGTGAGACTGCACCTGACTTGCCAGCTGCTGAAAGAAGTCGCTGGTTGTCCTGCCACATCCTGGACATGCTGTGACCTGCGGGCTAAAGGAACGAAGACCCATGCTCTGCAGCAGATCCTGTGCGACGCGGACTTCGCGCGTGCGATCACCTCCCGGTTCTGGTGTCAGTGACATCCGGATGGTATCCCCAATACCTTCTTGGAGCAGGATAGACAGAGCAGCTGAAGAGGCGATGACGCCTTTATCGCCCATGCCAGCTTCGGTCAGTCCTAAATGTAGCGGCATGTCGCTTCGCTTGGAGAGATCGCGGTACACTGCGATGAGATCCTGCACCCGACTGACTTTGCATGAGAGGATGATGGCATTGTGTGCCAGTCCCTCGTGTACGGCGAATGCAGCGCTTTGCACAGCAGATTCTACCAGTGCATTTCGGGTGACTTCCGCGAGTGATTTTGGGGTTGGCTGGGCAGCGTTTTCGTCGAGCTGGTGTGCAAGAAGATTCTGATCTAGAGATCCCCAATTAACCCCGATGCGAATCGGTTTTCCGTAGCGACAGGCAATTTCGATCATTTGTCTGAACTGGCTGTCGTGTCGGTCACCCCGTCCCACGTTGCCGGGATTGATGCGGTACTTGGCAAGGATTTCTGCACACGCTGGATATTTGGCCAGAAGTTTGTGACCGTTGTAGTGGAAATCGCCTACCAGTGGTACTGTGCAGCCTGCCGCATCAAGTCGTTTGCGAATGTCTTCGACGGCCGCTGCTGCTTGTTCCGTGTTGACGGTAATTCGAACGAGCTCTGATCCTGTTTCGGCCAGCTGAATGACCTGTTCAGCGGTCGCCGCACTGTCGGTGGTATCGGTATTGGTCATCGACTGTACGACAATGGGTGCATCACCTCCGACCCGGACACCCCCTATACGAACCTGCCGGGTGATTCGGCGCACAATGCGGTTGGTTTCCAGCATGGGTTACCTTAAGTTGGACAACAAAATAATATTGTACCGTGCTGCTTCGCCTAATAGTGTTGTAGCGTCCACCGATTCAACCTGCTTACAGAAAGGGTTAAACAGCGGATATTGTTTCACCCGCGCAGAATCGGTCAGGTATCATCCACTGTTTAGCGGGGGTGTAAACCTGACCAATGGCGTTTCCGGTAGCAGGGAGATTATCGATGGAAAAAGAAAGAATCAAAGAATTTGCAGGCAAGGTGATGAGCGACTTATCCGGTGGTATGGCAGCCGGCCTTGCATATGTGGGTGCGCAGACCGGCTTGTTTCAGACTCTTTCGGGTCAAGGACCAATGACGATGGAGAATATCATTGAAAAAAGCGGTTTGCAGCCACGCTATGTTGAAGAGTGGCTGAAGGAACCGATCACTATATGGGAGGGTTGCTCCACTCATTACCAATGATGTTGAGTGTGGCGCCCAGAGTGTCGGATGCTTTTATCAATGGCGGTGGTGTTCCGTTTGAGGATTATGGGCAGGACGGGATACTGGCTATTGACCTGATGAACCGGGGGCTTTACGAGCAGCGTTTCGTCAGTTACTGGTTAAAATCCATGCCGACAGTGTACGAAAAGCTAACCACAGGAGGGCGGGTGCTTGACTTTGGCTGTGGTACTGGACACGCAACACTGACGATGGCCGGTGCTTTTGCTAAATCACAGTTCATCGGTCTGGACATTGATCCGGCGTCGATCGATCAGGCTTCCAAGAATGCCCAGGATGCAGGGCTTACCAGTAATCTTAATTTTGTTCGGGGTACGTTTTCGGATCTCGAACCCGGACAGCAATTCGATTTGATCACCACCTGTGACTGTATTCATGATCTGACAGATCCTGTGGGGGTGCTGAAGAAATTATGCGATTTACTCAGTGCTGATGGGACACTGTTTATTATTGAACCGAAGGTCGCGGATAGCCTCACTGAGAATATTAATCCCATTGGCGCGTTGTACTACGGCATGAGTGTGTTTCACTGTATGACGCAGTCGCTAGCTGCTGGTGGCCCTGGCCTTGGAACGTGTCTTGGTCCATCGGGGATGGAGTCGTTGGTGAAGGAGGCTGGTTTTAACAGTTTTGAAGTGCTTGAGCTTAAGAGTCAGATGACGTTGTTCTACGCGGTTCGCCACTGATTAAGTATTTAGGTTTTGGCATAGGGCGATTAGTCAGAGCGTTTCACATAGATGCCAATTCATGAATCAGTCTATCCATGTAGGCTGACTGGCCTAGGGTCTGAAGCGGTAATAGCGCTAATGTTCAGTCTGCTGTTCTACAACAACAATCAAGGGATATGCGATGAATGGTGCTGAAAGTCTGGTCCGAACGCTGCTGGCTGGTGAGGTCGACGTGTGTTTTACCAATCCGGGCACGTCAGAGATGCATTTTTGCGCTGCTTTGGACAAGATTGATGGGATGCACTGCGTCCTATGTTTGTTTGAAGGGGTTGTGACTGGTGCTGCGGATGGTTACGGCCGAATGTCAGACAAACCGGCTAGCACGCTGCTGCACCTGGGCCCCGGACTCGGCAACGGCCTGTCGAATCTTCACAACGCCAAAAAAGCCAGAACGCCGATTGTGAACATTGTCGGAGAGCACGCGACTTATCATGTCGCCTACGATGCACCATTGACAGCGGATATTGAGGGCATCGCTCGGCCTGTCTCTGACTGGGTTAGAACTTCTGCTGATTCAAAGTCCGTTACATCTGATGCAGCCCAGGCGATTGCTGCCGCACGGACACACCCCGGCGCAATTTCAACATTAATCCTACCGGCTGATACGGCGTGGACCGACGCAGCCAGTGTTGCCACAGTTCCTACACAAGAGAATCCTGAGACAGTCAGTGAGGCTGCTGTAGAAAATTGTACCCAGGCGCTACAGTCTGGTGAGCCCGCTATGTTGTTGCTGGGGGCAAGAGCACTACGGGCACCAACGCTCGAGATCGCCAGCCGGATTGTTCTGCACAGTAATGCAGCAATGCGTTCTGAATTGATGTCAGCCAGAACCGAGCGCGGAGCAGGGCGGGTCGGTATTGAACGCATTCCCTACGTGGTTGACGAGGCGGTAAAGGTTCTGGATGGAATCCGTCATCTGATTCTAGTCGGTGCCAAAGCACCGGTCGCCTTTTTTGCTTATCCAGACAAGCCCAGTCTGCTTATCCCACAGGATTGTGAAGTCCATGTTCTAGCAACAGCTGAGCAGGACATTGCGGGCGCTCTTGATCGGCTGAGTGATTCGGTAGGTGCACAGTCGAGGTTGCCTGATTTGGAATCTGCGAAACGCCCTGAACTGTCTTCGGGTGAACTGACTCTCGAGGCTGTTTGGGCCGGAGTCGGTCACTTCCTTCCCGAAGATGCAATTGTCTCCGATGAATCGATCACCTCGGGTCGTGGGCTCCATCCATATACTCGAGGCTGTCCCCCACACGACTGGTTGTCCGGTACTGGTGGAGCGATTGGACGCGCTTTGCCAGAAGCGACTGGTGCCGCTGTGGCTTGTCCTGAACGGCCGGTGCTGTGTCTTTCCGGTGATGGGAGTGCGATGTACACAGTACAGGCATTGTGGACACAGGCACGAGAAAATCTCAATATCACGACTGTCATATTCAACAATCGGTCGTATGCTGTCCTCCACGGGGAACTTAGAAATGTAGGTGCTGTGCCTGGACCTACTGCACACGACATTTTTGACCTCGATAGACCTTATCTAGACTGGGTCGCGATGGCGGAAAGTATGGGGGTTGAAGCGGTAAGGGTAGATACAGCCGAGCAGTTCAACACTGCGTTGGCCGCGGGATTTCACAGTAGTGGGCCGATGCTGATTGAAGCAATGGTCTGAAGAAGATTAAAGTCTAAATCTCAGTCCGCGGTGCAGGCTCTGGATCAATTGTAGCCAGGATGTGTCCTTGTTCCACGAACTGATCCAAGTTCGTGTCCAGGGTGCTTACCTTGCCGGTTACGGGCGCCGTCAGGCTGTGCTCCATTTTCATGGCTTCTAAAACGACGACAGGGTCTCCCTTGTCCACTTGATCACCTAGTTTCACTAGGATTTGGATGACTCGGCCGGTCATTGTCGCTTGGATGGATCCGGAAATCTGGTCAATCCGACTTGATTCAGTACTTCGGGAATCAGAAATCTTAAAAAACAGACCGTCAACGCCAACTAAAAGATTCTGGTTAGACATCAGTACGGTACCGCGTATCATTTGTCCATCGAGTACGATGAATAGATCCTCACCTGGATTTATCGATTCAAATATCCGATAGCAGCGCCCGTCTATCCGGGCTTCTAGAGTATCCCCAGAGACGTTTGCAACCACTTCCTGAGCAATCCCATCCATCTCGAAGCTGATGCGTAACTCTGGTGGCAAATTTAATCGCCAGCCTTTGCCACTCGACCAGGGAGATTCGTCATTGTTGCGCCGGTAGTGTCTTCGGCAAAATGGATCATATCGCCATAGATAAAACGCGGCGAGTGCGGTTGCTGCTCTACTATCAGGAGGGTTGGATTCGTCAACTTCATTAATGTTCCGTTCAATAAATTCAGTATCGGTATCAGCGCCCTGAACTGCTGTGGTGTTAGAAAGTTTACGTAATAGAGATAGATTAGTTACCAGACCTGCGATACCACTATCTCGGAGCGCATGCGCCAGCCGTTGCCAGGCTCGTTCGGGTTCACAGTCGTGAACAATAATTTTAGCGATCATAGGATCATAATGAATACCAATGGCATCGCCCGTTTTGACACCAATGTCGACACGAACATGTTTAGTGTTTAGCGGAAAGCGTAGCCATAACAATTCGCCGACACTTGGCAGAAAATCCTTATCGGTTTGTTCGGCATAAAGTCTCGCCTCTACTGAATGCCCCAAGCACACAATCTGATTTTGTTTGCAGGGTAGGGGATCACCTGCAGCAACTTTAAATTGCCATTCAACAAGATCGATTCCAGTGACCATTTCAGTTACGGGATGTTCGACCTGGAGTCGGGTATTCATTTCCATAAAGAAAAACTCATCACCACTGACTAGAAACTCTACAGTTCCTGCTCCGCAGTAATTGATCGATTGTGCAATTGCCACAGCGGCCTCGGTTAATTGTGTACGGAGTTCTGGTCGCAAGTTCTGGGCTGGAGACTCTTCAATGACTTTCTGGTGCCGCCGTTGAAGAGAGCAGTCGCGCTCGAACATGTGAACTACATTGCCGTGCCGGTCCCCGAAAATTTGGACTTCGATATGGCGTGGACGATCTAGGTATCGTTCAAGAAGAAGACGGTCGTCGCCGAAAGCTGTTTGTGCTTCCCGCTGACTGGTTGGAATAGTCGATTGGAGTTCGGCAGATGTACGCGCAATGTGCATACCTTTTCCCCCACCACCGGCCACTGGTTTAATGATCAGTGGAAATCCTAGGGTGGTTCCGTTTGAGACAAGATCCGTGATCGACTGGCCTTCACTGTGGATTCCGTCCAGTACCGGAACACCGGCCTGCTTGGCGAGCGAAAGCAGCATTTTCTGACAGGAACCCATAGCCAGGATGAATCGTGTCGCTGGCCGATGATTTTGCTGCATCAAGAATATGGTCAGAGTTCAGGTAGCTTTCCGCAACTGGCGCTGGGCCTATGTTGACCGCGTCATCAGCCATCTCCACGTGTAGGGCGCGAATGTCGGCCTCAGAATAAACGGCGACAGTCCGAAGTCCAACACGGTTCGCAGTTCGGATGATTCGGCAGGCAATTTCCCCCCGATTGGCAACCAGAACGGTGCGTAGCATCAGAGCTTGGACTGCCAGGGTGGAGGCGTTTTTCTAAGGAAAGCACTGATTCCGCTTTTGGCTTCGTCCGTGGTCCTAATTTCCGCAATCAGTCTTGCGGTCCAGATTGCAGGGTCTTCTTCATCATTCTTGTCGCGCAAGCGTGACAGTAGCGCTTTGGCAGCAACCTGGGACTGTGGTCCACCGCTTAGGATTTCCTTAACGACGGCATTGGTTGCCTCCGCAAGGTCTGAATGCGGAACGACATCGTGGATCAGGCCGATTCTGGCTGCTGTCGTTGCATCAAATCGCTCACCCGTTAGGAAATATCGACGGGCCGAGCGCTGGCCAATGGCGTTAACGACGAAAGGGCCGATAGTCGCGGGTATCAGCCCTAATCGGACCTCCGACAAGGAAAATAGGGCGCGGTCTGAAGCCAGTGCGATGTCACAGGATGCAACCAGTCCGACACCTCCTCCAAATGTGGCACCATTAACCGCGACGACTGTCGGTACTGGAAAGTTGTCTAGGGTATGCAGCATGGCTGCCAGTCTGTCAGCGTCCGCCTGATTTTCTTCAGGGCTGTAATCGGCTGCGTTTTGCATCCAATTTAGATCGGCCCCCGCGGAAAAACTCTTTCCTTTTCCACTAAGTACGAGCGCTCTTATCCTCTTTTCGCCAGCAGCCGTTTTCAATGACGCAGTTAACTCCGTGATCAACTCATCATTGAAAGCATTGTGTACCTTCGGACGGTTTAGAGTCAGGTGAACAACACCGCTGTCGTCAATTTCCCAAGTTACGGTATTCATGGTATTCACATACGAAAGACGCCGTATCGTGTCGGTTCGATAGGAGCATTCAACGCGGCGGAGATTCCGAGCGCGAGAACTTGCCGGGTATCGACCGGGTCTATTACGCCATCGTCCCAGAGTCTGGCACTGGCATAAAAAGGATGCCCTTGTGCTTCGTACTGGTCGCGTATGCTATTTTTGAATGCTGTTTCGTCATTATCAGTCCAAGACTTACCCTGGCTCTGGGTGTTGTCCCGACGCACTTCCGCCAGCACCGATGCTGCCTGTTCACCACCCATCACAGAAATCCTAGCGTTAGGCCACATCCACAGAAATCTCGGATCGTAGGCACGACCACACATCCCATAATTTCCTGCACCAAAGCTACCACCGATGATCACCGTAAATCGAGGTACGCGGCTACAGGCTACTGCTGTGACCATCTTCGCACCATCCCGGGCGATTCCCTGGTTTTCGTGGCGCCTACCTACCATGAAGCCCGCAATATTCTGCAGAAACAGCAATGGGATATTTCGCTGGCTGCACAGTTCAATAAAATGTGTGCCCTTGAGTGCAGATTCAGAAAAAAGAACACCGTTATTCGCGACGATGCCGATGGGATATCCATCAATATGGGCAAATGCGCATACCAGCGTCGTTCCGTATCGGGCCTTAAATTCCGTAAATTCACTGCCGTCGACGATTCGACAAATCACTTCACGAACATCGTACGGTTTTCTGGCATCGCTTGGAATTGCTCCATATAGTTCTTGTGGATCGTAGACGGGTTCCCTGGCTTCAATTCGTTCAATTGGCGTATTTGATGGTGAATTTAAGTTCGCGACGAGAGTACGAGTGAGTTCAAGTGCATGGCCATCGTTGTCAGCCAGATAGTCGGCGACACCTGATAGGCGGGTGTGTACGTCAGCACCACCAAGGTCTTCGGCAGTGACTTCCTCGCCGATTGCGGCTTTTACAAGCGGTGGCCCGCCGAGGAATATAGTACCCTGATCACGTACGATGATCGTCTGATCCGACATGGCAGGAACATAAGCACCGCCAGCAGTGCATGACCCCATCACAACGGCGATCTGCGGGATACCGGCTGCAGACATATTTGCCTGATTAAAGAATATTCGACCGAAATGCTCCCGATCCGGAAACACCTCGTCCTGTTTGGGTAAAAAAGCGCCGCCGGAATCAACCAGGTAGATACAGGGTAGCCTGTTCTCTAAAGCAATGGCCTGGGCACGCAGGTGCTTCTTGACGGTAAGTGGAAAATACGTGCCACCCTTGACGGTTGCGTCATTGGCAACCACAACACATTCTCGGCCACTGATTCTGCAAATTCCGGTGATGATGCCGGAGGCTGGTACTTTGCCATCGTACATACCCCACGCGGCAAGTTGGGAAAGCTCAAGAAATGGTGTTCCGGGGTCAACAAGTTTATTGACCCGCTCGCGGACTAGCAATTTGTCTCGATCAAGATGCTTTTGGCGGGCGGTCTGTGATCCACCGATAGCCACGGTGGATACAGCCTGACGAAGTTCTTCAACCTTAATCCGCATGGCACTGCGGTTTTCCTGAAAATCAACACCACTGATTTCGACTGCGCTGTTAAATTTGGTCATTGCTGCGTGTACTTGCTGACAACCGGTCAGTTCAGTCGTTCAAAGGCCATGGCAGTTGCTTCACCCCCACCTATGCATAGCGCCGCTATGCCTTTGTGCATGTCGTATCTCTGAAGCGCTGAGAGTAAGGTCACGATTATTCTTGCACCGGAGGCACCTATAGGGTGACCCAGAGCACAGGCGCCACCGTGCCGGTTGACCCCCTGGGGATCCAGTTCAAGATCACGCATCGCCGCCATTGTGACTACTGCAAATGCCTCGTTGATCTCGTAGAGATCAACGTCTGCTGCTTTCCAGTCGAGTTTTTCAAGCAGCTTTTTAATCGCAAACACGGGTGCAGTTGTGAACAGGGCAGGTTCTTGGGCATGACTGGCATGCCCGACAATTTTGGCCAGTGGAACGTGGCCACCCTTTTCAGCGGCAGATAGACGCATCAAAACCAGCGCAGCGGCACCATCTGAAATTGAGCTTGAATTTGCGGCAGTCACAGTACCGTCTTTGCGAAATGCTGGTTTGAGGCGGGGTATGTTTTCGACGTTTCCTTTAAGCGGTTGTTCATCAGAATCGACAAGGTGGTCGCCTGTCCGATCAGAAACGGTAACTGGAACAACTTCATTCTGAAAAGCGCCGCTTTCGATGGCTTCTTTCGCACGGGTCAGCGATTCAATCGCGAAATCGTCCTGATCTTCTCTAGAAAACACATATCGATCAGCACAGTCTTCTGCAAACGTACCCATCAGTCGACCGGGCTCATAGGCATCCTCGAGACCATCCAGAAACATGTGATCAACCACATCTCCGTGACCCAATCGGTATCCACCTCTGGCTTTTGGCAGGAGAAATGGCGCATTGCTCATGCTCTCCTGACCACCACCAATTACTGTATCCGCACTCCCTGATTCGATCAGGTCGTTTGCAAGCATCACGGCCTTCATACCCGAACCACACATTTTATTGATTGTGGTACAGCCGACGTCCAACGGCAGACCTGCTCCCAGAGCAGCCTGCCTTGCGGGTGCCTGGCCTTGGCCTGCTGGCAATACACACCCCATCAACACTTCGTCGACGGTCTCCGGACCGATACGGGATCGTTCTACAGCGGCGTCTATGGCTATGGCACCAAGTTGGGGCGCTGTAACCGAAGCCAGGTCACCTTGAAACCCTCCGAGTGGAGTCCGTGCTGCACCAGTAATTACGATCGGGTCTTCACTCATAAGCTCTCCGTTTTGTGTCATCGTGTGTCATCAAAAAGTTCTCTGCCGATCAACATACGTCGGATTTCGCTGGTGCCGGCACCGATCTCGTAAAGTTTTGCGTCTCGGAGCAGTCGACCGGTGGGATAGTCGTTGATGTAACCGTTAGCGCCCAGAGCCTGGATAGATTCCAGCGCCATCCATGTGCATTTTTCTGCAGCATAGAGAATGGCGCCAGCCGCATCCTTTCTTGTTGTTTCTCCTCTGTCACACGCCGCAGCGACAGCATAAACATAGGCTCGTGAGGCATTCATGGTCGTGTACATGTCTGCCAGCTTACCTTGCATCAGCTGGAATTGACCGATCGGTTGACCAAATTGTGTTCGTTCGTGCACGTAGGGGAGCACCACGTCCATACAGGCCTGCATGACTCCTAGGGGACCACCTGAAAGCACAACCCGCTCGTAGTCAAGGCCGCTCATCAGTAACTGAACGCCGGTATTCAGCTCACCCAGCATATTTTCTTCCGGTACTGCACAGTCTTCAAATATCAGCTCACTGGTGTTGGAACCTCGCATGCCAAGTTTGTCGAGTTTTTTCCCGGTGGAAAATCCGGCGAATGTTTTTTCTACCAGAAATGCGCTGATTCCTTTAGAGCCTGCTTTGGGTTCTGTCTTGGCATAGATGACCAGTACATCAGCGTCGGGCCCGTTAGTGATCCACATTTTGTTGCCGTTAAGTAGAAAACCGTCGTCAACCCGTTCAGCGTGAAGCTGCATGCTGACAACGTCTGAACCGCTGCTAGGCTCACTCATGGCCAATGCACCGATGTGCTCGCCACTGATCAGCTTAGGGAGGTATTTTTGTTTCTGGTCATCCGTTCCATTACGGCGGATCTGGTTGACGCAAAGGTTCGAGTGAGCGCCATAAGATAATGCGACAGCCGCAGACGCACGGCTTAGTTCCTCCATGGCCACGGTGTGCTGAAGATAGCCCATCCCGGCACCACCAAAGGCTTCCTCTACCGTGATACCGAGCAGGCCCAAGTCTCCCATTTTCCCCCATAATTCACGGGGGAAGTGGTTATTTCGGTCAATTTCCGATGCCTGGGGCGCGATTTCGACTCGGGCAAATTCACGGATCGAGTCACGCAACAGATCGGTTGTTTCCCCAAGAGCAAAATTGAGTTCAGTTGCGGATTCCATGAGCTGTTTCCTGGGGTTAAAATCGATGTTGCAAGGCAATGTTGCCGTACGGTGTGAATTGTAGATTGACGTTTACGTAAACGTCAATCATTTTGGAATACCTGACCCCAGTCGGATGCTGCTTGTCGACTCCAGTTACGATGGCTAAAACCGAATTTATACTGAACGCGGCCGAACAAAAACTCGCTTATGTGTTTGAACCCGGGCGGGCCCCCTGCGTTGTATTTCTGAGCGGTTACCGCTCTGATATGTCGGGCACCAAAGCACAGTATCTGGCCGATTTTTGCCGGACGCAGGGACAGGCGATGCTGCGATTGGATTATTCCGGACACGGGGCCTCCGGTGGTCGGACTTGACTGCCGAACAGCGAGATACGCTGAACCGCGACGGGATTATCCTGCTGGATTCAGAGTATGACCCAGAAGGTTATCCGCTAACCAAAGCGTTTATCGAAGACGGAGAAAAAAATCTGTTGATGGAAAATCCCATCGATATTAACTGTCCCGTGCGACTGATCCAGGGTATGCTGGACGCGGAGGTACCCTGGGAAACCGCTGTTCAATTGAGTCAAGCATTGACCACAGCCGATGTTCGAGTATGCCTGGTAAAAAACGGTGATCATCGACTATCAGAGGATGTTCAGCTTCAGCTACTGGGTAGCACGCTAGAAGAAGTGCTCGAGAGCCTGAATCAGTGAGCAGATCACAGAATACGTCACTGATCTGCAACGATGTTCCATGCTGCTGTACTGACTTGACAGGGTAAGGATATGCAGGAGTTGATCGACAAGATTACCCGTGAAGGTGTCCACGTGGGCGGCGGGATTGTCAAGCTGGACAGTTTCCTTAACCACCAGGTTGAGCCTGGGCTCACTTTGCGCATGGCAGTAGAGCTCTGCTCACAGTTTCAGGCGCGTGGTGTTGACCTGGTGACTAAAGTCGTTACGGCGGAAGTGAGTGGTATTCCTGTGGCACTGGGTGTGGCGTCGACATTTGGTGCGGAGTTGATTTATGCCCGCAAAAGTCGTTCTGCTCTGATGACAGGTACTTATTATGTCGCCGAGGCTGTCAGTCGAACCCACGGCTCCCACACCGACCTTATGGTAGATCGCCGTTTTCTAGGGCCGGATGACTGTGTGCTGATTATTGATGACTTTCTGGCTACAGGATCGACGCTCAGTGCACTCGTTCGTCTTGTGCGTGAGAGTCAAGCGAACCTAGCCGGCATCGGCTGTGTTATCGAAAAACCCGCTGAAGGTGGTCGGGAGGTGTTATCGGATGTCGATGCACCTATTCTGACCCTGGCGACTATCGAGTTTGTGGGTGACCACATGAAGGTGTACTGAGTAAGCGGTTAACCGCGGGCTTAATCAGAATGCGTAGCGCTACAGAATCCTTCCCAGTACGCCATCAAGCGATTTACGAGGTTGTGAAGACGATCCCGGCGGGTGTTGTTGCGACCTATGGACAGATTGCTGCCATCGTGGGGTGTGGTCCAAGACTCGTTGGTTATGCCCTGGCATCGCTGCCGGCCGGGATGGATGTGCCCTGGCAGCGGGTGATCAACAGCCAGGGAAGGATCAGTATCCGCAGCGATGGCGCAGCCGACCCGCGTCAGCGCCAGGCATTAATCCGTGAGGGAATCGTGTTTAGCCTTACAGGGACGGTGGACCTTAACCGATTTGGATGGGACGGTCCGGATTGGGACTGGCTCTACGAGAGGGGTCTGCAACCACCCCCACGGCGTGACTCTGCAGCGAGCGGTAGATTTCCCTAGAGCCTCAGCTAGATTACTCAGGCCAGAGTAGCGCGGCACCGCGGACACCGCCGCTGTCTCCATGATTATTCGACACGATCGGTGTGCGGAAGTCTTCGTTGAATACGTAAAGCGCAGTACGCTGGCGCCCCTCGATATATAGGCGTTCGATCTTGGAAAGGCCGCCCCCAAGGACGACCAAATCAGGGTCCAGGATATTGATCACCATTGCCAGAGCACGACCAAATCGATCTAAAAACACATTCAGTGCCTCCCCCGCTGTGGGGTCGTACATGGCTCGCGCCGCGACCGCGGTAGCGTCCACACCGGCGTCGCCGCCCTGCCTGACATACTCAGTCACCAGGCCGGGCCCTGAGAGAAACGTTTCTACACAGCCTTGATTGCCGCAGTAGCACTGCGGGCCATCGGCTTCCAGTACATTGTGACCCCACTCACCGGCGATGTGATGCAGTCCTTTGAACAGGGTCCTGTTGATGACAATGCCTGCACCGACTCCAGTCCCCAGAATGATTCCAAAAACACTGCCAGCATTCTTGCCTGCACCATCGATGGCCTCAGCAAGGGCGAAACAGTTGGCGTCATTCTCCAGTCGAACCGGCCGGCCGATAAGGTTTTCCAGATCGCTAGCGACGGGTCGACCATTCATACAGACTGTATTTGAATTTTTAAGGCACCCGTTCACTTGTGACACTGCGCCGGGTGTGCAGACACCCACTGTGCACTGATGTCCGGCGAACTGGTCAAGTTCCTCAACCAGGAATCCAATAGTGTTCAGGATGGCCTCGTAGCCTTCGGCCCGGGGGGTGGGATAGCGACGACGGATAAGTTCTTTACCGGCCCCGTCGAGTATGACACCCTCGGTCTTGGTTCCGCCCAGATCAATCCCTATACGCATGCCTAGACCGGCCTAGTCAGTTGAGGTATTTGCGGGTGTATCCGTGCGCCGGAGAAAAAATCAGCTGGCCCACCGGAAAACGCGACTAAAAGTGCCGCGAGGCGCTGTTCAGTCTTGCCGTTCGCAGTGGATCTGCGCGTAAGCGGAATGATTGTGGATAGATTCGAAGTTTTCGGCTTCAACGGTATAGCTGTTGATTCTTTGGTCCTGATTCAGCTGACCGGCAATATCGCGAACAAGGTCTTCGACGAACTTTGGATTATCGTACGCTTTTTCGGTGACATACTTCTCGTCAGGTCTTTTGAGCAGGCCATACAATTCACAACTTGCCTGTGTTTCGACTGTTTCGATCAACTCCTCGATCCAGATAAACGCACTAGAACGGACGCTCACGGTGACATGAGAACGCTGGTTGTGGGCACCGTAGTTAGATATCTCCTTGGAGCAGGGGCACAGGCTGGTCACGGGTACGACAATACGGATTTCCGTGATGACTGTATTCTGACTGATCTGACCGGTCAGCGTCACCTGAAAGTCGAGCAAACTCTCAACTCCAGTAACCGGGGCTTTCTTTTGCAGAAAAAACGGAAAACTCATCTCGATATGCCCTTTGTGGGCATCGAGGTGCTCGATCATCTCATGTAGCATGGACCGGAAAGACTGAACAGTGGTTTCCCGTTCATGCCGGTTGAGAATCTCGATGAAACGGGACATGTGCGTGCCCTTGAAGTTATGGGGCAGCTCAACAAACATATTGAAGTTGGCAACAGTGTGTTGTTCCCAGCCACTCCGGTCTTTGACGATAATCGGATGACGAACATCTTTCACCCCGACTTTGTCAATGGTCAGGTTCCGGTTGTCCGAACTCCCTTGGACATCCGCAATCGTCGAGTCGACGACGGTCTCAGGTAGTGGTTTGTTCATAAGAAGAGTACTTAGTGAGTTAGAACACACACGCTTACGCAAGTCTAAGCAGATTCAAGAATGGGGGCAAGCTGGGATTGCACCGCTTGCTCGATTGCCTGATGTATGCCAGTAGCATCAAGGCCACAGGCGGCGAGCATGTCATTTGTTGAACCGTGTTCGATATGGTTATCCGGCAGGCCCAGACTCAGCATCGGTACGGTGAATTGCTTGTCACGCAAGACTTCTGCGACACCTGAACCCGCACCACCAAGCACTGTGTTCTCTTCAACGGTAATCAGCATGTCATGACTTTCGGCGATTTCCAGAATAAGAGATTCATCTAATGGTTTCACAAAGCGCATATTAACTACGGTTGCATCGAGAGAATCTGCCGCCTCCAGTGCGGGTGAAACCATAGTGCCAAAGGCAAGTATTGCGATTCTCTTTCCGGTCCTTATGATTTGTGCACAACCAAGTGGCAGTTCATTCATAACCTTGTTTTCGGGTCGTCCTGGACCGCTACCGCGGGGATAACGCACGGCCGCAGGACCCTGATGGCGGTAGGCGGTATACAGCATGTCTCGGCATTCAGCTTCGTTTGCCGGCGCCATCACAACCATATTGGGCAGACAGCGAAGAAAAGAGAGATCGAAAGCGCCCTGATGGGTAGGCCCATCTGCGCCGACAATGCCGGCGCGGTCTATGGCCAACGTTACATCCAGTCCCTGAACGCTGACATCATGTATCAGCTGATCGTATGCTCGCTGTAAGAAGGTTGAGTAGATGGCGACCACTGGTTTCAGGCCCTCGCAGGCGGCACCTGCAGCAAATGTCATTGCGTGCTGTTCTGCAATGCCGACATCAAAGTAGCGTTCTGGAAATTCCTCAGAAAATCTCACTAGACCCGAACCTTCACGCATGGCAGGTGTAATTCCGATGAGTTTTCCATCCTCTCCTGCCATGTCACACAGCCAATCACTAAAAACGTGGCTGTAGGTCCGACTGCTGGTTTTCTTTTCGACTTTGCCGCTAGTCGGGTCGAACGGGCCGACACCATGAAAGACACTGGGGTCTCCTTCAGCCGGTTCGTAGCCACGTCCTTTCTGGGTCACCACATGCAGAAAACGTGGGCCGCGCATGGACTTGAGATTCTTCAGGGTGGAGATCAGGGTGCGTGTATCGTGCCCGTTGATCGGACCGATATAGTAGAACCCAAGTTCTTCGAAAAGCGTGCTCGGCATGACCATGCCTTTCATGTGCTCTTCCCAGCGCCTTGCCAGTGCCTGCATGGGTGGTACGGTGCCCAGGACCGTTTTACTGCCTTCTCTGACCGTGGTGTAGGTTTTCCCTGAAAGGATTCTGGCAAGGTAGTTCGACATGGCGCCCACGTTACGTGAGATCGACATTTCGTTGTCGTTGAGAACCACAAGAATGTCGTTGTCGTTGGCACCGGCATTGTTTAGGGCCTCCATCGCAAGACCGGCGGTCAGTCCTCCGTCTCCAATGATGGCAACAACTTCGCGCTGCTGATTTTCGAGTCTTGATGCCACAGCCATGCCAAGTGCAGCACTGATTGATGTGCTGGAATGGCCAGCGCCAAAAACGTCATAATCGCTTTCAGTGCGACTCAGAAATCCTGAAAGTCCAGACTGCTGACGGATTGTATGGAGTTGATTTTTCCGCCCCGTCAATATTTTGTGCGGATAGGCCTGATGACCGATATCCCATACCAGGCGGTCACGCGGGGTGTCAAACACATAATGCAGTGCCAGCGTGAGTTCAACTGCACCCAGACCAGGCGCCAGATGTCCGCCGGTAGCCGAGATTGTGTTGATCAGGTAGTCGCGGATTTCCTGGGCCAGTTGGGGCAACTGTGCTTGCTTGAGTTGGCGCAGATCAGATGGAGAATCTATGCGGTCCAGAAGAATGTTTTGTGGCGCTTTATTCATAGGGTAAGCCGAATTAGGGCCGATGTTTGGCCAGAGATAAGGTGATCGGCATCAGTGCGTTCTGTAGATAGTAAATCCAGCGAGTTCCCTGAGCAAACTGGTGTTCGTCGATAAGCTGTCCAGTGAACTGATCGCTCGCTCGTGAAGATTCTGCGCAAACTCGCGTGCGTTCTGTTCGCCGAGTTCAGTGAGGTAGGTGGATTTGTCAGCGTTGCGGTCGGAGCCGCTATCTTTGCCGAGAACATCTGTGCTGACGGTACCGTCGAGAACATCATCAATGACCTGATAGGCGAGTCCAATTGCATCGGCAAATTTATCCAAGTGACCTAATGTCGTTTCATCTGCCGAACCGGTCAACGCGCCCAATGCAACAGATGCCCGTATCAGACTGCCGGTTTTGAGCGCGTGCATATTTGCTAATGATTCCATCGTGATGTCGGACGATTTTGTCAGATCCAGTGCCTGGCCGCCGGCGAGACCCCGTGTCCCCACTGCGCTGGCGAGAATTTGACACATCTCAAGGCGCCGTTCAGCGTCAACCGCTAGGGCGCTGTCGGATGTGAGCAGCTCAAAAGCCAATGCCTGTAAGGCATCCCCCGCCAGGATCGCGGTCGCCTCATCAAAAGCCTTGTGGCAGGTGGGCTGTCCGCGCCGCAGATCGTCATCATCCATTGCAGGTAGATCATCGTGAATCAGTGAGAAAGTATGCACCAGTTCGACCGCACACGCCGGAACATCCAGTGCACTGTCCGCCGCACCGGTATGTCTGCCCGCGGCATAAACCAACGCCGCCCGGAATCGTTTGCCTACAGCCAGCGTACTGTAGCGCATGGCGCTGTGCAGCAGGCCAGGTTGGTCTGCTGTTACAGGCAGCATTCGATCCAGATAATCAACTACACGTTCTCGCCATGCCGCCCAGACTGGGTCAAGAAAATCGCTGCCCGGCACTAGTCTTCTGGCTCGAAGGGTTCGGCTTGTAGCGCACCGTTTTTCTCAATCAGTGTCTGTACCTTCTGTTCTGCAGCATCTAGGCTGGATCTGCAGACCTGAGCGAGTGCCATACCCCGCTCAAAATCTTTCAGGGAGGCCTCCAGCGACTGATCACCTTCCTCCATCCTTACAACAATGGTTTCAAGTTCCTTTAGGGATTTCTCGAAATCCCCAATTTTCGGTTTGGTTTGTTTGGCCATAGAATTAAGTTGCCTCGTTGACCTTGATTGAAGCCTCGATTTAGACTCAGGATCACAACACTATTTTATCGCAAGCTGAATTTCATCAGCAATTCGGTTAGGGAGGCAGTGATATGGCATTCAAAGGGAGTCAAACAGAACAGCATCTCAAAGATGCATTTGCTGGAGAGTCGCAGGCAAACCGGCGTTATCTGTATTTCGCGGCCAAGGCCGATGTCGAGGGGTATAACGATGTTGCGGCTGTGTTTAGATCAACCGCAGAAGGGGAAACCGGTCACGCCCATGGCCATCTGGAGTATCTGGAGCAAAGTGGTGATCCCGCCACGGGGTTGCCTATTGGTGCGACCAGCCAGAACCTGCAGGCAGCCATCGCGGGCGAAACCCATGAATACACCGATATGTATCCAGGGATGTCTAAAACTGCACGAGAGGAAGGTTTTGACGAGATCGCAGACTGGTTTGAAACTCTGGCCAAAGCTGAACGGTCGCATGCCAACCGGTTCCAGAAGGCACTCGATAATCTCGATGACTGATGACAGAGCAGTCAGAATTATTCGTAGACAGGGCCGGTTGTAACCGGCCCTTTTTCTAAAACCAGCACAACAAGGGTCCAAAAATAAGTATGGGGTCAACGTCTGCGTGAGTCGTGTATTATTCGCGCCGCACCCCAACAGCCACTTCAAGAATAGATGCGATGACCGCCAGCTACGACGCAAGTGCAATTGAAGTTCTGACAGGCTTGCAACCGGTCAGAAAGCGGCCCGGGATGTATACGGAGACCGAGCGACCAGATCATCTGGCGCAGGAAGTGATCGACAACAGCGTTGATGAGGCAATTGCGGGTTACGCTCACCGCATTGAGGTTACCTTACACAAAGATCAGTCCATGACGGTAACAGACGACGGTCGCGGTATGCCGGTAGATAAGCACAAGGGTGAGAAAATCAGCGGTGTTGAGGTAATTCTCACCCGGCTGCACGCAGGAGGTAAGTTTTCTGACAAAAGCTACAGTTATGCGGGGGGTCTGCATGGTGTTGGCGTGTCTGTTGTCAATGCGCTCTCATCCAGACTGGAGGTTTGGGTCAAGCGCAGCGGTAAGGAATACCACATGGTGTTTCGTGATGGTGTGGCACTGGCTCGACTCAAGTCGACTGGCAAGGTTGGTGCTAGGAATTCAGGTACGCGGCTTCGGTTCTGGCCGGACCCTGAATATTTTGACAACCCTGACTTCTCGGTCAATCGACTTAAAAGGCTGTTAAGAGCCAAGGCGGTCCTGTGTTCTGGACTGTGTATAGCACTCAAGGACGAGAATAATTCAAAGAACAGCGAAACCTGGGAATACGAAGACGGGCTGGAGGATTATCTATTGAGTGAAATCGGGGATTTTGACATTGTCCCAGCAGCTCCGTTTGTGGGACATGCCAAGACTGGTGAACAAGAAGCCGACTGGGTGGTGTCCTGGCTGGCTAATGGAGGCGACCCAGTCGCAGAAAGCTATGTCAATCTTATCCCCACCGGCCAGGGCGGTTCGCACGTGAGCGGATTTCGCGGGGGGTTGACCGATGCGGTCAGAGAATTCTGTGAATTCAGAGAGCTGCTGCCACGAGGTATCAAACTGGCGCCGGAAGATGTCTGGAACAGCTGTTGTTTTGTGTTATCTGTGAGAATGAAGGATCCCCAGTTCAGCGGCCAGACCAAAGAGCGGCTGTCCTCTCGCGATGCCGGAATTTTCGTCAGCACCACCTCTCGCGATGCTTTCAGCCTGTGGCTGAACCAGCATACTGCAGAGGCGGAGCAGATTGCGAATCTAGCGATTGAAAACGCACAGCATCGGCTTAAGACCGGTCGCCAGGTTGCACGGAAAAAAGTGGCGACCGGGCCGGCACTGCCCGGAAAACTGGCGGACTGCGCCAGCCAGGATCTCGAACAAACCGAGCTGTTTCTGGTTGAAGGAGATTCAGCCGGAGGATCGGCAAAGCAGGCCAGGGACAAGGATTTTCAGGCCATCATGCCGCTGCGTGGCAAGATACTGAACACCTGGGAGGTCGATTCGGCTGAGGTGCTGGCGTCGCAGGAAGTGCACGATATTGCGATTGCGCTGGGGGTTGATCCGGGTTCTTCGGACTTTTCGAGTTTGCGCTATGGCAAGGTCTGTATTCTTGCTGATGCTGATTCCGACGGTGCGCACATCGCAACATTGCTCTGTGCTCTGTTTGTGCGCCACTTCAGGGCGTTGGTTGAAGCCGGTCGAGTCTGCGTTGCGATGCCACCTTTGTTTCGAGTAGATGTTGGCAAGCACGTTTTCTACGCGCTGGATGAAAAAGAACGGCGAAATATTCTTGACCACATCGAGAAAGAGAAACTTCGCGGTACAGTGAATGTGCAAAGATTTAAAGGATTGGGAGAGATGAATCCGTCACAACTTCGAGAAACGACAATGAATCCCGGAACACGACGGCTTATTCAACTGGAATTCGATCGTCACACCAAGGCGGAAAAGACGTTGGATCTACTGCTCGCGCGCAAGCGCTCAGGCGACCGCAAGACCTGGCTGGGTCGGAAGGGCGACCAGGCAGAAGTCGACTAGCTGAGCAAGGAATTTCTACAGAACCAGCTGAGTCCGTGGACTGTAATCCGAACCGAGCCTATCGTAATCACCAGTACGGCTGCGTCCTGGGGTCCCATATAGTGAGAGTCTGCCGCTCATAGATCACAAATCCGGTGCGTTGATACAGTGCCAGCGCAGCTGGATGATCGAGCGTACACGTATTGACCCAGATCCTGTCTGGGCTTTGTGATTGGGCTTCACGTACTGCCCAATACAGGAACCAGGGACCAAGCTTACAGCCGATATATTCCGGCAGCAGCCCGAAATACGCGATCTCGACTTCGTCCGAGACGCGGTTGTCAAGTTCAACATATCCGGCTGGCGTGCCTTCGATGTAGAGCACATGAATGGCAACCGCATCGTTTGTAATGATGGTATGGAGATCTGTGTCAGACATCCCGCGTCGTTCATACCACAACCAGGGTTCACCGACCTGGTAGTAGAGATAACGATAAAAAGATACGGTGGGGTTTTTGGCGCGTAGCAGCGAGAGGTTTGAGATTTGTGACGGGATGGTCGGTGCGGGTTCAATCAGTGTGTTGAGATTCAGGTAGGTGACGGTGACCTCAAGTGTTTTGTCAGGGTGGACAGGGGGTGGCGAAGGCAGTGCAGATGATCGAATCATGACTTGCTCGCAGGTTCACAGGCATCATCTGAATCAAAAGCGAGGTTTCGATCTGATGGATGTCGTTGACGGTCCACGAGCAGTAGAACACCCCCTACCAACGACCAAATCATGACGTGGGTACGGTGCAGCACTGACAGTGCGACCCCCCTCGTTCGCATCATCTGTTCAGCGTCAGCAACTCCAGGCAAAGCGGCAGCACCGAATTTTCCAATCAGCGCGCCGTAAGCGGCCTCACCGATACCCCAACCGGCCGGTGCGATGGGAATCGCCTGCGCCACGGCAGCGACCGGTACGATGACGAAATAGTCTGTCAGTGACAGACCAACTCCCAGCGCCCGGTCCATCAGGAAAACACTCAGGCAGAATAAGCTGTATGTCAGGGGGC
>LUMD01000054.1_pt1 | contig 22644 bp, 18 predicted proteins | sample 729651 | NCBI WGS metagenome assembly LUMD01 (sample SAMN03860272, study PRJNA289734) | marine metagenome | biome: seawater column; feature: ocean; material: water; isolation source: Red Sea water column Station 34 - depth 258m | place: Saudi Arabia: Red Sea | collected 2011-10-15 | depth 258 m | reverse complement strand
TTCTTAACATGTTCTCGCCCAGCACGCAGTCTATCGTCCCATCGCCTCGATCATGCTGTCTCGCGATGACCAATACGCGAGATAAACGCTCCATCGCTGATACACAACGAGACCGGCACACAGCCACAGGGGCCGGGCAGTATATGTGAGCGCCCAAATACGGTCAACACGCGCTGGGGTTCTTCGGAATTTGTCCCACGGCGTTCGCCGCAGCCCCGTATTTATAGCCATCTTCCCCAACCCCACCGCCTGCACTTTACCAGCGCCCCGACGGACTGGAGGTTGGATTTCATCGGCTCGCCCCGAAGATCTCATGTGGTCACAAATTTTACCGCGTTGAGGTTGCTCGATCTTGCTGTTTGGATTGCCTGTTTGATCCATTACACCGAAATCGAGCGTGCCGGTCGAAAGCGTGTTGTACGAGCGACTAAACCTCGCTGATCCGTGTGCCTGCTGCGGGCGTTCAAAGCACAGCCGGCCGGTACCACACCATGGCTGTGATAGAATTTTTTAGATTTCTCAATCATCCCCTGCCAAACAATGGACATCGAGCTCGCCCGCTTCAACATGATTGAACAGCAGATTCGCCCGTGGGAGGTGCTGGACCCCGTGTTATTGGGATTACTAAAGAAACTGCCCCGCGAACTGTTCGTGCCCCCACAAGATCGGGATTTGGCATTTGCTGACTTAAATCTGCCGATCAGCCACGGGCAGTGCATGATGCAGCCCAAGGTTGAAGCCCGTTTGGCCCAGGCCCTAGCATTAACCTCTACCGATCGAGTCCTCGAGGTGGGTACCGGCACGGGCTACCTGACGGCTCTTTTAGCCAGCTGCTGCGCCCAGGTTACCAGCATCGATATTCACGGTGACTTTCTGAAACCCGCTTCAGCGCGGTTGGAAAGACTGGGTATCGTCAACGCTACCTTCCTAGAAGGAGACGCGGCTGAAGACTGGGCGGAAGACGACGGTTGGGACGCTATTATCCTCACTGGTTCGGTGCCCGTTCCGCCCCATGCCCACTGCAATCGGCTGGCGGCCGGGGGGCGGATGGTCGCAATTGTTGGTCAGCCACCGGTCATGGAGGCTATGCTCTATAGCCGCAGCGATGATGGAGAATCGACTGAACTCTCTCTTTTTGACACCAGCTTACCGCCCCTGATTAATGTCCGGACCCCCTCGGCATTTACTTTCTGACTTAGAATTTGCGCCGGAGTGAAACCCAATATGATTAAAGTGTTCCTTCACACCATAGTTATTCTGATCGGGTCGGGCAGCGCGTGGGTTTCAGCCCAGAATCAGTACACAGTGCAGCCTGGTGACACGGCGTGCGAAATCGCGGAACGGTTCGAGGTGCGCTGCGCAGATCTAATGGCGCTAAACGGTTTGCATGAGAACGACGTAATCTACCCCGGCCAGTCCCTTAAGATTACCAGCGAACCAGAGGTCGAATCCGACACAGAAGACAGTCAGGTCCAGGCAACCGCTGTCGCTACAGACACCTCAGATACCGCTGATAGTGAAACTCTATCGCAAGCCGACGCTGACGCGGCCGCTGATTCAGCGACAACGGTCGTTGTCGCTTCTTCGAACTCGGCCACCAGCGGCATCGACCTGCTGGCCATATATCATCTGGCGTGGTCCAGTGATCCCGAGTTCGCAGCACAAACCCACCGGCGTGAAGCTGGGCAAGAAGCGATTCCTCAGGCCCAAGCTGCCTTCCGCCCACAATTATCTGCGTCAAGCAGCTACACACTCAGCTCCAAGGATTCGACCAATCAGGCGACATCAACCACAGTGTCGCTCAAGCAATCGATATACGATCGTTCGAGTCGACTGCTGATCCAACAAGCCCGCCTGCAGACTAATGCGGCGAACGTTAACTACCAGATGGCTGCTGAATCACTGATTCTGCGCGTGGCCAGTAGTTATTTTGCTGTACTCTCGGCCCAGGATAACCTGGAGCTGTCCGAGCGCAACCAGCGGGCCATTCGTAGACAGCTAGAACTCGCCGAAGAGCGGCTTGATGTTGGCCTGGGTACCCGGACCGATCTTTACGACGCCCGGGCCCGCTACGAAAACGCTGTGGCTGAAGGTATCGAGGCCCAACGGGTGCTGGACGACATGCGGCAGGAGCTGGTGGCCCTGGTGGGTAAGGATCCCGGCACGTTGTTATCGCTGTCTCCCGCTGCGGCATTATCCGGGCCCCAGCCCGATGATGCTGGACAGTGGGTTAGCGGCGCTCTGTTAGATAATCGATCGCTCAAAGCACTGTCGTTGGACGTGTCGGTAGCTGAAACAGAGATTGTCCGACAACAGGCACTACGGGGGCTCACCGTGGGCTTGAATCTATCTGCTGAATACTCTGACAGCGCCTCGACCGACGGCACCGACGCCAGCGTGACTCTGTCGTTCAAGCTACCGTTCTATCAAGGGGGCCTCATCAACGCCCAGATCAGAGAAGCGGCTTCGAATCTCAATGCTGCCCGCGCCCGCTACGAATCGGCTCGCCGTGAGATTCAGCGCAAGACACGCCAAGCTTTTCTCAGCATCAACAGCCAGTTGCGTCGAATCAGCGCGCTGGCCGAAGCTGTTACTGCTGGAGAAAGCGCGCTTCAGGCCAAAGAAGAGGGCTTTGCCGCCGGCTTAACCACCAACATTGAGGTGCTTGATGCACAACGAGACCTGTTCCGGGCCGAACGAAACTACCTCAAAGCTCGTTATGACTATGTCCTGCAGGTCCTGTTGCTGGAACAACTGTCCGGCCAGCTTAACGAAGACGATGTTTCACGGGTTAATCGATGGCTAGGCTGATCCGGCGGTAAGGACTGTTCGGGAACCTCCTACGGGCTTATAGTTGGTCTATGCGACTCGCGTACCGTTGGGCACACTTGGCCATCCGGCGACTTGATTTGGGCCAGCGGTATCTGAAGGGCGGTGTTCGCTACAGTGCTCTAGCGTTGCTCCTGGCTCTTCCACTGCTGCTCACTGGTTGCGCTACCCCCAAAAATTCCGGTTCTAGCAGTCTTTCGCTGCCTCCGCTGTCTGACCCCCTTGAGCCTGTGAACCGGATGGTCTTTGGTTTCAATGATGGCCTGGACCGTTTTTTCATTCGCCCTGTCGCTGTTGTTTACGCCCATACCGTCCCCTCAGCGGTCCGGTTGTCGGTCAGCAATTTCTTTAGCAACCTGCAACTGCCCGCAACTATTGCCAACGATTTATTACAGGGGCGATTTACTCAAGGCCGCCTCGATTTTGAACGACTGGTTATCAACAGTACTCTTGGGGTTGCCGGCCTTTTTGACGTCGCTGGCGCTGTTGGCAGGCCGCGACACGAAGAAGACTATGGTCAGACCCTGGCCCGGTGGCGACTGCCCGCCGGGCCCTACCTGGTGTTGCCGTTGCTGGGGCCCAGCAATATTCGCGACGCCGTCGCGCTTGTCCCGGCATTTATCTACGCCGACCCCGTGTCGTATGACGCTAGTGATCGTGACCTCGCCCTGGGCTACGCCCTGCGCACGTTCAATGCGCGGGCTGAACTGCTCATTGCAGACCATGTCCTAAAACTTCAGCTCGATCCCTACTTGTTTATCCGTGAATCCTACTGGCAGCGACGTCTCGATGCGATCTACGACGACCTCTCACCCACAGAACGCCGGGCGAGGGGTTTCGAACCGCTCAATGACTGAGCGGGCCTAAGCCAAACGTTGGCCACCTGGGCCATCGGTGACGTTCAGGGCTGTATGTCTTGTCTTGAACGCTTGCTCGATAAAATCTGCTACACCCCGGCCTCTGATTGCCTTTGGTTCGTGGGCGACCTAATCAGCCGCGGCCCCGACTCCGAGGCGGTGCTCCGATTTATCAAATCGTTAAAGGACCAGGCCACAGTGGTGCTGGGGAATCACGACCTTCATTTCTTGGCCCTATCGGCAGGGTTGCATCAAAACAAGACGGCCAACCGGCTTGATCGTCTACTGCAAGCCCCTGATCTGGATGAACTGACCGATTTTGTCCGGCATCTGCCCCTGGCTCATTTCGACTCCGACTTAAATGCTGCGATGTTTCACGCCGGGCTTTATCCTGGCTGGTCACTGCACCAAGGGTTGTCGTTGGCCCGCGAAGTCGAAAACATACTTCGCTCAGACCAGTGGCTGGACTTTCTTGCCCACATGTACGGAAACACCCCGGCCCGTTGGAGTGATCAACTAACCGGTTGGGGCCGTCTGCGCTTCATTACTAACGCACTCACCCGGATGCGCTACTGTACGCCGGACCTTAGCCTTGAGCTGCAATTCAAGGGGTTGCCCGCCGCAGCGCCAGCTCCGCTTAAGCCCTGGTTTGATCTAAACAGGCAGTCGCTGGGTAATACGCGGTTAATCTTTGGCCACTGGTCGGATCTTGGCATTTACAACCAGCGTACGCTCTACGGCCTAGATGGTGGCTGTGTCTGGGGTCGACAACTGGCAGCTATGCATCTGCAATCAGAAAACGGTAACATCGTCACTGTCAGTTGTGACCGTTAGAACAGGAGCGCCAACATTATGGAAAACCAGTACGACATCGATGTTCAGGTCGAAACCGCCTATGTCTCGGAACACTCTGAGCCCGATGAAGACCGGTTTGTTTTTGCCTATACCATCACCTTGGTAAACCGTGGTTCTGTCACCGCTCAACTGATTTCTCGACACTGGTTCATCACCGATGCCGACAACCGAACCGAAGAGGTCGAAGGCGAGGGAGTTGTCGGTGAGCAGCCCGTGCTTAAGCCTGGGGAGGGTTTTCGCTATACGTCGGGGGCCGTTATTGAAACGCCCGTGGGCACCATGCACGGCACTTACCAGATGGTGGCTGAAGACGGCCGAACTTTCGACGCTACTATTCCTCGTTTTATACTTTCAGCACCTCGTACACTTCACTGATAAGTTATTGATTTTATTAAATATCTAGGTGGTTCACGGCGAGTGCGTTACGCTCGATGAACGCGCGGCGCGGCTCTACATCATCACCCATCAGTACGCTGAAGATCTCATCGGCACCAACGGCATCTTCAATCTGTACTCGGGAAAGTGTCCGCTGACTCGCGTCCATTGTTGTTTCCCACAATTGGTCGGCATTCATCTCGCCCAACCCTTTATAGCGTTGCACCGTCAGGCCACGCCTAACCTCGGACATCAGCCACTCAACGGCTCCGGCAAAATCCTCTACTGCAGTCTCCTTATCGCCTCGAACCACCGTCGGTTGCGAGCCCACTAATGCGTCCAGTCGCTGGCCTAACGCTATCATCGATCCATATTCTTGGGTATCGAAAAACTCAGCGGGGAGTCGCGTCTGACGATACTGCCCATGGTGCTCGCATTCAACCACCAGCGACCATTGCCCCGCGCCAGCGGCATTATCGAAGTAAACGCGATACTGGGGGCCGCCCTGACTTACAGTCCCGGATAGCCTAGCACTCAATAGTTGGGCAAATTCGGCTTGGTCTTGCTCGGTTAGCTGGCCCGTCTGACCCAATGGCGCCAGGGCGCTGAGCGCCCACAGCACCTCGGCCTGGTAGCGTCGGGCCAACCGGTTAATCGCTGACCTAATCGCGAAAAATTCGGTACACAGCGCCTTGAGCTCGGGCCCAGCCAGTGCCACACTGGGTTCATCTTGTCGCTGGAGTTTCGCCCCTTCCAGCGCCAATCCCAAGAGATAACGATTCATCTCGTCGTCGTCCTTCAGGTATGTCTCTTTCTTGCGCAGCGAGACCTTGTATAGCGGCGGTTGCGCGATGAATACATGGCCTCTTTCTAACAGTTCGGGCATCTGGCGGTAAAAGAATGTCAGCAGCAGCGTTCGGATATGCGACCCGTCGACATCTGCATCGGTCATGATGATGATCCGGTGATAACGTAGTTTGCTGACATCAAAATCATCCTTGCCTATCCCCGTTCCCAATGCTGTGATAAGCGTCGCGACTTCATCTGACGCGATCATTCGGTCAAATCGTGCCTTTTCCACGTTCAGAATCTTGCCTTTAAGGGGGAGAATGGCCTGGTAGCGCCTGTCGCGCGCCTGCTTGGCCGACCCGCCAGCCGAGTCTCCTTCGACCAGGTAAATCTCGCTTTGTGCCGGGTCTTTTTCTTGGCAATCCGCGAGCTTGCCGGGTAAGCCGCCCATTTCTAGGGCATTTTTTCGGCGGGTCATCTCACGCGCGCGCCGCGCGGCTTCTCTTGACCGGGCAGAATCGGCGATTTTATCGACGATCGCTTTAGCCTCTGCCGGTCGCTCCAGCAAAAAAGCCCCGAGATGCTCGCTGATCAGCGATTCGACCGGGCCCCTGACCGCGGAAGAAACCAGTTTTTCCTTGGTTTGAGACGAGAACTTCGGGTCTGCGACTTTCACCGACAGCACGGCTGTCAGGCCCTCTCGACAGTCTTCCCCTTTTACATCGACCCGGGCGCGCTTCGTGGCCCCGCTGTCGTCCATATAACGGCCCAGTGTTCTGGTCATGGCGGCGCGAAGCCCCTCTAGGTGGGTGCCCCCATCACCCTGCGCGATGGTGTTGGTGTAGCAAAAAACATTTTCCTGATAGCCGTCGTTCCACTGCAGCGCGAGATCGAGCTGAACACCATCCCGCTCCGAACTGACCGCAAATACCGTTGGGTGAAGCTTGTTTTTCTTGCTCCCCAGGTGTTCGACAAATGCCTTTATTCCACCTTTATATTCATAAATTTCCTCTGTGCCGACCCGTTCGTCCAACAATCTGTTCCGAACACCCGAATTCAAAAACGCCAACTCTCGGAGCCGCTTCGCCAAAATATCGTGGTGTAACACGAGATCCGTAAATACCTGTGGGTCGGGTCTAAAATGCACTTCCGTGCCCGTGCGGGTAGTGTCACCGATGTCCGTCAGTGGTTCAGTCGGCACGCCCCCTTGGTAATCTTGGCGGTATGTTTTGCCGCCCCGATGAATTATTAACCTGAGGCTGGATGACAACGCGTTAACCACCGAAACCCCGACGCCGTGTAAACCACCAGACACTTTGTAGGAATCTTGGTCAAATTTTCCCCCCGCGTGTAGTTGGGTCATGATGACTTCCGCCGCAGAGCGCCCTTCTTCTGTGATCAACCCGGTCGGTATACCCCGGCCGTCGTCCACTACCGACACCGTCTCGTCAGCGTGTATCGTCACGGTAATTTCTTGGCAGTGGCCCGCGAGTGCTTCGTCTATGGCGTTATCGACCACCTCAAAAACCATATGATGAAGGCCGGTACCGTCATCGGTGTCACCGATATACATACCGGGTCGTTTGCGGACCGCTTCCAGCCCCTTGAGGACCTTAATACTGCTTTCGTCGTAGACTGGTTGAGCGCTCATAAATGCTCCTTGTTGCGGGCTTTTATTATATCACGAACAAGGGTTGCTGAGCCGGGAAAACGGCGGTTTTACGGGGTTTTTTGTTGTTTCACGTGAAACAACGTGGCTTACAAACCCCGGGGGTTCAATCCCCTGGTTTCACGTGGAACAACGGCGTCCGGGGGTTGTTTTTGGGTCCAGCTTTTCTACAATCGCATGGGCATAATCAGGTACAACGTATCGTCATCATCGGGTTCGTGGAGCATGCACCCGCTGTTCCCGTCCTGCAGCTCGGCTTCCACGGTCTTTGTCGACATGGCCCGAAGGGCATCCATCAGATAAGTCACGTTGAACCCTATCTCCAGGCTGTCACCTTCATACTCCACGCTCACCTCGTCATTGGCTTCTTCTTGGTCCGGGTTGTGGGCCGACAGCTTTAATGAGCCCTTGGATAAATCCAACCGAATACCCCGATATTTTTCGTTTGTCAGCACTGAGGTTCTCGCCAACACTTCGTGTAGCTGCTCTCGGTCAGCGACCATTTTCTGTGACAGGACCTGCGACATGACCGCTTTGTAGTCGGGGAACTTTCCTTCTATCAGTTTGCTCGTCAGTTGTGCCCCGGTCCGGCTGAATCGCACATGGTTTGGATTGAGTTCCAGCGTTATCTCGTCCCCGCCGTCAGCCAGGAATCGCCCGAGTTCCAGAACGGCCTTTCGGGGGATAATCGCTTGGCGCAGCGACCCGGCAGCACTGGGCAGTTTTGTTCGGCTGCGCGCCAACCGGTGCCCATCCGTCGCTACGGCGTTGATCGTGTCGCCATCCAACTCAATCAGCACACCATTTAGAAAATACCGTACGTCTTGTTGCGCCATCGAAAAGGCTGTTTTGTCGAAAAGGCCCCGCAGTGCTGATTGCTCCAAGCGCACTCGCTCTTCCCAGTTCTCCGTCTCAAGCCGCGGGAAATCGGCAGCCGGTAGAGTTTGTAGGCTGAAGCGGCTCTGGCCTGACTTGATCTTGAGCTTGCCGCCGGTTGCGCTGAATTCCAGTTTCGCGTTGTCAGGAAGCGCGCGACAAATATCGAGGAGCTTGCGAGCTGTCACAGTACACGCACCATCACTGCCTTCCAGAACCGTGGTTTGAATGCTGGTTTCCACTTCCAGGTCAGTACCAACTAAAGTGAGGGCATTGTTCTCTAGGCGCATCAACACGTTCCCCAGTATGGGCAGGGTTTGCCTGCGCTCTACCACGCTGGTGACGGTGTTGAGTGGCGTCAGTAGTTGTTCTCGCTCTATTAATAATTTCATAAGTAATCTGTTTACTGATCTAATTAGGGCTGTTGATAAACGGAAAAAGTTATTTTATACAATAAAAACATATAGTTATCAAAAATACTGGGTGTGTGTAATGTTGTGAATTAGATTGTGTATAGGGTAATAAGGTACCGCGAAAACCGCGTTAAAGGAAATCATGCCACAGTTTTTCACTGGAAACGCACACGTTATCCACCGAGAAGCCGATGGAGGTTCTGGTAGTCTTCGCTGATCTTGGGATCTGTCTTGACCAACTCGGCAATCTTTCGCTGAGCGTGCAACACCGTTGTGTGGTCTCTGCCCCCGAAGGCATCACCGATTTCTGGCAAGCTCATGGTGGTGAGTTCTTTTGCTAACGCCATGGCGATCTGGCGCGGTCGGGTAATCTGGCGGTTCCGTCGCTTGGAATGAAGGTCCGAGATCCGCATCTTGAAATATTCTGCCACTACTTTCTGAATATTCTGTATGGTGACCTGTCGTTCCTGAAAGACCAACAGATCACGCAGGGCTTCCCGAGCAAGCCCGGTGTTGATATTGCGCCCGGTAAAGTTGGCACTGGCGATAATCCGGTGCAGCGCACCTTCGAGTTCCCGAACATTGGACCGGATCTGTTTGGCCACAAAGAAACACACATCCTCTGGCAGGCCGACGCCTTTTTGTTGGGCCTTGTTTTTTAAGATGGCCATTCTGGTCTCGAGCTCGGGCGGGTCGATCGGGACCGTCAAGCCGCTGCCAAATCGGGAAATTAGACGCTCCTGGACGCCGGAAATCTCACGCGGAAAGCGGTCGCTGGTAATCACGACTTGCCGCTGACCCTCTAGTAACGTATTGAAAGTATGAAAAAATTCTTCCTGTGAGTGCTCTTTCCCGGAAAAGAACTGAATATCGTCAATCAGCAGAGCGTCCAAAGATCGATAAAAACGTTTGAACTCATTGATCGCATTATGCTGTAAAGCCTTGACCATATCAGCCACAAACCTTTCCGAGTGTACGTACAGGACTTTGGCTTCCGGCCTAAGTTGCCGGGTCAGATTTCCGGCGGCCTGCATCAGGTGTGTTTTGCCAAGACCGACACCCCCGTAAAGAAATAATGGGTTATAGGCTTGCCCCGGGTTTTCTCCGACCTGGCTGGCGGCTGCCCGGGCGAGTTGGTTTGATTTACCCTCAACGTGGGTCTCAAATGTAAACGCTGGGTTGAGACGGCCTTCAAAACCCAGAGCGCCCAAACCTTTGTTTCGCGCCGCCGGCTGCTGATCGGCGGTGACCGAAGCAGCGCTACTCGCTTGTTCGCTGCCAATATCCAGCCTGACCGCAGCGGGTTTGGGGCTAAAGGTTGTTGCCAGGCTAGAAATTAGCCCAAGATATTCTTTGTCCACGAAGTCGCGCACAAATCGATTGGGTGCGAGCAGTGTTAAACCATTGGCATGCTCAACGGCGTGTAGCGGTCGGATCCAGGTATTGAACTGCTGGGCGGACAGGTCATCTTCGAGACGAGTTAGGCAGAGTTTCCAAAGTGCGGTGGACACGGTAGTAGGGGTGATGGCGTCGGTCAATAGCGCTTTCGGCGCGGTTACGGTTTAATGGGGTAAGTGGACGGTTACTGTCTTAGGGCCCAGTTTAAACGATAAATTAAAAGTTATCCACAGCAATTAGCCAAATTTTATTTATCCACAACGCGCTGGAGACTGCCTAAAAACATTGACATTACGCCATAATTACGAGTAAAGTCCGACGCCTTTTTCGAGAGCCGACCAAAGAATTCGGGATACGTCTTATGAAGCGCACTTTCCAGCCCAGTGAAGTCAAACGAAAACGACGACATGGTTTCAGGGCGCGAATGAAAACACGCGCTGGACGAGCCGTGATCAACGCGCGCAGGGCGAAAGGCCGGGCGCAGCTCAGCGCCTGAGAGCCGGGCGACGTTAGCCACCGGTAGTGAGTAATGCCCGCTTCATGCGAAGCGAACGCCTCCTACACAGCGAGGATTACCGCACGACGATTGCAAAACGATGCCGTAGCGATGATCAACTGTTTACTGTTTATGCGGCGAAACGGCCAACAGGCAGCGCGCGGCTAGGCATCACGGTCTCACGGCGTGTGTCCGCTAAAGCGGTGCGGCGCAATCGACTGAAGCGCAGGGTACGAGAATCCTTTCGTTATCATAAACAACCACTGGCTGGTTTGGACCTGGTGGTGATCGCTCGGCAGGAAGCCAACGAAACCGGATGCGTACAGGTCGATCGAAGTCTTTTGGGTCACTGGATACGGATAAAAGAAAAATGCGGCAAGTAGTCACAGCAACGCTGCGCGGATATCGCTACCTGATCAGTCCATTGTTGGGGCCGACATGCCGTTTCTATCCCACGTGCTCGTCCTACGCTATAGAGGCAATCGAGCGTCACGGCATAACCCGCGGCATCTGGCTGACACTGCGTCGGCTGATCCGCTGCAACCCCTGGCACCCAGGCGGTGTGGACATGGTGCCGGGCGAGGACGCAGGCAACTCCGGTTGTTTGCACCACTGACGCGCTAACAGTGGATTTCCAGAGACTCATCCTGTTTACCGGCTTAGCGCTGGTGCTGGTCCTGATTTGGCAGGCCTGGGTCGAATATAACGTAACACCCGTAGTGCCGACGATGTCCCAAACGGTTCAGCAATCCGGGCAGGGCCAAGCCGTCGCGGTGAACACGGAAGATGTTCCCAGCGCGCCGACTGTCGCAAACACAATCACCAGCACAACGGCAAATGAAGTACCTAAACCGACATTTAAAACCCTGCCCACAGGCGACATTGTGGTGGTTGAAACCGATCTCATACGCGCCGCCATAGATACCTATGGCGGTGACTTAAGGCGGTTAGAACTGTTGACTTATCCGGAACAGCTGGAATATCCAGATGAACCGTTTCGGCTGTTAAATGATGAGGGCGCTGACCTGTTCGTTATCCAGGGCGGCCTCTTGGGCACCCAGGGTGAGTTACCCAATCACCATACGCAGTACGGCACTAATCAGCACAATTACTCGTTGTCGCCCGATGCAGATCGCGTAGAAGCTGTCCTTAGGTGGCAGAGTCCCGATGGTGTTAGCTATCGCAAGGTTTATACGTTTTATCGAAATAGCTACTACATCGACATCCGGTATGAGATTGACAACACCACCGCCACAACGTGGCAAGGGTTCCTATACAACCAGATACTTCGTACTAAGGGTGAGCAGAAATCTAGCGGGCTTGGCTTTTTTGGCCGGTTGCCAAGCTACACAGGCGGCGTTATTTACACACCGGAAGAGAAGTACCAGAAGATAGATTTTGATGACATGTACGAGGAGAACCTGGTACGCAACACGCCCTCGGGCTGGGTCGCAATGCTGCAACACTATTTCGTGGGAGCGTTGCTGCCTAAGGGGAGCAGTGCCTATGAATTCTATTCAACGGTTACAGCCAGAGACAGCCAACCGCGTTACCACATTGGTTACAAGAGTGTAGAACCGGTCATGGTGGCGGCCGGCGGACAAGGCTCTCTGAGCGCTCAACTGTTCGTTGGCCCTAAGGAACAAAAACGCCTTACAGAGATAGACCAGCAGTTGGAGCTAACAGTGGATTACGGCTGGCTGACGCCGATCTCATCCCCGCTATTCTGGTTATTGAATTACATCAACGGTGTAGTCAAAAACTGGGGTGTGTCAATCATCCTGCTGACGTTGCTGGTCAAGCTTGTGTTCTATCCGTTGTCGGCAGCCAGCTACAAGTCGATGGCAAGGATGAAGAATCTTCAGCCCCGCATGAAAACGCTCAAGGAGCGTTTCGGCGACGACAAACAAAAGTTCCAGCAGGCCATGATGGAGGTTTATAAAAAGGAAAAAATAAATCCTTTTGGGAGCTGTTTGCCGATCGTAATTCAAATCCCAGTCTTTATCGCCTTGTATTGGGTGTTGCTGGAAAGTGTCGAGTTGCGGCAAGCACCCTTTATGTTATGGATCAAGGATCTTTCCGTTCAGGACCCGTACTACGTGCTGCCGTTGCTGATGGGCGCGTCTATGTTTGGTCAGACGATCCTGAACCCTACGCCCGTTGACCCCATGCAAAAGAACATCATGCTGGCTATGCCAGTGGTGTTTACGGTCTTCTTTTTGTGGTTTCCCGCTGGGCTGGTGCTGTATTGGCTGGTGAACAATCTTCTGTCCATTGGCCAGCAGTGGATGATTACGCGAAAGATCGCGGCATCCGGAGGCTAATTCAGGCGAGTTGACATCGCCCAGTCGACTGCGGTCACCAACGGTGCAACAGGATCAAGACACCATCGCCGCGATCGCAACGCCGCAAGGCGTGGGTGCCATCGGCATCGTCCGGGTATCAGGGCCCCGAGCCAGGGTCATCACGCGCGCAATCGCCGGCGTAGTGCCACCGCCGAAACAAGCCACGCACCGCGTGTTCAGGGCAGCCGACGGTTCACCGCTGGACGAGGGGCTGGTACTTTATTTTGAAGCGCCGGCCTCTTACACCGGCGAGGATGTGCTGGAGTTACAAGGCCACGGCGGAGCCCGTGTACTGGATGGTGTTCTGGCCTGTGTCTTGAGCCATGGTGCCCGTCCAGCGCGGCCCGGTGAGTTTACCGAGCGGGCATTTCTTAACGGCCGACTGGATCTCGCCCAAGCCGAGGCGGTCGCCGACCTCATTGACAGCCGGACCCAGGCCGCAGCACGAGCGGCTGTGCGGTCTTTAATGGGTGATTTTTCGACGGAGATAAGCACATTATCGGCGGAGATAGGTGATTTAAGGGTGTTTTTCGAAGCAGATATAGACTTCTCGGAGGAGCCTGTGAGCAGGCTCGATTCCAACGCAGCACAAGCCCGGCTAAATCACAGCAATCAGCGACTCTCGTCATTGCTGCACCAGGCCCGGCCGGGAAGTCTATTGGCTCACGGAGCCCGGGCCGTGCTGGCAGGGTTGCCCAATGCAGGAAAATCAAGCCTGATGAATGCGTTGGCGCGAGAAGACCGGGCGATCGTCAGCATCGCCCCAGGGACTACACGTGATGTGGTCGATACGATGATCGATGTCGCCGGTATAGCGGTCCAGCTGACAGATACAGCGGGCTTGAGAGAGGGCACCGACCCCGTCGAAGAAGAAGGCGTTCGTCGGGCCGCACAAGCAATCGAACAGGCCGACCTGGTGCTGTTTGTGATCGACGATGCCGCACCACAGACCAGCCAGAATCAGGCATCAATGGTACCCGACGCAGACAGAATGCTCCGGATTTACAACAAGTGCGATCTCAGTGGCAGAGCGGCCGGGGTTGTTGAAGACGAAGGTGCAGGAAGCATCGCGGTTTCGGCGAAGACGGGGGTCGGCATTGATGCCCTGGAGCAGGCTATTCAGCAAAAGCTTGGATACACCGGTATGGGTGAAGCGCCTGTGATGGCCCGCCGGCGCCACATCGAAGCGCTGTTGACAGCGCAAACTCACCTGCAGGCCGCAGAACAACACGTTGGTTCGGCCCACGAGCTGCTAGCAGAGGAACTTCGTCTGGCACAGCGTGCACTTGGGGAAATCACGGGCCAAGTTACCACAGAAGACCTGCTAGGCCAGATCTTCTCGACGTTCTGTATCGGCAAGTAACGCCTGGTCTGGAAACGGCTACGCAGGCTTGTATTGTCTCGTATACGAGACATAACTTATTGATTTATCTGCCAGTCGGACAGCGGCCATTCATCCAGCCGCTGTGTGGGCAGCGTCAATGAGTGCAAGTACCCACCCTCACCAACGATAAGAATCGATCCCAGTGGCGAATCATGATAGCGATAGTCCATCCCGTCGGATTCTATTGATTTGGCAATAACTAGGAAATTGAAGTTGATTCCATCGCACCGTGCCGTTCTCGATAGGCGATGAGATCGTTCAGCCAGTCTGGGTCCATCTCCGGCACCGACGACAGCAGCAACTCGGTGTATTCATGATGTGGTGGGGTGAACACTTCATCCTTGCGGCCTTGTTCGACAATCTCACCCTGCAGCATCACCACCACGTTATCTGCAATAGCGCGAACTGTCGCAAGATCATGGGTGATAAACATATATGCGAGATCAAACTCACGCTGAAGACTATCCAGTAGCCTGAGAATACCCTCTGCAACCAGTTGATCAAGAGCAGAGGTGACTTCGTCACAAATGATGAATTCAGGTTCAGCCGCAAGCGCACGAGCAATACTGATCCGTTGTTTTTGTCCCCCGGACAGTTCATCCGGATACCGATCGATAAAGACATCAGGCTCAAGCTCAATCAGGGATAAGAGCTCCCTGATACGTTGTTCTCTTTTCGGACCTTTGAGTCCAAGATAAAAACCCAGAGGCCGACCGATAATATTGCGTATACGCTGCCTGGGATTTAGCGCTGTATCCGCCATCTGATAGATCATCTGCGCGTGACGCAGCTGATCCCTGTTTCGACTTCGATAGTCTTTTGGCAACGGACGGCCATTAAATTGGATGTCACCCTCTCGGGGTGCAAGCAGCCCGGTAATGACCCGTGCAGCGGTGCTCTTACCACTGCCGGATTCACCAACCACGGCAACGGTCTGCCCACGATGAATTTCGAATGTGATGTTTTTCAGTACATCAATGTTTCCATAGCCCGCTGTGACATGATTAACCTTAACCAGCGCTGTGGTTTCCGAGTGAGCGATCTCGGTTTCTTTCTTGAATGATCGGACTGCCCAGAGGGACTTGGTGTAATCCATCTGGGGGTCAGTCATCATCTGGCGGGTCGGGGCTTCTTCGACCAGATTTCCATAACGCAGCACCATGATGCGGTCCGCCATCTGCGCAACAACCGCCAGATCATGAGAGATGTAAATAGCAGCCGTATTGAACTCCCGCACAATGTCGCGAATCGTGGTCAACACCTCTATCTGTGTTGTGACATCAAGCGCTGTTGTGGGTTCGTCAAAGATGATCAGATCAGGTCGACAGGACAGGGCCATAGCGGTCATGGCTCTTTGCAGTTGGCCGCCCGAGACTTGGTGAGGGTAACGATACCCTATGCCGTCAGGGTCTGGTAGTAACACTCTGCGATAGAGCTGTTTGGCATCAGTCTCAGCCTGCTGGCGGCTCTTCACTCCATGTACAACAGGGATTTCAGAAAATTGATCAATCAACTGATGGGCAGGATTAAATGACGCCGCAGCACTTTGGGCAACATAGGCAATTCGCACACCTCGCAGTTTTCGCAAAGTGGTTTCTGACTGTTGCGTGAGTTCCTCTCCATCGAATCGGATAGTGCCGCCTCTGATTCTGCAGCCTGGACGAACAAAGTTCATCGCGGCAAGGCCCAATGTCGATTTGCCCGCACCTGACTCACCGATGAGACCCAGGACCTCTCCTCGGTTAAGGGTAAGGTCTAGACCCTTTATGATCTCGTGCCAGACTTCGTCACTTTCCCCATCAATCAACAGGTTCCTGATGTCCAGCAGAGGTTCGCTCATTGAGGGCCGTTGGCCGGACGAGTTAGTCATAATCAATGGCCGTCTTTTAAGCCGCTGGATTTATGTAGAAACCAATCGACAAGAAAATTCACGCCCAGGGTCAGGATCGCAATAGCAATGGCGGGCAATATAGGTGTGATGTCACCATAGGTAATGAGTACGGCATTTTCCCTGACCATTGAACCCCAATCCGCGGTGGGGGGCTGGATTCCCAGGCCCAGAAAACTCAGCGCCGCAATCATCAGAAATACGAAGCAAAAGCGAAGGCCAAATTCTGCGAGCAGCGGTGCTGTGATATTGGGCAGTATTTCACGGATGCAGAGCCAGAATATGCCCTCGCCGCGTAATCGAGCAGCCTCAAAGTAATCGAGAACAACAACATTAAGACTGACCGCACGACAGACACGAAATATTCTGGTGGCATCCAATACGGCAATAACGATAACCAGAGTCGGAATAGAGGTGCCAAATATGGTCAATAACATGAGCGCGAAAATCAGTTGGGGTATTGCCATCAGAACGTCGACGATTCGACTGGCCATCTGGTCGAACAATCGGCCATAAATGGCCGCAAATAACCCAGCCAGACCACCAATCAGGAAAGCCAGGCAGGTCGTGATAAATGCAATGCCCACGGTGTTGCGGGCACCAAACAAGAGTCGGGTCAGCATATCCCGGCCAAGACCGTCGGTTCCTAGAATGAACTTTTCACCCCAGACATCAAATTCGGGGCCGACTATTTCTGCTTCACCATAGGGTGTAAGAAAAGGCGCAAACAGAGCCACAAATCCGTATACAAAAACCACCAGAATCCCAAACTTTGCGGTAACCGGTGCCTTCCACAGTTCCCCCAGCAGATTCTGAGTCTTCGATCTTCGAGCAGCAGGTATGCTGCTTTCAGAACCGGGCTCTAGAGTCTGTTCTTGATTCATTTGGGATGTAAAAGCCTGGGGTTGGTACAGATAGAGACGATGTCGGCCAATAGATTTAATAGAATGTAAGTTCCTGCAAATATCATGCTGCAGGCCTGTACAACAGGAATATCTCGAGTCGACACCGAGTCCACGATCAATTGCCCAAGCCCTGGGTAGATGAATACGACCTCTACGACCACGACACCGACCACCAGATAAGCAAGACTGATAGCGATAATATTGGCGATAGGAGCCCACGCATTGGGCAGGGCGTGTTTAACAATGACGCGCAATTTCGGCATACCTTTAAGATGCGCCATTTCAATGTATGCACTGGCTAATAGATTAATGATAGAGGCGCGGACCATGCGCATCATATAAGCCAGGATCACGCCGGTCAGTGTAACTGCGGGAAGCGCAACTCGATGGAGTCTATCGAGAAAAGTTGTATTGGCGTCCACGCTGGACAAACTTGGAAACCAGCCCAATGTGACCGAGAAATACAAGATCAGAACGTAAGCGACAAGAAATTCGGGTGCCGAGACAGCACCCAGGGTGATGACGTTTACTGAACGGTCATAGAAACTATTGCGATATAAGGCAGCCAGGATACCGAAGATTATCGCTAGGGGCACAGAGACTGATGCTGCAACCACGGCCAGAAATAGCGTATTCGCTAGTCGTATTTTGATTAACTCCGTGATGTCCCGCCCATTGGCCAGCGAGGTGCCAAAATCACCTTGCAATACATTAAACCACCAATTGATGTATCGAGTATGCGCTGGTACATCGAGTCCAAGTTTGTGGCGCAAGGCCTTGACGTTTTCGGGGCTGGCGCCTTGGCCCAATAAGGCTTCAGCAATGTCTCCGGGCAAGAATTCGACGCCTAAGAAAATAATGACTGAGACAACAAACAGAGTCACCAGGCCCAGGCCGAATCGCTGAAGAACCATGGTAAGAATCTTGTTCATTGTGGATTTATAGGTTCGGTTGATGCAACGCTATAGGAATCATTGTAACCAGTAGAGACAACATTGCATTGACACGGTAGATTCGGCGTAACCACAGCAGTCAGCTTGTTCTTTTAGTATCCAACGGGGAGCGGTAAGGCTGTAAAACATTATCTCTCGATGGTCTATCCACAGGAAAAAAATAGGCGGCCCTAGGGCCGCCTATTTTCCGTAGAACACCGTGCAATCAGACTTTCCACCACCTCTTGAGGAAGTGGCCACCATCCATTTCCCAGCCACCGCCAACCTGATCGCTAACACCAATCGTATCACGGTGGGCCGCAACATCGGTGCCAAAAGCAGGAATAATAGTTCCGCCCACAGCGGCAATAATGTGCTGTACTTCCTGGTACATCGAAGTTCGCTTGTTCTGATCGAGCTCTCCACGAGCGGCCACTACCAGTTCATCAACCCGGGCATTCTTAAGAACAGTGTCATTCCAAGGAGAGTCAGAAAGATAGCAGATTGACAGAATCATGTCCTCTACCGGTCGAGGACCCCAGTAGCAGGTGCAGAAAGGTTTAACGTTCCAGACGTTAGTCCAATAGCCATCCTGTGGTTCACGGACGATGTTCAGGTTGACACCGATCTTCTCCCAGTGTGACTGAAACAGCTGCGCAGCATCCATTGCGCCGCCGTATGATGTATTCGACGCGCTAAGATCAATCTTGACCCCTTCAAGGCCAGCTTTTTTCAGGTGATGCTTTGCTTTGTCCAGATCATACTCAGGCTTAAGACTGGCATCATAACTGTTGAACTGCGGCCCCAGTGGTTGGTCGTTACCCATCACTCCATAACCAAACAGAACCTTGTCCATGAATTCCTGTCTCGGCGTCGAAAGTTTCAAGGCCATGCGAAAATCGTTGTTGTCAAACGGCGGCACGTCCATCCGCATCGGATGCGTAAATGCGAGATTGCTCGGAATTGCAAGAATGTTGACGCCTTTGACCTTCTTTAGCCGGCCGATACCCTTTAATGCGGGTCGGTTAATAATGTCAACTGATCCGCTGATCAGAGCGCTCTGTCGCGCCGTATCATCCAGAATTGCAATGACTTCGTGCGAGTCGGCGTGAGCAACGTCGTTACCATGCCACGCATTCGGGTTGCGCTCGAGAACTGTTTTGACACCTGGCTCGAATTCTTTTAGCAGGTACGGTCCAGTTCCATGCGGCGAAAGCACCTCAGCCTTACCATCTTTGGCCGGCAAGACATTGAAGTGATAATCCGTAAAAAGAGCCGGGCAGTCCGCATTACCGTCAGCAAGCTCGACAACCACTGTATTTCCATCAACGCGAACATCACTGATTCCAGAAAACACACCTGCAGCAGCTGATGGGGTATCGTCACCCCGGTGCATGTTTATCGAGGCAACGACATCATCAGTCGTTAATGATTTGCCGTTATGAAATTCTATGCCTTGCCGTAGGTTAAACCGCCAGACTTTCGCATCGGGACTTGCTTCCCAACTTTCAGCCAGAGCGGGTTCCATGCTGTTGTCTTGCCCGACATTCACCAGGCTGTCACGAAATGCGCGACTGACACAGATCATATAGGTCGCGTTGAAAAGGCCAGGATCGAGTGAGTCAACGGTATTGGCATCGTTCAGACCAGAGACAATATGGCCGCCTCTTTTTGGGCCGGCAGCAAGGGCACGGCCTGACCAAAGCGAGGTGCCCAGCGCCGTCGATAGGCCCAGGGCTCCGCTAAAAGCGAGAAACTCCCGGCGGGTGATCCGGGGATCAGTCAGCGCTTGCCTGATTCGCGGATCTTGCTCGACGAGTTGATCGATCGTTGTCTTGTCTTTTTTCATCCTATCCTTCCTCCGTAATTTACATGTTGATTTATCAGTGCTTGGGTAACCTAACATAATCGCCCTGACTTCCCAAATATTCCAATCTCTCCCAATTCATCAGTCACAGAGCTAAAAAGGAGATCGAAGCCCTGGGCGGGTTGTACTAATGATCCAAGAGCGAAAAAATGCTCCAACTGCTCGAGGCCATCGGGGAGGTAGGAACTGGCACAGTCAACGCCGGGGCGAGGGCCTGCCCGCCGGGGGTGGATAGGCAGACGAGAAGTAAACCAAGGCGAAGAGGATCACTTTTATCCGGTTGAGAAACTGATCACCTTCCGTCATTGCCAGAGCCCACAAAAGGGCCGGCCACAGGCGCCGGCCCAGTAACGGTAAATGTTCCCATAATTGTTCCTCACTGAAAGATGCTTGAGAAAATAGTCGCTCAAGAACAATTAGTTAAAGTTATTCTATAAATTCTGTATCGAGGGCTCTATCTACGTAGGGCGAGCGGGTTCTTTCTAATCAGCCCAGACTAGTAATGAGGCCGTCAGACAACGTTCGCCACAAGACTTTTGCAAACCCCCTTCTTCGGTTACAAGTATCTCATCCGCAGAGAGTCAAGCTAGGATTCCCGGCAGTTTGAGTCCTTTGTCCCGGGCGCACGCTATCGCCTCCTCGTAACCGGCGTCGGCGTGACGCATTACACCGCTAGCAGGATCGTTCCATAACACGCGGGCTAGTTTTCGATCAGACAAGGCTGAACCATCGGCCATTATGACCAAACCGGCATGTTGGGAGAATCCAATACCCACACCGCCGCCGTGATGAAAAGACACCCATGTCGCACCTGATGCCGTATTCAAAAGCGCGTTGAGAATGGGCCAGTCTGATACAGCGTCTGACCCGTCTTTCATATTTTCGGTTTCGCGGTTTGGGCTTGCAACCGACCCGCTGTCCAGGTGGTCACGGCCGATCACGATTGGGCCACTCAGCTCGCCATTTGCCACCATTTGGTTAAAAGCGCGCCCAATCCTATCGCGATCACCCAGCCCCACCCAGCAGATCCGGCTCGGCATGCCTTGAAAGGCGATTCGCTTTCGGGCCATGTCCAGCCAGCGGTGGAGGTGCGGGTTGTCCGGGATGAGTTCCTTGACCCTTGCGTCGGTTTTGTAGATGTCCTCCGGGTCCCCGGATAGCGCCGCCCACCTGAATGGCCCAGTACCAGTGCAAAACAGTGGCCTGACGTACGCAGGCACAAATCCAGGATAGTCGAAAGCGTTCTCGACCCCGACTTCCTGAGCCATCTGTCGGATATTGTTGCCGTAGTCCACCACCGGAACACCCCGCTCCCAGAAATCCAGCATCGCGCGTACTTGAACCGCCATAGACGCCTTGGCTGCGGCGGTAACACTGGCCGGGTCTGTTCGCCGGCGTTCAATCCATTCGTCCACTGACCAGCCCTGGGGTAAATAGCCGGTCTGGGGATCATGGGCAGAGGTCTGATCGGTCACTGCATCGGGCAGGTATCTGGGATCCTGTCTGGAACGCGCAGCGATATCGGGAAACAGGTCGGCGGCATTACCCAGCAAACCCACAGAAATAGCCCGGTCATTATCATGGGCATCCTCAACCAGCTTGAGCGCATCATCCAGATTGTCGGCCCACGCATCGAGGTAGCGGGTCCGCAGGCGTGATTCAATCGACTGCATGCTGCATTCCACAGCGATCATAGAAGCACCGTTCATGGTCGCTGCCAGCGGCTGGGCGCCCCCCATCCCACCGAGCCCCGCAGTCAGTATCCACCGGCCCTTGAACGAGCCGTCGAAGTGCTGCCGGGCCAGTTCGGCAAACGTTTCATAGGTCCCCTGGACGATGCCCTGGGAGCCGATATAGATCCAGGACCCAGCCGTCATCTGTCCGTACATCATCAGACCCCGTTGATCCAGTTCTGAGAAGTGTTCCAGTGTTGACCAGTGAGGAACTAAGTTCGAGTTGGCAATCAGCACCCGTGGCGCCTCCTCATGGGTCTGGAACACACCGACAGGCTTACCCGACTGGATCAGCAGTGTTTCGTTCACCTCGAGGCTTTTTAGAGAACTGATAATCCGATCGAAACTATCCCAGTCACGGGCAGCCCGCCCAACCCCACCGTAGACGATCAATTCGGCCGGGTTTTCCGCGACCTCAGGGTCGAGGTTATTCATCAGCATTCGCATCGGGGCCTCGGCGCCCCAGTGTTTACACTGAAGTTCGTTCCCCGTTGGCGCTTTGATGTGCCGTTCCGGTGCGTATCGGTTGAGTGTTGTGGCTGACATCGTCCTCTGTCCTCGCTCAGCTATAAAATTCGTTTGGCAAACTGATTCTACACAGTTTGCCCGTTTCCAAAGGCGCGTTCGCGTAGGCGGCTTGTGCTGATCAATGAGGGTGCCAGTTTTTGTCTGGGCTAGTCGATAAACACGCTTGCCGAAGCATTTAAACCATCGCTATCACATCTATTTCGATGTTCATCTTTGCGTATGCCAAGTAGGGCAAAGGTATGCCGGTTGTCGTCGGTCCGGGCGGCACAAAGTGGGCGAAGCGCGTATGCAGGTTGCGCTTCCAGAGGGATTCATCCGCGTCCCCAGCGTCGCCGGTTGCGTAAAAGGTGTTGATACGCACTACATGTGAAAAGTCCAGGCCGAACTCATGGAGTACGCGGCGAATATATTCCATGGACAGTTCGGTCTGTGCTGCAAGGTCTCCCTTGTGGGCAACACTGGTATCTTGATTGAGTGGCACCTGACCGCCGAGAAACACCAGATC
>LUMD01000126.1_pt1 | contig 22869 bp, 28 predicted proteins | sample 729651 | NCBI WGS metagenome assembly LUMD01 (sample SAMN03860272, study PRJNA289734) | marine metagenome | biome: seawater column; feature: ocean; material: water; isolation source: Red Sea water column Station 34 - depth 258m | place: Saudi Arabia: Red Sea | collected 2011-10-15 | depth 258 m | reverse complement strand
ACCATCCCATATTTCTTTTAATGGGTCTTTTGGTCGTACTAAAAGTATGAACTCACCCTCTGGTCTTCCTGGGGCTAAAATCATTAGGGCTTCAGGCTCAGAAAAACCTGTAAAGTAATAAAAATCACTATTGGCTCTAAACGGGTAGTCGGTGTCTCGACTTCTCATCTTAATAGAAGATGTAGGTAAGATAGCTATACTATCTTTACCAATCAATTTACTTAATTTTCTTCGCCTCTTTTTGTATTCAAGACTCATACTTATACTCTCTAAAGCTTTCATATAATAATTGCACGCTTACTCGAACATATTCAACTATCTCCATAAAAGCAATTTCTTCATCATCTCCATGTACGATTGAATTAGAATCCAGTGTAGAGATTTGAGCAAAATCTTCAATAATTTCGGCAGCCTCGCCTTTGCCAAGCCTATCCATATCAATGTCCAATTCAGCAATAGACATTCCGTATCCATCAATAAAACCCTGACACCAAGAAGCAAGTCCAAGCGCACGATACTCAATGGGCTCTGAATCACTGGGTAACAGGAGCTCAAAATTGAGTTCATTCTCATTAAGCTGATCTATAACTTGATCAGTCAATTTCGAAAAAGCTTTATTAAACTCTTGAATTTGTATTGAGACCACAGAATTATCATCGGAACTGTCTTGTAAAGTTAAATCTTCAAAATTATTGATTCCAAAACACGCTCGAGAACTAACAAGACCATGATATTCTGCAACACTGATAGTCAATGATGCGGCTTTTCTTAATTTATCTAAGTTAGTATAGCTCAATTGAATAATACCTAGTTTGTAAAATATTATACCGATTTGACCGATTGCTCATGACAAATTATAGTGTGTATTGTGCCTAAAGTATCTGAAAAACAAGTCTTAGAATCCGTAGAATCTCTGGAATCCAGAATCAAAAGCTTAATTAAGGAAAAAGATCAGCTTTATATTGAATATCAATCACTTAAAGAAGAGAATCAAATTTTTGAAGCAGAATTACAGAAGCTTGAAACACAAAAAGAGCGAGCTAAAAACAAGGTTGAAGATGTACTGGAACGTCTAAATCAAATTGAGACCAGCGCATGAGTGAACCCGTCACCATTGAAATAATGGGTGAACCCTTCACAATCCAGTGTTCTCCAGAACAGAAAGCGAATCTAATAAAAGCAGCTTCATTGGTTCATGAAACAATGAAAAAGATCGATCAACAAGGAACAGCATTTGGTTTGAACAGAATAGCGGTCATGGCGGCTTTAAACATTGCTAATGATGCAATAACTGGCAGTTCGGAAATGGCGACAAAGATTAGAACTGAATATGACTCAGAACTTGACCTCTCTGAAGTTCAAAAAAAACTAGAACAAATCCGTAGCCAAGTTGAAAATTCACTTAACGCAGATAAAGATTTAAAGCTACAATAGTTGAGAAGATCGCCTGCGATGAACGAAGATCATTAAAGGACTCTCGGCCCTTAATTATTAATTTCGGGATCAATGTCTGTATTGGTTTTGAGCATTACCAAATTGGGAAGCCTGCGCCATTACGTCTGAACCCACCTTATTGCTCCGGCCTGAGAGCAACAAATGAGAAACGTCATTGTGGGTATCTTCATCAGACAAAATGAACAGTCTTAGAACTAAAATCAAAGAAAAAAGAAGCCAACTTTCAAGTGAAAGCCTAGTGTTTCTAGCACAGACTATTTTAAATAATATTCAAAGATCAATTTCTCTTAAAGACTATTCGACCATAGCCACCTACTTCTCTGTTAACCAGGAGGTCAATACCGCTGATCTTAATCGCTACTTGTGGGAACAAGACAAACAACTGTTTCTACCTAAAATTAAGAGTAAAGAGTTATTCTTTTCAGCATACGATATAGATCAACCGTTATCTGTGAACGCCTTTAATATTCCTGAACCGGTAAATGAGGAAATGTTAATAACGGCGGAAGTGTTTGATCTCATGTTTATACCTTTAGTTAGCACATACAAGACACTAAAAAACCCAAACTGGTTGGCCTTGCTTATGAATTACAAAAAGTTGACCAAATAGAAAAAAATGATTGGGATATACCGATGGATGTTATCATCACGGAAAAAGAAACATATTTTTCAAAAATAAGTTAATAAGCACCAATACATTATGATCTCAGAAGACGAAAAAAAAGCTGCAGCACTAAAATCGTTAGAATACATAGAAGACGATTGTGTTCTAGGTGTCGGCACTGGATCAACCGTCAATTTCTTAATCTCTGAATTGTGCCAAATTAGACATAAGATAAAATCTATTGCTTCGAGCTCTGAAGCCAGCACCAAACTTCTCTTAGAAGAAGGCTTTATGGTTGAAGAACTCTCATCAACTGGAAGTCCAGATTTATATATAGACGGAGCGGATGAAATCACAAAAAATTTTCACATGATTAAAGGCGGTGGTGGCGCTCTGACAAGAGAAAAAATTATTGCCCATACTTCTAAACAATTTGTTTGCATAGTGGATAACTCAAAGATTGTTGATGTACTGGGTAACTTTCCCTTGCCTATTGAAGTTATTCCCATGGCTAAATCAATGGTCTCTAGAGAAATTGCTAAATTGGGAGGTCAATCGGAATTAAGACATGATTTTAAAACAGATAATGGCAATTTAATCCTTGATGTACATAATCTTAAAATCATTGACCCTCCTTCACTAGAAAAAGAAATTAATAATATACCGGGTGTGGTTACTAATGGGATTTTTGCCTTAAGGCCAGCTAATGTAATTATCATCGGAAACGCTGAAACGACCGAAGTTATCACGAACACGTGAAACAAACAAAAAGAAATTTTTTAAAACTGATGAGTGCCTCGGTTTTATTATCGAGTCTAAAATCCAGATCTGTCATGGCTCAAAATCAAATGCTAAAAAGGGCCATCCCCTCCAGCGGTGAATCTCTACCTATTATTGGTTTAGGAACATCGAGAGTGTTTGATGTAGATCCAGAAGATAGAGAAGAGCTAAAGATCAGGAAAGCAATCATTGAAGTCTTACTCAATAATGGAGGCAGCTTAGTCGACACCTCGCCAATGTATGGACAGTCCGAAGAAGTCATTGGTCATATCCTTGATGATTATCCGAGAAGAAATGAATTGTTCTTAGCCACTAAAGTATGGATTAAAGGGAAATCAGAGGGTGAGCAACAGATCACTGAATCATTCAAAAAAATGAACACTACTAAGATAGAGTTGATTCAAATCCACAATCTGCTTGATTGGAAAACACAAATTAGAACTCTCAGGCAAATGAAGGAATCTGGGAAAATCAGTTATATAGGAATAACACATTATAAATCCAGCGCTTTTAAAGAAATGGAAGATATTATAAAAAAAGAACCCATTGATTTTGCACAATTTAATTACTCCATAGGAGAACGAGATGCCGAGGAAAGGCTGTTGCCAATCTGTCAAGAATACGGTGTTGCAACAATTATCAATAGACCGTTTATGAGGGGAAAATTGTTTCGTTCATTCAAAAATCAAACTCTGCCTCATTGGTGCAAAGATTACGATATCAACAGTTGGGGGCAATTCTTTCTAAAATACATAATCGCAAACCAAGCGGTGACTAATATTATTCCAGCTACGTCCAAACCGAAGAACATGCTCGACAACAGTTTTGCGGGAATTGGGAAAGTTGCTGATCTTGACATTCAAAAAAGAATGTTAAAGATCTTTTAAAGTCAAACTATCGTTTGGAATACTGAGTTGCCTTCCGGGCCTTCTTCAAGCCAACTTTTTTTCGCTCCACCCTTCGAGCATCTCGCGTTAAGAATCCTTTTTCTCTAAGAGCCGAACGTAAATTCTCATCATAACTAAGTAAAGCCCTACTTAAACCATGTCTTATTGCACCTGCCTGGCCGCTTCCTCCACCGCCTTTAACAGTTGCATGAACATCAATTTTACCAATCAGTTCTGTGTGCTCCAAAGGCTGTCTTACAATCATTCGTGCTGTCTCACGATCGAAAAATTCATCAATGGATTTTTTGTTTACAGTGATATTGCCCTTACCTTTTTTGATAAAGACTCTGGCTGTAGAGGTCTTTCTTCTGCCGGTTCCGTAATGCACTTCTGTTGCCATCTTTGTACTAAACCTCTAAGAGTTTCGGAGACTGTGCCTCATGAGTATGATCAGGCCCTGCAAATACTCTTAATTTTTTTATCATGACATTGCCTAGTTTTGTTTTAGGTAGCATCCCTCTAACTGATTTCATAAGAACCGTTTCTGGACTCTTTTTCATCATCGTTTCTAAATTTGAGGACTTCATATTACCGATATAACCGGTATGCTTATAATACATTTTGTCTTTCATTTTATTCCCGGTAACGCTTATTTCTGAGGCATTTATAACAACAATATAATCTCCTGTATCAACATGAGGAGTATATATAGGCTTGTGTTTGCCTCTTAATCTTGTAGCGATCTCGGTAGATAATCTGCCAAGCGTTTTATTTTTAGCATCAACTAGATACCAATCTCTTACTACATCTTCTGTTTTTGCTGAAATAGTCTTCATTAACCAGCTCTTTATCATTATAAAAGGAAGCTAGTCTACTCATCTGAGCTTATTTTTTCAATGAATTCTTCGATAATTAAGATCTAAGCAGCGCTTAAATTATCTCTCATCAAATCAATGGTTTCCTGATAGTTTTCTGTTCCAAAAATTCCTGAACCAGAAACAAAAACATCGGCGCCGTACTGAGCAATATCAGCAATATTATCGGCCTTAACACCACCATCGATCTCAAGAAAAACGTCTCTGCCAGAATCATCTATCAATTGTCTAGTTGAAGCTAATTTATTAAGGACTTCAGGGATAAATTTTTGTCCTGCAAACCCAGGATAAACAGACATCATTGTAATAATGTCAAGCGATTCAATATGATCTTCAATATGGCTTAGTGGAGTGTCTGGATTGATGGCTAGACCGGGTTGACAACCGGCTGCTTTTATTAATTCAAGTGTGCTTGAAACATCTTGCGTTGCCTCAGGGTGAAAAGTAATAAAAGTTGCGCCAGCATCAGCAAAATCAGAAATAATTCGATCAACAGGCTCAACCATTAAATGCACATCAATTGGTGCCTCCACACCAAACTTTCTCAAAGACTCACAGATCACTGGTCCAAAAGTTAGGTTAGGTACAAAATGATTGTCCATGACGTCAAAATGTATAAAGTCAGCACCAGCATTAATCACGTCCACAACTTCTTGACCTAATTGGGCAAAATCAGCCGAAAGAATTGACGGTGCAATTTTAAAATTTCTGTCCATATTTCTTTAATTATTATCTCAGCTCATTATCTCCCGACTTTTGCCTTAGATACAAAAAAAATCCTTATTGATAAAAGCTTTTTCAATTCATAGAATAATACGGTGGAAGCGCCAATACTACAAAATCTAGAACTCATTGCTCAGGGTAAAGTTAGAGATATTTACTCTGTTGATGAAGATCATCTACTTATTGTAACCACAGACCGAATGTCTGCTTTCGATGTTGTGCTACCTAATCCAATACCTGGTAAAGGAGAAGTATTAACACAACTCTCAGAATTCTGGTTCAGCAAAACAAAACACATTGCCATTAATCACCTTACTGATGATCTCAATCTTGAAGACATTGTTCCTTTGGATCAACTCGGCTATTTTCAAAACAGAAGCATGATTGTGAAACGACTGAATCCGCTACCGATAGAAGCTGTTGTTAGAGGTTATTTAATCGGTTCAGGTTGGAAAGATTATCAACAAACAGGTTCGGTTTGCGGCATCAGACTAGAAGGAAACCTTCAGATGGCCGCACAACTGCCCGAACCAATTTATACTCCTGCAACTAAAGCTGAAGCCGGTGACCATGATGAAAATATTTCATATCAAAAAACCGTGGATCTCTTAGGCAAAGAACTGGCTGCAACTGTAAGGGATACGGCCATTGAAATTTATAACTATGGAGTCTCTCATGCAAAAGAACGCGGCATTATTATTGCGGACACTAAATTTGAATTTGGACAGGATCATGACAATAACTTGTATCTCATTGATGAAGTTCTAACGCCTGATTCTTCTCGCTTTTGGGCAGTTGAGAATTATGCGATAGGAACCAGTCCACCTAGTTTTGACAAACAGTATTTAAGGGATTATCTGGAAACACTTGACTGGGATAAAACTGCGCCTGGCCCTGAATTACCGAAAGAAATTATCGATAATACTGCAAAGAAATACAAAAGCGCCTATAACATCATCACCGAGCTTAAGTGATTAAAATGTGACTATAAGTCTAGTAAATTATGGGCTTATCCCTTAAATTTTATGGTCTGTAATTTTCTTTTATCAGTTTTTGAAATCCCGTGAGAAAAACTCTGAACAATCCTTGCTAGTGTATTGACTGTAGAAGTTGCAGCTGTATTGTCGATAATGAGCTGTAACTTGTCTTGATCTTCCGCACTTGGTGAATGTTGTATATTCATTATCGAATTGGCAATAATTTTCTCTTGATCAGTCGATGAGGCAGAATCTAGGATTGATTGTAATTTTTGCTTCTCATTCGCAGTAGGAAAATGCTCGAGGTTAATCATAATATCGGCCATTTTTATTATCATAGCGTCCTTATCATGGTCGGCGTGGGCAAACACATTGGACTGAAAAAAGGTCCCAATACATAGTGCAAACATGCCTAAAAATAAAATTTTTCTACTCTTCCTCATAATAATCTCCTCTTAATTAGTGTTCTGGACTAACGTTTCTTTAGCAAGAAGCACTATCCTTGTGGGAAAACCGTCTATGTCAATATATCTTTTAATCTCCCCTTGCTCTAAATCAATCTCAGCAATTCTTCCTTCGTGGGTCAGCGTGATGTATGCCGTACCATGATGCGATGCAATGTCAGGTAGTATAGCTTTACCCACATCCTCAAACCAGTCTCCAAGAAAAGGCTCTGAGACTTTAATTGTTTTAATTAGGTTGCCGTTGCCACCATCGTATAAATACAAAACACCTTGTTTGGACAGCACCATTAAATATTGTCCTTCATCGGTTGCATTTTGTTGAATTGAGGATTCAACCGATAGAGTAGTAAATTGATAAGGCTCTTGTGCAAAATCCACTCGATAGAGCCTTGGAATTACGCCCTCTGTGTAACACCATTGCACGCGTCCCTTTCCTTTGAGAAATGCGGCACAACCCCTCCCTGTGTTCTCTGGATAGGGGATTCTTGTGATGAGTTTTGCTTTTTCTTCTCCTAATGTTCCAACCACAATAACATCTCTAGCGCATGAGAAAATTAATCTCCCGGATGCTTTATCCTCTGTCATCCCATGTAGCCTAGGGCATCCCTGAATCCTTTTTACCTCCTCACCAGTTGACCGATTCAAAACTTGAACAAAACCATTAAAAAGATGCCCTATATACAGATAATCCTCACCCTCTAAGTAATGATAGTGATCGGGAGCAGCAATCTTGTATCGTTTTGTTTTTAGCTCAGAATAACCGTCGATATCATCTGATATTATGACTACTATTTCTGCCTCACCTTCTGTCAAGATGGCGTCATAACCACCAACAGTTGCCATTTTATTGTCCCTAGGACCGCCCGGAGTATCGGTTTTAATTGTTCGAATAACATGCGGTTTCCTGAATTGATTTTCCTTCACATCAAAACCGGTGTTTATAATGCTGGTAAGATCTTCATCCGTATCTCTACCTCGCATGGCATAAATATATTGGTTGTTTCTACTCAGAGCCAAAATCATGATTGAAGGAGAAGTGGATACCCTGTGGGTGATTTCACCGTTTGGAAAATCAACAACCACAACCGATCCATCCATATTGTCAGCAATAAATAAACGAACTTCACTGTCTTTTAGTTCTGACGCTCTTTGTACTGCTCCATGTCCAAAAACCTGATTGGGTGCATAAAACAGACACAAAAATATTAAGCTTATTATCCCGATACTCATTTATTCCCCGGCTATCATTAAATTGTCCATTAAAATAGAACCGGCGTAAATAGAGCCCTTTGTTTCAGGATCGTTCCCCACCGTAATAATTTGCATAAACATATCTTTCAGATTTCCAGCGACTGTTACCTCGCTGACAGGAAACGCAATCTCACCATTCTCAATCCAAAAACCATTGGCGCCTCTCGAGTAATCTCCATTAACTACATTCACTCCATAGCCAATTAAACCAGTAACAAGAAATCCAGACCCCATAGTTTTTATCATAGATTGCATATCCTCTTCAGCTGTAGGTTCAACAATCAGATTATGGTGCCCTCCGGCGTTACCACTAGTTTCAAGGCCCAAGCGCCTTGCTGAATAACTCGATAACAAATAGCCTTTTAGTACTCCATTTTCAACAATCAGTCTTGGTTTAGTTTCGACTCCTTCTGCATCAAAATAACAGCTAGAAAAGCCTCTTTTCAGATGCGGTTCTTCTTTGATGTTTATAAGTTGAGGGCAAATTTTTTTGTCCTTTGAGTTAACCAAGAAAGATGCATTTCGATATAGACTTGATCCACTAATAGCTGTCATGAGATGACTGATTAAACTGCTTGATACTCTGGGAGAGAAGATCACTGGCGCTTTAGTTGTTTTAATCTTTCTTGATCCTAAATGCTCAACAGCTTGTTTTCCCGCAAGCATACCTATTTCTTTATGATCTTGAAGATCTTCATGATGCCGAGCGCTTGTGAAATCATAATCCATCTCCATAGCACCGTTATCGGTTGCAATAGCAGTACAACTGATTGAGTGACCTGTGGATATAGATTCCCCTATAAAACCATGAGAGTTTGCATATAGAGATTGGTTGAGATAGCTGCCAACCGTTGCCCCTTCTGAGTTAACAACTTTTTTATCGAATTCTAAAGCAGACGCTTCGCATTCAATAGCCATACTCTTGGCTTGGTTGATGTCTAAGTTCCAAGGGTTGTATAGATCAAGATCTATTGCTGTTGACGCCATCCGCTCTTTATCGGCCAGACCATTGCATTCATCACTGGCCATGAGACTTGAAAGACTATACGCCTTATCTATGGTTGATTGAATAGCTCCTTCAGACAAATCATTTGAGCTTGCGCCCCCAACTGATTTCCCAAGATAGACCGTAATATTGAAACTTTGGTCCTTATAATCTTGGACCGTCTCTATAGATCCATTCCTAGCTGTCACTGAAAACCCTTTACCATCAGCAAAGCTCAGACTGACTTCATCCACTCCAATGGATTTGGCGTATTTCAATGCCCTTTCTGCTTTATTGTGATGTTGATCTAATTTCATAATTCTCAAATAATTGTTATATCTTTATTCTAACTTACTTAGACACCGTAAATAAGACATTGTAGAATTACCCTATGGGTATTCAAGTAGCTATTGTCATGGGCTCTGCATCTGATTGGGATGTGATGTCACATTGCGCTAAAACACTTAAAGATTTTGAGATTTCTCATGAATCTAGAGTTCTTTCGGCTCACAGAACACCGAAAGAATTAGAGGCTTTTATTATCCAGGCTCAGGCAGACGGAGTTCAGGTCTTTATCGCTGGAGCTGGACTCTCAGCTGCTTTACCGGGTGTTGTGGCTGCACAAACTACCATTCCTGTAATCGGTGTACCACTAATCGCTGGTTCACTGGATGGCATGGATGCCTTGATGTCAATTGTTCAAATGCCTCCAGGCATACCTGTTGGAACAGTCGCTATAGGAAAGCCGGGAGCAATTAATGCCGCACTCTATGCAATAGCAATCCTTGCGTTGAAGGATGAGTCTATTGCTGAGCAATTGAAAAATTATAGAAAAACACAAGCCGAGAAGGTGCTTTCTGCAAAACTTAACTAAGCCGTCCCCCCCACGGTTAAGTTCTCAATTTTCATTGTTGGTTGACCCACATTCACTGGCACAGTTTGACCGTCCTTGCCGCAATTCCCAATACCAGGATCAAGAGCTAGATCATCTGCAACCATACTGACCTTATTAAGAGCCGAAGGGCCATCACCAATTAGCATGGCGCCTTTAATAGGTTGCTCCAATTTACCATTTTTTATCAAATAAGCTTCATTGGCAGAAAAAACAAATTTACCAGAGGTTATATCCACCTGGCCTCCACCAAAATTCTTTGCATAAATCCCTTTCTCAACTGATTCAATAATTTCTTGATGCTTATGTTTGCCTCCTAACATGAAAGTATTGGTCATACGAGGGATGGTTTGTGAAGAATAAGATTCTCGTCTCCCGTTGCCTGTAGATTTTGAATTCATAAGTTTCGCATTTAATTGGTCTTGCATGTAGTTACAAAGTTTGCCATTTTCAATTAAAACGGTTCTTTGGGTAGGCTCTCCCTCATCATCAATATTCAGTGATCCTCTAGCATCTTTTATAGTGCCATCGTCTATTATCGTGCATATTGAAGAAGCAACTTTTTCTCCCATGAGGCCTGAAAATGCTGAGGTTTTCTTTCGATTGAAGTCTCCCTCAAGCCCATGCCCAATGGCCTCATGAACAAGCACACCTGGCCATCCTGAGCCCAAAACAACAGTCATCTCTCCAGCCGGTGCCTCAATAGCTTCCAAATTGATTAATGCTTGATCGACAGCCTCTTCAGCATAATTTTTAATCTTTGATTGATCAAAGAATGTATAGTCTACTCTACCACCACCACCGCTCGTACCTCTTTCTCTTCTATCGTTTTCCTCAACAATAACGCTAAGACTGAGTCTAACCATTGGCCTAATATCAGCTGCTAAGCGGCCAAGATTATTGATGATTAAGATATTCTGAAAGTTACCTGATAACGAGGCTATAACTTCTTTGACTCGATGATCTCTGGCTCTAGCTAGAGAATCAATATTTTGCAACAGTTCAATTTTTGATTTGTCTTCCAATGATGAAATGGGGTTAATGAAATGATAATAATGCTGAATATCTGATGGTTCTTTTATCTTAGACACTCCTGTTTTACTTGCTGTTGCTATTGATGAAGAGGCTTTGGCTGCTTTGAATAGTGCATCTTTTTCGAATGATTCTGAATAAGCAAGCCCTGATTGCTCATCAATAACTGAACGAAAACCTACACCTTGTCGACTTGCATACGAAGATTTCTTTACCAAACCGTCCTCTAAAGTCCACGACTCTTGGCTCATATTCTGAAAGTATATATCCCCCATATCTATGCCCTGAGAAAGCATTTCACCCATCATAAGATCTAAATCCTGCGTAGAAATATTATAAGGATCCAACAAGTTAGATTTTACTTGTGAAAAAGTAGATTCCTGTTTATCAGTCATTATTTAATATTTTATGTTGTAAAGCTGGAAAGGAGGTACGGATAGATCGTAACTCTTCCAAATCAATATCAGAGATAACAATACCATTTCCGGTTTCAAGTTGATCCATAATTTTACCCCAAGAATTTATAATCAAGCTATGCCCAAAAGTTCGTCTGCTCCCGTAATGCTTTCCCCACTGAGCAGATGCCACAACATATGACAGATTCTCAATAGCTCTTGAAGATAGCAAGGTTTCCCAATGCGCCAGACCTGTCTCTTTTGTGAATGCTGATGGGACTGTTACAACATCAACTCCCAAATCGGAATAGGTTCTGTAGAGTTCTGGGAACCTTAGATCATAGCAAATAGAGAGACCAATTGTGCACCAAGGAGTGTTCACCGTAACTGGATCTTGTCCTGGAGTGATTGAAAAAGATTCGTTGTATTGCTTGCCTTCGATTTCAACATCAAAGAGATGAATTTTATCGTAGAAATTTTTAACACTTCCTTGATCATCATAGACAATTGAGCGAGCAAAGCTTAGATCAGAAATTGGGCTTTTTATAGGAACAGATCCAGCAATAATCCATATATCTAATTGGTTAGCTAAATCCGAGATTGCACTTTGTATGGGACCGTCTTCGAAATCTTCCATAATTTCCTCTACCATTTGTTTTGGGTAACCCATAAACGCAAAATTCTCAGGCAGTAAGACAATAGAAGCACCTTGCTCCTTAGCTTCTGTTATAAGCGTTTTTACCAATAACAGATTATCTTCGACACAATCGGTTGAATTCATCTGAACAGCAGCAAATTTCATGTTGGTAATATTAATAAATTTCTATTTAATTAGTAAGAGATTGTATCTTCTGATCGATATCGGGAAGAAAATTAGAACAATCTTCTATCAAACTAAAATCAACCTCCGATTCAGTTAATTGTTGAATCTCAGGCTGATCCCAACTTCCATTCACTGAATAATAGGCGATACCAGCATTTTTCAACGGTCGTCTCAAAATTTTTGTTAGAAGAAAAACTGAAGCAGCTGCAGCTGGCCCAGCAATAACAGCAGCTCCACCAGAAAGGAGATCGGAGACTAGCGGTTGTACAATAACCATCTGATTGTATGTTCGTTTTGAAATATTAGTTGCTCCAAGAATGATGACATCGGATGTGGTCGAACTAATAGATAAATTACAGGTGTAAGCAATATTATTAGCAAAAACAACATCCGCTTCCAATCGATCAAAAGGGAAGCCTTCCCCAAAGACATCTCTGAAGTCGAGCAGCAGGCGTTTTGGCAGTTCTGAAAAGCTAAAAAGAGAAAAAACCTTGCCCGGAACTCTTTCCTCACTATTAATTCGACCGTCTTTAACTTTAATGCTCACTAGACCGTTGCCTGAGGTAATGTCTTTTTTTTGAGGTATTTCACTCCAATAATAATCGGTTTTGAAATTAACATCATCACTATCAAAAATATTGGCCATTCCAATTTTTGTTTGTATTCTTTCTATATCTAGGGCTTTAGAGGAAATATTCTTAATTTCTAGGGACGGTCTTTTTCCTCCAAATTTGGGAAAAATGAAAAGCTGTTTAATTGGTATATTATTAAATAAGAACCCATTCTTATCTTCGTGACTAAAATCAAGATTGCTGCCATCTACGATAATCGAATTGACTGCCACATTCTGATTTTTAAGACTCTTCCATAGATTCAGCTCAAGACTAAACTTCTCAATAGACAGAGGTGAAAGGTCATTTGCTCCTTGTTTTAACACAAGTTGCCTAAAACTCAAAACAGGTCTCAAAATGATGTAACTTTGAATTGTGTAATTCATTTCAACATTTTCGAACTGTATCTCTAGTCCTAACAAATCTTGCATACTCGTTCGGATAAACTCTCTTTCCTTTACGATAACCCGGTTAATCAAAGGCTCTGAATAGTATATAAATACAAGCCAAACAGCGGCTAACAATACCAGTAATGTCAGTATTTTTTTCATTAAGATTAAATAGTATCTATTTTAAAACCTAATTGTAGTCAATAAATATGAATCTATCGTGAATTCAGGATCGATGATATGGCAGATGGTTTAATATACTCCAAGACCTGTATAGCTGTTCGACAACAATCACAGGGACTAGGCTGTGGGGAAGAGTCATGGGTGAAAGTGAAAGAATTTTGTCTGCCCTATTTAAAACAGATTCTGAGAAACCGTCTGGACCTCCAATCCCAAAAATAGGGTCAATTGAATTATCAAGCCAAGATTTCATCCAGATTGACAATTCTTTAGATGAAATTAAACTCCCCCTCTGATCCAAAATTATCAAAGTATCCTTATCATTAATCTGCTTTAAAAAGCTATCACCCTCTGCGGCTATAATTTGTTCTATGGATTTTGTCTTGGTTCTTTTGATAATGGGAACTTTTGTGTGCTGGAGACTAATTTTCGATGGGAATCTCTTAAGATAACTTGAAACAATAGATTCATAATCTGTCTTCTTGGAGGCAATTGAAATAATCTTAATGTTCATGAATTATCACTTGTTCCAACGCTCCATAGATCGTCTAATTTATAAAATGATCTTATTTCATCAAGCATTACATGCACGATAACAACCCCTAAGTCAATCAGGATCCATTGGCCCGAATCATATCCCTCCATACCTAATACTTGGTGCTCATGCTCCTTGGCCTCTTCTCTTAATTTATCAACGATTGAGCGCGCATGTCGACTGGATGTCCCCGTACAAAAGATCATATAGTCGCTAATTGAAGTTAGCTCACTAACATCAATGCTATTAATAGTTTTTGCTTTCATGTCCTCGAGCACCAGCAAAGACAAATTCAAAAGCTCTTTCTGGCTCATTGACTAGTTCCCTTTGAGGTAAACATAAACAGTAATTGTCCAATCTCATCCCAAGGATTACCCTTGTTAATTCCTTTAATAACTTTGTCTACCTTACAGGCTTGTTCAAGAATATCATTCATCTGACTTGAATTTATTGACTGTAAGAAAGCACTTATAATTTTTTGTTTACTGGGCCAGATTTTAGCTTTTTGCATTGCCTTGTTAATTGAAATACCATCACCAATATCCACCATTAACTCGCTGAGATTCTTGATCTCCCAATTGACGACTCTCATTAATTCAAATGGCTGCGTGCCTTCCTTTTGCAATCGATTAAAAATTCTTAGCACTCGGGCAGGCTTTCTCATAATTGCTGCATCAGTGAGTTGAAATAGATCGAAGTGTGCACCATCCGCTACACAATCATTAATATCATGCATGCTCACTTCGTTCTTAACTTCCATTAGTCCTAGCCTGTCAATAGATTGCATAGCAACAAAAAGGTTTCCCTCTGTAAGTGCCACAAACATGTCTAATGCTTCTTGACTGATTGATAACCCCTTATCTCTTAATCTCAATTTAATCCAAGCTGGCATTTGAGATGAATATACCTTCTTGCACTCAATGTTGACTGCTCTTTTACTTAAACTCTTAACCCACTTAGTTCGTTGTATATCTTTTTCTAATTTCCCGCAAACAATGATTAAAAGCTGATCATTAGACAGTTCATCTAAAAGTTTAATCAAAGCATCGGACCCTTGTTTCCCAGGTCTGGAGCTAGGTATGTGTATTTCAATTAACTTTTTTTCCGCAAACAATGATTGTGTTTTTAAATCGCTGAATACATGGTCCCAATTAAATCGACCGCTGACTGTAAATCTAGATTTATCCTCAAATCCATTTTCATAAGCCATCGCTCTAAGCTTATCTAAACTCTCGATTAGCAATAAATCCTCAGCACCGTGAAGGAAGTAAATAAGATCTAACCCCGTCTTCAGATGCCCATCTAATTCTTCATTATCTAGTCGCATGAATTATCTCTTATGGAATAGGCTTTGGATGGGTCCAGCAATGGTGTTTCATTAATGACCGGGTAGATGAAACTAAAACTGGTATTGTATAAAACCTTGGAAAAATTATTATCCAGGCAATATTTTTTTATCATTTGGAGACCTTTATCAGCGCCCTCTTGTTCCTCAGGGATAACGTTCCTTAATACAAACAATTTTAATTCCTCACCAGTATTTGGACAACGAAGTAGTTCGATAAATTCAGCTTTCATAAATTAGAGATCTTTTGGCTTATGAAATAAATTAAACTCTTCTGGGACTGGGTCGTAACCAGATTTAAACAAAGGGTTGCATCTTAAAATCCTCAAGATCATAAGGTATGAACCCTTTATAGAGCCAAAACGCTCTATGCTTTGAAGGGCATATTCTGAACAGGTTGGTTGGAATCTACAATTAGGCTTAAACAAGGGTGAAATATAATTACGATATAAACGTATAAAAAATCTCATCAATAATTATCCTATATATCTTTAATGATTAAAGCATTGATGCAGCGTCTTGTTTGATTCTCTGAATCATAACATTCAACCCATTATTACGAGTTGGACTAAGGTGTTCATTTAGTCCTATCATCCCAATAAATCTTGGCTCCGCCTGAACTATATCTATTGGTGTTTTATCATTATAAATTCTTAACAGTAATGCAATTAATCCTGAAACAATAGCTGAATCGCTGATGGCATGACAAACAAACAAACCTTCTTTATGAGCGGTTTTAAACCAAACTTTGGATTGGCATCCATGAACTAGATTACCCTCTACCTTCCAATCTTCAGGAAAACTGTCCAGTTGTTTACCTAGATCAATAATATACTCATATTTCTCCATCCAAGTATCAAACATCTCAAATTCTTCTGAGATTGACTTCTCTATGTCTGTTATTGAGTTCAATCTTTAGTTAACCCAATATATCTAGTTATCATATCTCCACACAGGTCCTTCTGGACCGTCCTCAATAATCACTCCTTGCTCTAAAAGGTCGTCTCTGATTTTATCAGCCCTTGCGAAATCATTGGTTTGCCTTGCTTGTTCTCTTTCTTGGATCATTAGTTCAATTTCAGAGATTTTAAGTTTCTGGTTAGATGCATTTCTAAACCAGTGATCTGCATCTGTTTTAAGTAGCCCTAGGAGCGAAGCCGACGACACTAAAATTGATGCTTGCTCAATTCTTTCGCTCTCATCTTTGCTGCGATTAATAATCTTAACAATATCAAATAACTCGCTAAGAGCTTTAGGCGTATTTAAATCATCAGTTAGCGCCTTCAACACTTTGTCTGATGGCTCGATCTCTCTTAAATTATTGACTTGTCTAATAGCTCCATACAGACGGTCTAATTTCCTCTTAGAATCCTCAACTAAGGCTTCAGACCAATTTATGGGCTTTCTATAATGTGTGCTGATGAGGGCCATCCTGATTACCTCCCCTGGGGTATCGTTGAGCAGATCTCTAATTAATAACAAGTTGCCTTCGGATTTCGACATTTTCGTGTTTTTAAAATCAATCATACCGTGATGAACCCAATAATTAGCAAAAGCTTTACCCCCATGGGAACATATGCTTTGGGCACATTCATTTTCATGATGAGGGAAAATTAAATCGGAACCGCCTCCATGAATATCCAAAGTTTCTCCTAGATATTTCTTTGCCATGGTTGAACATTCAAGATGCCAACCGGGTCTGCCAACCCCCCAAGGACTCTCCCAGCCAGGCAAATCTGGAGTCGAAGGTTTCCATAAAACAAAGTCTCGAGGATTGTTCTTGTATTCAGCTACCTCAATTCTTGAGCCTGCTATCTGATCATCTCTGACACCGAGAGCTAAAATATCCTCATGGTATATTTTTGTGTAGCGGTCTGTAATTACAGAAACTTTAGTTTCTTCTTCCTTAGCTGCATCGTAAATTTTGTCATCAAGATCCGTGATGTTTCTAACATATCTTAAGTTGTAGTTTCTTCTTAGAAGATCTGCAAGAATATCAAAAATTACCGGCCCTCTTGCGTTTCCAATATGTGGATGACTGTAAACAGTAGGACCACACACATACATATTCACCTGATTAAGGTGAATCGGTTTAAAATTCTGTTTCTTCCCAGTTAATGTATTGTAAAGTTTGATATCCATTAATTGTTTTTATAGCATTTATGAAAGTTATAATACCTAATGTTTAAATAAGATTCTGAAGTTCATGTTGAATACAAAAGACATTTTTTCTTCAAGAACAACCATATAATCATTTGGAAAAGGATTTGAGTTAGTATTTAAATTATAAATGAGCATAGTAGATACAATCAGTTATGAACTCTGGGATAAGGACCCGGAAGCCTTTGCCAATCAACTGGGTAAGAACCATAAAACTACTGGATTTTGTGGGATAGAAGATCACCCAATACCACAAAAAATGGTAACTCATTCAATAGAAATGTTTGAAGAATTTTTTGCATTGCCTCAAGAGATTAAAATGAAATACTTCAGCAAAGATATTGGTGGGGCAAGAGGTTATACACCCTACAGAATCGAAACACCAAAAGGTGGCAAACATGCAGATTTAAAAGAGTTTTGGCAAACAGGTAGAGATCTACCGGAAAATCATCCGTACACAAAATTTATGTTTGAAAACATAGTTGCTGAAGAAGTTCTGGAATTCAAAAAAACAATTACTGAACTTTTTCATGCTTTTGATAGTTTCGGGCAGCAACTGATGGAAGCTATAGCGATATATTTAGAGCTCGAGAATAACTATTTTGAATCACATATTAATGAAGGTAATAGTGTTCTCAGAACTATACATTATCCTCCCGTGGATCAGGACATAGGAGAAAGATCTGGCGCTCATGGTGACATAAACCTCATTACTCTTCTCATCGGGGGAAATAAACCGGGGCTAGAAATTTTTGTTCAAAATAAATGGCACCCAATAGACACCCCTCAGAGTACAGTGGTCTGTAATGTAGGGGATATGCTAGAGAGGTTCACAAATAATCGACTGCCCTCTGTGTTGCATCGAGTCACAACTCCTTCAGATGCGATTAAAGGTTCATCCCGTTATTCCATTCCCTTCTTTTTACACCCCAATCCTGATTGGTTCATTGAAACTCTGCCATCTTGCATTGATGAAGAACACCCAGATCTCTATCCACAAGGCATTATGGCAGATGATTTTCTTCAACAACGACTATATGAAATAAAACTATTGTAAACTTAATAACAGCATGGACTACACACAAACAATTTTAGGCGGATTCATTCTTATCGTTTTAGGTGTTCTATTCTCATCCAACACAAAGAAAATTAATTTATTCTATCTAGCTAACGCTATCGTTTTGCAATTTTTACTGGCAGTTCTCTTGATTAAAGTTCCTCCGGTCACCTCATTTTTTGAATCGCTATCTCAAGGTGTTTTAGCATTAAAATCAGCTACAGATCAAGGAACAGGTTTTGTCTTTGGTTATCTGGCTGACGGTGCTCCTAAGCCCTTTGAAGTTATAAACCCCGCTAGCGCAAATATATTTATATTCTCAGGACTGATGCTCATTATTGTAGTCTCAGCCTTGTCAGCAATTTTCTGGCATTGGCGAGTACTACCAATTGTTATTAAGTTGATTTCCAGTCTTTTCAAAAAACCTTTAAATGTTGGAGGTCCAGTTGGTCTAAGCGCCACAGCAAACATAGTTGAAGCACCCTTGTTGATCAAGCCATACCTCAAACAAATGTCGAGACATGAGTTGCTCACACTGATGACTGTAGGTATGTCGACCATCTCAGGAGGGGTCATGGTGGTCTATACCACGATGCTCAATGATCTTTATGGGACTTCATTGATTGGGCACTTTCTGACGGCTTCAATTATTTCCGTGCCTGCAGCAATCATGTATGCGAACATCATGATGCCGAGCAATCAAAAAACTGAAGACCAGAGTCAAATTGAAGAATCCAGTCTTTATAAAAGCACCATGGATGCTTTGACCAGAGGAACTCAAGATGGGTTAAATATTACGCTGAATATTGCTGCTCTTTTATTGGTCTTGATCGCCCTGGTTACTCTGGTTAATTTTGGCCTAGCAGCACTGCCTTTTGTTGGCGGTGAAGCTATTACGCTGGAAAGAATTGCTGGTTGGATCTTCGCTCCCATTGCCTGGTGTATGGGCATCTCATGGGCAGAAGCTCAGTTGGCTGGGTCTTTGTTGGGCGTAAAAACAATTCTAAATGAATTTGTGGCATACGTTAATTTAGCCGCCATTGATGCCAGTCAACTCTCAGAAAAAAGTCGCCTTATCATGCTTTATGGATTATGCGGGTTTGCCAACTTATCCAGTGTTGGGATATTACTTAGCGGTATTGGCACAATGATTCCTGAAAGAAAAGATGATCTGATAGCAGTCAGTGGTAAGGCTCTAATTGGAGCCACATTAGCTTCTTGTTTTACTGGATTAGTGGTTGGCGTGATCTCTTAATTCACTTTTTCCTTTTTCATTAAGATTACACAAAACATCAGAATTGCTGAGATAATGATTTCAAAAATTATGGTTGCCACTAAAGGTTCTGAGTCATGAGCTAAGACTGCGTATAGCCTGAAAATTGCCGCTGAGCCAATCAATGATATGGTTGGATAAAGCCAGATATATTCTGCCCGATAAGCACCGATAGAAGCAAATAGTCCTGCGGTAAAAAAGAAAGCGGTAAAATCTCCTATCTGGCTATTTGATTCTAGACCGACAAGCAATGGCATTGCCAGTTCGTTAGCTGCAGTGGCTGGATCCAGTATCCACCATAAACAATTCATTAGCATTAAGACACCAACTATGCCCGATAATATTCTTGCAATCATATCTTCCTCCTATTCAATCATTCCAGAGTAAAAATGCTTTCTGCATAAAGAGAGATATTTCTCATTACCGCCAATATCAATTTGCTCACCCTCTCGAAGTATCTCACCGTCATCATTGACTCTTACAATCATGGTTGCTTTCTTTCCACAGTGACAAACAGCTCTTAATTCTTTCAATCGATCTGCCCAAGCCAAAAGGTATTTGCTTCCATCAAATAATTCCCCTTGAAAATCCGTCCTAATCCCGTATGCCATCACAGTAATCTTTAGCTGATCGACGATCTGTCCAAGTTCAATAACCTGATTCTTAGTCAGGAATTGAGCCTCGTCAATTAAAACACAATTTAAAGTTTGCTTTGCATGATGTGCTTTAACGACTTTGAATAAATTATCTGTTTCTGAAAAGGTTTCAGCTTCAGCTCTTAGGCCAATTCGAGAAACAATCTCACAATCTCCATAACGATCGTCTTTTGAGGAAGTGAAGATCATGGTATTCATGCCTCGTTCCTTGTAGCCATGATTGGCTTGTAAAAGCGCAGTGGATTTACCGGCGTTCATGGTTGAATATGTAAAATGAAGTGTTGCCATAATTAAATAGTTCCTAACTTTGATAAAACACCATTACTTATTCTTAATGCAAGGGAGTCTCTTAAAAATTTTGCCTCTTTACTCTTACCCAATAACTTGTTCTGATCAAAACTATAATCTTGTGTCTCAATATGTTTTGTATTAGAAATTACTTCTTCGCTCTCTTTATATAAAGACCATTCAACTTGGTAGGCTATTTCATATTCCATGGGAGTATTATTAGTAGAAATACTTAATATTCTGTCGCTAGAAATGTCTTTTTTGATGATTAAGATGTACGAAGCCCTGTCTCTTTTTTCTGAAACAATTACCCCATTGTTCCTTAAAGCATCTTTTATACTTCTATAGAAAGATGAATAAGGATCTACAGTCTGGATATACACGGAGTCAATTTTCTGATTGAGCTTGCCTGTGTTCTGAAGTTCAAATCCACATCCGCTCAATAACAGAAAACAAATTAAACAGGCTAGTTGTTTAAAGATGCTCATTAGATAACGATATTAACTAACTTTTTTGGAACTATGATAATCTTTTTGATTTCTTTGCCGTCAGTGTGCTTCTTTATCTTCTCATCCCTATTGGAGACAAGAGTAAAATAACTGCTCTGATTGCTTCCTTTGCGACCTTTTTATCTACATCGTCTTTAATATCAAAAGCATTCAACTCATTAACCAACTCCATAACAGCAGCAATGGCTGTATTAAAAGTGTATCGCCGACCAATATCATCACTAACTTTGGCTATGGTATGATGGGTTTTTCTTCTCAAACCCTTTTGCTTATGTGATAAATTATCCTCTTTGTTAAGATCACCAATACCTGTTATTTGATCTTTCCTAGACTGAACCGTTGACCAAAGTCGTTTGAGAAATCTGAAGGATCCATTAATCGCTTTATCAGACCACTCAAGAGATTGTTCAGGCGGTGCAGTAAACATCATAAATAAACGAACAGTGTCAGCACCATAATTATTGATCATTTCTTCAGGGTCAACGGTGTTTCCCATGGACTTAGACATTTTAGCACCATTATTTAACACCATGCCTTGGGTCAGAAGACGCTTAAATGGTTCATCTCCTTCAACCAGGCCTTCATCTCGAAGTAATCGATGATAAAAACGAGCATAGAGCAAATGGAGAATAGCATGCTCAATACCGCCAATGTATAAATCAACAGGTAACCAATACTTGGCTCTATCATCCAGCATCTTGTTCTCTGAATCACTCGAGCAAAATCTTGCGTAATACCAAGACGACTCCATAAAGGTATCAAATGTATCGGTTTCTCTTTTCAGATCGCCTCCGTCACGGCCGTTGACCTCATAGAAAGCTTTCATCGACTTTATGGGTGACTTGACACCATCAAATTTAACCTCCTCAGGTAAAATTACTGGAAGATTTTGATCCTTCTCTGCAATAATTTCCTGTTCCTCATCAATCAACATGGGTATTGGTGCGCCCCAGTATCTTTGTCTTGATACCAACCAATCTCTTAGTCGGTAATTCACTACCCTTCTTCCTGATTTCTTTTTCTCTAAAGTTTCGCCTATTTTGGTTATTGCTTCTGTGGAATCCAAGGAAGTAAAATCCTCTGAGTCTATTAATACTCCCTCCTCAATAAAAGCTGAAGAGTCAAAATCATGAGGCTGGTTATCTTTAGGGACAATCACTGGTTTGATCTCCAAGTCAAATTTCTTTGCAAACTCAAAATCTCTTTGATCATGAGCTGGGACTGACATTATGGCTCCAGTTCCATAGGTCATAAGTATAAAATTAGCAGCCCATATAGGAATTTTGTTGCCATTGATTGGGTTAATTGCTTCTAGCCCTAATGGAATGCCAACTTTTTCCATTTTTTCAAGAGCTTCTTCAGAAACAGCCTGAAGTTTTATCTTATCTAAAAATTCTTGGATTTCCTTGTTGCTCTCTGCCAACGGCTGAATAAGAGGATGCTCAGGGGCTAAAGCCATATAAGTTGCCCCAAATAAAGTATCTGGTCTAGTGGTATAAACAGTTAACTGTTCAGATGTGCCAACTACTTTAAAATTAATCTCAACTCCTTCTGATTTTCCAATCCAATTTCTTTGCATAATTTTGACAGGTTCAGGCCAATCCAAATCATCCAAACCAGAAAGAAGCTCCTCACAGTAGTCTGTAATCCTAAGAAACCACTGTGGCATTTCACGACGTTCGATAGAAGCTCCTGATCGCCATCCTTTCCCATCAATTACCTG